>Ga0182018_10000505_pt1 | contig 50594 bp, 44 predicted proteins | sample 812P2MmetaG_FD_120490 | JGI IMG/M metagenome (GOLD analysis project Ga0182018, IMG submission 120490) | Permafrost microbial communities from Stordalen Mire, Sweden - 812P2M metaG | ecosystem: Environmental > Terrestrial > Soil > Wetlands > Permafrost | place: Sweden: Stordalen | collected... | reverse complement strand
GGGAGGAATGTTATGGTCGGTTCATCTGTCTTTCCTGCGCGGCGCCGGCTATGTTTCAATCGCGTCTACGATGGCCCGGCGGTGCCGTTCTCGACAGAACGGGCTGTTCTTCTTTGCGTCGACGAGCCTTTACCCTGCGCCCCGGTCAGGCCCAGTGTAGATGGGCGAGGTCAGTTCGTAAAGCTTGTAATTGTTGTCGATAGGGAGAAATATTTGTCGTCGACCGGGAAAAGTAGTTGACGCCGGACACACACCCTCACAAGCCCATTCAACGTGCGCCCGAAAATTGTGAACCGACTACGAACCGTCTCAGGTAGCCAGCATACCCCCTTTTGAGGGTATTCCCAAGCGTCCTCCAATGTGATAGTAATAGCACAGTTAATTTGTGGGTTTGAAACGGCATGAAAGCATAAAGAATGCCTATGGTTCAATAATTTGCGCTGCCTTTCTGTGCTGCACGCCCACCTCCTTTGTTCACGTATTGTGTTCCGGACAGCCGGCCACGACGGAATTCTCAATCGAACGTGAGCCTCAAGGATCGGCGCAACTCGGAAGACCACGGTCCTTCCCGCTCGAATGAAGAGAATACAGCGCGGTTTGAGACTTCAGCCGCGGGCTCCCGATTGAAATCCTGATCCCATGCCAATCGTCTTTTCAACTGTCGCACTCGTGGGCGGTTACGATTACCGTCTCGTCGCCCTTTCTGTATTGCTGGCGATTCTCGCTTCTTACGCCGCGCTGGATCTGGCCGGCCGCGTGACGACGGCCCGGGGACGCGCTCAATTCGTTTGGTTCACCACCGGATCCGTCACCACGGGAGTCGGCATTTGCGCGATGCATTACGTTGAATGCTGGCTTTGACGCTGCCAGTGGCCGTCCTGTACGATTGGCCGACTGTCCTGTCCTCTATGGCTTCGGCGCTCGCGAGAACTTGCCCATCCCTGCTTGCGAGAAGTGACCCAGTCAGCCTGAGCCGGGGGGTGTCAGTGATGGATTGGATACGCGGCGTTGAGCCGCAATCTCTGGGAATTGTGCAGCGACCAGAATTCGTCGAGGGCCAGAATTGGCGAGCGATAAGGGCGCCGAGGGCCGAACTGCCAATCGCTGGTGAACAGCAGCCGCCTTACAGGCGAGGATTTGATGAGAGATTTGAGCAGTTGATGTATCGCGGGTGTAAAGTCTGGGCTGAATTCCAGAAATCGAGAGGCGGAACGTGCCTGATCGGTTAGGAGATCGTAGGCAAAGAAGATTCGGCCCGTCCGATGAGTTTTCAGGTCCGGATTCCCGAGGTGGTATATGCAGCCCTTCAGGCCAGCGAAATCCCTCGCAAACAGCGGTCTCGGAATCCGGTGCGACTTGATCTCCGTGCCGCCCTCGACAGCAAAAGGCAGGTCATTGAAGTCGATAGGGTCAACCTGATCAATACAGATAATCTCAATCGACGGCACAGATATTTCTTCCTAACATACTCACCGGGCAAGACGTCTTCGGCGTTCAGAATAACATTCCAGCATTGATGTGTGTTTGCCGAGTGCGGCTGGCGGCATGACCCAAATGCCTACGTCCAGGCTGGCGATGATGATTCACGATGCCCGCGCCCCGGAAAAGACCTTGCTCTATCTGCCGTCAGTGGTTCCGTCCTAACGAGCGAGTAGGGCCCCGCCAACGCGCGTGCAGTAAGCCGGAATGCCAAACAGCGCGGCGCAAAAAGACGCAAGCAAACTGGCGTGCGAAGAACCCGGAGTACGCTGCCGGCTACCGCATTCAGCAGCGGGGAGCGCAGGAACAACCGCCGGAGCCATTGCGTTTGCCGCCGCCGTTAAGCCAACTTCCCTGGGATCTCGCGAAAGACGAGTTCGGGCAGAAAGGCTCTGATTTCATTGGGGTTATGGGATCACTCCTGTTGCGCTCGGCGAAAGACCAGTTGCGCTCGTATATAGTTGACCCCACGAGAGTTCCAAGCCAACTTCCCCCTCCTGCCGAAAAAGACCAGTTCCAGCCTGCCCCATACTGAATCGCGACGCCACGGAGCAGCTGCCATGCAACTGGAGTTTCACCAACTCGACCGGCGCTGGGGGCACCTGCGGGTGCGCCATGCGGCGCGGCAGCGGCGACTGTTGGCGTCACTGGCGGAGGTGGGCCAGCAAACGCCCATCGTGGTGGTGACGGCCGAAGGCCCGGCTGATCGTTACGTGGTCATCGACGGCTACAAACGAATCGCCGCGTTGGAACAACTGGGCCGAGACACAGTGGAGGCGGTGGTATGGCCGATGAGTGAGGCCGCCGCAGTGCTGTTGGACCGCTCGCTGCGATTATGGGAAGCGGCGGCGAGCTATTTTACAACGGCGCGGCCAACTGCCGCAACAACATGTGCGCGCCCACGTTGATTGATTTCGCAATCGGTACTTTCGGCAGGACTTCCAGTTGGTGTCGTCGGCGGTTTTACAGGCCGAATTGCAGCTTTGCAGCCCCGATTGTAGCTAAAGTTTCCACAAGGCCCAACGAGCAAGGTCCGTAAGTTGTTGAATCTATTGACGCGCAAATGTGGGGAGCCACTATGTCACCGATGCCCGAACGAACGATCGCTGGGCGCCACGATTAGACGGTAGAATTGGCTGACATGCTAGGGTTCGATTCGAAGGCGGCCCGATATACCTGGACGGCGCTGCTCGTCCTGATGCTGGCATACGTGGTGTATCTGGTCCGGTTCACGTTGTTCATCTTTGTTCTGGCGCTCCTGTTCGCGCATCTGCTGTCACCCCTGGTCAACCTGATCGACCGCGTCCTGCCGGCGAGCCGCACGCGGACCCGGGCTCCGGCGCTGGCCCTGGCGTATGTCCTCTTTGTGGGAGTGGTGGTGCTGCTGGGGATTCGGTTCGGTTCGGTGGGGGTGGGGCAGGCGAAAGCGCTGGCCGCGAGCTTTCCTTCGATGATCAAGGGCGGTCTCACGGGCTGGCTGAACGCGAGCACCGGTATTCAAACCATCGATGATTTGAAGCAGCAGGCGATGGAGGGAATTCAGAGCAAACTGTCCGACGTGGTCTCAGCCCTGCCGTCGACCAGCGTAAAGATCGTTTCGGCCCTCAGCAACCTGATCTACCTGGTCATCATCCCGGTTCTGGCATTCCTCTTTTTAAAGGACGCCGAACTCTTGAATCGGAACCTGGTGGAATTGGTGGAGGATGGATCGCGCCGGACGGTGCTTGAGGACGTGCTCGCCGACATCCACACACTGTTGGCCCGTTACATGCGCGCCCTAGTGGTGCTCTCGGGCACCGCGTTTACCGCGTATGGAATTTTCTTCGCGATTTTGGGCGTGCCCTTCGGCGTACTGCTGGCGGCGATGGGCGGAATGTTGGAATTCATCCCGATGATCGGCCCGCTGGTAGCCGGACTCTCCATCCTGCTGATCGCGGGGATTACCACCGGCCACTGGATCGCGGTGGTGATCTTCCTGGCCGCCTTCCGCATGCTTCAGGATTACATCCTCTCGCCTCATCTGATGGAAAAGGGCGTCGCCATCCATCCGCTGCTGGTGTTGTTCGGTGTGTTCGCGGGCGCCGAGATCGCCGGGATTCCCGGAACGTTTCTCTCGGTGCCGGTGCTGGCGATGGCGCGGATTGTGTATCTGCGCATCCGCAAAGCCAGGCGGGCGCGGATCGAGACCTCCGGCGCCGCGGCATGACGGGCCGCGCATGGGTCTGGACGTTGTTGGCCGGCCCAGCATTGGCGCACGTGGTGAGCATGAGTTCGGGCGACCTCACGGTGACCGGGGCCCGCGCGCACTACGAACTGCGCATGCCCCTCTATGAAGTCCCGAACATTGCGGCGCCGGAGATCAGCCTGCTGGAGCATATCCGCTTTTCGAGCGCCGGCCGCGACGCGCGGCTCATCGCGCACGCCTGCTCGAGCGACCCGGCGCGCGCCCTGTACATCTGCACCGCGGACTACGAGTTTGGGGCGCCGGTGGAGCGGCTCGACGTGGAGTGCACGTTCCCCGCGGTGGTCTCTCCGACGCACGTCCATGTGTTGCGCGCCCAACTGGGCAGCCGCCAGGACCAGGCGGTTTTCGATCAAACGTTCGAGCGCGCCACGCTGCGCTTCCGTCCACCCACGGCGGCCGAGATCGCCATCACCGAATTCTGCGCGGGCGGCTTTCGGGCGCTGGCGGGAGCGGTTCAGATTGTCTTCCTGGCGGCGCTGGGAGTGGCCGCGCGCAGCCGCAGGGAGCTGTTGGCGTTGGCGGCGATGTTCCTGGCGGGCCAGACCGTTTCGGCGCTTGCCGTGGGGCTCACGGCCTGGCAGCCGGCGCCGCGGTTTGTGGAGACCGCAGCGGCGCTGACCGTGGCGTATCTTGCCATCGAAATCCTGGTACTGCCGAAAGCGGGATCGCGCTGGCTGGTGGCGGGAGCGTTGGGCGTGTTCCACGGCTTGTTCTTCCACCTGTTTTTGCGGAACACGGGGTATCGGCCGGGCTTCGTGTTGGCCGGCGCCGCGCTGGTGGAGGTATTCGCAATCGCCCTCTTCGGGTGGGGATTCGCCCGCCTCGCGCGGGCGGCAAGCAGATTCCGTCCGGTGCAAGTGGCGGCGTCGGCGATGTTCGTCTTCGGCCTCGCCTGGTTCGCCCTGCGGCTGCGCGGCTAAGAGTCCAGCACGCTCTGGTAGATCCGATACGCGGCCTTGCCGAACACCACGAAGATCACACGCTCGATATGCGCGCCGGGCTTCTCGAAGTGCGCCTTCACCTCGCCGATGGCAATCCGTGCGGCTTCCTCCATTGGGTAGCCGTATACGCCCGTGCTGATGGCCGGGAAACTGATGGTGCGGACCTCGCGCTCCTCGGCCAATGCGAGGCACTTCCGATAGCACGACGCCAGCAGTTCCGCATCGTCCTGCTCTTGGTTTCCGTAAATCGGACCGACCGTATGAAATACGTAGCGCGCCGGCAAATTACCAGCACTGGTGACCACCGCGCTTCCGGTAGGGCAGCGGCCGATCTGGCGGCGGATGGCGTCCAGTTCGCGCATGATGAGGGGCCCGCCGGCGCGATGGATTGCCCCATCGACGCCGCCGCCTCCCGCCAGCGCCGAGTTGGCCGCATTCACGATGGCGTCCACCGGGATGCGGGTGATGTCGCCTTCGCGCAGAAGAATAGCCATTAGCCTTCAGCTTATCGCGCTCCAGGGCGGAAAAGCCGATGGCTGCCGGCTGAAGTCTGAAAGTGTGAGATGATTCACTGTTACGCTGGAGGTCCTCCTATGTCGAAGAACTTCATGATCGCGCTCGGCGTCGGCCTGGTCTGCATCGCGATTGCCGTTGCGGGCATTCTCTATATGCAGCGGGGCGCCCGGGTGGGTGTTACGGGCCAGGTGCTGAAGGTGCGCAGCGCGCCACTGGACGAGAATTCCACCATCGTAGTTCTGGATTTTCGCGTGACCAATCCCTCCGACTACCCGTTTGTCGCGCGCAACGTCACTGCCATTGTCGAAGACGCCTCCGGGAACAAGACCGATGGCCTGACGGCGCCGGAACTGGACGCCAAACACATTTTCGAGGGCATTCCGGTGTTGGGCGAGAAATATAATCAGACGCTCATCGAGCGCGACAAGGTGGCTCCGCACGGCGCGCTCGACCGCATGGTGGCGGCGCGCTTCGATATGCCGGAAGCCAAGCTGCAAAGCCGCAAACGGTTCGTCATCAAGATCGAAGAAATCGACGGGCAGATGTTCGAAATCTCCGAGAAGTGATTACCGCCGCAGGACGGCGTGGTTCGGGTCGAGCGTCACCTTGAGCGGAGCCTGCTTCAGCGCCACCGAGAAGGCGGCAGGCTCGTTGCCGGTGCGGACCCACTCGGTCACCGTGTTGCCGCGCGCAATTTGAATCTCCACGGGCGCCGAGACGCTGACATTGTCGTCGGCATCGCTTTGGGTGACGGTCCCCACCAGGCGCAGCGCCGGCGCGACACCCTTGACGGTATAGGCCAGCTTCAGGGTAGGGATTCCGGTTCCATACACCCACTGGTCGAAAAACGCCTCCAGCTTCGGATCGTCCGTCTTGGGAAGAAAATTGGAGGCCAGCAGGCGGAACTCCTCGGTGGTGATGTCGGCATGGTCATAGCGCTTCAGGATGCCGGCCAGCATGGCGAAGAAGGACGCGTCGCCCATCCGGCGGCGCAGCATCTGCATGATCCAGGAGCCCTTTCCATACGTGATGGCGTTCCAGCCGGCCGGCTGGAGGGAATTGGACAACCGCGAACCCAGCACGATGGGGCCGGCCGATTCTATGGTTTGGCCGCTGTCGTTCTTTTCGAGCAGGCGGCCGCGGTACCCTTCCAACATTACCTCCACGGCTCGCGGGCCCTTGGTTTTCTCCAGGTAGAGCAGAGCCGAGTAATTCGCCAGCGCCTCCATCAGCCAGTTGTCGCGGTAGGTGGCCGCGGTTACGCGGTTGCCCCACCACTGGTGGGCGGTTTCATGGGCTTCGAGTACGTCTTCGAAAAACAGCTCCTGCGATTCGGTGACCGCGCCGCGCGGATTGGGAAGCTGTTTCAGATAAGCCAGCGTCGAGAGATAAATCAAACCCGGAAAGCCCTGCCCGAACGATCCGGGTATCGGCGAAACGGTGAGATGCGGCAGCGCGGGCGGACCGAATTTCGAGGTCATGAATTCCATCGCGGAGGCGATATCCAACGCCAGGCTCCGCAAGCGAGCCAGGGGATTGGGCGGCGGGGGCGGCGCCGCATTGTTGAGGGGCGACGGCTTCCCCGGCCGGTCGAGCAGGGGGGTGACATCCGCCGGGCGGGGCATCAGCGCCTGTTCGAGGGAGCGGTTGGCGCAGACGTCCACCACGTAGCCTGCGCGTTCCACTTGGGCGTGGGCATAGTTCCCCAGGTTGAATCCGGCCATGCGGATGGCGGCGGCGGTGCGGCGGCGCGTGGTGCGCCAGTCGCCCTCAATACTGTCCTCCACCACGTCTCCGGCGGCTACCAGGTCCAGATCCCTGGGGAAGCGGAACCGCAGATCGTAATCGGCAAACTGCAGCCCGTGGACCGGATACCAGTTGCCGCGGGCGGTCACGAACAGCACCCGGTCGCCGGCATCGAGGATGACCTTTCCCGAGTGGTGAAACTCAAACTCGTACTCCCGTCCGGCGTGCATGGGCTCGCGCGGCACTACCAGGAACATGCCGTTGCCGCTCCTCGCCAGGCTGCCGCGCAGCGACTCCCGCTGCAGCACTTCGGCGGGCTGGCCGTCCACTTTGACCTCCGTTACCTCCATGGGAGTGGCGATATCGAAGGGCGCCGCCACCGTGCCTTCCACCGTGGTTTTCACCTTGACCCGAGTAATGGCGGTCAACCCCAGATCGGTATCCACCGTGGCATCGATGCGATACGAGGAGGTCAGCAGGTCATGCTTGGGCGGCAGCGGGCTGGCGCGGACCGATTGCGCCCGGAAACTGGTCCAGTTGTCGTAAAAGGTCTGGTTGTTGCGCGTGACAATCTGCGCCGCCAGAATCTGTTCGGGATTATCGGGATCGTAGACCACGTCGAAGTTGCCCAGCTTGACGCCGTTGAAGAGAGCCGCCAGCAGGTCGGCACGGCGCGGTCCGCCGAGCAGATCGAGCGTCAACCGCACCTGGAAACTCTCGGTCAGGTTGTGCAGCACAGGATTCCATTGGGCCGCCATGAGAGCTCCGATTTCCGGCACTTTCCTGACGCTGGGGTTTCCCGCCATCTGTCTGGCCAGGGCTTCGTGCTGGTTGCCCGTGAACAGTAGCAGGACGGTGCGGATGTGTTCGTCCAGATTGGGGCTCTGGGTGTACGTGGCCAGGGATTTGCGTTCGGCGCGGTCGGGGGGGAGCAGCATGACTTCGCCGTCGCCGCCTTCGGTATCGGCCGCGAACACCGCGGCAATCGGGCGTCCGGCGACCGGGCGGCTGAACATCAGGTATCCGTCGGTGAGGTAAATGCGGATGTCTTCCTTCGCCAGGGTGAGGTCGCGGACGCGGTAGCACTCGTTACGGTCGAATTCGGTCTGACGCAGAGCCCGCGCCACATCGGCCGCCGAGCCCGCGTGGGCCGGTGGTACGGCAAGCAGTGCGAGGATCAGAAGGCAGAGTGGCGCGTGGACTGGTGCGGGGCGCCGCCTGTGGGGCAGGCTGTCAATCGGCCAGCCCGATGCGTGCACACCGGCCACCCCTATGAATCCGGCCCGCGTTTTGCACGTCGGCAGGCCGATTGACAATCGGCCGCAGGTTGACAACCTGCCCCACAAATTCCGCGGACAAGGTACCCTCACCTCTCGATCCTCAGTAACAGTCTACTGTAGCCCACGACACTATACTGAAGGTGATGTCGGGCAAAGCTGCCTGGAAAAGCACGGCGGTATATGCCGGCCTGCTGGCCGCTGCGCTGGCCGTGGGCTTCTTCGGCGGCTCCTGGTTCGGAGCCCCGCTCGACCGGTCCGCCTACGACTTCATGTTTAGCCATTACCACCCGAAGCCGTGGGCGGCCGAATCCGCCATTCTGGCAATCGATGAGGCGACCTTGTCGGACGGAGGCATCGGGGGCATCCGGCGCGACCTGGCGCAGGCGCTTCCGATTCTGGCGGCCGCATCGCCCAAAGTAGTGGTGATCGATATCATCCTCGCGGACAATGGCCCGGATCCGAAGATCGACGACGCCTTGGCTAAGGCTCTCTGCGCGACTCCCAACCTGGTGCTTTCGGCCGACCTGGTGGGCGGCCGTTGGGACATGCCGCTCGATAAGTTCCAGCGTTGCGCCGCGGCTGTCGGCCAAGTCCATGCCGCTCCCGACACGACCGATTCGGTGACCCGCGCCATTCCGCTGGAGAAACATGCCGGCCGGACACGTCTTTGGGCGCTGGCGCTCGAAGCGTTCCGCCTGAGCCGCGGCGCGCAAATCGAGGAATCGACGGCGGCAGGCAGCGGACTGGAGGTCGGGGGTGCGATTGTCCCAGTCCCTTCCGAGGGCAGCGGCCGCCTGATGCGGGTGCGGTTCCGGCCGCTGGCGATGGAGCCCATCCCGCATGTGTCGCTGATAGACATGGTCCACGACCCGTCCAAGGCTCGCGCGCTCACCGGCAAGGTGGTGTTCGTGGGGGTCACCGCCGTCACCGAACTGCACGACCGTCTGACGACCCCGGCCGCGCTCTCCATTCAGACACCCGGCATCGTAATCCATGCCGACGCCTTCGAGACCATGGCGCAAGGCTTATACCTCACCGATGTCCGGGACGATCTGGAGTTCCTGTTCTGCCTGGCCGCCGCTATCGCCATGGGACTGGCGTTTCGCTATCTGCCGGGCTGGTGGGCTTACTCGGGCGGCGTTGCCGTTCTGGCCGCCACATTCGTGACGCCCTACCTGTTCTTCACGCACCGGATTGTCTTTCCCTTTGCCGGGCCCGTATCGGTGGCATGGTTTTCCTTCCTCACGGCCGCCGCCTACTATCACCTGGTGGTTCGCCGCAACTGGCACATCGAACGCGAATCGCGCGCCCGTTACCAGCAGGCCATGCAGTTCGTGACTCACGAGATGCGCACGCCGCTCTCCGCCATTCAGGGATCGAGCGAGCTGATTTCCAGCTATCCGCTCACCGAGGACAAGCGCAAGCAGGTGGCTCAGCTCATTAATTCCGAATCCAAGCGGCTGGCCCGCATGGTAGAGGTCTTCCTCAACGTGGAACGTCTCTCCGCCGGACAGATGGAACTCAAGCGCGAGAGCATCGAGGCGAAGGCCATGGTGGAGCTGTGCGTGGAGCGTGTCCGGCCGCTGGCGGAGCGCAAGCATATCGCGCTCCATCTCGAACCGATCCTCGAAGATCTGCAGCTCTCCGGCGACCGCGAACTAATCGAATACGCCTGCTACAATTTACTTACTAACGCAGTGAAATACTCACCCCGGGAAACCGAAGTTACGGTTTCCGGCAGTGGCAGCGATGGATATGTCCGGATCGCCGTGAAGGATCAGGGCATTGGAATGGACCAGAAGGAAGTCAGACAAATCTTCCAGAAGTTCTATCGGACCAAAAAAGCTGAAGAATCGGGCGAAGCGGGCACCGGAATCGGGTTGTCCATCGTCCAACAGATTGTGGAGCGGCACGGCGGGCGCATCGACGTGGCCAGCCAGCCGGGTGTGGGTTCGTGTTTTACGCTGGTGATGCCGGCGCCGGTTGCGGAACGATCCTGATGCAGAAACTACTATTAGTGGAAGACGATCCGGCTCTGCAGTTCACGATTCTGACGGCCCTGGAGTCGCATGGGTACGATGTGGACGCGGTTTCCACCACCGGCGAGGCGATTGCCCGGCTCTCCGGCGCCGCCTATCCGATTGTGATTTCCGATATCTATATCGACGAGCGTACGGGGCTCGACGTTTTGGACGCCGCCAAACGCAAGGACCCGCTTTGCTCGGTGATTCTGATGACCGGGCGCGGCACTATGGAAACCGTGATGGCGGCCACCCGCGGCGGCGTGTTCGATTACATTGCCAAGCCGTTTGACCTGGCCGTGATGATCAACGCCGTCGGGCGGGCCGTGGCGGCGCGCACCGGGGATGAGGACGAGGCCGAACAGGAAGAGCTGCCCGAGACCGAAATGATCGGCAACTCGCCGGCCATGGTGGACATTTACAAGATAGTGGCGCGGGTAGCGCCCACCGACGCCACGGTGATCATCGAAGGTGAAACCGGTACGGGTAAGGAACTGGTGGCCCGCATGATCTGGCGCAACAGCCTGCGCGCCAACCAGACCTTCCAGATCGTCGACTGCGGATCCATCACGCCCTCGTTGCTGGAGAGCGAACTGTTCGGGGCCATGCGCGGCGCGTTCACCGGCGCCGACCGGGACCGCGTGGGCGTGTTCGAAGCCGCCCATCGCGGCACGGTGTTCCTGGACGAAATCGGCGAGATCGATTCCAACTTTCAGGTGGCGCTGCTGCGGTTCCTGGAGGGCCGGGAAATCCGCCCGGTGGGGTCGTCGCGGTCGAAGGAAGTGGACGTGCGGGTGATCTGCGCCACCAATCGCGATTTGCAACGCATGGTGGACGATGAGAAATTCCGCGAGGATCTGTGGTACCGCCTCAACACCGTCCGCATCACCATCCCGCCCTTGTGCGAACGGCGCGGCGACATTCCCCTGCTGGTCCGTTTCTTCGCCAACAAGTACAACGCCCGGTATAACCGCGACGTGAAGCTGATGGATTCGGGCCTGCGGGTGATGCAGGATTACACGTGGCCCGGAAATGTCCGCCAGTTGCAGCACATGGTGGAACGCATGATCATTCTGGCCGACCGCATCGACGCCGAAGCCGTGCGCACCGCCCTGACGGTGATGGAATCGCGCGACAAATCCGTAGAAACCCTGGCCGACGCCGAAGAGGAGCAAATCCGCCGCGTCCTGGCCGCTACCGGCGGCAACAAGAGCAAGGCGGCGCAGATTCTGGGGATCGAGCGGAAGACGCTGTACCGGAAACTGGAACGGATGAGATTATAGCCGTCAGTTGACTCCGTGCATCGGCCGGACTCGTGGTGAAGGCGCGGGCCGGGTTTACGTCAATCGGCGAATTTCTTCAAAATACTCTTGGCGAAGGTTTCGTTTATTTCCTTATGCCGAGGCGCGGGTTGGGGCACTCCAGTTCTCGGATTGCGGTACCTGGTTTCCGCGGTGACGAACCAGCAAACACCCCGACGATTCGAGCTTGCGAATCAAGCCGGTCCACTTCATCAAACTGCAAGCTCGGCAACTCTACGGATGCCGGGGATCTCGCCGCTCGTCAAGTCCCGATAGAGAAGTAGCTTTCTAGGGGATATGCAAGGCCGTCGACTGGCGGTACCGGTCCGCTAACCGCCGGACATGCTCCACAAGCTCCGGGGGCTCGCTCAGTTCGAAATCGACACCCAGCAGGGCCAGGTGCATCGCGAGACTCTCGAAGGTGGGAGCGGCCACATCGAAGAAGCAACTGGAGTCGTCGATCGGCTCGATGAGTCCCATGTATGGCGGCAAGCGGGCGGCGAGCACTTGGGCCGCAACCAGCAGCTTGACACGGGCGCGGCAGGGCAGGGCATGCCACCATCCCCGCGAGACATACGCAGCCAGGTCGCGCGCCGGAGGATCCCGCGGCGCGAAACGGGGCCCTGTGGCCAGCCGCCGCTCCATGCGGTCGACGCGGAAGGTCCGCCAGTCTTTGCGTCCGGAATCCCAAGCGACCAGGTACCATCGGCGCCCAGTATAAACCAACCGGTGCGGCTCCACGACGCGGGCGGTCGCCGTCCCGGCGTGGTCGCGATAGCGGAATCGAAGCTCTTCCCGGCCGCGGCACGCGCCCGCAATGGTGGAGAGGGTGCGAGCGTCCACCGAAGATCCGGCGCCGGGCGGCGTCACGATCATGGCCTGCAGCGCGGCCACCCGGTGGCCTAACCGCGGCGGCAGGATCTGTTCGATCTTGGAAAGCGCGCGCACCGACGCCTCTTCCACGCCCTCGATGGTTCCGTTCGCGGCGTATCGCAGGCCGAGCGCCACCGCGACGGCCTCCTCGTCATCCAGCAGCAGCGGAGGCATGGTGGAGCCGGCGCCGAGTTGATATCCCCCCTCCGCGCCGGAGGTCGAATGGATGGGGTAACCCAGTGTGCGCAGCTTGTCCACATCGCGGCGCACAGTGCGGCTGGTGACTTCCAGCCGATCGGCCAGATCGGCCCCCGCCCAATACCGGCGCCCTTGAAAGAGCGAAAGCAACCGAAGAAGCCGCGCGGATGTTTCCAGCATCTGTCTCAGTTTGGCATTTTATCGAGGACCGAACCTGTCCGCAATGCCTGATAATCTTCCAAACATGACAACCTGCCAGACGCTGACCATCGATTACGACGACGAAATGAAGAACACGCGAAAGCTCCTGGAGCGCGTCCCGATCGACGATGCCCACCGGAGCTACCAGCCCCACCCCAAGTCGATGTCCCTCGACCGGCTTGCGACCCACGTCGCGGAACTGCCTTCCTGGGCGAAAGTGGCCTTGGAAAGCGAGGTTTTCGAACTGCCGCCGGATTTCCGGCCGCGCATTGCGGCCTCCACGGCGGAACTGCTGGAGATCTTCGATAAGAGCGTCGAAGATGGACGCGCCCGCCTGGCCACCGCGACGGACGCGGAGATGCAGAAGAGCTGGGCGTTCAAGTACCAGGGCGTAGTCGCCTACACGGATGTTCGCACCAAGGTGATCCGCAGCTTCCTCAATCACCTGGTGCACCACCGAGCGCAGTTGGGCGTGTACCTGCGGCTCAATGAAATCCCCGTTCCCGGCATGTACGGTCCCTCGGCCGACGACGGGTGGCCTCCGAAGTGACGGCGTGCTCCCGGCAGCAACCAATGCCACTGAACGATTTTCAGGCGCAGTCGGCGTCTCGGCCAAGATCGTGAGGGAAGCCAGCCGCTCGACTCAATAGAGACCCGGGCAAGCAACTGGGGTCACCCGCGATTTACAACCCTTCCAGCACCGCCCGCGCGTGACCCTGGGCCTTCACCTTGCCATAAATCTTTTCGATCTTGCCGTCGGCGCCGATCACGAAAGTGGTGCGCTCGATGCCCATCACTTTCTTGCCGTACAGGTTTTTCTCTTTCCACACGCCGAAGGCGTGGGCCGCGGCCTTGTCCTCGTCGGCGAGCAGCGTGAAGGGCAGATCGTACTTCTGCTTGAACTTCGCCTGCGCCGCCGGTTTGTCGGGCGACACCCCCACCACCACGACGCCCTTCTTGGCGAATTTCGTGATGTCGTCGCGGAATTCGCAAGCCTCCGTGGTGCACCCGGGCGTGTCGGCCTTGGGATAGAAATACAACACCACGCGTTTGCCCTTCAGCTCCGAGAGACGAAACTCTTCGCCCGTGTCCGTGCGTACGGTAATGCCGGGAGCCGGATCGCCTTCTTTCAACATGTCGTCACCCCAGTTTTTGCTTGAGTATTTCCGTTACGGCCGTCACATCGGCTTGGCCGCGCGTGGCTTTCATCACCTGGCCCACCAGGAAGTTGATCACCGTGGTCTTGCCGCCGCGGTACTGCTCCACCTGTTTCGGATTGGCTGCGATCACGTCGTCCAGAATCTTCTCCAACGCGCCGGAATCGCCGATCTGCTTGAACCCTTCCTTTTCCACGACGGCGGCCGCGGAGGAGCCCGTTGCGAACATCCTGGGGAACACTTCCTTCGCCAGCTTGCGGGAAAGCTCGCCCTTCGAGATCAACTTCACCAGTTCGCCCAGGTCTTCCGCGCTCACCGGCGATTCGGAAATCTCCTTGCCCTCGGCCTTGAGCAGACCCATCAGGTCGCCCATCACCCAGTTGGCGGCGGATTTCGGATCGCCCGACACCTGGGCCGCGGTCTCGAAATACCCGGCGGCGGCGCGCGTCTGCGTCAGCACGCCGGCATCGTACTCGCGCAATCCAAACTCTTCGACGAAGCGCGCCCGTTTGCGCGCCGGCAGTTCCGGCATGGAGGCGCGCACGCCGCTCAGCCACGAGTCGTCGATTTCGAGGGGCAGCAGGTCGGGCTCCGGGAAATAGCGGTAATCGTGAGCGTCTTCCTTGCTCCGCATGGAAAATGTCTCGCCCACATCCGGGTTGTACAGGCGGGTCTCCTGTACTACGCGGCCGCCACTTTCGAGCACGCCCACCTGGCGCGCAATCTCGTAATCCAGCGCCTGCTTCAGGAAGCGGAACGAGTTGAGGTTCTTGACCTCGGCCTTGGCGCCGAATTTCTCCGCCCCGCGGAGCCGCACCGAGACATTGGCGTCGCAACGCAAATGGCCTTTTTCCATATCGCAGGTGGAGACTTCCACGAATTGCAGCATCTGCTTGATCTCCGTCAGGTACGCGTAGGCCTCGCCCGAACTGCGCATGTCCGGGTCGCTGACGATTTCGGCCAGCGGCGTACCACTGCGGTTCAGATCCACGTAGGAGTAGAGGCCGGAATCCTGGAAGCCGTCGTGGATGCTCTTGCCGGCATCGTCTTCCATGTGCAGGCGCGTCACGCCGATGCGCTTAGACACGCCATCCACCACGATATCGACGAAGCCATGTTCGGCCAGCGGCTCGTCATACTGCGAAATCTGGTAGCCCTTGGGCAGGTCCGGGTAGAAGTAATTCTTGCGGGCGAAGCGCGACCGGGCCCGAACCTGGCAATGGAGCGCCAGCGCACTTTTGATGGCCAGTTCCACGGCGACCCGATTGAGCACCGGCAGCGCGCCCGGAAGTCCCAGGCAGACCGGGCAGACGTTGGTATTGGGGGGCGCGCCGAATCCGGTTGGGCAGCCGCAGAAAATCTTGGTGGCGGTGGACAACTGCACGTGCACTTCGAGCCCGATGACCGGTTCGTACCGCGCAATGGCTTCCGGAGTAGCCAGTTCCAGAGCGGAAGAAGACATGGTGTCTTCCTATTATAGTTGCGCTCTCCGCCGCCCACTAGAAATCCGTCGCGGGGTTGAAGGTCTTCGTTGGGAACGTAGCGGGAACCGCGGGAGGTTTGATGACTGGATTCGACCGGCCGGCCTGGCTCGGGTCAAATACCAAAAATCCCGCCGCGGGCGACCCTTTGGGCAATGTGTAGTCGTCGGCCGGATACGCTGGATTGTTGAACCCGGGGTTTGGCGCCACGCTCTGAAGGTCTTCACCCAGTTTCTGCCAGCCGTCAATGCCGCTGGCTTCGGCGGTTCACCGGTAGTTCTTGTCGTCCACGCGGCTCAGATCGCCGTCGAAGATTCCCAGCGTCACGATGGCGAAGGTAAAGACGTTGGTCCCCGGTTCCAGATGGCCGCCGAAGGCATGATCGGGATTGGCCATGGTCATGTGCGCGTGCACCTTGCCATCGATCACATACCCGTTCATGCTGATGATATCGGCCGGCGCGGTGGGATCCTGCACGAAGGTGTTTTTCGAGGGAAGCGTCCGATTGCTCACCTGATGCACCTGATAATTCCGCACCGATCCGGCGCCCGCCAGGATCACGGCGTTGCGAATCTTCTGCTCTTTGACCATCTTTTCGATCCCGGCCAGCAGGTCGGCCTGGTACTTGAATCGCAGGATCACGATGCGATCGAACTTGCCGGTAATGGCATAGACGTCCGGGACGGACGGGCTGTTGGGCTTCCCATCCTCGGCAGGAGTGGTCGCATTGGTAATCTCTTTTCGCGTCTGCTGGGCGGTGGCGATTTGGGCGATTGCTACGGCTAGTGCCATCCATCTCATGAGGGGCCTCCTATTCGGCTTCACGTCAGATTATACTGTCACTCAAATGCCGGAATCGGAAACCAGTCGCCCCCGTTGCGCGACAGTAGGCGTCGCCGCTCTGGCAATGTGTGCCCTTGCCGTCGCGCAGAACGGCTCCCAGCCGGCGAAAGAACCCGGTCTTCTCTTTTATCTTTCCGGCGATCGTGGATTGAACGCCGACTACGCGGCGGGCGGCGACCCGGCGCCGAGCTTTCAGAACAACGACGTCCGCGTGAAGGCGGGCGGCAAGCGCGGAGGGTACATCGAATGCGGCGACAAGCAGGTGCTGGCCTATTGGGCGCCAGGAAATATTTATGCGCAGCGCGGCACTCTGTCGTTCTACTGGCGGTCGCGGTATGCCGTGGGCAAGACCGAGTTCCCGGTTTTCCGCGTGGGCTATGCCGACCATTCGAGCTGGGACATGGTATGGCTGCGCATCGATTACAACGGCAAGCCCGGCTTCGATGCTTTCGTCACGGACGTCAATTTGGGACGTACACGCGTTTCGTATGCGATGCCCGATTTTCCGAACCCGAGTGAGTGGGTCCATCTGGCGCTAGCGTGGGATGAGACCAGCGGCATCCGATTTTATGTGAATGGCAAGATGGCGATGAAGGCCGCGGCTACGGGGCTGTTCGATGCCGCGCTGGATCAGTTCGGGCCGCATTCGCGCGCCATTAACGCGATACAGGTGCAGAGCGATTTCAATTTCGATCGCGGCGGGGATATCGACGAAGTCCGGATTTACGATCGGATGCTGTCGGATGAGAACGTGGCGTCACTGGCGAAGGGAGATGCGCCGGGCGCGATCGCGGCCATCGACCGCACAATGGCATCGCCCTCCTGGCTGTTTCGGTATGGCTGGAATCGTCCCGGCGATCGGCCGGCGGAGCTTCCGTCGCCGTATACCACTGTGCGCAAGGTGGAAATTCACGACGCCTACGATTTGAAACGCTGGTGGGGGAGGGCCACCGACGGCATCCGCGAAACCACGTGGCCGGGCGTTTATAATCGGTCGCGCCTGCCTGGCCGCAACGACTATTTCCAACTGCCCGATTGGGATTGCTACACACTCTCCGGGAAGGCCATCACGTTCTTCATGCCCAACGAGCCGTGGAACCACCTGGAGATTTCGGGCGGCGCTTTCGGCGCCATGGCGCTGCTCGGACGGGACCCGGGAAAGGGCGCCGATACCGAACGCACGCTGTTCGAGCGTCCCAAGGGACAGGAACGCACCTTCCATCAACTTGCTCAGCCGATTACCGGGCAGAAGATTCGCTTCACCAACGTGGAGCAGGAGACGCCCATCGGCGAGTTGTCGGCGTATTACGTGCACCCGGGCAAGGAACCATCGGGCATCGCGCAGTTGAAGTATCGACTGACGGGCCGCGTGGAGGCTGACAATCCCAGTGTCGCGCCGCTGGCCGAATTCATCGCGGGACGATATCCGCCCGAAGAACGCATGACCATGGTCGCGCTGCCCGCCGGTGCGCCGCGCACGACGCGCAAGGGCACGCAATCCGGAATGCCGCTGGTCCATATCCTGGTGCCGTGCGATTTTCGCGAAATTCCCAACAGCCGCTACTCATATACCTGGGACAACATGTCCGCCGGGCTGGACGGCATCGCCATCGATTTGCCCGCCCTGAACGGCAGCTTTAACATCCAAGTGAAGGACCCCCTCTGGCCGATGCGCGACATGCTCGATTTCAGCTTCTCGGTGAAGCCCGGCGAGCCGCATACGCTGTGGCTCGATCTGCGCGACCGCATTCTGCCTCACGGCAAGAGCCTGTACCTTACCATCGCCTCGGCGAGCGGCGAGTTTGGTCCAGCCGTCCTGGAAGGCACGGAACTTCGCCTGATTTTCAAACCGTGGAAAGACGCCGCTCCCGAGCATGAGCTGGACCGCTTCACCCAGGTGCGCGACAACTACGCCAACCTGGTCGAAGAGCATCCGAATACCAAGCGGCTGCACCTCTTCGCGCGCTTTGAAGGCGACCTCGCCGACCTGCTGCGCGTCAATCCCGACCACGAATTGGGCCGCCAATATTGGTACGACGCGAACAAGGAGCAGGCCAAGCCGCCCTTCACGCAGCCCGTCCCGCCCGCCGGTGTCCCGCTGTGGGCCTTCCGCCAGGTGGAGGATCTGCGCTATCTGGACCGCTTCATCAACTGGTACATCGACAACCGCCAGATCGCGGACGGCGAACTGGGCGGCGGTCTTTCCGACGATGGCGATCTCACCAACTGGTGGCCGGGCACGGCGCTGATGGGCGTGACGCCGGCCAAGATCCGAACATCCCTGCTGCGCGTGCTGGACGCTTTCTACAACGCCCACATGTTCACCAACGGCCTCTCCACCATACAAGCCGACGAACTGCACAGCTACGAAGAGGGCATTTCGTGTTTGGGCGAATCGCTGACGCTGGATTTCGGCAGCCCCAAACAACTGGAGCGCGCCATGGTGACGGCGAAGCGTCTGGAATGGCTCACCGGCAGGAACGCCGCCGGACATCTGCACATCAAATCGTCGTACTTCAATGGCGCGAAGATGGCGGAGGACGAGCCGTGGACGTGGTCGAAGCCGTCGTCGTATCTGGTGTTCCACCCGGCCCTGCTGCTGGTGCAATTCAATGGAATGCCCGAGACGCGCGAGATGGTGCTTGGCCTGGCCGACGGCTTGCTGGCGCATCGCAAAGCGGGCGCGGACGGCAGATTCTCGATTCACCCCACGATCGATTTTCCGAGCGATGAGGATAAAGACAGCGGCATGGGACGCTCGTGGCCCATTCTCTGGTCCGCCTATCGCTGGACCGGCGACCGCAAGTACCTGCAGCCGTTTCTGGACGAGGGAATCGCCAGTTTGAAGACGCTCAACGCCAACGCGCTCGATCTGCTGCAGCTTCGCCCCACGTGGGGCAAGCAGATTCTGGATAGCACTACGCCGCTTTCCACCGACCCCGACAATCTCCATTTCGCCTGGCAGATGTCGGGCGACCGGCGGTTCCTGGAGCAACTTTACGGCAACCAGATGGAGGCTGCCGCAGTCCGCGAGTATCTCAACACGGAAGGCAGTCTGTGGATCGACCGAGTGAGCGTGGAGCATGCCCAATTGCAGCGTGCGCGGCTGGGCGGCATCGCTCTGCTTCGCAATTATTATTACCCCGGGCACGCCGTGAGCTGGACCTTCGATGCACCCGCCACCGGCGAAAGCGTGGCGATTCTGGTACCGGAATCGACGCCGGAGCACGTGAAGATTGTGGCGTACAACCTGGACGGGCAACGAGTGAAGGCACACCTGATGGGCGGCGACGTGGAACCCGGCAAGTGGGAGATTACGCAGGATGGGGTGATGCGCACCGTGGATTGGGAACGGGCCGGCACGCTGGACCTTATGCTCGATCCGCGCCATGAAACCGCGCTCGAACTGAAGCTGGTGACGAAAGGCGTGCCCTACTGGTCGAGGCCCGACCTGGGGATCGGCGATGAGGACGTGCATGTCGAAGGCGGCAGCATGCGGGTGACGGTCCACAGTTTGGGCGCCGTGGATGCGCCGGCTTCGCGGGTGGTGGTGCGCGATGCGCGCGGGCAGACCGTCGCGACGGCACAGGTCCCGGCGTTGAAGGCTCCCGTCGACCTGGCGCCGAAAACGGCAGAAGTGACGGTGAGTTTACCGGCGGCCTGGCACGGGGGGAGCGTGACAGTGGAAATGAGCGGCGGCGGCCCGGAGATTACGCTGAAGAATAATCGGGTGGAGGTGAGATAGGATAAAGGCACGCGCGTCTTCGGCTCCCAAGACTCGCGGAACCGAACCCACGTGTCTCGCTGAAGGCAGCCGGTCAACGGGCTGCCTATCCGGGATCTCACAAACAAGGAACCCTCGAAAAATGATGAGGTGTAATCGCCCGTAGTTTGTTCTATCGCTCTTATTTACTGTGCCGATCGGCGCTATATCACCAACGCGTGGCGCCGGGGGCGGGAGTTGCCTCTACCGTGGATTGCCCGTGGCGCGCTGCTTGCGCGTCAGGATCTCGCGCACGGCATAGATCCGCCGATCCTGACTCTCGAAGTATGTCCGCATCATCATTTCGCCGATCAGGCCGGTGGTGAACATCATCAGGCCGGCCAACAGCAGCAGACCGCCGGCGATCATCAACGGACCATGATCCGCGATGATGTCGTGCCCGAGAATTTTGTCGACCAGCAGGTACGCCATGATGCCGCCGCCCAGCGTCGTCCCGGCGAGACCCAGCGAACCGAAGAAGTGCATCGGGCGCGTGAAGTACTTCAACAGGAACCGGATGGTCAGGATGTCGAACATCACCCGGAACGTCCGGCTGATACCGTAATGCGAATCGCCCGTGGTGCGCGGCGTATTGCGAATGGGCACCTCGACGATGCGCGCTCCGTAAAAGCTGGCCAGGGCCGGAATGAAGCGGTGCAGCTCGCCGTACAGATTCACGTCTTTCAGTACTTCGGCGCGGTAGGCCTTGAAGGTGGTGCCGAAATCCCGCAGGTCGATGCCCGAGGCTTTGGCCATCAGCCAGTTCGCGATGCGCGAGGGAATCTTGCGCATGATCGCATTATCCACGCGGTGGTTGCGCCAGCCGCTGGCAATATCGAACCCTTCGTCGATTTTCCGCAGCAGAGCGGGAATGTCTTCGGGCGCATGCTGCAGATCGCCATCCATGGCGATAACCACGTTTCCCTTGGCTTCGTGGAATCCCGCCGAGAGTGCCGCCGTCTGGCCAAAGTTGCGCCGCAGCCGGATGACTTTCAGGTGACCGTCGGTCTCCACCAGGTTGGCCAGCAGGTCGAAACTGCGGTCCGTGGATGCGTCGTCTATGAACAGAATCTCGTAAGGCCGCTGCAACTGCTCCAGGACCGACGTCAGGCGATCGTACAGCGGAAGAATGGATCTTTCTTCATTGTGAACCGGGATGACAATCGACAGCATGGGGCGGAAACGACCAGTTTAGCACTCCCTGTGGTAACATCTCTGGCGTGAGGCGTCGTAAGCAGGATAACCGGGCCACCATCGTCGATGTGGCGGCCCTGGCGGGTGTCTCGCTCGGTACCGCGTCGAGAGCCCTGAATAACCGGCGTGGCGTTGACCCGCAACTCCGTCTCAAGGTCACCGAGGCGGCCCGATCGCTCCATTACGTGCGCGCGGCCAATGCTCGCAAGGCCCTGCGCGAAACCTGTCCCATCATCACGTTCATCCTCAGTAACCGCGACTTTCTGCATCCCATGCACGCCCGTCTTCTTCTGGGCGCCGAACAGTATTGCGAGGAACGCGGCTACTTCCTGGTGTTCAAGCGGTTCGACTATTCCTCCGAGGCGCCCATCGCGGGATTCAAACTGCCCGAGCTGTTGCGGGAACACGGAATCGCCGATTGCCTGATCCTGGCCGGAACCAATTATCCCAACTTGATCGAGGCTACGGAGCGCGCCGGCATCCCTTACGTCTTCTTCGGCACGAATCTGGTAGGTCCGGCGCCGAATCCGGGGTTCGACCAGGCCCGCTCGAGCGAAGTATCGGGCGCCCGTGAGGCCACTCGCTATCTGGTCCGCCTGGGCCACCAGCGAATTTGTTATATCGGCGATATCTCACAGCCGTGGTTTGAGCGCCGCTATTGCGCCTACGTCGAAGTGATGACGGGAGCCGGCCTGGAGCCGGTGGCGCAGACCGTGGGCCTGTCGCCCGACAACTTCCATAATGGTTTTTCCTCGGCCGAAGCGGTCCTGGAAAGCGGCCTGCCGATTACCGCGATCTTCGCCGGCTCCGATCATATTGCGCTGGGCGCATGGGAGCAGTTGCGCCGCCGCGGTCTGCGCGTGCCCGAGGACATTTCGGTGCTAGGTTTCGACGATATCCCCGACGCCGGGATGACGCTTCCTCCGATGACCACGGTTCGGGTTCCGTTTCTCGAGATTGGACGGGAGCTGGCTCGCATGGCCATCGAAAAAGCCTCGTCGCCCCGTGTGGCGTTGCCCGAAGTGGTTCTCCCCGCGGAGCTGGTACTTCGCGGCACTACCTGGCCGCACCTGGGCACCCGCCAGACAGCCAAAGCGGGGGATTGATTATGGCGCACTCTTCCGCGCCGCGTCTCCACCCGTGGCGATGCCAAGCTGGCGCCCGAAACCAAGTCCAGCTTATATAGCGACCGTTCGGTCCCGACACAGAACCGCGACCGGTTAGCGAGCGGCCCGAACGACGCACGGCGTCTTCCCGGCACTGTCGTGTGCGGTTAGAACTCTCCCAACCCGGCCCGCGCACGAACGGTTGCCGCCGACACGCGAATCTGCCGCAGAAGGGCGGCCAAACTGCCGGACGGCCGCCTGTATCCGCGCGGACTCGCGGCTGGGACTAAGTGGATCCGACTATCGCGTCCGGCAAGTCCGGAGCGTCCTGGCGCTCAGTGCGCGCCAAGCGAGCCTATGTAATTCAGAATCATAACGCCTTACGTTCTTATGATGTCAAGCGCAAGAGCTTACAAAGGTACAAATACTGGAGTGCTCTTTCGCGATGACCAACAATTCGGGGGCGTTGTCCACTGCGTCCAACTTCCACCAGGCCGGCCGAACTGGTCAAGCAGGGGATGGGGAATCAGGCTGTTTACCCATGCCTGGGCCAACCGCGTCTTGCGCGGGCGAAGATTGCCCCGAGGACAAACCACACCTGGAGGATGGAAGATGGACGGCTGGATAGACCCGCGGGGCGCTTTTGACGGACAATAGGGATTAGCGATGAAAGGGAAGATTGTATTGATGCGAGGTCTTTCTTGCTTTAGAGCCTTCTGGCGCGAGAAGCGGGGGCTTCGCCTATTCGGCTTCGCGATGCTGGCTTTCGGCCTGATGCCGGCCGAAGCCGGAACCATATTCATCGGCGACGGCGCGGCGTTCGGCACAGCGTTACCCGCGGGCGCCGGGACTAGAGCAGATTCCCTCAATCCCCTGAGTTACATCTTTAGCACCGAGGTCGCCGGAGTTTCCTTTACCGCGGTCTCCGATATGCAGATCATGCTCACGTCCGTGAACTTGCTGGCGCAGTCCGCCGGCTCGCTGACGCCGTTCGTGGCGGTCTATAACGGCGGGTCGGCCGCCAACGCCGGCAGCTATACTCTGCTCGCCGAGGGCGACGTGCTTTCGATTCCAAGCGGCAGTTCCTCAGGGGTCTTGTTCAATGGGCAGTTTACGGTTGGCGGCGTGAATCCCATCCTGACCCTCGCGGCGAATGAAACGATTGTCGCGGGCCTCTTCCAGTCCTCGCAGATCGTGGTCTTCAGCAATACCACGCAAAGCGCGGTTAACGATCGAATCTGGCAGGCAAACGTCACCAACGGCGTGAGCCCCGGCCAGACCCTGACGGGTGGAAACGACGGCTTCAATTTCAACGAAACGTATTTCTATGACATTGGATTCCAGCAGGTTGAGGGGGCGCCTGAGCCAGGCAGCCTGACCCTGCTCGCCATTGGCGCAATCGGGCTGGCCGTGCGCGGCTCGAAATGGCGACGGACGAGGCTAAGGGGCGCCGCCCGGTGATGGTTGGTTCCGACGAGCCAGTTCCCAGAACTGCCGGAATGTTCCACGAATGTTCAGGGCGCACTGCCAGCCGTCAATGAGTTACCGGAACCGCAGGTCATCAAACCACGTGAGGAGGATTTTACTCCCGGAACGGACAACTTTTTCAAGTCTCACCGATGAACCAGCGGCTTACCATGGTCAATTAACCAATTCGGCGCCATGAATCGTCAGGGCGCCATCTTGCTGGTCGATCCGGCAATTCAATGCTGCCAGAATGTCCGCAAGGTCTGCCAGTTCGCGGTGGAACTCGTCGCGTTGCGGACCAGTTAGATCGGCGGAATTCAACACTAGGTTCAAAGAAGCCATATACTGTATTTCGGCGATGGCGAGCGATAGTTTGGCCGATTGACGGGGACCGATAGCAGATTCGTCGGCTACGGCCGCAGCAAGCGTGAAGCTCTGGTAGAGCGTAAGCATCAATAGCCGTAACACACCTTCCGGTCCATCTTGCGTTTCTTCAGAAGTTCGTCGTCCGGTGCTCATACGGATTGCCGTGACCTCCTTTCCGGGAGATGCCCTTTACCCATTCGCCCAGGCAGGACGCAATGTCCCCCAGATCCACCGATCTGATCCGCTGTCCAACAGGAAGACCAGGCAATTTTGCGGCGAAGAGCCATTGCACAGTCGTGATTCAAATAACCCGAAGCGCCCATTCACTCTGTTGGCTTAGCAATCCAACGGTTATGTCCTCCAGGATTTCCCTATGGGCCAAGGGGAATTAATCCAGGAGATCGTCCCCGTGCGCTGGAGGGGCAACGCGGAAGCGACCTTGAGCTTTTCTGCTGCGCGCCCTGCTGGGAGGCGACGATCAAGGGCGAAAGCGGGTGGTCTTAGACACGGGCTACTAGTTTGGCGACCCATTGCCGTTCGGGCCGTTTCTGCTGTTCGACGCGGCGATACTTCTCACTCTGCTCCACTGTGGTGGCCGGCCTCTGCGAGGCGTTTGCTTAAGCGACAACCGTTCGAGACTGACGATCACTTCGTCAAGGCACCCACGCTCCTCCCGAAGTTTGGAAATTATCTTCTGAATATCCACAGTTTATCCTTTCGCTCAAACCGATGTTACCAAGATTTCCCCTAGGATAGACAGGATAAACCTTTATTGATATGTAGTCTGTTCAATATTGCTCACATCGGCGCTATTATCGTTGTGAATGTGGGGATGCCGCCGCTGGAGAGAGCGATGAAGCGCGAGCTTCTCGTGGTTCGCGGAGCAACTGCCGCGTCCGGATGACGTGGCCCGTTTCTTCAGGGGAGAGGCGCTAGGGCTGTTGCAGCGGCCTGCGTTGTGGTACGTTTCTCCAATAGAGAGTGTTTGCACATGGATCTTGGCAAGGCGCTCCAACTCCTGTACACAGAGAAGGAAAAGTTGGAACGCACCATCGCCACCTTGCAGGAACTGGATCGGACCGATGCCACCATGCTGTCAGCGCGCAAAAAGCGTGGACGGCATTCGATGGGCGCGGCCGAACGCGAAGAGGTATCAGAGCGGATGAAGCGGTACTGGGCGAAGCGGCGGGCGGCGCAGTGACGAGGGACAGCGGTTGCACATTCTCCCCTTTATGACCCATCCATGCCGGCTATCAAGGCTTCGACGGGGAGTTGCTACTAACTACGATCTGCCGCTAGGTTCTGCTACACTGAAATCGACATCTAGAACTCGTAACCGCCCAGAGCGTTGCCCTTCAATTCTGCCGGACAACCCCCATTCTGAGTCCGAGACTACGAATTTTTATCTGCAAGGTGAATTCCATGGCTTTACTGCCCACGGGGGAAACGATGCTTGACGGCCATTTTCTCCAAGAGTCGTTTTTTCCCAGTGAACGATTGGGTATTGCGAAAGAGGCCTTGCGCGGCGATGCCCACGCGGGGCGTCGTACGGTACAGGTACTCGGCGCCCGCCAATGATGACCCGCGAGGAGCGCATAGACTATGAGATTCTGGACTGTGCTATCAACGGGGCCTGGGGCAGCAATGGCTATGCCACTACGGTGCCCAGGTTCATGAAGCGGCTGCAGGCGCTGTTCCCCGACAGCGTGGTTCGAGAGTTTACGGATGCGTGCAAGCGGCTGCTTAAGCGGGGCGTTCTGCACGTTGGCAGATTCGACCATGATCTGGCTGGCTTCCGCGATTACCAGGCCGACGGCGATGATGCAACGTTTTTCGATGCCAATTCCGATGGAATCTGCCTCCGAGCCAGTGGGGAGAGCCAGAAGTATTTTAGCGAGGTTTCGATGCTGATCGCCATGCCGTTCGGATTCAAGGGGCACAAGGGTATGGACATAAGGCCGTGGCCGCGATGACACCGGAGCGAATGGATGCGGTAGCCGGCCCGGCGGCACGGAACTTGACTGCCACCTAGCCCGGACAATCGGGCGTCCTACACCGGAAACCAAAGTTATTGGCATGACCTGCAATACCTGCAAGATTCCGAAGAAAGAACTCAAGGGGCACATTTACCACAAGAGAAGACAATGGAAATGCAGCAAGTGCGGCAGGGTGAGGATGCAAGAGCAAAGGTCGTCATAGAGACACGGCTCCGCCATACCGCGTTGGGGTCACGGTTGGCTCCTCTTAACCCAACATACTGGTAGCCGTTCTTGTCTGGGGCACGCCGTCACGCCGGCGGCTTGACACCCGGCGTGTCGGAGGTGACAATTCGCTATGAGTTGCGCGCCGACGAAGTGAATTCGCGAGTGTCGCCAGCCTGATGTTCTGCAGCCGCGATCAGCCGGGTTTCGTCCAAATCCATTTCGTACTCCATCTCGCGCAATACCTCGTCCGTGATGCGGCCTTCATCCCGTAAACGCAACGCGGCCTCTCGTTCTACCTCCAGCACCGTTCGCGAAAGATCCAGAAATCGCAGATAGTGCCCGGCCCGGTCCTCGCCTTCTTCCTCGTGGATGCCGCCGACGCTAGCCAAGCGACGCTTGTAGTGGCGCAGCAAATCATCGTATTGCCCAGTAACACCCGAAGGATCGCTTCGGCGAATGCCTTCGAGATGCGCCAGGGCCGCTTGGAGCACCAGCCGGCGGCCCTTCTGCCGTTCGTCCTTTGGGGCCGAAGCCCCGGCGAGACCCAGGACCCGGATGAGCCAGGGAAGCGTGAGGCCCTGGAATACGAGCGTGACTAGAATGACGCAGAAAGTGAGGAACACAATCAGGTCCCGATGAGGAAAAGGGCTGCCGTCGGCGACAGTTCGCGGCAGCGACATAGCGGCTGCCAGGGCTAGCACCCCTCGCATTCCGGTCCATCCCACGACGAACACCTGGCGGGCATCCGGCCGCCTCTCGTTCTGGTGAAGCAGGCGTGTACGGATGAAGTGGGCCGCGTGCGCGCCTGGAAAGGTCCAAAACAGCCTAAACAGAATCAGGAAGATGCTGAATAACGCGCCGTACAAAATGAGATGCCTGGTATTCAACTCGCTGACGCCCGCCAGCACGGAAGGCAGTTGGAGGCCGATCAACACGAACACGAACCCGTTCAGAATAAAAGTGAACGAACTCCATACGGCCTGGCTTTGCAGGCGGACTCCGGGAGACAAGAAGCTCGAACTTTTCCCGCCGAGATAGAGTCCGGCGGCAACGGCCGCGAGCACGCCCGACGCGTGGATTGCCTCCGCGGTCAGATAGGTTGCGTAGGGAACCAGAATACCGATGGCAATCTCGATTGGACCGTCATCGATTCGATGTTCAAACCATTCCACGATACGTCCCAAGATGAGGCCGATGCCAATACCGCCCACGGCGAGATACGAGAGGCGCAGGATGCCGGAACTAACCGTTGGGTATTGGCCGTTGACTACCATCGCAATCGCGAATTCAAGAGCCAACAAGCCGGTCGCATCATTGAGCAGACTTTCGCCTTCGAGCAGGTCAACGATACGCTTTGGCAGCCCGATGCGCTTGGCGATGGACGTGGCGGCAATCGCGTCTGTTGTGGCTACGGTGGCGCCTAGAACGAAACCGATCCGCCAATCGAAACCGGGGAATAACCAAGGACCGGCGGCGGCGACGCCGAAAACGGTGAAGGCGACCAGACCGACCGCCAGCATCGAAATGCTTACGAGGTTATACGAGAAGTCCCGCCAAGAGGTAACTAATGCCGCTGAGTACAGCAGTGGCGGAAGTACTACCAGAAAGACGATCTCCGGATCTAGAGTTATCCTCGGAATCCCTGGCGCCACACCAAGCAGCAATCCGGCGATGACCAAGACGATGGGATACGGCGTCTGAAGCCTTCGCGCGAGCGCTGCGAAGGCGGTGATGAACAGTAGAAGAAGCAGCAACATCACTTGCGCCGCATGAAATCCCGTTCCCGACATAAGTCCTTCCATTCCGCCTTCCCCCTGTTCATAGTTACTGCGCGCCATCTAACGCAGGAGCCAGCCGGTAATAATACAGTTGCTGGAGCGGGCCGGGCGATTCCGGAGCCCAGCACGTCAGTCCGCCGGCGACGGACGCGCCGCGGACTGCCAGGCAGCGGATAGCGCCACCTGCATCTCGCAGCAGGAGTTCCAGAGTTCCAGTACCACCGCGCCAACCGGTTGGTTGATTTGTCGCACCGAGGAGGGTCGAGCCCGCAGGAAAGGTGTCAGTCACCTTGCTGTCGTGAAGCGCTGGTGGCGCGCACGCCAGAATCGCGCCGCTGTTAGCCCAATCAGGGGCAAGCCCCAGACGGCGCCGCTCGTGTCCTGAAAGAGACCTACCCGGTCCCCTGTGCCTTTCTGATCCTGTGTCGGGTGATTTCCAGCGGTAATGAGCGGACCGTAAATAGCCTCTACCAGGGCTAGTGGCGCGTAGGGAGCGTGCCCCGGCTCATGACGTCCGCCGCACCCGGTAAACGCTACCGCGGCGCTAGCGAAGGTTGCGAATATATGTAGACGGCAAAACATCAACATCAGCCAATGTCACTCCTGTTCGGATGCTTCCGCCGGCTAGAACAACCGATTCCACTCACGCGAATGCCGCGCAGTGGTTCATATCCCGGGCGTGCCCCTCGTTCGGTGGCTCGATAGCGAGCCGTTTCATTGTATGAATCAAGGTTGTTCGTGCGATTCCCAAGGCGGCAGCGGCTCCGTGCCTGCCCCCCACGACCCCTTTCGTATCCGTCAGGACTTGAAGGATATGGTCCCGAGTGGCGTCCTCAAGAGTTCTTCTGGCTTTCGGGAGACTTCCGGTCTGGCGCCCCAGTTGGCTCAGTGGCGCCTGAAATACCGGCCCTTGAGAAACAATCACTCCATGCTCAACGAAATTCTGCAGTTCGCGGATATTGCCCGGCCAATCGTAACCAAGCATGGCTTCCAACGTTTCCGACGGGATATCCTCTACCACTTTGTTCATTTTGTGAGCATATTTGGCGATGAAGTAACGCGCTAACGCTGGAATATCCCCGGGCCGGTTGCGTAACGGGGGCAGAGAAACGGGAAACACGCTGAGGCGATAGAACAGATCGGCGCGAAACTCTTTCTTTTCGACCATGCGCGCCAGATCGCGGTTCGTCGCGGCTACTACACGCACATTCACAGTGGAGGTGCGAGTGCCGCCTAAGCGTTCGAACGTTCGCTCCTGCAAGACACGCAGCAACTTCACCTGCAGATCGAGGGCCAGGTCGCCGATCTCATCAAGGAACAGCGTCCCACCGTTTGCCATTTCGAAGCGTCCAATGCGCTGTGTCACCGCTCCCGTAAAGGCGCCCCGTTCGTGGCCAAACAACTCGCTCTCTAACAGCCCAGCCGGAATGGCCGCGCAGTTCAATGTAACGATGGGAGCGGTGTGGCGAGAACTCAACCTATGGATCGCCCGGGCAAACAGCTCTTTTCCAGTTCCGGTCTCGCCTTGAATAAGGACGGTCGAGTCCGTGGGCGCCACGACGCGAATCTGCTCCAATACCGATCTTAGCGCCGGGCTGTTCCCAATGATTCCATGCTGTCCATTGTCGAGGTCGCCCCCGTTTCCGGGGGAACTCTTTTCGATAACCGGCGTTTCCACTCGCGAAGCGGCCGCGCTTAGAAACCCGGTACGGCCGCTGGGATTACAGATCTCCAACATCATTGTCTCCTCCAATCCAATAGTGATCCGGTCACACTTATCGACGGCAGTCCCAACTCTCGGGCCTGCTTACGCCACTGCCCCGAATGCGTGCTGACGGTGTTCGCCGCCGCCCGATTCTTCATTTCGTGCGAACTCGATGCCAAGGCGCCGCATTTTAGCAATTAGAGTAGTTCGAGCGACCCCCAGATATGCCGCGGCTCCCTGTCTCCCTCCTACCACCCACTTGGTTTCCTCTAGAACTTGAAGAATATGGTCTCGCGTGGCGTCCTCAAGTGTCTTGCTCTTCTTGTGCAGGATCTGTTTGTGGGACTGCAGTTGGTTGAGAGGTGGTTGAAATACGGAACCTGCAGAGACAATCACACCGTGTTCAATGAAGTTCTGAAGTTGACGGATATTTCCCGGCCACTCATAAGCAACCATGGCCTCCATGGTTTCCGACGGGATGTCTTCTACTACCTTGTTAATGCGGTCGGCGTACTTAGCGATGAAGTGCCGCACCAGCGCCGGAATATCCTCCGGGCGGTCGCGCAACGGGGGCAAGGAGATGGGGAACACTCCAAGGCGGTAGTACAAGTCGGCGCGAAATTGGTTGTCTTTGACCATCCCCACCAGGTCGCGATTCGTCGCCGCCACCAGGCGAACATTCACCTGGATGCTTCGGGCGCCACCCAGGCGTTCGAATTCCAGCTCCTGGAGTACCCGCAGCAACTTTACCTGCAGATCCAGCGCAAGATCGCCGATTTCATCCAGGAAAAGCGTTCCGCCGTTTGCCAGTTCAAAGCGGCCAATCCGCTGCGTGAGGGCTCCAGTGAAGGCTCCGCGTTCGTGGCCGAACAATTCGCTTTCGAGCAATCCAGCGGGAATCGCCGCGCAGTTCAATTTGATAAGCGGAGCATTGCGCCGAGGGCTCAAGTTGTGAATTGCCTGCGCAACCAACTCCTTTCCGGTCCCGGTTTCGCCTTGAATGAGCACCGTGGAGGTGGTGGGCGCAACTACGCCGATCCGGTCAATTACCGACGTCAGAAGGCGGCTTGTTCCGATGATTCCATGGGGAGCGGTTTCGTGCTCGCGTTCCTGATTGAAGCTGTTCCACATTGTCTTCTGTTGCTCCTATTTCTTCTTTACCGCTGTGTTGGGTTCCGGCTTCTTTAATAACCTTCGACTGAATTATCGTAGGCGGTCCGAGGGTTCGATTGATATCCTCTTTTGGTAGGAGACGACTACTCAGTTTGTGGCAAACGACAGGCGAACGAGCTCCGGCTCCACACTTTGCACCACACCTCCCGCCATGGTTAACATCGTCGACTCAACCGGGTCGGACGGATGGCGGGTACCGATTAGAGAATTAGAGAATGCGGGTAACTGATGAAGGGCGAAACTAAGAGGATACTACGCACTGAGGGGCCGAGCGGGTGCGTCCCTCGTTTCAAGGTTCCATCGCTGTTCGGAGAGCCTTGAATAGAGTATCCCTCCGAACAGGTTTAGCCAAAAGCTCTACCGCTCCGCCCTTCAGCGCTCGCTGCCGTGAGACCTCATCCGCGTGGGCGGTAATAAAGATGATCGGGATGGCGCGGTGCTCTACGTTCAAACGGCTCTGAAGCTCGAAGCCACTCATGCCGGGCAAGTAGACGTCCAGGATAAGACACGACGTTTCATCGAGGCGCTCAGAAGCGAGAAACTCTTCCGCGGACGCGAACGTATCCACATTGAACTTCACCGACCGCATGAGGCTCTTCAACGCCTCGCGTATCGACGCATCGTCATCCACGATGGAGATGCGGCGGAGGGCCGTGTTCCCCGGTCCCGGTCCAACGGCGCCCTGTTCCACACTCTTCATCTGGTCTAATGATAAAGGCTCCGCGAGGGGGAGTCCATGCTACCTTGGTAGCAGATGGCTACTTGTACCTTGCAGCGGAAGGCTTTAGCCTTTCGGCCATTCTGACCAGGTCAGCCAGTGAATCCGCGCCCATCTTTTGCATGACCCGTCCACGATGGGTTTTGATGGTTAACTCGCTCGTGCCCAGTTCGGCGCCGACCTGTTTGTTCAGCATCCCGGAGACGACCAGCGCCAGAACTTCTTTTTCGCGGGCGGTCAGGGAGTCGTAACGGGTGCGGAGTTCCGACATGTGCGCGCGTTCGCTCCACGCCGCACGGTCCCTGGCAATCGCCTCCTGAATTGCATCGAGCAGTTCCTGACCACGGAAGGGCTTGGTGAGGAACTCAACCGCCCCTGCCTTCATGGCGCGCACAGTCATGGGAATATCCGCATGGCCGGTGATAAAGACGATCGGGATGTGGATGTTGGCCTCGGCCAGGTCGCGCTGAAACTCGAGCCCGCTCACATCCGGCAGCCGCACGTCGAGCACCAGGCATGCCGGCGACTCCGGACGCTTGCGCCTGAGAAACTCGTGCGTAGATCCGAACGTCTCCACCCGCAAGCCTACGGAGGCAATGAGCTTTCCAACGGCGACACGGACCGCCTCATCGTCGTCAATCACAAATACAATCGGATTGGCATCCGTGGTCATGCGGTTCCTCGGCAGGCTGGCAGCGTGAAGTGAAGCGTTGCGCCGAAGTCGCTGTTGGCGCTGGCCCATAACCGGCCGCCGTGAGCTTCGACGATAGAATGACTGATAGCCAGGCCCATACCCATCCCTTGGGCCTTTGTCGTAAAGAATGTGTCGAAAATTCGCCTCTCATTTTTGGGGGCTATTCCAACACCGGAGTCTCGCACGGCAACGAGCACCTCATCGGAAGCCAGCCTTTCCGACCGTATCACGATGTGTCGCGGCCGATCGGTAACGGCGCTCATTGCTTCGATGCCATTCTGGATCAGATTCACAAGCACCTGCTGCAATTGGACGCGGTCGCCGGTCGCGTCCGGCAGATCGTCAACCAACTCCGTCCGGAGCGCAACCTGGTTTCTACTTGCGTCCGCCTGCATGAGAGCGCCAACCTCGGCAATCAGTTCGTTTACCCGCACCAACGTCCTCTCAGGGGCGCCTTTCGTGAACATCGCGCGAATCTGCCGGACTATATCGCTGGCCCGCGTTCCTTGTTGAGCGATGCAGTCCACCGCAATGCGTGCTTCCTCGAGATTCGGCGGTTCGCTGGAAAGCCACATCATGCACGCATCGGCGTTGGTGACAACCGCGGCAAGGGGCTGGTTCACCTCGTGGGAGATGGACGCCGCCAGTGCGCCCAGCGCGCTGATCCGCGTCACGCGAGCGAGTTCGGCTTGCGCCTCGTAATATGCATCCTCCGCGCGCTTGCGCTCGACTATTTCCGACAACAACCGCACATTGGTGCGCTTGAGTTCGGCTGTCCGTTCCTCCACTCTCAGTTGAAGTTCATCACGGGCATACTGGAGCGCGGTCTCCGCCTGTTTTCGCCACGAACTGAACCAACCTACGAGGGCCGAAGACGATGCAAACTCGATGAATACGGGAAACGACTCCCGGCTCACACTAAAGGAATGAATCGGCGGTATGAAGAAATATTCAACCGCCAGCGTACTCAGGATGACCGCGAGCGAACCGGTCCACTTTCCACCAAACCAGGTGCCTCCCACTACGGCCACATAGAAGAAAACAAATCCAGCGGTCGAAACAGCGGTTTGCAGAAGGATGGTTACAGCCAGGGCGGCCGCTACAAGCACGACGGCCAGCCCACATTGGAAGAGCGCGGATGTCAGCCGGCGTCCGCCGGAGTTGCTTTCCAAGTGAACCATGAATTCCCGGCGCCGAATCTTTCGATTAGCTTCCTCGATGTTACCTCGCTCAGGGAAACTAGCCGCTCAGATGTATTGAAACGTTATCGGAGGCGCTCCCGCCTTGTATGAACTCGCACATTTTGGGCCAGGTGTCGATTTGGCTATTTGCGATGCCGGGTTGCACCGGCTCGGCACGGGTGGCCAGCGTGGACTCGAGACCAACCGCGGAGCCAGTTCGTGATAAGCCGTCCTCGAAAGCCGGAAGAACTCCAAACACCGCATCGGCATGTTCCCGCTCGAAGCAGGAGCCACCCTGGCGGTGCAGTGACGCGCGGCAATCAACGCGTCGCACAGTTTCGCCGCGCGTCCACCGTCTCAGTCCGTCGCGCCGCTTGGCCGCGTCGAGAGGCCCTCCAAAGTACTCAAGACACGGGCCTATAGGTTGGCGCTTATCGGCGATTGCCTTTGGTTCGCGAATTGCTGACGGCTCACCCGCAAACCTATCGCCCGACTAATTCTTGAATGGAGAAAACTGAGATGAACAAGTTACAAACGAAACTGATGTTGTTGGCCGGCCTAGGGGCACTCGCACTGTTGCCTGGCGCCAAGGCCGATGAATGGAACCAGAAAACGGTATTTACTTTCAGTGGTCCGGTCGAGATTCCGGGGCAAACACTGCCTGCCGGGACATACGTTTTCAAGCTGCACAACTCCGCTTCGAACCGGCATATCGTTCAGGTATTCAACAAGGACGAAAACCATGTATTCGGCACGTTCCTCGCGATTCCCGATTACCGTCTTCGTCCTTCGAGCGAACCCATCATCAACTTCCACGAGCGGGCCGCCGGGTCACCGGTAGCCGTCAAAGCGTGGTTCTACCCAGGCAGGACCTACGGCCATGAATTTGTGTATCCGAAATCCGAGGCCGTCGCGTTGGCAAGAGCATACAACACTCCCGTTCCGGCAATGCCGACCGAGCTGACACCAGACACAATTAAGCCCGACGCCACAATGGACGGGCCGCAAGTTGAGGCCATGGAGACGGCTCCTTTGATGGCCGAAAAACCGACTGGAGAGGAAGCCGACCTCGCTCAAATCTTCCTGGTCTCCTTCACCCAGGCAGCCGTGCGGCCTGCCGGATTGCCCGAGACGCTGCCCACCACCGCAACGTCCTTGCCGCTCATCGGTCTCATCGGCCTGCTGTCGCTGGGAACCGCGCTCGGTCTGCGGCGTATCGCGGCAAAAGTGAATTGAGCCAGGTGCTCGATTGTTGAGCCTGGTTCGGAGTTGCGTATGAACAGCAGTCCTTCTCAGCGACCAAGCACTACGATCCCGGTCGGCGTGCGTTTGGTAGACCTGCGCATGAGTGTCCGGAACAGAAGAGGCGGCATTGCATCGGGACTTCAGCCGCGGAACTTCAGAGTGGATGAAGATGGTCAGGCACAAATCATCCGGGCGTTTCACCCTGAAGACATTCCGGTAGCTGCCGGGCTGGTAGTTGACAATAGCGGAAGTATGAGGAAGAAACGCTCCGATGTCACCGCCGCGGCAGTGGTATTCGCTCGATCGAGCGACCACGGCCACCGAATGTTCATCGTCAACTTCAATGACAATGTAACCTTGGGTCTTCCCGACACGAAGCTGTTTTCAGGGTCGGTTACTGAACTGGAGAGCGCGCTGCTAACGCCCGTTCCAACCGGCAGAACCGCGCAGTACGACGCAATCATTTACGGGCTTGCTCACGTCCAGCGGAGCGGCCACGAAAGGAAAGCGCAATCCCACGTCTCCATCCATACAATTGGCCTCTTCGACGAGGAGGACCCAGACATCACTCCCCATGTGCTGCGGCGAATCGCCGCCGCCAGTGGAGGTGAAGCTTTCCTGCCGGGTATGGCGGCGGGGGTCGTCCAGATATGCGAGAACATTGCCAAAGATATTCGCACTCAGTACAACAGTTCTTACTCGCCCGCGAATCAGAACTTCGACGGTGCGTACCGCACCATCACAGTGAGCGTTAGAGCGGACGATGGGGCAAAGTGGCAGGCTCGGACGAGGGCGGGCTACATTGCATGGCCGGATGGACCGGCTGGCAGGAAACGGCATCGATGAAGACCTTGGCCAACGTTTTCGCGGCAGTGGGCCTCCTGGCCCTGTGCTATTGCGCGGTCGAGTTGGCAAGAGGACCGCTGTACCAAGCCCGCGAAGCACGGCGCTTTGCCCGCGAACGGCTGGCCGGACAGCGCCCGGCGGACAAACCTTCCCCCTTCACTTCGGCCACAACCCCGGAGCGGCCATACCCGAGCGACGGATCGGCCGTTGCGGTATTGACAGTTGCCCGCTTGGGTTTTTCGACGATCGTGGTTGAAGGCGCGGAGGAAGGCGAGCTGTCGCTGGGCCCCGGTCACATTCGCGGCACATCGCTGCCCGACGGCGGGGGCAATGTGGGGGTGGCCGGACACAGAGACACGTTCTTTCGTCCGCTGCGCCTCATTCGCAAAGATGACACGATTCAGGTGACTACTCACGAGGGGGAGTATGAATACAAAGTCGTCTCCACAGAGATCGTCGGGCCTGCCGATATCCAAGTGCTTTACCCAACCGGGCGCGAGACGCTGACTCTGGTGACGTGTTACCCATTCGAGTTTGTCGGTCCGGCTCCCAAAAGATTCATCGTTCGGGCTGATTGCGTGGACTGCCCACACCAGTACCGGCAATAACGCAAGGCTGGAGATGAAAGCGGGGGAGCGTGATTGGCGGAGCGCCTCCAGCAAAGATCGCATTGGACAAAGCCGGGCCGCCGGCACAATGCGTCGTGTCGTCCCAAAGAGACGTGGATGTTGCGCTCAGCCGCGTCTTGTCCGCGGGGCACCCACTGGAACCAAAGCGGCCGCCACAGGAGGCTGACCAGCCCCAGAAACAATGAAAGTTCCGCTTGCCTGAACGCCCGGTTCGACTCGTATTCCGACTCGTATTCCCACTCATATTCCGACTCGTTGACACGTTCGAGATTTGGTGATAGGCTTCTACCGAAGTGTTTAGCAAAGCGTTACGGCAGGAATGCTGGAGACGATCAGGAGGGTTCCAATGGATAATTTGAAGCAACATAGCCGGAGAAGTTTTGCTCATCTGTTGTCTGCATTAGGCGCGGTAACGGCGGTTTCCGGACAAGGAGCCACGGCTACCTCCCATGCCTATCGTTTCGAAGATCTGGAGGCCCGCCAGAATGGACCGAACGTTTCGCGCAAAGTCCTCAACGGCGCCACCCATACCGGCTTTGCCATAGAAGTGCACGAAACCGAACTTGCGCCCGGGCAGTCGCCGCACGCTCCTCATCACCACGATTTTGAAGAGATCCTGGTGGTATATGAAGGGACCGTGGATTACACGGTCGCTGGCCGCACGACCGTTCTCGGACCGGGCGGCGTCGCATACGCCGCTTCTAACGATGAGCATGGTCTCCGTAACAACAGCAACACGCGTGCGCGATATGCCGTGGTCGAGTTAGGGCGGACAACCTAATTCCCGTCGCCAGGCTCCCGGCCTTTAGTACATACGTGGCGATAGCCCGCTTTCAAAGCAGCGACGCCAGCACAAATAGGAACAGGCCAAGTCCGCCCAACAGCCGGTATCCTGTCTGAATCGATCGGGTTTTGGACAAATGACCGACTATATACGGGACGCTCGAAGAACCGGCCAGCCCGCAGGCGTAAACCATCGAAAAGACCGTTCCATATAAGGCTGGGCTGGTTCTGGCAAACACCACTCCGATGGTAGTGGGAAAGATCGGCCCGAAGAACAGTCCCAAACAAGGAACCGTTGCAGCGGCGACGTTCCGGCTTTTGGTAACTGCCAGCACCACGAAGCACGCCGCAGTGGCCAGTGACATGAGTTGAATCGCGTTCTTCGCGGTCCCCGTCGTAACCACCTGCGAGGCGATCAGTCGGCCCGCGATTTTGGCAACCCAAAGCATGGAAAACAGGAGAACCGCCCGCTGCTCCCGGAACCCGAGCTTACGCAAATAGGTTGTGGTCCAACTTGCCGTTGAGACCTCCAGTCCCACCATGCAGAAGAGCATACAGCCCGCCAGAATCACAGCGGGAGACTCAAGCATGGACAGAGTAGCCGCCTGATGGACTCCCGCTGACACGGGCGGATAATGCGCGGTGAGCGCGGGGATAAGAGCCAGAGCGGGGATGGTAGCCAATACCGCAATCGCCCTGGTATACCGCAGACGCTCAAACAGATAGGCAATTACGAAAGGTACGACGAATGCACCGAGGCCGAAAAACACATTCCCCAAGTTACTTGCGGAGGCTGGATTTGACGGATTGAGCAGCGGAAGCAATGTATTGCCCGCGGTATTCAGGCAACTGCCGCCGGCTCCGAGCAGCGCCGCGGCGGCAAACACTCCGGAAAGCCGTTCGGCGACGGCGAAGCGCCATAGCGCCGTGGCAACCAGAACGAATCCGCAAGCCAACACCCCCCGATGGCCTAACCGATCGAGTATCGGTCCAATGCCTAACGTTAAGACCAGCGTTGTAATCTGCCAAAGCGTAAGTACCCGGCCCACCTGTCCGTCGTCGATGCCAATTCGGTCCACCAGGCGCAACTTGATGCTCCCGGGGATCACGATTACCATCCCGTAGACAAATACCGCCAGTATCGCAGCCGCGATCAGCATGCCCCTCGGCCTGTATCGGAAGATACCGGCGGAAACCACTCCGCTTGATCACGCCGGCAATGACATCGCATATCAGAAATGAAGCTTCAGGGCGAATTGCAGGATCCGGGGATCGTTAGCGCTCTGAATTTGACCGAAGGTTGATGAATTCAGTGCTAACGACATCGAAGTCTGTCCGACCAGGGCTACCGTGCCAATGAAGTTTGGATGGTTGATCACATTGAAGGCCTCGGCGCGTATTTCCAAACTCAACCGCTCCCTGAAGTGCAACGTGCGCGTCAAAGCAAGATCGATGTTCACCGAGGAAGGGCCGGTAAACGCGTCCCGTCCGAGATTTCCGAATGTTCCCGGCGGCTGGGTTTTAAACGCCGCCGGATTCAAGAGAGCCAGCGGATTCGAACTGTGAAGGGATGCGTCGGTAAGAACGAGGTTAGGCCGGTCCAATCCGACGCCGGTTTGCGAAATGTCGGTGCCGTCGGTGACATTGAGGGGGAGCCCGGTCTGCGCGGAAACGATCGGGGAAAGCTGCCAGCCCTCCAGGAGCCGCTGTGCGAACGCCCGGCCCTGTACCGGGCTGAGCATGATCAATGACGTGTTCGTATGCTGCCGGACATCGAAATTGCAATTACCGTGATCCGCCGCCCGGTTATAGGGATTCTCGTAATAGCTTGCGCCATCGGAGTAGCCATAGTCCACGTCGCTGATACAGCGGGACCATGTATAATTGGTCAGCAAGGTAACCCCGTGGCTGAGACGATGCTGCACGGAAAGCAGCAGTCCGTTATAGCGCGCGTTGGCATTTTGATCGGCCATCCAAATGTTGGAGTAGAAAGATCCAACCGTTGGGTTCTGCAGGTAGAGCACCCTTCGCAGGTTGATATTGGCGGAGCTTCCGGCTATATATACGCCGGGATTAATGTCTTCCGAAGTCCAGATGTGCGTCGTCTTATTTCCCATGTAGGTGGCGGACACTAGCCAGTTGGGTTTGATCTGGCGCTGGTAACTAACATTCCACTGCGCTGTATACATTGGACTCATATTCAGCGGCATAGCCGAGATCTGGGAATCGGCGGGAAAGGTGACGTTTTTCGGAATCGGCGATGGGATCGGGAACGGCGAGCCACCGGCATAACCGGCCCAGGGATTCGAAAAATTACCGCCAATCCCCAGATCGATGCTCTCCCCATACGGAGGATTTAACCCGAATTCGCGGCCGGCGTAGCTTAGCATTTCCCGGTCTCGAAGAATACCACCCGAGACCCTGATTGTCTGCTTGCCGGTTCCGGTCGGGTCCCAGACGATGCCTAGACGGGGAGACAGATTCAACAGATGATTATTTTCCAGTCCTCGCGGCACGCCAGGATCGCCGTTAAAGAGCAGGCCGGCGGGAGCGTTGGTATAGACTAGACTCGTTTTGCCAGCGGCATAAGCGTCCGGATAGAAATTATCGCCCCGGCCAAAGGCGTCATATGGGGCCATCGTGGGGTCCCATCGCAGGCCGGCGTTGATGGTGATGTGGTCCGTTACGCGATAGCTGTCCTGCACGTAGATACCGTAAGAAGTTGCGCGCTCGGCGTATAATTGCACGCCGCTCTGAGTGTAGTCGCTCATCGTCCCGAGCATGAACGCGGCCAACGCATCGCCGGTTGTCTTGCCGCTGGCGTACTGTCCATTGAAAGTGAAGTCCCCATTTCCGGTCTGCCCATTGAGAACATTCAACTGATCGCGTACGATTTCCGCTCCGATGGATATCTGGTGTCTTCCCCGTATGAAATCGACGCTATCGGCAACGTGGAAGGCGTTGGCGTCATAGTGCGCCGGCGAACACGAGCCACAGCCGACCGCAAAATAGCCTGTGACGGTTGCATAGAGAAGGTTCGGAAAATACTCGGGCGAGTTGACCCCTAACGTGGTCGGGTTGATGTCATTCACCGGAGCTCCCCGATTGTTTCGTAGCCGTGTAAATGTTGCGTGAAACAGATTAACAGTAGTTGCGTCAAGGGAATAAGTATCGCCCAGGGTGAACGATTGCGCCTGCTCGAGGTTCCCCGCTACCGTAGTCGTCAGGAGATCCTGGCCATTGAACTCGTCCGGATTTCGATAGTTGTCGATAAAGTACCGTCCGTAAAAGGTGTGTTTGGCGCTTTGCACCCAATCAACCCGGCCTACGATTTGATCTTCATCTCCGGTAACCGGAATGCCATAGGTTACCTTCCCGCAGGGAGTCTGCGCCGCCGGCAAATACTTGACCAGATTTAGAGCTTGCTGATTGAATCGGCTAACCGGTATCTGGTCGTTCGGGAATGGCTGTCCGCTTAACGGATCCAATATGGTCTTTGCAGTTCCACCCGAGACGCACCCAGTGCCGTCGATGGTGCTGAAGTCGCCACCCAGCACCGCCTGTGTAGGTACATACGATACCGACTGAGGCGGATTACTCCGGTTGTACGTGCCTTGAAAGCCCCCAAAGAAAAACAGCTTATCGCGGATAATCTTGCTGCCCACGGTGCCTCCGAATTGGTTTCGCTTCAGACTGTCGTGCACAGGAGCAAAAAAGTTGCGGGCGTTGACATCGCCATTGCGGAGGAACTCGAACAAGTCGCCGTGCCATTGGTTCGATCCGGACTTGGTTACCGCATTTACCACGCCGCCGGGGTTCAACCCGTAGCGGGCGGGGCTGGCGCCGGTCTCCACGCTGAACTCCTGGAGGGCATCGGGAAAGGGAATGGGAAGGTTGACTCTGGATGCACTGTACATATTCGAGCCACCGTCAAGCAAGTAGGTTACGCCATTACCTTGGCTTCCCGCGACCGATATAGTCACCGAACTGTAGAAGGTTTTATTGGACACCATGTCCTGGGGAGGCGTCGTGTTTGCTGCGCCGGCGAGAAGAATCAGTTGGGTGGCTTCGCGTCCGTTGAGCGGCAGGTCGACCATTCGCGCCTGGTCCACTACCTGGCTGATGGTATTTTCTTGCGTTTGCACCATTCCGGCGGCCGCCGTTACGCTTACGCTATCCGAAACCGAGCCGAGCGCCATCGTCACTTTGACGTCGATGCTGTTGCCCACCTGTAGAACGATACCGGATTGCAGATATGTCTTGAAACCGTTGGCGGTGGCCGTGAGTTCATAGGGTCCGACCGGCAAGTTGGGCAACGTAAAGTGGCCGGTCGTATCCGTGGCAGTCGTTCGCGTGAGCTGCTGGTCAACTTGCTTGATCGTTACCTGGGCGCCGGCTATAGCGCCTCCGCTCGGATCAGCGACCACGCCGGAGACTTGGGCGAGAGCGGCGGATTGGCCAGCCAAATGGGGCGCGTTCGTACCCATCAGCAAGCCAAGAAGGAAGACAAAGCAGACGGCGAAAATAAGTCGGCGGCGGTTCACTTGGGTTTTCATGAGATACACCTCCATGCGAGCGGACAACTAATCTACCAATGCTGCATAAGCTGATCCGGCAGGCCCGCGGCCACCAGTTCTTCTTTGCACACTTCCCCCGGCTAGTCGGATCCGAGGGCGAATATGTAATATCGTGCGGTCGTCTTGCCGGAGTTGCGAACACCGTGTGGATCGTTCGATGCCATGTACGCCACCGACCCGGGCCCCAGGTTCTTACTTTCGCCCGCGATGGTGACCTCCAGGGTTCCTTCGCGAACTACCACGATTTCCTCGTGCACATGATGATGAGCCGGATGGGGCGCGCCCCCCGCGGGCAGTTCGGTTTCATGTAAGGAAATTGCCAGGCCGGTATGGGTCTTGCCATCGAAGAAGGGTCGCTGCTTGCCGTCTCCCTGAGGGGACACAGGGAGATCTTCGTAGACGAAGAATTTGGAAGGGAGGGTCGAACCCTCAGCCTTGGCATTAGCGACCGCGAGGATCGAAATAATCCATTTTAGGTCGCGACGCGTGCAATCCATTTGTTGCCTCCATTGGCGATATTCTTTCTAGGATCGTGCCGCCGGAGTGTTGCCGCGTGAAGGCTGAGCATTCTCCACGGATACCTCGACGGGGGGGCTTCCAGAGTCTGACTGATTCGCGCTTCGAACGCGGCGCGATAAACGGGCTTCTTTGATTAGTGGCCCATACACTTCTTTGTCAAAGGGCGGGCATCCGGTGGGCCATTGTCCCAGCGGATGGTCCTTCTGTCGCATAAGATAAGTGCAAAACGACAGTGTCTTGCATACTTGCAATGGGTCGAGCGTGCCGAACTCAATCGCGTCTCGCGCGAAGCCGGGATATGCCAGCGAGCCGCGGCCCAGGCCGAAGATGCGGATATTGCCATCGGCAATATTGTGAGCCGCGGCATTAATACAATAAGTTTGAAGCCAACTATAGCCGCTACCCACCATCGGCAAATCGGGAAACGTTCTTTGCAGCTCTCCCGCGATGCGGAAGTGGCGGTTGACTCCGAGCAGCGGATGCTCGGGTTGCTCATAGTTACCCTCGTCGGGCAGTTCGTAAGGCCTCACGATGTGCGGATCGTAGTAGGGCGATCCCAAGGAAACATTAAGCAACTCGAGACCCGATTCACGGTAGATCGCGATAGCGCGCTTCACCTCGCTCAGATCTTCTTCGAGCGGGTTCGATTCGTCCACGCCGAAGCCGTGGCGATAGGGTAACGAGTAGGCAAGCGGTACGCCCGTCCGGTCTTCCGTGCCGGGTGAATACGGAACGCCGTCGTAGCAGCCCAGCCGCATAGCCAGCAATAATTTCGCGCCGAACTCCGCACGAAACTTGCCCATCACGTTCCGCACGAAGCGGGTTCGGTTCTCGAGACTGCCGCCATAGCGGCCTTCGCGTTGTTTGGCCCCCATCAGTTCGCTGAGCAGATAGCCATGGGTGACTTTCAGGTCGACGGCCCGGAAGCCCGCTTGCAAGGCAAGCCGGCCAGCGGCAACATAGTCGTCTTCCAGGCGCTCCAGTTCGTCGTCGGAGATTACGGGAGTGTCGGCGGACGTGTGGGTGCGTTCATCGATCAGCGGGCTATGGTAAGCGAGAGTCGGCTGCGGGACGCTGTACCGTCCGGAATGTGTGAGCTGAACCGGCACCAGCAAATCGTCGCAGCTTCCGCACTGTTCGCGGTGGACCCGCTCGAGGTGATCGAGCAATCGGGCGAAGTGATCGACGTTTCTCTCATTGAGCCACAGTTGGCGCGTATTCGCGCGTCCGTTTTCGCACACAGCCGTGGCTTCAAACCAGATCAGTTTGGCGCCGCCTTGGGCAAAGCGCTCATACCGCCGCCAGGTGAGTTCGCCCGGCCGGCCATCCAGAGTTCCGTCGCATCCTTCCATCGGGTGGATGGCGATTGAGTTGCCGAGGCGGAATTTTCCGATATCCACCTTGCGGGCCAGGACGGTCTTGACTTGCTCCGGATTCAACTCTAGCCCGATCGAGGAAGCGCCCAGACGTTCGCAGTTCTTGATGAGCTCATCGGGGGACTTGTAGAGGAAATGTCTCGCCATAGAGTATTTCCAGCGTAGCGCTTCGCTAACCGGTTCGAAAGTACGCTATCATGGATAAAATATGTTGTCAACTGGTTTTCGAATCGGGCCGTTACCAAGCTCCCTCGGCATCCGTTTTTTGGGGTATCGTCGGCTCCCGTCCGGTTGCGCGGCGGTCCGCTAAGTTTATTTGGACAGCGGAGCGGGGAGTTCATTAGAATTAGGATTCGCATCTGAACGGCGTCCAGGTTCATCAAGGAGTCCTAGAGATCGTATGCCGACCATCTACGATGTTGCGGAACGGGCTGGTGTTTCCATAGCCACCGTCTCGGCGGTGCTGAACCGGACTTCGTATGTCAGTCCGGAACTCACTACCAGGGTAAAGCAGGCCGTTCAGGAGCTTGATTACACGATTAACCACCTCGCGCATAGCCTGCAGAAACAGTCCACGCGGTCGATCGGTATGCTCATCCCCGACGTGGCGAATCCCGATCCGTTCTTCAGCCAGGTCGTGCGTGGCGCCGAGGATGTATTGCGCAAGAAGGGCTACGTGCTCATTCTTGGGCACACCTACAATCAGGTGCGTGAGCAGTCTCGTTATCTCGCCGTATTCCGCTCCCGTTTGGTGGATGGCGTGCTTCTCTTCCAGTCTCCAGGCGAAGACGACGAGCTGCGGCGCATGCTGGAAAAGAAGCGGCCGCTGGTCTTTGTGGGCCGCGTACCGAAGGGCATTGACGCGGATGTGGTGGCTACCGATATCCTGGCGGGGACGAAGACCGGCGTTTCCCATCTGCTTCAAAGGGGACACACGCGCATCGGTCTCATCACCACCGAGAATTCCATGAGCGTGGCGGAGTTTCGCGTGGCGGGCTGGACGCGGGCGCTGAAGGATCGGGGCATCGTAGCGGATCCGAAACTGGTAGCTTCGGCTAAGCTCTCACCGGAAGCCGCATGCGGCGCCGCGGTCCGGCTCCTGGAGTTGGAGCAATCGCCTACCGCGATATTCGTGGACAATCTCATGGCGACCACCGGCGTGCTGAGGGCATTGCGGGAAAAAGGCCTTACCTGTCCCTCCGACGTGGAAATCCTTAGCTCCGACGATGCGGTGTGGCTGGATGTGTTTCAGCCACCCATCTCCACGATCGTTCAACCGAGTTATGACGTGGGCGCACGGGCCGCGGAATTGCTGCTGAAGCGAATCGCGCATCCCAAGCGGGCGCACGAGACGATTCTCCTGAAGCCCGAACTTCGCATTCGCGTGTCGTAACTTCCACGGGGCGAGAACAACCGGTCTAGCGCCGGGGCGCAGCGGAGAGAAGTTCCGCTTCCGCGGAGCCGTTGTTGGCGGCTTCCTCCGCCAGCATCCGCATGAATTCGGGCATGTATAGGTGCTGATCGTTGTATGTCCGGCCGCTCACCATATTGCCGTCGCGTACGCATCCTTCGTTCACATATACAGCGCCGCACAGTTCGATGTCCAATTGACACTTGGCCACAGTCGCCATTCTCTTTCCATCGATCACGCGCGCCGATGCGAGAATTTCGACGCCATGGCAAACCACGCAGACCGGCTTTCCCGCCTCGAAAAAGTGCCGTACGATATGAAGCAAGTCCTTGTCGTAGCGCAGGTATTCCGGAGCGCGGCCCCCAGTTAGAAACAGTCCGCTGTACTCTTCGGGCGCTACTTCCGAAAAAGCGATTTCGGAGGCCAAGTGATATGCAGGAGATTCACGGGTAATGTCCCATCCCGGCGGGATCTCGTGCATTACGAGAGGGTAGACGCGCCGATCAGGCCCCCCCACAACTACCCTGTGTTCTTCGCGGATCCGATAGTAAGCATAAAGCGTATCCAAGGCTTCCGCGGCATCGCCAATAGGCATGAGAACTTTTAGCATATGGATTTCCTCCGGCCAGGCCTGCTTCAAGCGCAATAAGAGCGTTTCGCTAAGCGCTTAGGTCAGTACTCTACCATCAAATCCCGAACCGTGTCAACGGGCGGGAACTCCGTGCGGGCTTATTTCGCCGTTACTCGTGGCCGTTACTTCTTGAGGAGCGCGTCGACGGCAGCCTGCGCAATCAGTTCGTCGGCATCCGATTTGGCTCCGCTCACGCCCACGCCGCCGATCGTTTGGCCGTCCACCTGAAGAGGCAGACCGCCTTTGTTCGGGAATCCGTCCGGAGCCGCAAGCTGATCCAGGTGGCCTGCCTGGAGTTGATCCGCGGCGATCGACGAAGCTCGACGGTAGATGGCTGCATAACGAGCCTTTTTCTGGGCGAAGGCCAGCGCATTCAATCCCGCGCCATCCGCTCTCTGTAGAAACAGAATATTGGCGCCGTCGTCAACGATGCAAATTGCCACTTGGGCGTTCCGTTTCTGCGCTTCCGCCTCGGCGGCGGACACCATGGTTTTAACAGCCGCCAGGTTCAACCACTTCTTCGTGGGAAGGTCGGCCGCGGTTGTCAGTGAAACTAGAGCAAGCAGTGAAATAACACTTTGTCGCAACATGCTTGCTATGTTAGGCGCTGGATTGACTCAAAAGTCAAGATCTTTTTCGCGGGCCGTTTCGATCTCCCGTCGATAAATCGCCTTCGCCCGAAACACAATTTGACAACGCCCTCTCTTTGGTGATAGGCTGCTTTCCGAAGCTATTAGCGAAGCGCTACGCTGGCGACGCCAGCCGGCTGGCGCAATCGAGGCGGACTGGGGAGGTGTGGCATGGGCAAAGCGATTTCGACTTCGGAGGGGATGGCCCGGAGGCGCTTCTTGCGGTACGGCGCCGCGGCGGCATTAGCCGGTCCCGCGATTCGCCTTCTGGGGGCCGCGGACGCTCCGGCCTTTCGTTTCAAACATTCGATGGCCAATGAAACGTTCGAGGGCTGGACGTTGGGCGATACGTGCAAAGCGATTCGAAAGGCAGGCTATACCGGCATTGAGATCGCTCCGTTTACTTTTGCCGACGATCCGCCGCAGATTCCCGCCGGCAAACGCCGCGAGTATGCTTCCGTCATGAGTTCCGAAGGTCTGAAATATGTTGCCATGCATCACCTGCTCATGGCGCCCAAGGGACTGCATATCACCACTCCCGACAAAGCTTTGCGCGATCGAAGCTGGGTTCACATGTCCCGGATGATCGATCTCTGTGCCGATTTGGGCCCCGGGGCGCTCATGGTGATGGGGAATCCATCCCGCCGCGGCCCTGTGGATGGCATGAGCCGCGAGGATGCAATCAAGAATCTTGTTGCCGGCCTGAAGGGCATTGTTCCCCACCTGACCGAACGAGGCGTCACACTGGTGGTGGAACCGTTCTCGACTAAGCTGAACGATGTCGCCGATAGTTTGGGCGCGGCCGTGTCGATCGTGCAGCAAGTGGATAGTTCCGCCGTCCGCACCATGTTTGACACTCGTGGCGGGACCAACGAAAAAGAGCCGCATGCCATCCTGGTGGACCGTTACTTCGATCTGATCCGCCATATCCACATCAACGAAGCTGGTGGCCCGTATCCCGGCACCGGCACCTATGATTTCAAACCGGTCTTGAGTGTGCTCCGCCGCCGTGGGTACAAGGGCTGGCTATCGCTGGAACTGAGCGATCTCACTGTGCCCGAGGTCAAAAGCGCGGGGCCCGTCAAGATTGCGACTGACTCGTTGCGCTACCTGGATGGCGAAATCGCTAAGCTCGGCGCCTCATAGAGGGCAAATTGCCGGTCCGGAAGGAGGTTTGACAAGTGACCATCAGTGCCGATACATGTTCGCGGCGAACATTTCTCGCGGCGGCCGCGGGTTCGCTTGCACTGCGCGCCCAGAGCGGGAAACATATCCCCGTGGGGGTTATGCTCTATGGTGTTCGGGCCGATCTGGAGAAAGACCTCCCGGCAACCATCCGCGCTGTCGCCAAACTGGGTTTTGAAGGCGTAGAGTTCTTTGGCCCGTACTTCTACTGGACTCCCGCGTACGCCAAAGAAGTCCGATCCGTGCTGGACGATGCGGGGATCCGTTGCTTTGCCACCCACAACGAATCGCCCGCCTTCACTCCGGACGGGTTTACCCGGGCCATCGAATTGAACCAGATCCTCGGCGCGGAGAGCATCATCGCGGTCAGGGGACTTGTCTCCGGCACGGGAAATTCAGCCTACAAAGGTTTCGAAGGAGCCGGTCTGGACGGCTGGAAGAGACTGGCCGACCGGCTCGGCCAGGCTTGCGACCGCGTGCGCCCATTGAAGATGACTTGCGCGTATCATCACCATGCCGTCGAGTTCCTGCCGGTGGAAGGCGCCCGCCCCATCGATATCCTGGCAGGCGTGAAGGGCCTGCTGTTTGAACTCGATACCGGCTTAGTCGGTCAGGGTGAAAAGGGCTCCATCGATTTTCTGGAGCGGCATCCGGGCCGCGTTCCGTATCTCCTGCTGTCCGACTGGCCGAAGACCGCCCAGGGAAATCAGCCTCTGTTAGGCGAGGGGAAAGAGCCCTGGAAACAAACACTGGCCGCGGCCGAGAGGGCCGGCGACGTCCATTTTTATTTGATTCAACAGGAAACCAGCGACCTCCCGCCCATGCAGGCTCTTCAGAAGGACCTGGAATCCTTCCGCAAACTTCACGGGTAGATTTGGAGTCGCCCCGAAGCCTCACGGGCGCGCTCGATCGATCCGGCGCGAGTACACTATAGAGACAAGCGATGGAACTGACCTCCGAACAAAAGGCCATTCTTGACGGAGCCCAGGGTCCCTATCTGGCCACCTGTCTCGGTTGGCTGGTGGAGTGGGGCGACGTAATGGGCGCGCGCCGCTTGATTCGGGTGGACAACACGCACGCTCTCCTGCCTGTCCCCAACCTCATGGCGCGCGGCGCATCTAAAGAGACTATCCGGCAATACGTGGAGGGACTGCGCGAGGCTTGCCGGCATCGCACCGCGCCTGGTTGTTATTGTACGGTGCATGCCACATTCGTCACCCTGGATCGGATCGATGTCAAAGAGAACGACCCGGAGCAGGTCCGCATGCAGCAGGAAATTGCGGATATGGCGGCCGAAGCCGGCTTCATCCCCACCTTCACCTGTGCGCCCTACCTGGTCGGCAACGTTCCGCTGAAGGGCGAGATTTGCGCCTGGACGGAATCGTCGGCGGTGGTTTATGCCAATTCGATTCTGGGAGCGCGCACTACCCGCCACGGCAACGAGAGCGCCATCGCAGCGTCCTTGCTGGGCGTAGTGCCGGAGTTCGGTGTGCTGCTGGACGAAAACCGCAAAGGGACGCTGCGAATCGAAGTGTCCGCCGAGCTACTCACGTCCACGGATTGGGGGGCACTCGGCTATTTCGCCGGCAAACTGGCGGGCCTCGGTATTCCCGTCTTCAACGGCGTGCGGCGCCCGTCGCAGGATGAAGCCAAACAACTCTGTGCCGCCCTGGCTACTTCCGGCGGCGTCTCGATGTGCCATATCGTGGGCGTCACACCGGAGGCGCCCACTCTCGAAGCGGCTTTCCACGGTGAGGCTCCCTCGGAGTTCATACCGTTCACCGACGCCACGTTGCGCGAGATGTACGACTCGTTGCGGCACAGAACGGGCGATGAAGTGGACTCTGTGATTCTCGGCTGTCCCCACGCCTCCATCCGGGAGATCGCCGAGATCGCCTCCATGCTCAAAGGCAAGCACGTGGCCGAAGGCCTACGGCTGTGGGTCAATGCGGCCCGCGCCACCAAGGCAGGCTCGGACGCCATGGGTTATACCCGCGTCATCGAAGCGGCCGGCGGCGCCATCCTGTGCGATACCTGTCCCACCAATATGCGCATTCCGGCGCGCCGGATTGTCACCTCCGGCTTCAAGCAGGCACACTATGCGCGAGGCATGGTGGGTGCGGAAGTGATCGTGGCGGGCCTGGAGCCGTGCATACGAGCCGCGTTGGCGGGAAGGTGGATGGGCGATGAGTGAAACGTTCGAACTGAAAGGACGCAGCGTGGTGAAAGGACGCGCCGAGGGAGACGCTCTGGTGGCTGACGCCACTCTGTCTTTTTGGGGTGAGGTGGATGCGGTCACCGGTAAGGTGATCGCGGTCGGACACCCGCTCGAAGGCCAATCTCTCCAAGGGCGCGTGCTCGTGATCCGCTCCACGAAGGGTTCGTCGGGAACTCCCATGACGCTCAACCTGGCCAAACTGGAGGGTACCGCCCCGGCCGCATTCATCAATGTTGAGGTGGACAGCCTTGCGGCCCTGGGCTGCATCGTGAACCACATTCCGATGATCACGGATCTCGAACGCGACCCTTTTACCGCCATTCGTACCGGCGATCGCGTGCTGGTGGACGCCGTCGATGGGTTCGTGAGGGTGACGCGCCGTTCCTGAGTCTATGAGATTACAAGGCAAGGTCGCAGTCGTCACTGGCGGGGGCACCGGGATGGGACGCGCCATCTGCGAACTATTCGCGCGGGAGGGCGCGCGCGTGGTGGTCAACTTCAACGAATCGCGGGATGCCGCCGAACAGGTTGCCACCGGCATCCGGGCTGGGGGCGGAGACGCTGTGCCGGCGCAGGCCAATGTGGCAAACGATGGCGAAGCGCGCCGGATGATGAGCCAGACCGTGGAGCGCTGGGGAAGGCTCGACATCCTGATAAACAATGCCGGATGGACCAGGCGCACGCCGCATCACCTGTTGGACGACCTTACCGATGAGATTTGGGATCGAACGCTGAATGTCAATCTCCGGGGCGCGTTTTATTGCATCCGGGCCGCCGCGCCTCTATTGCGCGAACAGCCCGGAGCATCCATCGTGAATATCGCTTCGGTCGCGGCCTGGGCCGGCGACGGCAGCAGCATAGTCTACGCCGCATCGAAGGCCGGCCTCATCAGCATGACGAAATCCTTCGCGCGG
>Ga0182018_10000504_pt1 | contig 50610 bp, 39 predicted proteins | sample 812P2MmetaG_FD_120490 | JGI IMG/M metagenome (GOLD analysis project Ga0182018, IMG submission 120490) | Permafrost microbial communities from Stordalen Mire, Sweden - 812P2M metaG | ecosystem: Environmental > Terrestrial > Soil > Wetlands > Permafrost | place: Sweden: Stordalen | collected... | reverse complement strand
GCTGCCGCGGAGATCCCCGCCGGGCGCGGCGTGCGTTCAAATGACGCCCGTGCCGGCAGGGCGGGTCTGAGCCAGTCCCGTGCGCAGCCCACCGCTGCGGGTCGCTCTGCCATGCTGCTCGAAGCCCTAAAAGAAGAAATTTTCCAACTCGAAGTGGAACACAAACAAGGCCGCATCTCGCAGCAGGAATACGACAGCGCCAAATCCGCCCTCGACCAGACCCTGCAGCGCGCCCTGAAACGCGAAGCGCAGAAGGCGTAAGCCGAAGGCAAGCGCACGCAGACGCGGGTAGTGGGCTGTTTTGAAATTCAATGATTCCAAAACCTATAGGCGAAGAATGCTGACCTTCCAAGGGTGACGATTCCAGCTGCCCTAAAAGCCCAGAGTCGTATGTTGGCAAGTGCGCTCTTAAAGTATGGCCCGTCAGCCTTCTCCCTGTTGACGCCACGAGGATTGAGCACGGCATACAGCCCGAAAGGCAACAACCCAACTGCGAAAAAGAGCAATGCGAAACGATCGCTCATGCTGCTGCCTCAATGGCCTTCGTTTCCAATAATCCCATTCCTCCAAACTCCGAGGGTGATCCGTGAGATCAATTTCCATTGCGGGTGTCACTTTCAGGGTTTGCTGCACCCGACAGAAATTGTTAGACGCATGATAGATCGCAACCTTGTGGCAGTGGTTTTTTCGAGCTTTTGAGAGAACGCATTCGTAAGGCGAGTGAAGCGCCTGACTTCCCATTCGAAGGTTGAGATTCTGCCTCTCAACAAAACTTGTTGAGATGTGCTGTCGATCAGGATTGCCGCTCAGAATGCCCGTGCGAATGCCGATGCACTGGGCAGGGCTGTACCGGCTATCAGGATTATCGGCAGGAGCTCCGTATAACTTCCTCAGCATGGCGTAGTCCCCGTCCATTCCGAAGGCACCTTTGCAGGCCTCCGCAAAAGCGCGGTGAGCGTCCCTGGTGGCTTTCCCCCGCGGCGCCCGGCAAGAACCGCGCCAACTCTTACCCCGGCAAGGGACGGCTGAAAAATAAGCTACCCATCTGTGACATCCAACCTTGACGTCCAGGGACCGAGAGCGGATCATTCTCTTGAAAGACAATGGCGCTAGAAACTGCGCTGGAGAGCGCAACTCCTTATTTCGCAATGTTTTACCCGCAACTCACTGAGCCCCAAGGATTTTTCGTCGAATTCTCGTTAACTCCGTAATTGCTAACTCCGTAATGCTAAGATCCCGCAGGGGCGGTGGGTACCTCCTGAAGATTGGGTTTCCCTAAAACGACCTCATGCATCTCTGCGCTGGCCCTAACATCCAATGAGGCAGCTCCACAAAATTATGGGAAATGCATTCAAGACCGCGTTCCTGCTGACTGCTCTCACGCTGCTCCTGATGTTCATTGGCCGCGCTTTCGGCGGCCAGAACGGGATGTTCATTGCGCTGGCCATCGCCGTCGTCATGAACTTCGTCTCGTACTTCTATTCCGACAAGATCGCACTGTCGATGTACCGAGCGCAGCCTGTGACGCGGGAAGAACTCCCGCGAGCCTACGCGGCCGTCGAACGTCTGACGCAGAAAATTGGCATTCCGATGCCAAAGATGTACGTGATCCCGTCGGAATCGCCCAACGCGTTTGCCACCGGACGCAATCCCAGCCACGCCTCCGTCGCCGTCACTCATGGGATTCTAGGTCTATTGAACGATGAAGAACTCGAAGGCGTCCTGGCGCACGAACTCGGCCATGTCAACAACCGCGACATCCTGATCAGCTCCGTTGCCGCCACGCTCGCCGGAGCGATTACGATGCTGGCCAGCATGGGACGTTGGGCAATGCTGTTCGGCGGTTTCGGAGGCGGCAGCCGCGACCGCCGCGACGGCGGAGGTTTGGCCGCACTGTTAATGCTGATCGTGGCTCCGATCGCCGCGACGCTGATTCAGATTGCCGTCTCGCGCTCGCGCGAATACCAGGCCGACGCCACCGGCGCCCACTTCACCGGCAATCCCTACGCCTTGGCCAGTGCCCTGCAAAAACTCGACGCCTACTCGCGCCGCATACCCATGCAGGCGAGCCCCTCGACGGCACATCTTTTTATCATTCAGCCGTTCCTGGGAATGAATTTCGGCAGCCTATTCTCGACACATCCGCCGATCGCAAAACGCATCGAGCGCCTGACGGGAAGGCCCGCGGAGTTTATGCAGTGAGCTATCGGCTTTCAGCTCTCAGCTTAAACTGCAGCAAGAATGATAGGCAGTTACGTTCCAGACGAGACAAGCCAATTCCTCGTTGTCGTCCCCAGCCAAGCGAGGGTCTTGGTTCAGCTGAGAGCTGACGGCCGAAAGCTGACAGGGTAGTCCCGTGACGTAGGTAACTCCGCCGTCGCAGCGCCCAATAGTAGAATCGAAACAATGTCGCCCGAGACCGCTATCGCTGTTTCTCACAAAGCTGCTGAACTCGAAAAGGCTCTCCGTCGCGTAATTCGCGGCAAAGATGACGTCGTCCGCCTCGCATTGGTCAGCATTTTTGCCCGCGGGCACCTGCTGATTGAGGGCGTTCCCGGCGTCGGCAAAACCACGCTGGGACAGGCGCTCGCCCGCGCCATCGACTGTACGTTCCAGCGGGTGCAGTTCACCAGCGATATGCTGCCCTCCGACGTTCTGGGCATTTCGGTATATTCGGCGCTGGAGCAGGAATTCGAATTTAAGCGCGGCCCGGTTTTCACGAATGTTCTACTCGCCGACGAGATCAACCGCACCACGCCCAAGACGCAGTCCGCGTTGCTGGAGGCCATGAACGAAGGCCAGGTCACGGTCGATGCGCATTCCTACGAGTTGCCGCAACCCTTTCTGGTGATCGCGACACAGAATCCCGTGGAACATCACGGAACATATCCGCTGCCTGAATCGCAGCTCGATCGCTTTTTGATGCGCGTGCGCATGGGATATCCCGACGCCCAGGCCGAGCGCCAGATTCTGCGTTCCGAAGCCGGAGCCGCGCATCTGGACGATCTGCGGCCCGTTCTCACGGGCGCGGATGTGCTCGAAATGCAGCAAGCCGTGAAACAGATTCGCGTGGATGACTCGCTGGTAAGCTACGCTCTGGAAATCGTGCACCGAACGCGCGCATCGGAATTCCTCTCGCTCGGCGTTTCTCCCCGCGGGTCCCAGGCTCTTTACCGCGCCGCGCAAGCTATGGCCTTCCTCGAAGGCCGCACATTTTGTACGCCGGAAGATTTCAAGCCGCTCGTTGTCCCCGTCTTCGCCCACCGCGTGGTCGTGAACGGCCTCTACGCCTCGACGCTGAAAAAATCCGAGCAGTCGGATCAGGTGCTGAAAGAAATCATCGAGAATGTTCCGGTGCCGGTATAAGAGCCGTTGGCAGTTGCCAGTTTTTCTCTTACGTGTCTCTCTGCCATCCCCGTGGTGAGATCTTCTAGCGCCCGTTAGCTCCCCTCGTTTGGGAATATCTGCGGTTCTGGTCCTGGCTTTGGTTAAGGATTTCCTACCGCCTGCCTCGAATCGCGTGGAAGATTTTGCGACAAGGCCTCTTCAAACGCGATCTCTGGCATGGTCGCAAACGCGACTGACCATGGTCGGGGTTCGGCCCAGCTATAATCCTCCCGTCATGTCCTTCCTCCGCTTCCTCATGTTGCTCTCGCTCGTTGCCTGGATCGGCGGGTTGATCTTCTTCGCCTTTGTGCTTGCGCCGACGGCGTTTCAAATTCTGCCCAATACTCATCTTGCCGGGAACTTAGTTGGGCGAACGCTGGGCAAGCTCCACTGGATCGCCATTGTTTCCGGAATCGTATTTCTGGCCAGCTCCCTGCTCTACAGCCGTCTCACCGAAGGAACTGCGCATGCCTTTGCGATTCGGAACGTGCTGATCTGCCTGATGCTTGGGCTCACGTTGCTCTCCCAGTTCTGGATGATCCCGCGCATGGACACGCTGCGGGCGTCGATTAGCGACTTCGCGACCGTACCGCTGGACAGTCCCGCGCGCGTGCAATTCGACGCACTGCACGCGTGGTCAACGCGCGTGGAAGGCGCCGCATTGCTGCTGGGTTTAGTGGCGGTTTACTTAACCGCCAGCGGTTTCAGCCGGCGATAAGAGCACGAGCAGACATTCTCGGCCCGGCGCCATCTTGCTGGCAGAAGCAGAAAAAGGTATGCCGCGTTTACTGCCGGCTTGGCGCTTGCAGGACTTCACGAATCTTCAGGGCGAGGAAGTCCAGATCGAACGGTTTCTGCAGGAGAACTCCGGATCCGAGATTCTCGTCAGGAACTGCGCCGAATTCGCTTTCCGTGTAGCCCGACATAAAAATGACCTTCAGGTTTGGACGCGATGCGGAAAGCCTGCGCGCAACTTCGGAACCGCGATTGTGCGGCATCACTACGTCGGTCAGCAGCACGTCGATCGTTCCTTTGTATTGCTCGGCCAGAGCCACCGCATCGCCGCCATCCTTGGCCTCCAACACGGAGTAGCCGCGTTCCTGCAAAAACTGGCAAATCATCCAGCGCAGGTCGGGCTGATCCTCCGCCACCAGAATCGTCTCCCTTCCGGTACGCGCAGTCTTGGCAAGAATTTCTATGGGCTCAGCTTGCGGAGGCGCGGCCACGCGCGGGAAAAAGATTCGCAGGGTTGATCCACGTCCCGGCTCGCTGCTCACCCGGACAAGACCTCCGCTGGAGCGGACGATGTTGTACACCACCGACAGGCCGAGACCGGTTCCCTCATCCTTCTTCTTGGTGGTGAAAAAGGGTTCGAAGATTCTGCTTTGCGTATCGTGATCCATACCGACGCCGGTATCGGTCACTGCCAGCATTACAAAATCTCCCTGCGGCAGGCCGGATGGCCGACGCGCGCGCGACGCATCCGTAGCGATGAGAGCGGTCTCTAACGTAAGCTTGCCCCCGTGCGGCATGGCGTCGCGGGCGTTGACGACGAGATTCATGATGACCTGTTCAATCTGTCCGGGATCGGCGCTGATACAACAGGCGTCGGAGTCGAGTTTGACCACGAATTCCATTTCGTCGCGCAATACACCAAGCAGCATCTCGCTCAACCGGTTGACCAGGGAGTTGAGGTCGAGCACTTGCGGGCTGAATACATGCTTGCGGCTGAAGGAAAGCAGTTGGCGCGTGAGCCCGGCGGCGCTCTCGGTGGTGCGGACAATGGTTTCAATGCTCTTGCGCACGGCCGGACTGGCGCTGTCTTCTTCCAGCACAATTTCCGCGTATCCCCGGATGACCATGAGCAGATTGTTGAAGTCGTGAGCCATGCCGCCCGCCAGCCGGCCGACTGCTTCCATCTTCTGCGATTGCCGAACTTGCTCTTCGAGAACGCGCCGGCCGCTGACCTCGCACGAGGTGACGACGATGCCACCGACTGCGACGTCATTGAGCAGATTGTTGCCGACCGATTCCAGCCACACCCACGAGCCATCTTTGCGGCGGAAACGATACTCAGGAGGGGCAACGCTTCCTACCTTGAGCGTGACACGTTCGAGCGCCGCCCGCACTGCGGGCTCGTCCTCGGAATGAACGAAAGCCAGAAGACTCCTGCCCAGAAGCTCGGCTGGCTGGTAACCCGCGACCCGTTCGATCGAAGGACTGTAGTAGAGCATGGTCCCATCGACGTCGACGATGGTGATTACGTCCGAGAGATTCTGAATGAGATAGCCAAACCGCTCTTCGCTGCGCCGCAGAATGGCGGCGGCTTCCAGACGATCGCGGATGTCGCGGAAAATTCCGAGCACCGCGGGCCTTCCCCCCAACTCCGTAGCGCTGGCGCTTACCTCGACGGGCACTGTCGTTCCATCGGCCCGCAGCAGTTTCAGTTCGCGGCTGCGCGCTCGCCCTTCGGCGTGTGGAGTCAGAAATTGCGGGTCCGATTCAGGCCGACTCTGGTCACCTTCTGTGGGATAAAACTGGGATTCAGACTTGCCCACGAGCTGTTGCTCGGGGACGCACAGCATCTCGCCGGCTTTATTGTTGGCTTCGAGAATGAAACGGGTCTCGGCGTCGACAACCAGAATGGCGTCATTCGCCGTGTTAATCAAGTTATGGTACTTCTCTTCGGAATTCCGGATCTGCTTCAACACGGCGGACGAGAGGCCAACCCCGATCAACAGCAACAGTCCGCTCGCCAGGAGGCCGACCAGGGACAACACACGGTTGATCCAGCGAGCACCCTGGCCCAGGGTCGATGAGAACCCGTCCTCGAGCGGAGTGACGAGAGCATCGACTGCAGCCACTCGATCGGTGATCTGCACTATTTTCTGCGCGTCAGGACGAGAGGAATTAATTTCACGATGAAGCTCGTCGGCCAAAGAGCCAAGCTGGTCAATGTAGCGATCGCCTTCGGTCCAGATCGTGATGGCGCGCCCCATGTAGCCGAAGTGTCCGAATCTACGGAAAAGCATGGACATGCTGGCTACGTCTTCGGGGCTGTTGCGGCCCTGAAGGAAGCCCTGACGAACCAGCGCCATATCGGGCGAAGAGAGTTGCAGTTGCAAGCGGGCCTGTTGGTCGCCGGTGGGAACCGCGATTTCCGCGAGATATTGTTGGTAGTCACTTTCCGCGTGGCTGGAGGCGTACTTGGTCAGGCTGAGTACGGCCCGTTTTTCCGCCTTCGACCACAGCCCTTCGCCGCCAACGTAGGCGCGGACTCCACTGAGAATGTCGGAACGAAGCACGCCCAGCAAGAAGACGCAGATCACGATGGCTACGAAAACGCCAACAATGGTCAGCAGCTTACTGGCAATAGGAAGGCGCCGAAACATTTCTCCCTGAATTCGCATGCTGGAATCCGGAGTCCGGAAACCAGTCGCGGAACATTCAACTTCCGCGTCCGCGTCCGCGAGACGGAAGGTCAATTTGTAGCAGCGCACTGACAGCAGGCTGAGGGCATGCTTTCAATCGGCCGCTTTGAGGCGCCCCGAGATAATGTTTACAGGATATCGTGCTCGGGGGAAGAGGCGTCAAGCCAAATTGGTTCAGGAATTGAAACCTTGGAGACCCGCGTAGAGATTACCGGAGGAAAAAGACCTGTGCTAGACCTGTGCCGTCAACGCAAGACACGAGCGCGGAAGCAGTCTATAAGGTGATCGTTTACCATGCCCACCGCCTGCATGAAGGCGTAGCAGATGGTGGATCCGACAAAGTTGAAGCCGCGTCGGCTGAGATCTTTGCTCATGGCGTCGGAATCTGGAGTTCGTGCGGGGACCTGCTTAACTGACTTGGGCGAGTTCAGTCGCGGCTTGCCATCTACGAACTGCCAAATGTAGCGATCGACGCTGCCGAATTCCTTTTGCACCGCCAGAAATGCCTTCGCGTTTGCGATGGCGGAGGCGATTTTAAGTCTGTTGCGGACTATGCCGGGATTGCGCAGGAGTTGTTCGACCTTGCGACGATCGAAGCGGGCGACTTTGCCGGGATCGAACCCCGCGAAGGCTGTGCGATAGTTGTTCCGCTTGTTGAGTATCGTGTTCCAACTCAAGCCGGCTTGCGCGCCTTCGAGAATCAGAAATTCAAAGAGCGTGCGGTCGTCGTGCACGGGCACGCCCCATTCTTCATCGTGATAACGGACGGAGAGTTCGCCGCTCGCCCACGCACACCGCACCGGCTCAGACTTGTGATCCATCGGTGCAGCCATTCGCTGTGCGGCCATGGGGGAACAGTTCCGTCTACTCCAGCGACTTCGGGTCCGACCTGTTCACAGGTGATTTGGAATCGAGCAGCGTGACCAACTGATGGGCACAGGGCGGGATGCCGACTTTGCCTTCACGAATGATTTCCTTGGCGGTCAACTTCTTGCCATAGAGCTTTTCGTTGGCGCTGCCGTCGGAACGCAGAGTCGAACCTTCCAGGGAAACTCCGGCGAACAGGCCTTTGTTGCGCGAGTAGGAGAGGATTTCGGCATCCATGAGGATATCGGTGGCGCCTTCGGCGGTGCGGCCTTTGGGACCGGCGGCGGCCGAGGCGGCCGCGCCCAGTTTCACTTTGCTGTAAAGCAACGATCCTGCGCCTTTCGGGTTCATTACCAGGAGTACAAAGTCGGTGGCCTGGCCGCCCAACTGGAATCCGATACTGACGCCTTCGAGCGCGTACAGGGCTGGGGCTCCCCACTTGCCCTTGTAGTGCTCGCCGCTGCGGCAGATCATCACGCCACGTCCGTAGCTGCCGCCGATGCCAAATGCGCCTTTTTTCACGGAGGGCAGAATGACAAGGCATTCGGCCTTGTCGAGCAGATCCTGCGGGACGTCGTCGGGGATATTCAAGATTTCTTTCATCACGATGCCGGCATCCTTGACACGATCTTGTTCGCGCTCGTCATCGGCCAAAACAGCCACGCTTGACATCAGCACAACCATGAAACACGCCATGAACTTCTTCACGAATCCCTCCAAAGAGATTTTAAGGAAACAATGTTTGAGCTGTGTCACTATATGTTAAACCCGAATCCCGTTGGCCCATGGGGGGCATCCGCCCGGAAGGTCGTGGCCGAGGGTAAGTGATAGAGGGCGCACGGTTTTGCGCCATGACGGAACGTGTACTCCTTTTGTAACTTGGCACATTGCAGCCCCGGCTCCTAAAGTCAATCAGATAGCGGCATGCGGTGGGCACTGTATTCGGCATCAAGCGTGCATCCAATAGCTTGGGAGTGTGCTCGGACGCGGTTTAGGGTGGAAAATTTGGATTCGAAGAGCATGAAGTACACAAACGGGATTTTTCGCCTGCTGACGCTTCTCCTAGCAACCTCTGCCGGGGTCGCCCAGTCGCCGAGCCAGTCTGCCTATATATCCGGGACTCCCAGCCTGAGCGCTTACAACGCAGCCAGTGGCGCGGCTGGCAATGCCGGTGTTAATGCTAATGCGAAGGTGAACGACAACGGCAACGTTGACGACCCGCAGAACGCAATGATCACGTTGCACGCCCGGGTAAATGAAGTCAACGTGCTCTTCATAGCGACCGACAAGCATGGCAAGTTCGTGCGCGACCTGAATCAAAATGATTTCAGCATTCTCGATGATCACAAGCCGCCGCAGGCAATTCTGAACTTCCGCCGCGAGACTGATCTTCCCTTGCACCTGGGTCTGTTGATCGATGTGAGCGGGTCGGTGGACAGCCGGTTTGATTTCGAGCAGGGCGCTTCCACGAGCTTTCTGGAGCACACGCTGCGCGCCGGCTTCGATAAGGCGTTCGTTGTGGGCTTCAACACTCACAGCTTGATGGCGCAGGATTTTACCGACAACGTGCAACTGCTCTCGGCGGGCGTGCGCAAGTTGCACGATAGCGGGGGAACTGCTTTGTATGACGCTGTGTACCATGCCTGCAAAGAGAAATTCCTGAAGGACCGGCCCGATCGCCCTGTGCGCAAAGCAATCGTGATCGTCAGCGACGGCGAAGATAATCAGAGTGAAGTTTCAAAGGCTCAGGCCATTGAGATGGCGCAGCGCGCTGAAGTGATCATCTACGCGATCTCGACGGACGACAGCGGCCTGGTGATGCGCGGCGACAAGGTGCTCGAACAACTGGCTGAGGCCACCGGTGGACGCGCATTTTTTCCCTTCAAGATGAAGGACATCACCCACTCGTTCGCCGCGATCGAAGACGAATTGCGCAGCCAGTACGTGGTCTCTTACAAGCCCGCCAACTTTGACGCAGACGGACGCTACCGCTCGATCGAAATTTCCTCGCTGAAGAAGGATCTGCAGGTACGGGCGCGCAAGGGGTACTTCGCGCCGCAACAGTAGGAGTACCGTTCTCAGATCCCAGTTCCTCAGTTCAGTTCCTCCTCCGTGCTGGTCGTTCTGTTTCGTTCTCCTGCAAAGTTGCTATCGCAGAATGCAAAGATCGACTGTGGTTCGCGTTTGCGAGGGCGCTGCTGGTGTGGTACCGTCCCATTGATTTCCAGTTCATCCTTCTGACTTCAGACAGTAGAGGAGAGGCTCATGTTTGCCGTCATCTTTCTGGTCATTCTGGTTGTCATCGCCGTGGTACTGATCGGCATGTACAACAGCCTGGTGCAGCTGCGGGTGCGCTGCGATTCGGCCTGGTCCGATATTGATGTACAGCTTAAACGGCGGCACGATCTCATTCCGAACTTGGTGGAAACGGTTAAGGGATACGCGGCGCACGAGAAGGGGACGTTTGAGAACATCGCCAAGTTCCGGTCGCAGGCAATGCAGGCGACCACGCCGGAGGGCAAGGCGGTCGCGGAGAACCAACTCACCGGCGCATTGAAAAGCTTATTTGCCGTGGCGGAAAACTATCCCGAGCTCAAGGCTTCGGAGGAGTTCACGCAACTGCAGGGCTCGCTGAGCCAGACCGAAGACTCGATCCAGAACGCGCGGCGCTATTACAACGCGGTGGTACGCGACCTGAACACGAAGATTCAGTCATTCCCGACGAATATTCTGGCCGGAATGTTTAATTTCACGCCGCGGCAGTTCTTCGAGACCACGGAGACGGACCGGGAGCCGGTGCAGGTGAAGTTCTAGTCCGATGACAGCACACTCTGCGGCACAAACGTTGCTGGCAACCTCTCTCTCCCGTGGCCGATGTAGACGTAGCCAGCTACGTCTCTACGAAGTCTTGGCCTGCGTTCTTTTTTCAGTATCACCGCTGTTGGCAAAATCCTGGCGCGTCACCGATTTTCAGGACAACATTATCGTCGACCGGGACGGCAGCGCGGAGGTGACGGAGCGCATTACACTGGCCTTCGTGGGCGAATGGCATGGGATTCAGCGGACGATTCCAATCGAATATCCCGGGCCAAACGGGACAAATTACGAGCTCTTCCTCAAGGTCACAAACGTTACCGACGAGAGCGGCGGAAAGCTGAAGTATGAGTCGTCGACGGCCAACGGCGCCCGTGATCTGAAGATTTATATTCCCAACGCGGTCGATGCGACGCGGACGGTCGCGATCACTTACCGGGTCCGCAACGGCACGCGGTTTTTTAAGGATTACGACGAATTCTATTGGAACGTTACCGGCAACGATTGGCCGGTGCCGATTGATCACGCGGAGGCGACGGTACGATTTCCGGCTGCAGCCGCAGGTTCGCTGCGAGCGCAGGCGTTTACCGGCGTATACGGCTCGACCCAGCGCGACGCCACTGCCGCAGTCGAGGGCGCAGACGCACAGTTCGCAACCAGCACTCCGCTGCCGATGCGCGGCGGGTTGACCCTTGATGTTTATATTCCAAAAGATATTCTTCAGGAACCGAGCGGGCTGACGAAGTTTTTCTGGTTCCTGGGCGGAAACCCGGTCGTATCCCTGCCTCTGGTCACGTTCGCCGGGATGTTCTTGCTGTGGCGGTACAAGGGACGCGACCCCGATCCCGGAATGTCGGTGGCTCCGATGTACGAGCCGCCGTCGGAGATTTCTCCGGCGGAAGCGGGCACATTACTGGACGACAGGATTCATCCGCGCGATATTACATCGACGGTAGTCGATCTGGCAGTGCGGGGATATATCAAGATCGAAGAAACCGCGGAGAAAATCTTGGTTTTCACCCACAAGGACTACATCTTTCATTTGCTCAAGCCGCGCGAGCAATGGGGCGCCGATCTTGCTCCGCACGAGCGCGTGATGCTCGAGAATGTATTCGCCAGCGGCAACGAGACTCGACTCTCGAGTCTGAAAAATCGCTTCTATACCGCCGTTCCGGCCATCCGGCAAGACATTATGTCGGCGTTAAAGCGGAAGGGAATTTATCTGCTCGACCCGGAGTCGGCCAATGGATACAGTGTGGGGGCGGCGATCTTGATTCTGGCTCCGTTCGGCATTTTCCAGTACATGGGATGGGCGAACTTTTTCAATTCCGCGGCTTTACTGGTACCGTCTGTGTTGCTCTCCGCGTTGATCTGGTTTTTGTTTGCCCGAGTGATGACCGCCAAGACCATGAAGGGAGCGCGGACCCGGGTCGCGGTGCTCGGCTTTCAGGAGTTTATGAATCGCGTGGATGCGGACCGGCTCAAGGTTATGCCGCCGACGACGTTTGAGAAATTTCTGCCTTTCGCGATGGCGCTGGGAGTGGAGCATCACTGGGCGCAGGCGTTTGCCGGAATCGTCAAAGATCCGCCCGGATGGTACGTGGGGCCGGGAGGCGTCTACGGCGGATTCAATCCGATTTTCTTTTCGAGTTCGATGCATAGCATGGCCAGCGATATGCACCAGGTTTTTGTGTCAGCGCCGCGGGCAAGTTCGAGCGGCTCCGGCTTTGGTGGAGGTGGCGGCGGTGGCGGGTTCTCGGGCGGAGGATTTGGCGGTGGGGGCGGCGGCGCATTTTGAGGGTTTTCTCCGCAACCCGCGTGCGTCGACAGCGAGCACGACCGCAGGGCCTCTAGCCCGTGTTGATTCCGCGCTTTACGCGGCGCTGAAGCGCCGCTCTTCCACGGTCGCTGCATCGCAAACCTGCGTCGCGAACCTGCATCAGCTTGAGGGCAGGCTTCAGTGACGGCCGAGGCGGCGGTCGCTACGTGTCTCTATAAAAGAAAAAGGGCCGCGGGTTGAACGCGGCCTTTTTCTTTTCTTCGAGCTTTCTTCCCGTTCACGGGTTGTTATTGTTCGCCGCCCGTGACGTTGCTGCCCCACAAAATATTGCTAGCATACATTGAGTTGCTGCCCCACAGGATGTTACTGGCATACGTCGAGTTGCTGCCCCATAAAATATTGGAGCCCCACACTGCATCGCTGCTACCCCAAAGCGCGCCGCTGCTGCTGCCCGACATCGTCGAGGGCGGAGCACCCACAGCGAACTGAGAAGTTCCCCACACCGCCGCGTCTGACCAGGTGGCTGACGTATTCCAGATTGCGGTCGGGCTATCGGTGAGGTAGACGTTGCCGGAGTTCGCGTTATACGACGCTATGGGAGACATCGCAGTGCCCCTCGCCAGATCGGTATTGCTGAGGGCGGCCTCCACGTCGACGTACCCGGCGCCGACGGTGAATACGTCGTATTGATCGGTGTAGGTAATTCCCGTGGTCGGATCGGTCGTGCTGCTGAATGCCGGCAACGACTTCCATGCCGTCTTCATCAGGCGAGCCTTCACCTGATCGGGAGTGAGGCTCGGACTCTTCTGCAGCAGATCGGCAACCACTCCGCTCACTACTCCAGTTGCCATACTGGTACCGCTCAGGGTGAAGTAGCTGGAAGATGAGGCGCTGCTTCCACCGTTCTCGTAATAGCTGTAGGGAATCTGGTTGCTGGGATAGCCGTTATAGAGCGTCGAATTTGGAGCCTCGAGCGAAACCAGCAGGTTGCCAGGAGCAACGATGTCAGGCTTCACGACTTCATCGATTGCGGTCGGTCCCTTCGAACTGTAGCTGGCGATCAGATCGTCCAGGCGGGTCGGCGTTCCCATAGGCTTCATCGCGCCCACTGTGATCACATACGGATCGTTGCCGGGCGACGTAATAGTGGCATAGCCGTTGGTCGGTAGATAGCGGCCATTGTTGCCCGCTGCGACCACGACCACAATGCCGCTTTTCCACGCGGCCTCGACGGCATGGCACAAGGGGTCCAACTTGTAGCTCTCGTAGATCGCCCGCCCCAACGAAAGATTGATCACGCGGATGTTGAACAGAGGCTTCATCGCGATCGCCGTGCTGATGGCGGAAATCACCGCGCTGTCAGTGCCGGAACCGTTCTGGTCCAGAACTCGCAGGTTGATGATGTTGGCCTGCGGAGCGATGCCTTCAAAGGTTTTCGAATACAGGTTGCCCGTCGAACTGGCGCCATCCCCCGCGATCAGGCCGGCGACATGCGTACCGTGGCCATACTGATCACTGGCGCTGGCGTTGCCCGGAACGAAGCTCTGATTCCAGACCACGCGTGACGCGCCCTGGAACCCGCCATTCAGATCGGGATGGCTGCTGACTCCACTGTCGATCAGCGCCACACCGACGCCGGCGCCCGTATAGCCGGATTGCCACGCTGCGAACGCATTCACCGCCGGCGCGGCATTGCTGAGGCTAGGAGTCAATGGCCGGTCCAGGCTGATATATACGACATTCGACTGGTTCGAGAGGTTCGCGATGCCGTTGCCGTCAAGCACCGCGACCAGGCCGTTCACCAAAGGCAAATCCCCGAGGATCGTGCCGCCAAGCTTTAGAACGTCATTGACCAAGCAGCCCAGCAGGCCGATAAGACCACTGCAATTCACCTGTGTTCCGGGCGCATACTGCACGATGACTTGTGCTTTTTGGGAAGATGGGTAGTTTTGCAGATCCGGCGATATTTTCGTGTTGTCGGCGTGAGCCAACGTGACCGTAGCGATTAACACGACAAGCAAGAGCTTCTTCATTTTTCCCCCAAAACTGAGAGCGCCCACGGGCGCGTAACCTGCCCCCAAGTGACCTGTATCTGTGCAGGTGGGGGTCCACTATGAATCTGGAATCGCCTTATTTTTCAGTGACTTAAAACGAACAGATGCGGGATTCAACGGGCACTTTGTCCCGCGCCCCGGGCGCGGGCCAACTTGTCTCGCTCAAAACTGGGTTTGGGCAGCTGGCTGGTGGCCGGGGCACGTCGCTGTCAGTAACTAACTGATTGAAAACCATGGTAACAAGGGACACTCGTTTTGGGCGGACAGGGTCCCGCACTTGGTTGAGAATTTAAGCACCACTCATGTCATGGATACGTTCGATTGGCGCACGTTTGTTCATTGCCGGGATGGCTCTGGCGGGAAGCGTGTGCTTTGTGCTGGCGTTCTCGCACTGGCAGTCGAGTGATCCGGTCAAGTTCGTTTGCTATCTGACCGCAGCCTTGCTGGCATCGTCGCTGAAAGTGGGCCTGCCGGGAGTCGAGGCAACGCTGTCGGTAAACTTCCTGTTCACCCTGCTGGGCATCCTGGAATTGAGCCTGCCGGAAACGCTGCTGATTGGATTGGCCAGCACCCTGGCGCAGTTTTATTGGAAGCCGGCGCGCCAGTTGAAACTGGTTCAGCTGGTCTTTAATTTTTCCCAGGTGACGGTGTCGACTGGCGTCGCATACGGCGCTTACAAGCTGGTTGTGCTTCATGTTCTGCATGCTCCCGGACCGCTCGCTCTTCTCGTAGCCGCCATCATTCACTTCGGCTGCAACTCGGGAGCGATGTCGGCCATCATCAAGCTGACGGAAGATAAGCCCATCTCGAAAGTGTGGGCGGAACATTACCTTTGGTCGTTTCCCTACTACATGGTTGGAGCCGCTGCGGCGGGGCTGGTCCACTTCTTAAACGGGTACATCGGATGGCAGTCGTCACTGCTGATTCTGCCGCCGATTTATTTGATGTACCGCTCGTATCGTCTGTATCTCGGCAAACTGGAGACGGAGAAGCGGCATGCGGAACAGGTCTCGAGCCTGCACCTCAGGACTATTGAAACGCTGGCCCTGGCCATCGAAGCCAAGGATCAAACGACCGGCGAACACTTGCAGCGGGTGCGGGTGTATGCCATGGAACTGGCGAAGGAACTGGGTTTGAGCGAGGACGAAACCGAGGCGCTGCGGGCGGCATCGGTGTTGCACGACATTGGGAAGCTGGCGGTGCCCGAGCACATCATTTCGAAGCCGGGAAAACTGACGCCGGAAGAATTCGAGAAAATGAAAATCCATCCCACGGTGGGAGCGGAGATTCTGGAGCAGGTCGACTTTCCGTATCCGGTGGTGCCGATCGTGCGCGCCCACCACGAAAAATGGGATGGCAGCGGGTATCCGAACGGATTGGCCGGAGAGGCCATTCCGATTGGCGCTCGCATTCTCGCGGCGGTCGATTGCCTGGATGCTCTGGCTTCGGACCGGCAATACCGCAAGGCCCTACCGCTCGACGAAGCCATGGCCAAAGTGGTGGCGGATGCGGGCAAGAGTTTCGATCCGCAAGTGGTTGCGATCCTGCACCGCCGCTACATTGAACTTGAGAAGATGGCGAATGAGCAGCCGCTGCAGGCTCCGCCGAAATTGTCCACTGATATCAAAGTGGAGCGCGGCTCGGCGCCAGCGGCGGGGTTCGAGACTTCCGCTGGCCCAGATGCCGACGGGCCGGGAGCGGGCGGAGATTCGACCACGCTCGTTTTGATGGCTCGCCGCCACGGTCAGGAAATCATTGCACTCAATCGGAGAGCTGGCTCTTCGTTGAGCGCAGAAGACATACTTTCTCTGCTCGCGGTGCGTTTGAAAAATCTGGTCCCACACGACTCCATGGCCGTCTACTGCCCTAGGAAAGGCGCGCTGAGGGCGGAGTTTGTCAGTGGGGACAATTTCCGGTTGTTCTCTTCCTTGAAGATTCCGCATGGAGAGGGCCTCTCGGGATGGGTCGCGCAAAACCATAAGTCCATTCTGAACGGTAATCCTTCGGTTGAACCGGGCTATTTGAATGATCCCACAAAGTTCAGCACGCTGCGTTCAGCGCTGGCTGTGCCTCTGGAAGGATCTGGCGGAGTTGCGGCCGTGCTGGCGCTGTATCGCGCAGATCAGGATGCGTTCACGGCGGACGATCTTCTTATTGTGGAGGCGCTCACTTCAGGACTGGGAGCGGTGGTCGAGAGCGCGGGCAAGGTTAAATCTTCGGCCGTGAGCGCGGGAACGAGCTAACCACCAATCGACGAAACGTCGAGAAACGCGCAGCCTCACGCCCAGCGCTCCGAGTTCTTCCGGCGAGTAGTCTGGCTTCGGCTTTCGTGAATCCCATCATTCTCATGTTCACGGTTTATTCCATCTCGAAGCTTACATACATCAGGCCGCCGTCGCGTTCGACTTGGAGCACGACCGAGTCGCCCGTCTTGAGTGCGCCGACGGCTGCGCGGAGTCCCTCCATAGAATCGATTGAAGCGGTGTTCAGTTTGTGGATTATGTCGCCGGCTTGGAGGCCGGTGTCGGGCATAATCAGATCGGCGGCGCGTCCGACGACAACCACGCCGGACGGGAGTCGCAGCGAGCCCAGACGCGTGCGCAATTCGTCAGTGAGACTGATGGCGAGAATACCCAGTCGAGAGATCAGACTGTTGTCGGGATTGACCGCATCGAGAAGTTCGTCCATGTGATCGTGCTCCTCGATCGCCGGAACGTAAAGAGTTTTTCTCTCGTCGCCGCGGAGAATCTCCAACTTCACCACCTGATCGAGACGGTGCAGGTACAAAGCGGAGGAGAGCGACGGCAGGGTTTCAACGCGCCGGTCATCGGCTGCGAGAATGATGTCCTCAATTTGCAAGCCCGCCGCCGCCGCGGGACCATCCGGCTTGACGTCGACCACGATGACACCCCAGCGCTGCGGCAGATGCAGGCCCGCCGCCAGGTCAGGGGTGATCTCCTGCGCCACTGCGCCAATTTCGACGCGATGGACGTGCCCGTATTTTCGCAGGCTGTGGTAAACGAAATCCACCACGCGAGCCGGAATGGCGAATCCCAAACCTTCACTGCCGCCGCCTTGCGACAGAATGAAAGTGTTGATTCCGAGGACGAAGCCGTTCATATCCACCAGCGGACCGCCACTGTTGCCGGGATTGATGGGAGCATCGGTCTGCAGGTAGGTAAGCGGCTTGGTGGAATCCGCCTGACGAGCGAGCGCGCTGAGCACTCCCATGGTGACTGAATTCTGCAGACCTTCAGGGCTGCCAATGGCAAATACAAGTTGGCCGACATGGGGCCGCTGCTGGCTGAGAAGTGGAAGGGTAGGCAGATTCGTCTCATCGATCTTGAGCAGCGCGAGGTCGGTTTCTGCGTGCTGCCCCACCAGGCGCGCTTCAACGATGCGGCGCTTCCCGATCGGCACCTGACCAGCGGAGTCGCCCATGGGAAGCGGCAGGGCGACGCGAATGCGCTGCGCGCCCTCGACCACGTGAGCATTGGTCATGATGTAGCCGCTGGAGTCTACAATGACTCCCGAGCCCACCGCGTGCTGACGGACGATGAAGGCGGTCTGGGATTTATCCTGCTCGCGGAGAGGTCCGTATCCGGTAACAAGAATTTGCACTACGGCTGGAGAAACCCTGCCGGCAAGGCTTTCCAGAGCTCCATTGAGTTGAACCAGGATGCCGGCAGGCTCGGCTGGTTTGGACTCGCCCCTGCCCTCTTTCTTCTGCGGGGAATCTGGCGTAGCAGGCGGCTGGCGGCTTTGGGCCAGAGCGCCGCCGCCGGCCAATAGGACCACAAAAATTAGAATGCGGAGGGCTCGGGGCCTGGACGTGACGCGAATCCGAAACAGATTTGCCATAGGAATATACGCCCTTATTTATGTCGACAAATGCCTGAACAGAAACACTACCACGCGCGTGGGGGCCTCGCGTCAAGGTGTTAATCTGGTCGCGCAGGTGGGTCGCCTCTGCCACGCCCCCCAAGGAGGAACCTAGTTACTACCGTTAACGAATGAGTTATCAGGCTTTTACGCGGGTGTCTTTCGTGATATAACCGCCCCTGAGCAGAAAAGCGGGTCTGCGCCCCGCAGGAGCTTGCTTTGACGAGGTTGGCCTCATTCGCAGACGGGAAACAGAGACCAGGCCAGCCTAGAGGAGGTACCGTGGGGGAAGAAGCACGGACCGGAAAACGATTTCCGCTGGAATTGCCGATTAAGATACATAAGGGCGAGCCCGGCGGAGACTCCGAGGGAATCACCGGGAATCTCAGCGCGGCCGGAGTGTACATTCGCGCCGATTCCTCGATGGAGATTGGTTCACCGGTGGAATTTGAAATCACGCTGCCCCCGGAGATGACGGGCGGTCAGGAGCATGTGACCATCCAGTGCAAGGGGCGAGTCGTGCGCGCCGACGAAACCGGCAAAGGTGGAGAAGGCCGCGGTGTGGCGTGCGTAATCGACTCATACGAGTTCGTGAGGAACTCATAATTTGTTTGAATAGGACTTTCTTGGAGCGTTGACAACATGCTCAAACTGATACTGGCCGATAATCAGGCGATCTTCCGGGCGGGCATTGCCAAAGTGCTGGCCGTGGAAGATGAGATGCGTATCGTGGCCCAGGCGCAGACGCCCGAACAGATGTTCATGGCCCTGGATAAGTTCCGCGCCGCAGTGCTGGTGGTGGCGGCGGGATTCCACAATGATTTCGCAGCGATCGTGGCAGCCGCAAACAAAGCGAAGACGCGCGTCATCGTGCTGGCGGATACGGGCGAGAGCGCGCAGCGCCATATGTCGAGCGGAGCGCATGGAGTGGTTTATCGCAACGTGACTAGCGCGGCGCTGGTTGACTGCGTTCGGAAAGTGGCGCGCGGCGAAACCTGGGTGCAAGACGTCGCCGTGCCCAGTGAACTCACCGAAAACGATATGGTAGGATTGCGGGTGCGCGACCGGCTGACTGCCAAGGAACTGCGCATCGTGGCGCTGATCGTGCAGGGCTACAAGAACAAGGAAATCGCTTCGCAGCTGGGCACGACAGAGCAGGTGATCAAGAATTATTTGCGCAACGTCTATGACAAGATCGGCGTGTCGGATCGGCTGGAGCTGGCGCTGTTCACCATTCATCATCGGATTCTGAACGAGGCCGCTGCCGCCACGACGCAAGGAGCAGCGCCGCAACCGCCCGCGGGAGTCGCACAGTAAGCTTATGGTCGTGAATTCAGGCCGCCTGCGGGCGGCCTTTTTCGTTTGTGACCACTACGCCGCACTCCCCGCATCGTCGCTGGCGCGCGGAGCATCTATTGACGCATGGAATTCCGAACGCTGGGACGCTCTGGTTTGAAAGTACCGGTGTTGAGTTTTGGCACGGGCACGTTTGGTGGGGGAAACGATTTTTTTCGTGCCTGGGGTGAGAGCGATGTCGCCGAGGCGACTCGGCTCGTGGATGTCTGCCTCGACGGAGGCGTGAATCTTTTCGATACCGCTGATGTTTATTCCGACGGACTCTCCGAAACAATCCTGGGGAAGGCCATCGCCGGGCGGCGCGAAAAAGTCCTGATCTCCACCAAAGCCACATTCCGCACTGGGCCCGGCCCGAACGATCTGGGGTCTTCGCGTCATCATTTAATCCAGGCTTGCGAAGCGAGCCTGCGAAGGCTCGCCACCGACTACATCGACATTTATCACTTGCACGGTTTTGACGCGCTGACTCCGGTGGAAGAAGTTCTGAGCACGCTCGAAAATCTGGTGACGAGCGGCAAAGTCAGGTATATCGCATGCTCGAATTTTTCCGGCTGGCACCTGATGAAATCCCTTGACGCTTCCGATCGCCACGGCTGGGCGCGTTATGTCGGCCATCAGGTTTATTACTCACTGATTGGCCGGGAGTACGAATGGGAACTGATGCCGCTGGGGCTGGATCAAGGAGTAGGCGCGCTTATCTGGAGTCCGCTGGGTTGGGGACGGCTCACGGGCAAGATTCGGCGCGGTCAGCCTTTGCCGGCGGTGAGCCGGCTACACAAGACATCGGAGCAAGGCCCGCAGGTTTCGGACGAGCATCTGTACAAAGTGCTCGATGCGCTGGATGCGATTGCGAAAGACAGCGGAAAGAGCGTACCGCAGATCGCACTCAAATGGCTGTTGCAGCGGCCGAGTGTGGCTACCGTTATTATGGGCGCTCGTAACGAAGAGCAGTTACGCCAGAATCTAGACGCAGCGGGATGGAATCTATCGCCGGAGCAGATCGCCAAACTCGACCGCGCCAGCGAAGTGACGCCGATTTATCCCTACTGGCATCAGCGTCAATTCGGAGAGCGGAATCCGCTGCCGGTCCCTCTGCCCGAGAAAAACGCTAACTGATTTTTTCTCCCACCGATTTCGCCTGTGTGAACAAGTACAAATAATCCGGGCCGCCGGATTTGGAATCGGTGCCCGACATGTTGAAGCCGCCGAAGGGATGCGCACCCACCATGGCTCCGGTGCACTTGCGATTGATGTACAGGTTGCCGACCTGGAACTCCTGGATGGCGCGATCGATCTTGTCCCGCGACTTGGTGTAGACCGCGCCAGTCAGGCCGAATTCGGTGTCGTTGGCAATTTCGAGCGCCTGGTCGAAGCCGCGAGCCTTGATCACGGCCAGTACCGGGCCGAAGATTTCTTCCTGTTCGAGTTTCGATTTGGGCGGAATGTCGGCGATGATGGTGGGACGAATGAAGTAGCCTTCGCCGGGAGCGCGGTCGCCGCCAGTGATGAGGCGTCCGTCTTTCTTGCCTTGGTCGATGTAGCCCAGAATCGTCTTCATCGAGCCTTCGTTGATCACAGCGCCCATGTTGGCGTTTTCGGCGGGATCGCCGAGGTGAATTTGCTCGACGCGCGCTTTGAGTTGTTCGAGGAACTTGTCGTAGATGCGCTCATCGACAATGGCGCGCGAGCACGCTGAACACTTCTGGCCCTGGAAACCGAATGCGGATTGCGCTATGCCCTCAACGGCGGAATCGATGTCGGCATCGGCATCGACGATGATAGCGTCTTTGCCGCCCATCTCAAGAATGGCGCGCTTGATCCAGACTTGGCCCGGCGCTTGGGTGGCCGCCACTTTGTTGATGTGCAGACCGACTTCGCGAGAACCGGTGAAGGCGATGAATCGAGTTTTGGGATGCGCGACCACGGCATCGCCGAAGCTGGCTCCGGCGCCGGGACAGAAATTCACCACGCCCTCAGGCATCCCCGCTTCTTCGAGCAGTTCGACAAACTTCGCGGCGATGGTAGGCGAGTCGCTCGACGGCTTCAGGATCACCGTGTTGCCGCTCACGATCGACGCCACTGTCATTCCGGCCATGATGGCGCAGGGAAAATTCCACGGCGGAATCACGGCGCCCACGCCCAGGGGAATGTACATCAGAGTATCGCGCTCCCCGGGCAACTGAATGGGTGTTTGGGTCTGAGAGAATCGCAAGGCCTCGCGGGCATAGAACTCGCAGAAATCGATCGTCTCGGAAATGTCGGCGTCGGCCTCAGCCCAGTTCTTGCTGACCTCGAAGACCAGCCACGCCATGAATTCCATCTTGCGCTGGCGCAGCAGATCACCGACGCGGTACACCAGGCTGGTGCGCTCTTCGATGGAAGTGCGGCTCCAGGGTTCGAAGGCGGCGAGCGCGGCCTTCATCGCCGGCTCGACGTGTTCTCTGCCCGCTTTTTGATGGACGCCGACAATCTGCGACGGTTGCGACGGGTTCAACGATTTGATCTTGTCGGTAGTCTTGAGCCGCTGGCCGCCGATGATGAGGTCATACTCGTGGCCCAACTGTCCGCGCACCTTGGCGATGGCTGCACGCATGCGGCGCGCATTCTCTTCATTGCGGAAATTGAAAAAGGGCTCGGTAACAAACGGACCCTGATGCAGCGTCGTGCGCGGCCGTACGGGAGGTTCAGCAATCGCCATTAGGGGCACCTCGGAAGGAGATTCAGGCCCAGAGAGGGACCATTGGTTTCCTCGAAATCAGCCTTTATTGTAGCATCGGAAACCGAAGCCCCATTCGCCCGTCCAATTTGCAGTTGCCCATCCGCAGCGCAGAGGGTTGGTCAGATCCTGGGGAGTTCACTTATGAAGCGTGCTCCGGACGCGATGTTCTCGTCATATGTGGCCTGGAGAGCAGCGGTCGCCTTCTTATTTGTCGTCTTGGCAGCGGCTGCTGCCCCCACGCAGGACGTTGTCACCTGGCACAACGACAATGCGCGGACGGGACAGAACCTGGGTGAGAAAATCCTCACTTTGCAAAATGTGAACCACAGAACATTCGGCAAGCTATTCGTCATTGCTGTCGATGGAAAAGTCGATGCTGAACCCCTTTATGCCGAGAAGTTGGAAATCGCGAATCAGGGATTGCGGAATGCGCTCGTCGTGGCCACGGAGCACGACAGTGTTTATGCCTTCGACGCGGATACGGGAAAGGAATTCTGGCATGTTCGAGTACTCGGACGCGACGAAACCCCGTCGGACGATCGCGGCTGTTCCCAGGTGATTCCGGAAATTGGAGTTACTTCGACGCCAATCATCGATCGCCATCGCGGTCCTGACGGAACAATCTACGTCGTGTCGATGAGTAAAGATTCGGAGCGGCCGTTACTTTCAAAGACTGCATGCGCTTGATCTCCGAAACGGAGGCGAACAGTTTGGTGGTCCGGTTGAGATTCAAGCGACCGTCCCCGGAACCGGCGGCAAGCCGCCCTTCTGCTGTTGAACGGAGTGATCTATACCACTTGGGCATCCCATTGCGATATGGACCCCTACAACGGCTGGGTCATCGGTTATAGCGCGGATACGCTCAAGCAAACTGCGGTGCTCAATTTCACGCCCAATGGCGAGCAAGGAGCGGTGTGGCAAAGTGGCGCCGGCCCAGCTGCCGATCCGGAAGGCAACGTCTACGTTATGGCCGCGAACGGGACCTTCGATACCACCCTGAATTCCGCCGGATTTCCCTCGCACGGTAACTTTGGAAACGCATTCCTGAAGATCTCTGTGACCGGCGGCAGGCTCTCCATATCCGACTACTTTGCCATGTTCAATATCGTCGCGGAGAATGCCGCTGATGACGATCTGGGAGCGGGCGGGCCGGTAGTGCTGCCCGAAATGAAAGACTCATCGGGAAAGACCCGCCGGCTCGCGGTGGGAATCGGAAAAGACCGAAACATCTATCTTGTGGATCGGGATGCCATGGGGAAATTTAATCCACGAGGAAACGAAAACATTTATCAGGAGCTCCATAGGGCATTGAAGGGCGACAGATACCGCGGTGCGCCTGTGTATTTTGACGGCCGGCTGTACGGCGCGTCGGTAAACGACGCCATCCTTGAATTCCGCTTCGCCGACGCCCGACTGCTTCCGGAACCCGTATCGCGCACAACCACAAGGGTTCCCCATCCGGGCGCTATGCCGAGCCTTTCGGCGGACGGGTCGCGCGACGGCATCGTCTGGGCCGTTGAAAATGGAAGGCCGGCGGTGCTCCACGCCTACGATGCCAACAATTTAGCGTACGAACTCTATAACAGCACCCAGGCGCCAGCGTGGAAGGACTATTTTGGCGAGGGAAATAAGTTCATCACGCCCATGATCGCCCACGGAAAAGTTTACGGTGGAACCGTCGACGGTGTAGGCGTCTTCGGTCTGCTCCGGCGTTCCGCATCCTCGAGAACGCGAGCCGCCACTCCTTAAAAGACCGCCACCACCGCGATCGCTGCCTGCTACCGGCAGCGCGTTCACTGTCTACCCGCAGTGGTAGACTCAAGCGTTTTAGTACAGTCGCTTCTTTCTGGCGAGGTCAGCGATGGAAATCAGAAATGTGGGAGTGGTGGGCGCGGGCACGATGGGCAACGGGATTGCACACGTGTTCGCGCGCCGTGGATACAGCGTCGTTTTGTGCGATATGGAGCAGCGGTTTCTGGAGCGCGGAATTGCGACCATCAGCAAGAATCTGGAGCGTGAGGTCGCGAAAAACAAGATCACCGCGGAAGACCAGGCTGGTGCCTTGAGCCGCATTCGGCCGGCCACCGACCGAGCCGAACTTTCGGACTGCGACTTGGTCATTGAGGCCGCGACCGAGAAATTCGAAATCAAGACAGAAATCTTTCGCGACCTCGATCGTCGCACGCGGCCGGAAATTGTGTTGGCTTCGAATACGTCTTCCATCTCCATTACCAAACTGGCGGCGCAGACCAGGCGTCCGGAGAAAGTTATCGGCATGCACTTCTTCAATCCGGTGCCGGTGATGAAGCTGGTGGAAGTAATACGCGGGTTGGCAACGTCGCAGGAAACTTTTGTCACCGTACACGACCTGGCTGTGAAGCTCGAAAAAACGCCGGTGGAAGTGAACGATGCGCCCGGCTTCGTTGCGAACCGGGTGCTGATGCCGCTGTTGAACGAGGCGATGTACACCGTGATGGAGGGCGTGGCGACCGCCGAGGCCGTCGACCAAGTGTTCAAGCTGGGGATGGCGCATCCCATGGGGCCGCTGACGCTGGCCGACTTCATCGGACTGGATGTTTGCCTCGACATCATGCGCGGTCTGCAAAATGGTCTGGGCGATCCCAAGTACCGTCCGTGTCCTCTGCTGATCAAGATGGTGGACGCAGGGTGGCTGGGGCGGAAGAGCGGGCGAGGGTTTTACGCATATTGATGATTTTGATTGCTGAATGCTGAATGAAAACACTTAAGGCAGGCTCCAGCCGTGAGAACGATGCCTGGTTTTACCTGCTGGCCGCGCTTTGCGGTATCGGCACGGGCTGGGCCGACGTCATGATCAACGACCTGCTGTTCACGGCGTTGCTGGTGCTGTCCGCCTGCATCCTGCTCGGGATGCTGCGGCCGCGCTGGCCCTGGCGATGGGTAGTGGTGGTGGGAGTATGTATTCCACTCACGGAAGTGGCCGCGTATGTGATTCTCACCGTCAAACCGACGCGGGCGCAGGTGTATGGATCCTATCTGGCGTTTCTCCCTGGAATTGCAGGTGCGTATGGTGGTTCGATCATGCGGCGCGTGATGGATAATTTGAAGCAGGGAAAGTAGGACGGCTTCCGGCTGTCGGCTTCCGGCTGTCGGCTTCCGGCTGTCGGCTTCCGGCTGTCGGCTTCCGGCTGTCGGCTTCCGGCTGTCGGCTTCCGGCTGTCGGCTTCCGGGCCTTATGGACCTCGAGGCCAAACCCGAAAGCCGGCAGCCGTAAGCTCGCCCTTCGGTATCGGCTTGCCCAAAAAGTTACTCCCGATCCACAGGGCGGGCGCGTATGCTGCGAGCATGGGTGTGTGTGTCTCCATGCTGGCGAGTGGCAGCCGCGGGAATTGTGCGGTGGTGGCCAGCACCTGCACTAAAATTCTGGTCGATGCCGGCATCTCCTGCCGCGAGACGTTCAAGCGAATGAAGACGCTGGGCGAGGATCCACGCACGCTTTCGGCGATCCTCATCACTCACGAGCATTCCGATCACGTTTATGGACTGGCAACGTTGGCCAAGAAGCTGCGCATCCCAGTGTTTATGACCGGTGCAACGCACCAGGCGTGGACCCGTTCGCTGCGCAATGAAAAAGGCGAGCGGCCGCATCTCGAAAAGTTTGAGCCGTTCGAGCCTGGCCATCGTTTTCAAGTCGGGGATATTGAGGTGAGACCCTTCACCATTCCACACGACGCGGCCGATCCGGTGGGGTTTAGCTTCCGCGCCGAGGGCATCAAGGTCGGCGTCGCCACCGATCTTGGATATTTGCCGGTCAGCGTGCGCGATCACCTGCGGGGCTGCGATGTGCTGGTGATGGAATCGAATCACGATCTGGAGATGCTGCGCGGAGGGCCCTACCCGTGGTCGGTAAAGCAGCGGGTGATGAGCCGCGTGGGGCACCTTTCGAACCTCGCTCTCGCCGATTTCCTCACGAACGACTATGATAATAGTGCGACGTTTGTGGTGCTGGCGCATCTGTCAGAGCAGAACAACCATCCGGAAATAGCACGGCGAGAGGCGGAAAAGGCCCTGGCCGCGCGAGGGGGATTGTTCCATAACCGCGTGCTTCTGGCGTCGCAAACTGAGGCTATGGAGCCGATTCGGCTGTAACGGCGGTTATCGCCGTTTTTGTTCCCTCCAATGAGTCAGCAGTGCATTGATCCGATCGTTGGCAAGATTCTGGCGGGCTGGCGCTATGACATTTCCGGCCTGGCGCCAGAGATGTGCGGAGATTACGAAAGCCATTTCGCTGGTTGTGAGCATTGCCGCAGCCGCCAGCAGATTCATCGCATTATCGATGTAGGATTGATCGGGCTGGCCTCGATTTCTGCGGGGGTCTTCCTGCTTGCGTTCGGGGTGATCTGGCACCTCGGCCCGCGGCATGCCTTTTGGCTCGAAATCGCGGCTCTTGCGGGATTCGGGCTTTCTGCCCTGATCTGGCTGGGTGTGGCAGTGGCCACTCCGGCGCCGGTAACGGTTCTCGATGCCGCTAAAGAGGGCGCGCGGCGCGTCCACGACCGCTTACCGGAAGAAATCCGGCAACGCCTTCCGGAAGAACTGCGCATCAAAATTACCGGGACTTAAAACGCATGTCTGGATTGTGGCGCTTGATCGCGTGGGGGATGCTGGTCGCAATGGCCAGTGCCTTGCCCGACGCAACGGCACTGGCGTTTCCTGAGGCGCAACCGGTGGATCCTGCCCTATGCCATGGCCATGGACCGGTGGTTCCGGCTCCGGCGCCCACCAGTTACCAGTGTTGTGTGAGCGGGCATCATGTCGCCATCCGAATTCGTCGTTTTCCTCTCTTCCGCTGACGGCGCAGCTCCGTGGTTCGGATGCCGACGCGGGATTCCGCTTGGGCGCCGAACGGTGTCGCCATTCTGCGATGTTCGTCGTTGCTTCCAACAGTCCGCCTGGCGCCGCCCCGCTGCGAATCTAGCCGCACTTTCAATTCCTTTGCACGCGTCGCCAGATCAGCCACCGGATCGGGGCATATACTTTTGGCGGCGCTCGCGATTTAATCCATGATCACGCTTGGCAACTGGGGCTAGCAGCGGATGTAACGATCTACTCCAAACCAGCCGTGCTCGATCTCGCTTACGGCGACTATCCAGTGTCGTTTCAGATTTTTCTTGCGAATGCGGCCGGAAAGTCTCGCCATGGTCATCACTAACACAGACATCGCTGGCATACAGATAAAAACAAATTCCGCGAACGGATTCCGCGCGTAGAATCCTCTTTGTAGTCTTTCCTACGTTCCAGAATATCCGTCCATGATCAAGGCTCTCAAGACACTGCGGTTGGTGCAGTTGTCGATGCTGGCCAGCATTCTGCTTTATTGGATTGCGGGAGAAGTTGTGGTACCGGTTCAGCATGCCATCGATCTCGGGCTTAGCTACCTGTTCACGACTCTGGGCGTGGCCATCGTCGGAGTGATTTTCGTAGTGCGGAGGACGCTGGTTCTGCGGGCGGCGGAAAGTCTGGCGACGCGGCCCGAGGACGGCCTCAGTCTCCATCACTGGAGAACGGGATACATTGCGACTTATGCCTTGTGCGAAGTGCTGGCCTTGTTCGGATTAGTTCTGCGCTTTCGCGGAGGCCCGATGCAGCAGAGTGTGCCTTACTATTTAGGCGGCTTCGTTTTGCTCTGGTTTTTCCGGCCGAAATCTCCGGCTAAAATCTGATTTTCCGGTCGTAGGGATATGATGTTTCTGAGGTGATTCGTGTCCATCAATGAACCAGAGGAACTCGCGGGGATGCGCGCCGCAGGCCTAGTAGTACGCCTCATGCTGGAAGCCATGGGGGACGAAGTGCGGCCGGGAATTACCACTGCCGAACTCGACGAAGCCGGGGCCAGCGTGATGCGGCAGCACGGAGCACAGTCCGCACCGGCGCTGGTCTATAAATTTCCCGGTGTAAGCTGCATCAGTCTCAACGATGAAGCTGTCCACGGCATTCCCGGCAGACGTCGACTGCAGCCAGGTGATCTGGTCAAGCTCGATGTCACTGTCGAGAAAGATGGATTCATGGCGGATGCAGCTATCACCGTCCCCGTCGGTGACGTGACGGAGGAGCGGCGGAATCTCGTCGCCTGCGCGGAGCGAGCCTTCGCCAAAGCCATGCTGGTAGCGCGAGCCGGTTTTCGAGTTTGGGAAATTGGACGCGCCGTGGAGCGCGAGGTGCGGCGCTGCGGCTTCTCCGTAATTCGCGAGCTGGCCGGACATGGAATTGGCCGCACGATTCATGAAGCGCCGCGCGTGCCAAATTATGCTGATGCGCGGGACAATCAGATTCTCACTGAAGGTTTAGTGATTACTGTGGAGCCGATTATCGCCGCCGGTTCTGGCAGAACATTCGTCGCTCCGGATAAATGGACGATTGTCACGGCCGATCACAGACCATCGGCGCACTATGAACATACCCTGGTGATCACCCAGGGCGCGCCGATGCTGCTGACGGCGGCTTGATCTTTGTGGCGAGAAGACGTCGCAAGCAGCGTCTCTACGACGTACTAATGTGGCAGCTCGCCAGGCCGCGCTTTTCCAAATATTGCTGGTGGTAGTCTTCCGCGGGATAAAAAGTCACGGCGGGAACGATCTCGGTCGCGATGGGCTTCGAGTAGCGGTGAGCTTTCTCCAGTGATTCTTTCGAGGCCTCAGCTTGCGTTTGCTGCTCGGGCGAATGGAAGAAAATTGCGGAGCGATACTGCGAGCCCCAGTCTGGACCCTGGCGGTTTACCTGCGTGGGATCATGGTTCTCCCAGAAAACTTTGAGCAGGTCGGCATAGGGGACTTTGGCGGGATCGAACTCGACTTCGACGGCTTCGGCGTGGCCCGTGCGATCGGTACAGACTTCCTTATAGGTTGGGTTTCCCGTCTTGCCGCCGGTGTAGCCGACGCGGGTTGAGATGACTCCCGGCATCTGCCGGAAAGTGGCTTCGACTCCCCAAAAGCACCCTGCTGCGAATGTAGCTTTCTCCATACGATTTTGCTCCCAGCGCTGAATCGCTTGCGTTCCGTTTTCTATTTTCCCTCATTGGATGAGTGAACGCCAGAAAAGTCACAGGCTTGTAAAATCGGGGCATAGGGTTACCCTCGGGAATTGACGCTCTTCCCGAATCACGATAAAGTCCGGGAAGGGTTTTTTAAGGCTCGTCCAGGGGTTCAGTTCCGTGTTTTTTTCCACCAGCCACTGCCAAACCGGGCCTAGGACTGCGCTGAGACTTGCACTCCTGGTTCTGCTGGTTTTGATCACAACCGAGGCCGCGCTGGGCGTTTCCGGATTTGCGCCGCAGAGACGCGTCGGCTACCAAACGGGCGATCAGTGGGAGCCCGCTATCGCCGCCGATGGTCACGGGCACGTCTACATCCTCTATCCACAGTACGGCGCCGTACCCGATTGCCCGACCTGTACCGCGCCCAGCATTAGCCTGATGGTCAGCAGTGACAACGGACTCGCGTGGCAGTCTTCGCGTCCCCTGCTTCCTTTTTCAACCGGCCAGTTCGATCCGCAGATCGTGGTCGATCCGGTGGACCGGCGGACGGTGTACGCGTCTTGGCTGCAGAACAACAAGCGCGACATCATTGTCGCCCGGTCGCTCGACTTTGGCCGTACCTGGTCGTTTTCCTGGGCGGACCGTAGCCAGGAAGACGCCGATAAGCCGGTATTGGCGGTTCGCGGAGTGGATGTTTATGTCGGGTTCAACCACGATGAAAAGTTCTTTGTTTCTGCGTCGCATGATGCCGGACAAACATTCGCTGCGGTACAGGTGAATCCCAACGTCGGATTGGGATCGTCGCTGGCGGGGGGCGCCACCATTGATCCTGCGGGCAACGTTTTCTTCGGCTGGACCAGTTATGCTCGCCACGAGATGCCGACGCAGCCGGTCAGCGTTTTGTTGAGCCGCTCGGGCGATGGTGGACACACCTGGAACACGTTGCTGCTGGATGTCTCCGGCGCACCTCCGGACTGCGCGGCGCAGAACTGCGAAACCGGTTACCTGGGCCCGCAGATCGCGCTGGCCTCAGACGCCGCGGGTGCGCTCTACGCCCTGTGGAACGCCGGCGGCACCAATGGCGGGCCCGAGCGAATTTACTTCTCGTCTTCGACGACAGGAGGAGCAAGCTGGTCGGAGCGAGCCAATGTGTCGAGCGCGGCGGCGGGCGTCGAGCATTCGTTTCCTGCAGTGGTCGCGGGCGCGGCGGGCGACGTGCGCATCGCGTGGATGGACGCAAGAGCAACGGAAGCGGGCCATTTGAATCTTCCGCTCTGGAACACCTACTACCGCAGTTCCACCAACGGCGGCGCCACGTGGAACGCCGAGGGCCAACTCTCCGGGCCGGTGCGAGGCTACGACTACATCTTGCCGGATGGTTTCCGCTTCCCCTTCGGAGACTACTTCAGCCTCGCCATCGACAGCGAGGGTGCAACGCAAGTGGTCTGGGGCGAGGGCCTCAATTACAAGTCTCCCGGTTCGATCTGGTACGCTCAGGGCCGATAAGCGGCAACCGCGCCGTACGACCTACCAAGCTAGGTCTCGATGAAGGAATTTATTCCAGCTGCATACCGCCGGTGAGTTCGGCGAGCTTTGCGATGTCGTGTTCGCTGCACCACTCCTGCAATTCATCCACGATCTTCTCGGTGGCGCAGGGATCCCAATAACTGGCGGTGCCGATCTGCACGGCGGAGGCGCCAGCCAGCATGAATTCAACGACATCCGCGGCGGTGGAGATTCCGCCCATGCCAATCACGGGGATCTTCACGGCATGGGCGGCGTCATACACCATGCGCACCGCGATGGGCTTGATCGCCGGACCGGAAAGTCCGGCGGTGACGTTGGCGATGCGTGGTTTGCGCGTCTCCGGGTCAATGGCCATGGCGACGAACGTGTTGATAACCGACAGCGCATCAGCGCCCGCCTCCTGCGCGACATACGCCATTTGCGCGATGCTGGTGACGTTGGGCGAGAGTTTGACGATCAGTGGCCGCCGCGCCACCCGTTTGGTGGTGGTCACGATCTCATCGAGCGAGCGCGGATCGGTGCCAAACTGCAATCCTCCCTGCACGGTGTTCGGACAGGAGACGTTCAACTCATACGCGGCGATACCCTCGCCCTGATTAAGGATTTCGATGGTCCGTTCGTAGTCTTCGCGGGTGTAGCCGAAAACATTCGCCATTACGACAGTGTTCTTGATGCTCCGCAGGTGAGGCAATTTCTCATCGAGAAACGCTTGAGCCCCTATATTTTGCAGGCCGATTGCATTGAGCATGCCCGCCGCAGTTTCCCACAGACGCGGTGGAGGATTGCCGATCATCGGTTCCTTCGACAGCCCCTTCACCACAAAACCGCCCAGCTTACTCAGATGGACGACATCCTCGAATTCGACCCCGTAGCCGAAGGTACCACTGGCGGCGATTACGGGATTCTTGAGCGGAATGCCTGCGATGCTTACGCGGAGATCGGGAGTCGAATTGGCGGATGCAGCGCTCATGGCTGACCTTCCCCCAAGACGCGAGGCGAGGGTGCGAGCGCTTCGGTCAAAACGCGACCGACACCGTGAGTCGGAGCATTGATTCCGAGCAGCGATGCGAGTGTGGCCGCCAGGTCAACGGGTTCGGTCTTAGTCTGATAGGTTCCCGGCTGGAACGGCAACCCGTAAAAGGCCAGCGGCACGTGCGTATCGTAGGTGTAAGGCGACGCATGGTCTGTGCCCTTGGCTGGTCCCACGGTGTAAATATCGGGAACGCCCATCACGTACCAACTTCCTTCCGGGGAATAGCTGTTCAGGAATTTTCGTCCCAGCGGAGTGTCCGGAACTTCGCCCTCGGCCAGTTGCGACTTCGTATAGTAGTCGCGCAGCCCGGCTTGCTTCATGGCCTCGCCCACCGCTGCTTCGGCATCGTGTTCGCGCACGTGAGCGGCGGCAAAAGCATCCTGGTCGAGCCAGGCTAGCGGATAGTCCATCTTCACGAATGCGGCGGGATGACCCGAAGCAAATTTTGCGGCGAGCGCGCTGTTAATCTGCCCCTCGAGTTTTGCGCCGCCGACATTCGCGGCCGGTATGCGCAGCTTTTTCACTGCGTCGGGCAGCGAGGAAACGCCGTGATCGGCGGAAAGAGCGACCCATACGTTGGCCAGGCCGATCTGATGTCCGAGGAAACCGAAGAAATCGGCCAGTTCGCGGTCGAGATCGAGAGCCATCTGCCGCATCTCCGGAGAATCGGGCCCAACCTGGTGACCAAGAATGTCGTTGGGCGAGAGGCTGATGGAAAGCAGGTCCGTGGCCGGACCGCGGCCCACGTTCTCATACTGCATCAATTCCTTGGCGAACTCGAATTCGTACTCGTTGGCGAACGCAGTCGGACCGACTACGTCGTAGAATCCGGCTTCGGAGCCGTCTTTACTCTGGCGGTGCGCGGTCGAGCGCAGAACGGTTCCTTGCGCGTCCTTCCACTCCCGATTCCAATATTTCGCGGGGCGCGTGGAGTTGAAATCCTGTACCCACTGGGGAAGGTCATCGCGATAGTAAGTGGAAGTCACCCATGCACCGCTGGACGGCTCAATCCAGTAGGCCGCATCTCCGGCGAAGCCGGCAGGAAGGACGGCGGCGCGGTCCTTCAATGAAATTCCGAACACCCGGGCCTTGCCCTGGGTTGCCAGTTTTAGTTCATCCCCTAAAGTGTCGGCCAGCAGATTGTGCGGCGAGGCGCCGGTTTTCCCTCCGTTGACGCCCACCAGCTTCGTGGCGTCGTCTTCGACGGAACTGACCATGTGCTTTTTCTTCGGGTCCCACCATTCGTTGGCGGCGATGCCGTGGCCGTTGCTGTAGGCGCCGGTAAACAATGTGGCGTGTCCGGGAGCGGTGCGCGTATTGGCGTAGTTGTAGTTACAGTTCGGAAAGTAGGCGCCGTGATCGACGAGCAGGCGAAAGCCGCCGTCTCCGAATTGGTTGCGGTAGCGCTCCAGATAATCGCCGCGGAACTGGTCAATCACGATTACCACCACCAGCTTGGGATGGCCATCGTAAGCGGAGGCGAAGCTCGAAACCGGCAGGGCGAGAACGGGCATCAGCCAGGCTAAGAGGAAGCAGAAGTTTACGGCGGCAGATCTAGGGGACGACCTCATCGCGAAGGTAGTTTACACAGTCCGGCTGTATCCACCAAAACTGCTTCGGTTCTTGCCATTACGGACATCTTTCGAAGTCTTCATCCTGAAGCCCGGCGCAGTTCAGCCGGGGCAGGATCTCGCGTGGAGAGTTGCCGGCCGGCGCGCAAGATCCTTCCCTTCGCCTGAAAGGCGGCCTCGTTCAGGATGACTCCGTCGCCGACTGGCGGGCGGCTTGGCTCGCGGGTACACGTGCTTCGCCGACACTTTTCCGATACATTAGTTAGCTCCCATGCTTGATCTGAATTTCGTTCGCGACAATTTGCCCTTGGTGGAAGAAAAGCTGCGGCAGCGCGGCCTGGACCCGGCTGCCGTGCTTAAAGATTTTCGCGAAGTTGACACCCAGCGCCGGCTGGCCATCACCGAGGCTGAAACCAGCAAAGCCCAGCGCAACAAAACTTCGGAAGAGATCGCAAAATTGAAGAAGAGCGGTCAGGACGCCAGCGCCGCAATGGCCCAGACCAAGGACCTACGAGAGAAGATGCAGACGCTGGAAAAAACTGCCGCGGATCTCGACGCGCGGCTGCGCGATATTCTCGCGGGCCTTCCCAACTTGCCGCACACGAGCGTGCCTATTGGCCAGGGTGCCGAGCAGAATGTCGAAGTTCGCCGCTGGGGCGCACCTCCTAAGTTTGAGTTCACTCCCAAAGCGCACTGGGACCTGGGCGCCCAACTCGGCATTCTTGATTTGGAACGCGCGGTGAAGCTGACCGGGGCGCGCTTCGCCGTCTACTGGGATCTGGGCGCGAAGCTGGAGCGGGCGCTGATGAACTTCATGCTCGACCTGCACACGCGCCAACACGGCTACACCGAGGTTCTGCCACCCTACCTGGTGAACTCAGATTCGATGTATGGCACCGGGCAGCTGCCGAAATTTGCTGCAGATCTGTTTCGCGTGCCACATGGCGACAAGGATCTCTGGCTGATTCCCACGGCGGAAGTTCCGGTCACAAATCTTTATCGCGATGAAATTCTTGAGCAGGCGCGGTTGCCAATCTCTCTTACCGCCTACACCCCATGTTTCCGCAGCGAGGCGGGGTCGTACGGCAAAGATGTGCGCGGCATCATCCGCCAGCATCAGTTTCAGAAAGTTGAACTGGTAAAGTTCACGCGGCCGGAGAACTCCTACGCAGAACACGAAAAACTGACGCATGACGCCGAGGAAGTTCTGCAGAAACTGGGCCTTCATTATCGGACCATGGCGTTGTGCGCCGGCGATATGGGACCATCCTCGGCAAAGACATATGACATTGAAGTCTGGCTGCCGGGACAGCAACTGTACCGCGAAATTTCGTCGTGCTCGAATTATGAATCTTATCAAGCACGCCGGGCTAACATCCGCTACCGCCCCGAAGGCAAGAACAAGACCGAATTTGTGCATACCCTGAACGGCAGCGGACTGGCCATAGGCCGCACCTGGGTTGCGATTGTGGAGAATTACCAGCAGGCCGACGGGAGCGTAGTGATTCCCGAGGCGCTGCGGTCGTACATCGGGGCAGAACGCATTACAGCGAAGAGCTTTTAGCTCTGGGCTCTGGGCTTGGACTGAAGCGTACGAGCCGAGAGCTAAGGGCCAATAGCCAAAAGCCGCCCAGCACATTGCTACGATCACATTGCCAAGCTCAGATTGCTAAGATAGGGACCGGTCACTAGACTTGCAAAGAGCAGAACTCACGACTGCCGCGCCCAGCGCGCCCCTGCCCATGAACGCCATCTGGCGAACAATTCGCGGATACATTCTGTGGCAATACGAGCGTGGCACGCTGCACTACGACATCATGGTCACGCTGATTCTGATCTTTATTCTGTTCTCGCCGCGCGTGATCAACTTCAATGACAAACCCATCGCGCGGAATCCGCATCCGACTGAAGTGGTCGTGACGGCCGATGCCGAGGGTCGTCTCGTCTATCAGGTTGCGGCCAGCGCCGTCGCGCCGGGGGATGACAATTCGGTACGCGATCAGTTGCTGCGTATCATCGAACCGATCTCGGGGGCGGTCTCGATCGTGAGTTACGAGCCTGTTTCCGACGGCAAGGGCAAGGTTCAGAGCTACAAAGTCTTGGCCAAGCGCGACTAACGTTGGATAAAGCGGCGGCTCGAAGTTTACGATTGAAATGACACCTTTCTCGCTCATCCTCACCGTCGCCCTGACTTGGAACCTATTCCTATTCGCAGCCCTGCCGCAGGTAAAGCCCGCCGACTCCGGCAGCCTGGATGCAGTCCTGAAGAAAATGGACACCGCCGCAGCCAGCTTTCGCAATACGCAGGCCGACTTTGAGTGGGACAGTTACGAAAAAGTTATCGATGAAGTCGACGAGGTTCAAACCGGCACGATCTATTTCCGGCGCAACGGGAAAGCTATTGAGATGATGGCCGACGTCAAGAGGGCCGGAAGCGAAGCAACCAAGCTGAAGCCCGAGCCGAAATATGTGCTCTACAGTAACGGCGAAATCTCTGTGTATCAACCCAAGCCAGACCAGGTGACCGTCTACGACCTCGGCAAGAATCGCGTCGATCTCGAAAGCTACGTGGTCCTGGGCTTCGGAGGCAGCGGACAGGATCTGGTTAAGGCCTTCGATGTGACTTATGTGGGCCCGCAGACGGTCAATGGCGTCGCGACGGCGGAACTGCACCTCATCCCCAAGTCCGATAAGGTGAAGAATACTTACAACAAAATTCTTCTTTGGATTGATCTCGACAAAGGCATTTCGGTGCAGCAGCAATTCTTTACCCCGCAAGGGGATTACCGCTTGACTAAATATTCGTCGATTCAGCTAAACGACAAAAAGATTCCTGATGAGGTTTTCAAGCTAAAGACCACGGGCAAGACGCAAACGATTTCACCTAAGGGTTAAGTCGTTGAATTTAAAGAACAAGAAGGTGTGCCGAGATTTGCACTTTGGGAGCTATACTGACCCTCACCTTCAGTTGGGTTCCTTCATGGCCAAAGTTTTTACGATTACTGTCCCGCCTAAGCTGGGCAACAAGCGCCGAGAGCGCTCTTCCGATCCTCGTTACGTGGATGGGCAACGTCTGCTGGTCGAAGCCATGAAATACCTGGCGCAAGTCGACCCGGTACAGAACCGTCCCGCGATCGAGCTCATTTCCGAGCACGTCCGCACCCGCTTTCGCATGAGCGACTCGCCGCTGGCGTAGCCCTATCACCCACGCGAGATTGCCCCATACATTTTAGGACGAAAAACAGGGACGGCTTTCGCCGTCCCTTTCGTTAGCTTTCAAACCTAGAACCTGCAGACCTAGAACGAGTACCGCAACGCGAACTGCATGACGCGCGGTGTGGTCATGGTCTTCGAGTACTCGCCGAAGGTTGAACCGCTGGCCACGCTGTTGTTCCCGATGTTTTGCATGCTGCCTACATCAAAGCGCGGCGTATTGGTGGTATTGAAGACCTCCCAGCTGAAGCGCACGTTCTGGTGCTCAGTGATCGCCCAAGCTTTGGCGAGGCCGGAGTCGATGCCGAAATAGCCGGGGCCTCGCAAGTTGTTTCGTTGCCCAGACTCCCCGGGATAGGCGTGACGAAACACCGTTCCGACCTGGTTGGGATCGCCTTGAAATACGTTCGGGTTTCCGCTCGGATCGGTGAACACTCCGGTCTTCGGCTTGGGACCGACGAGGACGTCGGCGGAGGTCAGCTGCCAGTTCGTGGCCCAGAAACCGAGCCCCGGCTCGACAGTAAAGGGATAGCCGCTCGTCCAGCGATAAATCCCGGTCAAAGTCCAGCCGCCTACAATGGCTTGGCCGACCCCATGTATATTGCCTGCGAAATGCTTGCCGCGGCCCACGGGGATATCCCAAACCCAGTTGGCGTTCAGTTGGTGGGTCGTGTCAAAGTCCGAAACCGATCTCAACGCGCCCGGGGCCCAGGAGTTGATGACCTGACTGGCAAATCCGCCCCCTTGAAATTCGTTAATGCGCTCCGCATTCGATCCCACGTCCATCGCTTTCGAATACGTGTAGTTGACGTCGAAATCGAGTCCGTGGCCCTTGTGCCGCATCATCAGCTGCAGACCGTTGTAAGCGGCGTTGCCGATGCTGCGCCATCCGTATAGCGACGAATACTGAGAGTCGAAGTACGCATAGGGACCCAGCACCGAACAGGATGGCACGCAGAGGTCGGGCACATCAAGATTGAACAGAGCGGAAGTCTCATTGCCGACGTAGCAGGAAGTCATGTCGTATACAGCCTGCGTGGCGGTATAGTTCGTCGCGGTGTAATCATCCCCAGGTGCGCAACCTCCATTATTGTGGCCAGGGCTCCCACCCGGCGGCCCAAAGCCCACTTGTCCGGCAGCTCCAGGGAAAAGATTCTCCCAGTAAGGGATTGGGGCGAGGCTGTTGATAGTTGTGCCTGCGTTGTAGGCCTTCGAAAGTTGAGTCATCGCCGAGAAATAGTCCGTCTTCGACTTGGGGTCGACGAGGTCCAGCGGCATCGCGAGGTCTTCTTCCTGCAGCAGATGGTGCGACATCCGTCCGATGTAGGATGCCTCCACCACAAATCCGCCTTGCAGTTCACGAGTCAGCGAAAAATCGAACACTTCGGAGTAAGGCGTTTGTATCTTGTTGTCCATGCCCCAAGTGATCTCGAACCCACCAGTGCCGAGAGTGCTGGGTGGGACCAGAGGAAATGACCCCGTAGGTGCCGGAAGGACCAGGGGTGGTGGAATGGTGTTAAAGCCGCTAAATCGGGGCGCCGAATCGGGTGACAAGACGCTGGCTGGATTCGAAAGTTGTGTGGTAAGTCCAAACGATCCGTTCTTGTCAAACGAGTTCACGATACCCTCGCCATAGTGATCGTAGTAAATACCGAATCCACCGCGAACCGAAGTTTTGCCGCTGCTGCCCAGCAAGTGGCTGAGCCATCCGGTACCGCTTGAATTCGGAGACCACGCAAACGCAATGCGAGGCGCAATGTTTTTGTAATCCATGGCCCAATACGGACTCCCGTTGTTGGCCTTGCCATCCAGGCCGATTTGGAGCAGCGGAGCATAGGGTTGACCCTGCAGCATGCCTTGCGCTCGCTGGTTGAACCAGTCGTGAATGCTGGTCGTCGGCGCAACTTGAAGGCCTGTAGTTTCATAGGGCGGCTGCAGCAGGGTGTAGCGCGCTCCAAAAGTGAAGGTGAAGTTAGGTTTTATCCGCCAGGCATCCTGCAAATAGGTTTCAAACTCGTTGGACTTGAAGTGCCGCTGTGCCGGCACGCCTTGGGCCAGCACGGACCCGGTTTTTGTGCGGTTATAGTTCGAGAAGCCTTCCGAAATAACTCCGGCCAGGGTTGCCATCGCTAGGTCGTAGGCTTGTCCGTTTATGACCGCCGGATAACCGAATGCTGCCGGATCCAGGCTCTGTCCCGTGTTAGCAAAACCCGAAAAGGTGAGCCACGAAGGGTTGGTTTCAGCGCCCAAGAAAGACAGATCGTTGGCGGAGCGGATGTCATTGATGATGCGCCAGTTTCCACCGAACTGAAGGGTATGGTTGCCCTTTCTCCAGCTCAAGTCGTCCACAAAGTTATGGGTGGGCTCGGTGACGATGTCGGTGCTGCTTTCACCCTGCGGGAAATCCAATCCGCGGAAAGTAATGACCGGCGCTGTCTGCAAGCCAGCGCCGCTGACGTTGGGACGAACATAACCGTAGCGCGCGTTGTTAATCACGTTGTTGTTGATCGTCCAGACGTATCCGACCGCCAACCCCTTGGCGTTGTTCTTATCTGTAACGTTGGCAGGGGCTCCGGGAAATTGCGGAGCGCTGGTGGTATCCGTTGGCACGAAACGATCGTTCTGCAGATTGCCGCGAACGTACAAAGTCTGTTTGGAGGTTAAGTTCGCGTCAAACTTGACGATGTAGGTGTCCAGTTTCGAGGGAACAGCCGCCGCGAACGTGTAGCCAACGAAGTTCAGGCCATCTCCAGCAGCGGTGCTGTTTGGGATGGGATAGCTGCCCAGAATGGGCAACACCGCCGAGTTTACTCCGGGACCTAAGGGACAGGTGTTGTAAGCGGGTGTGGCGCAGTTAGGGTCCATCCCCGCAATCTGGGTGGGATTGAGCTGGATCAGGTCTCCGTTTCCATCTACGTATTGGATCGTCCCCGACCTCAGCAACATGCTGGGCACGGTGCGGGTAACCTGGAGATTTTCATGGGTGCGCTGACCCTCGTAAGCCGCGAAAAAGAACAGCTTGTCCTTAATGATGGGTCCACCCACGGCAGCGCCGAAAGTATTGCGGATCAGTTGTCCTGGTCGATTGGGTAGACCGGAGATATCCTGCGCCTGCTCGTTAAACCAGTCGTTGGCTTCGCCGATATTTGAGCGGTTGTACTCATAGAGACTGCCATGGAAGTTATTGGTTCCACTCTTGGTGATCAGCGAAACCTGCGCCCCTGAGGAGCGCCCCTGGTCGGCATTGGAGTTACTGGTAGCGACCCGGAACTCCTCCAGGGAGTCCAGAGTGGTGCGCAGTGCACCCTGGAACGCGTCTCCATTGTTCGCATCGTTGTTGTCCACACCGTCCAAGGTTACGTTCGTCTGATCGCTGCGCGCGCCATTCACCGAACCGCCCCGGCTGTCGTAAGACTGGTCCACTTCCTTGCCGCCAACATAGGAAACCCCCGGCTGCAGGCTCAAGATCCACACTGCATCGCGGCCTTCCGACGGCAGATTGAGAAGTTGCTTCGACTCAAAGGCGTTGCCGATCGAGGCGTCCTGGGTGTTCACGAGTTCCGTTTGCCCCTGGACCTCCACCACCTCAGCCGCTGCGGCTACGTTCAAATTGAAGTTCTGCGTAGCTGGCGTATCGACCAGTAACTGCACGTTGGTCACCTTCGCCGTACCAAAACCTGCTGAAGTGGCAGAAATGGTATAGGTTGCCGGAGGGATCTGAACAAACTCATATCCTCCCTGACCGTTCGTTTTCGTGGATCGGGAGAATCCAGTGGAGGGATTCTGCAATGTCACAGTCGCCTCGGTGACAACCGCCCCCTTAGAGTCATAAACCGTTCCCTTCACCGAAGTGGTCGCGACCTGTGACCAAGCCAGGCTGCCGAGCAGAACAAAAAGACTGGCAGCCAGAGTAACCGCACGTGAGCCAGAACGCATAAAAAGCTCCCTTCACCCCGGAGGGCGTCGATTTCTGATTTACGTCTTGCCCAGGAACTTTATGACGGAAAGGCGACCTGGGGACCTGATGGGGCGCTATTGTGCGCCGTTGCTATCACAACATTCAAGCTGAATTTGTAACATTTGTGTCTCTTGTGAAACGTTTGAATACGCCACATAACAGGTAGTGCCTCTCGCAACGCTTCCAAACGTGGAAGTTATGCCTGCCGGTGAAACAGCGCAGAAGCCAGAACGATTGCTACGGGATAGCATTCCAGAGTGTAGCGGGGCTCCGGATTTTCCAGGGTCCCGAGAAAGGCCGAACGCAGCAGCAGAAATAAAACCAATAGGCCCATGCCGAAAAATTCGTGGGCTCGGATTAGTCCGGCGAGGGCCATGACGACGTAGACCAGATTCACCAGGCCCAACGCCAGGCTGACCGCGAGCCAACGAGGGTCGTCGTTGAACTCCCACCAGCGTGGGTCCGAAGGAAACAATTCGGTGCGTGGACGCAGCCACATATCCGCGATGCGGGCGACCGGAAGCCATAGGTAATACCGAAACGGAGTTGCCCGGACCCGCTGCGAGGCCAAGGCTGCGAAGCGGGCATCCAGTTCTGGAGTCATATCGTGATCGCGGTTGTAGTCGGCGAATAGTTGCGTGGTTCGTTCGCGTTGCTGCTGAGAATCGAAGGCCCGCCGCGGTAGCCGCGTAATGTCAATATCGGCTCCGGGCATGCTCCAATAAACCTCCTGTACCGAAACGTAGTCTTCGATCCAGGTCTTGACCCAGCGATTGAAGCCCTTCATAACCACGTCATCGGAATCGGTCGCATAGCGCGGAGCCAGGGGCTGGAAGCGGTGCAGGGTATCGAGATTTCGCAGCGTCCAGGGAATCAGGGGCGCGATGGCTCCGAGGGCGACCAGAACTCCCGCCCAAACAATCGGTCGCGGGCGAAAGCGCGCAGCTCCTTCTCCTCGCCCCGTCCGCAAACTGTGTACAAACAGCCACAGCAGATAGCCACCTATCGCTGCCAGTAATATGCCTCCGTCCGGCCGGAGCAGGATCGCTCCCCCGACCGAGAGTCCGCATCCGACCCAAACCAGACGTGGCCCCAGCAGGGGTCGGAAAATTGTTGGCGATGCGGTCTCACCCACGCCCAGTCCGCGGAAAGCCAAGTCGAGAGCCAGCACGGTAAAGAAAATCTCCAGAGTCTCGGTCAGAGCAGCTGCGGCATAGTTCGCCAGAAATGGGCAGAGCGCAGCCAGCAGAAACGCGACCTGCGCGGATCGTCCGGAAAAGAGGCGCCGGGCCAGGTTGGCAATCAGAAAGCAAGTCGCCAAGTCGAACAACACTTGAACCAGCAGGACGGCGCGAAAATTGCCGACTCCAAACAGTTTGAAGACCATCGCCAGAAATGCCGGATAACCCGGCAAGCGGGCGAGTGTGGGAGTGATCACGCCGGAATTAGTGATCCCGTAGACGCCGTGCTGCAGCCAGTTCTGCGCGATGTCGGCATAAAATCGGGAATCGTCCACGACCGCGGAAAAGTACGCAACCAGGAACAGGCGCAGCCCGAGCGCCGCCAGGCTCGCCCCAACAAAGAACCGCGCCTTCCTCTGCACGAGTTCCCGCAACGATTCCGGCACGCTGCGAATCATACGCGTTTGCGGTAACCTCCGAGCCGGGAAAATGCATCTTATGACCCAGAGCGGCTAACCTCAGCCTGCCTCGTCTAGAATTGACCGTGTGCCGTCTGCGGCATACGATGAACATCGCTTCCCATGGCTGAACCAGTCTTTTATGATCCGCGACGCGCCCGCTGGAAACGCCTGCGGCGCCTGGTCGACGTCACCGCCGTTGTCGTTTCCATATTGGTCATTTTCTTCGTTTACACGGCGCTGCGCGATGAGCCTCTGCCCGAGCTCCTTTTTTCTCCGCAGAAGCGCGCCTTCAAAGCCCTGAAAGAGAGCGAAAGGGAAAAAGCCCGCGACCGCCAAAAGAAGCTTGTTGCCCGCTCTCATCGCAAGTCCAAACTGGCGGCTTCGCAAGTCAAGTTGAATCAAGAAGAAGGGATTCGCGCGGCTTTCTATGTGCCCTGGGACGCAGCCAGTTTTTCGTCGCTGCGCTCTTATGCCCACCAGATCGACATTCTTTATCCCGACTGGCTGCATGTGCTCACCCCCGATGGACGACTCCAAGGGGTCGACGATCAAACCAATAAATATTTTGACGTCGTGCAGGGGGGTACAGTCCTTCCGGTCGACGATCGCGTCATGCCGTTTTTGAAAACGGAAGACCCGGCGATGGAAGTCTTTCCCATGGTGAACAATTTCGATGGCAAGGGCTGGCTGGGGAACGTCGTCGGTTTCCTGAACAACCCCAGTGCCCGCGCGCTTTTTCGCCGCCAAACCGCACAATTTCTTGCATCCGGACGCTACCGGGGCCTGATCGTCGACTTTGAGTCCTTCGATCCAAAAGGTCAGCCCGGCTATGTCGCCCTTCTCGAAGAATTGTCAGCAGATTTGCACGCTCGCGGGATGAAGCTGTATGTCGCGGTGCCGCCTCACAGCAACGAATACGATTATCCTGCGATCGCGGCTGCAGCCGACGGCGTCGTCCTCATGAACTACGACGAGCATTATCCCGGCGCCGCGTCAGGGCCGGTGGCATCGCAGGACTGGTTTGTTCAGAACTTGAATTTCGCCAGGAAGGTCATCCCGCAGGAGAAAATCATCTGCGCCATCGCCAACTATGGCTACGACTGGGTGCTGAAACCGAAGAAAGGGAATCTGCCGCCGGGGGTGCACGACTCTACCGCGAGCGTTCAGGACGCGTGGCTGGCGGCGCGGGATTCCGACGAAGACGTCAACTTTGACGATGACGCGATGAATCCCCACTTGAGCTACCTTGATGAGCACAGTTTTCGCCACGACATCTGGTTCCTCGACGCGGTGACGGCACTCAATCACATGCGGTCCGCGCAAACGCTTGGCATCCAAACTTTCGCTTTGTGGCGGCTTGGCTTCGAGGACCGATCGCTGTGGAGAGTGTGGGACGTGCCCGGGGATGCCGGGGCGACCGACAAACTGAAGGACGTACCGCCCGGAGCTGATGTGGATATGGAAGGCCAGGGCGAAATCCTGCGTATCGAAGACAAACCTGCTCATGGGACTCGGGACCTGACCATTGACCCGAATAGCCACCTCGTCACCGACGAGGTCTTTCAAACCCTGCCCGAGCCCTACCGGGTCGGACGCTATGGCTACAGTCCGAACAAGGTTGCGCTGACCTTTGATGACGGCCCTGACCCTGACTGGACGCCGAAGATTCTCGATGTGCTCAAACAAGAGCACGCAACGGCAACTTTTTTCCTGATCGGCATTCAGACCGACAAGTTCTCCAGCATCGCGAAACGGATTTATCGCGAAGGCAACACCATCGGGAACCATACCTTCACCCATCCCGACGTCAGCAACATCTCCACCGCGTATATGAAAGTGGAGTTGAATCTCACAGAGCGCCTTTTTGCCAGCCTGGTGGGAATCCGCGCCACGCTAATGCGCCCGCCCTATGCCATCGATGAGGAGCCCGACACCGCTGACCAGGTGCGTCCGCTCGATATTTCGCAGGAAATGGGTTATATCACCGTGGGCAATCGGATCGACCCTGATGACTGGAGCGGAAATCCTTCGGCCGAGAAGATCTCAGCGTACGTGCTGTCGCATCTGCCGCCCTGCCGCCAGGAAAATCTGCGCTGCGGCAACATCGTGCTCCTGCATGATGGCGGCGGGAATCGCGCCGAAACCGTTCGGGCCCTGCCCATGATCATCGATGGCATCCGGGCACGAGGGTATGAGGTTGCCCCAGTTTACGAACTGCTGGGCAAAACCCGGGCGGACGTGATGGCTCCCTTGCCTGCCGAGGAGCTTTGGGCGGCGCGGCTCGACCGCTTCGGCTTCTGGCTTTTCGATGCGGCGATCGTCATCATCACCTGGATTTTTCTGATCGGCGACCTGCTGATGACTGGGCGCCTCATTTTTATAGGCACGGCGGCAGTTTACGACCGCGTGCATGAGAAGATTTTCGGAAAGCCAGCGGAAGTTGCCTCCTACAAGCCGAAGGTTGCAGTGCTGATTCCGGCCTACAACGAAGACAAAGTCATTGAGCGAACGGTGCGGGCGGCGCTCAACTCCAACTATCCAAATCTGCGCGTCATCGTGATTGACGATGGCTCTAAAGACCGCACGCTCGAAGTCGCCCGCAAGGCCTTCGCCCGCGAAGCCGCCGGCGGAGGAGTTCTGATCCTCACCAAGCCCAACTCGGGCAAGGCCGAGGCGCTCAACTATGGCATCGAACACATTGGCGACGCGGAACTGTTCGTGGGCATCGACGCCGACACCATCATCGCGCCGGATGCCATCGCCCGCCTGGTCCCGCACTTCATCAACCCCAAAGTCGGCGCCATTGCGGGCAATGCCAAGGTTGGCAACCGCGTCAATCTCTGGACGCGCTGGCAGGCTCTCGAATACATCACCAGCCAAAACTTCGAGCGGCGGGCGCTCGACGTTCTTGGCGCCGTCAGCGTCGTACCCGGCGCAATCGGCGCTTGGCGAGTCGCTGCCGTGCGCGAGGCTGGTGGATATCACATCGACACCGTCGCCGAAGACGCCGATCTCACCATGGCCTTGCTACGCCGCGGCTATCGCGTCGAATATGAAGACATGGCACTCGCTTATACCGAAGCTCCGACCAACGCGAACAGCTTGATGCGCCAGCGTTTCCGCTGGTCCTTTGGCATCCTGCAGGCCGTTTATAAACATCGCGGAGTGTTCGCTCGCAAGGGCGCATTGGGTTGGGTGGCGCTGCCCAACATTGTAATCTTCCAGATTCTGCTGCCGCTGGTATCGCCGCTCATCGACATCATGTTCGCTTTGGGCACGATCTGGTATTACGTCCAGAAACATTTTCATCCCGACTCCACCGATCCCAGCAGCTTCCATAAGTTAGTCGCGTTCTTTTTTGCGTTCCTGGTGATTGATTTCGTCGCATCGGCGATTGCCTTCGCGCTCGAACGTCGCGGCCCCGATGACAAGGAAGACGCCTGGCTTTTGAGCCAAGTCTGGCTGCAGCGCTTCGCCTACCGCCAGTTATTTTCAGTCGTGCTCTTCCGCACACTGAAACGCGCACTGGAAGGCCGCAGGTTCGCCTGGGACAAACTGGAGCGCACGGCCGCTGTGAACTACGTGCCAGCGGACAGTCGGGACCACGTCAACGTGGAGTAGTGATCAAAGTCTTGCAGCTCTGTCATTCCGAGCGAGTCGAAGAATCTCTGACGCACCCAGCACCCTGAGCGCATCGGGACTCCGTCGTGATGTTGAGTTTCTTCTACCGAAACAACAATGGCGCGAACTCCGCCAGATTCCGCCGCCACACCATCCAGGTATGCATTCCGGGCGTCTCGATATCGGTGTGCTCGACTCCCTTCGTCTTCAACCATTCCCGCAGATTGCGATTCACGGTTAGGAGCCGGTCCTCGGTGCCACACGCAATCCACAGCAAACGAATCTGCTGGCTGGCCTTCGCGTCGAGCCCGGGAAAATCTTTTTCAAACTCGTCGGGCATGCCGCCCGAACTGAACGCGCCAATCCAGGCAAACTTGTCGAGATTGTTCAGCCCGGTCAGCAATGATTCTGCCCCGCCCATCGAAAGCCCGGCAATCGCGCGCGAATCGCGGCCCTTTGCGACCCGGTATTCGCTCTCAACTTTCGGCATGACTTCGGTGAGCAGCGCTTCGCGGAACCTGGAAAAGTTCTTGTCACGCACGTCAGTATGGCTCCACGCTCCCCATCCTAGGGTAATGATCTCCATGGTGCCGTAGCCGAGCGGCATTACGACGATCATCGGTTTCGCTTTGCCCTGCGCAATCAGGTTGTCGAGAATCACATTGGCGCGTCCGACCGCCGTCCATCCGCTCGCGTCGTCGCTGTATCCATGCAGCAAATACAGCACGGGATACGTCTTCTTCGAAGTAGGGTCGTAGCCTGGCGGCGTATACACGTAGAAGTCCCGCTGATCGGCGGCCACGCTGGAGACATAGAAGTGATGATGGATTTCCCCGCGTGGCACGTCATTCGTCTCCCAGGGCAGAGACGGCGGCCCCTGAACATGAACCATATTTTCGGTAGAGAGCAAGTTCAGTTTCAGCAGGGGGTTGAAAGGATCGATCGAGCGCACTCCGTCGACCATAATGGAGTATCCGTAATAGTCCGGGGGCAAGGGGGCCGTGTTCACGGTCCATACGCCTTTGTCGTCTTTCTGCATGGCGACCTGCTCGGCGCCTTCGCGCGCGAGTTTCACTTCCTGCGCATTGGGCGCGAGGAAGCGAAAGGTCACGCTATTGTCGGAGTGCACTTCAGGAGTGTCCAGCCAGGGCGGCCTTGGCGGAGCTTGAGGCGGCGCAGGCGTGGCTTGCTGCGCCGACAACATAGTGCAAAGAATAAAGAAAGAGCAGAAAAAGAAACGAAACTTCACGGTAACGCCTCCACGAATGAACAGGCGCCCAATTGTATAAGGAGAAAACCGGCTGTACCAGTTTGAGGGGCCTTGGGTCCAAAAGCTAAGAGGCGTTACTTACCTTTTGCCGCGACCTCCAGCCGGGACTCTGCACGATGCAGCGCGTCCAGGGCGCGCTCCACGTCAACCTCAGTGTTGCCGCTGACCAACCGTTGCTCGGCGCGCTCCTTGGCTTTGCGCGCGCGTTCTACGTCAATCTCCGACGGACGCTCCGCCGACTCCGCCAGAATCGTCACCTTGTCGGGCAGCACTTCGGCAAATCCCCAAGCTACGGCCAACCGTAACTCCTGAGAATTTTCGTAGTAGGTAATCTCGCCCACCGCGAGTTCGGTGATCAGCGGCGCATGCCCCGGGAGCACGCCAAGATATCCATTCTTCCCGGGAATCTGCACTTCCTCGGCCGCCGTGTCGACGACTTTCTTTTCCGGCGTCACGATCTCGAGCTTGAATGTGTCAGCCATTTCGCCAATGTTTCATTGAGAGAATATTTCGCAGAGACGTTGCTGGCCACGTCTCTCCCTGCTCCGGCGAAGACGTTGCAAGCAACATCTCTACGCTGCCGCCTTCATTTTCTCCGCTGCTTCCAGCACTTCCTCGATCGGCCCCTTCATATAGAACGCCTGCTCGGGGATATCGTCGTACTTGCCTTCCACAATAGCCTTGAAGCCCTTCACCGTGTCGGCAACCTTCACGTAACGTCCCGCCGCGCCGGTGAACTGTTCCGCCACGTGGAATGGCTGCGACAGAAAGCGCTGAATCTTCCGCGCCCGGGCTACGGTAACTTTCTGATCTTCGGTCAATTCGTCGATACCAAGAATCGCAATGATGTCCTGCAGATCTTTGTAGGTCTGCAGCGTTCGCTTTACCGATTGGGCCACATCGTAGTGCTCCTGGCCGACGATGCGCGGATCGAGGATGCGCGAGGTCGAGGCCAGCGGATCAACTGCGGGATAAATTCCAATTTCCGTCAACGCGCGCGAAAGCACGGTGGTGGCATCGAGGTGAGCGAAGGTGGTCGCCGGCGCCGGATCGGTCAAGTCGTCGGCAGGCACATAAATCGCCTGCACCGATGTGACCGAACCCTTCTTTGTCGAGGTGATGCGCTCTTGCAGTTCGCCCATTTCCGTGGCCAGGTTCGGCTGGTAACCTACGGCGCTGGGCATGCGGCCCAGCAGCGCGGAAACTTCCGAGCCGGCCTGCGTAAAACGAAAAATGTTGTCGATGAACAGCAGCGTGTCGGCGCCCTCGGCGTCGCGGAAATATTCCGCGACCGTCAGCCCGGTCAGCGCCACCCGCAGACGCGCCCCGGGAGGCTCCGTCATCTGGCCGTAAATCAGCGCAGCTTTCGAGTGCGCCGGATCTCCGGGCTTGATCACGCCCGACTCCGTCATTTCTAGCCACAGGTCGTTGCCTTCGCGCGTGCGTTCGCCAACGCCCGCGAAAACGGAAAAGCCGCCGTGGTTTTTAGCGACGTTGTTGATCAATTCCATGATGACGACAGTCTTGCCCACGCCCGCGCCGCCGAACAACCCGATCTTGCCGCCCTTCAAAAACGGCTGGATGAGGTCGACCACCTTCACCCCGGTCTCGAACATTTCCGCGCTGGTCGCCTGCTCGTCGAAGGCCGGCGCGAGACGGTGAATCGGCATTCTCTTTTTGAATTCGATCGGGCCAAGCTGATCGACAGGCTCACCAATCACGTTCATCACGCGCCCCAGCGTCCCCCGGCCGACCGGCACCGAGATTGGTCCGTCCTGGTCAATGGCCTTCATGCCGCGCACCATGCCGTCGGTGGGTTGCATGGCGATGCAGCGCACCCGGCCCTCACCCAGGTGCTGTTGCACCTCGAGAATCACGCTGATCGGGTTGGGCACGGTAAAACCATCGCTCACCACTTTGACGGCCTCATAGATCGGCGGCAGCTTCCCCTCGGGAAACTGAACGTCCACCGCCGGGCCCGCGATTTGAATGACATGTCCTACGTTTTCAGGCATAACACCTCAGCTCTTGACTGTTGGCTCTTGACTGTTGGCTCTTAGCTTTTGCCTTATGGCCGTTGCTTAAGCCGTTGCCGCAAAATCGAACGCGAACGCAAAGCACGACGAGTCTGAAGAATTTGAAGAAGCCAAAAGCTAAAAGCCGGGAGCTAAGAGCCTCTTCTCACATTGCCGCCGCGCCGCTCACGATCTCGATAATCTCTTTCGTAATCTTCGCCTGCCGCGCTCGGTTCATGACCAGGGTCAGCGAATCGATCATGTCGGTCGCGTTGTTGGTCGCCGAATCCATCGCCGTCATGCGAGCAGCGTGTTCCGCGGCTACCGACTCCAGCAGCGCGCGGAAAATTTGGATGCTCACATACTTCGGCAACAGCGCGCGAAATAATTCCTCCGGCGGCTGCTCGTAAATGTAATCCACTTGCGCGGTGCCAAACTGCGATGCCGTTTCTTCCACTTGGCGGTCCGGACCGCGCAAGCTCACGCCCGCGCTCACCGCCGCTTCTTTGGCCTTCTTCTTGTCTTCCTCCGACATCTCTTCGACCTGCCGCACCGTCTGCTCGCCGATCTTTTCGATGGGAAGAACCTGCTCCACAATCAAGCGCTGCGCAATCACCGACTTAAATTCGTTGAACACAACGTAGAGGGCATCGATTTCTTCACGCCGATACCGCTCAATCACGTTTTCCGCCAAAGCCGAGGCCTGCGCAAACTCGACCTTCCCCAGAACACCGACATGTTCGCCGGTGATCTGAGTAGTGGCGGCGCGTTCGACCACTTCTGGCTCGGCCTGGCTCGACTCCGAAAGTTCCGCGAGACTCTGCGTCTGTACCCGGGCGGCCGGATAGCGGCGGCGCAAGAAGTCGCGCCCCTTGCGGCCGACCGCTTCGATGTCGATATTCTTCCCGTGCTTGGACTCGAGAAACCTCGCAGCCGCTTTCGTAATGTTCGCATTGAAGGCGCCCGCCAGTCCTTTATCGCCAGTCACAATGATCAGCAGAATATTTTTTTCTTCGCGATGGGCCAGCAGAGGATGCTGGGGCTCCCCCGTCTCCGCATCGTAAATTTCGGCCCGCGCCACCAAAGACCTCAGCACATTGGTCAGCATCTGCGCGTAGGGACGCGCCGCCAGAGCGCGCTCCTGCGCGCGGCGCAATTTCGCCGCCGAGACCACCTTCATGGCCTTGGTGATCTGCCGGGTATTGATCACGCTGCGAATCCGCCGCCGAATATCGAGAATGTTTGCCATGGAAAACCGCTCTTGGCTCCTAGCCCTTAGCTTTTGCCTTCCAACTCTCTGTGCTACGCTTCCACCCACAGCCCAACGGCCAATCCCCTATTTCGCTGCTGCTTCCCGGCTGGCCACAAACTGTTGCTTCGCTTCTTTGATCACGTTCTGTAACTGGCCTTTCAACGCGTCATCGAGAATCTTCTTTTCCATGATCGCGCGCAGCAGGC
>Ga0182018_10000503_pt1 | contig 50630 bp, 37 predicted proteins | sample 812P2MmetaG_FD_120490 | JGI IMG/M metagenome (GOLD analysis project Ga0182018, IMG submission 120490) | Permafrost microbial communities from Stordalen Mire, Sweden - 812P2M metaG | ecosystem: Environmental > Terrestrial > Soil > Wetlands > Permafrost | place: Sweden: Stordalen | collected... | reverse complement strand
TTTTTCATGCTGGTCTCCTTTTGCAACTCCGATTGCGTTACAACCGCAGACTAACCTCTGCGGCCGGGGGACCAGCACTCTCATCCCATCTGTGGGGTGAACCTGGCCTTCGCTGGGTTTGGGCTTAGTTGGGCGGATTGTTTTTTCCGCTGAGCGAAAAAGCGGCATGAACGCAGTGTGCCCTTTTCAAAATGGTGCTCGGCGGTACTTTGGAGTGAACGCCGAATGGATTCGCGTTGACGTTGGGTTGGCCAGGGGAGTTTGCTTCTTGCTATGGGGTGAACCTGGCCTTCGCTCGGTTGGGTTGGGTTAGTTCGGGTTGGGTGGGGTTAGTTTGGCGCTGGGTGGGGTTAGTTTGGCACTGGGTGGGTTAGTTCGGGCTGGGTTGCGGCTTTGCTGGGTTGGGTGTGGGCTTGGTTCTGTGGGTTGTTTTTTCCTAAGGCGTGAGTCGTGTCCTGATACAAGAGCCATTCCCTCACTCAATTCGAAGTTGTTAGGGTAAAGGGGCCGCTGAAAAATTCTTGTGCGGATTTTGCGCGGTGCCTGACCGCGGGGGCGGTGTGTACGGATTCCCTGGAGCCGAAACTTCCGCATGGCCGGTGATGCTCCCGGGAACACGCAGCTTGCCCTACCAGGTCTCAATGTGCGCATTGGCGATAATGGATACGTTGCTGAAGCTCCTTTGAGGTGATGGGGTGAAGGCAGTGCGAATTCGCCGGTTCGGCGGGTCCGAAGCGGTTGTAGTAGAGGATGTGCCCGTGCCCACGCCCGGCGAGCAGGAGGTGCTGGTGCGGGTGGCAGCTGCTGGGGTTGCGCCGTGGGATGCGCTCATCCGCGAGGGCCTGAGCAAGGTTAGCCCGCAGCCACCCCTGACGCTCGGCTCAGACCTCTCCGGTGTCGTAGAAGCTGTTGGCAGGGGCGTAAGCGGGTTCGCGAGCGGCCACCAGATCTATGGCGTCACAAATCCGCAGTTCTGCGGAGCACAGGCCGAGTACGCCGTCGCTGCAGCGGGGATGATCGCACTCAAGCCGAGATTGCTCGACTTCGTCGAGGCTGCATCTGCCCCCGTGATCGCGGTGGCCGCATGGCAGATGCTGTTTGAATATGCGCAGGCGAAACGCGGCGAAACTGTGATGATCCCCGGGGCTGCAGGCAACGTGGGGGCGTATGCGGTGCAGATGGCGGTCGACGCTGGTGTGCGCGTGGTTGCAATAGCGCATGCAAAAGATGAGCCGCTGCTGCGCTCTCTCGGGGCGCAAGGCATTGTCGACTCATCCACACCGCGGTTTGGGAAGCACCTGCCGCAGGTTGATGCCATTCTCGACTGCGTCGGCGGCGGCATACTCGAGCTCTGCCTTCCTGCGCTTAAGCCGGGCGGCAAGCTGGTTACGATAGTCTCTTCACAACCACTCCCACAACGCGCCGATGTGCAGCCCATCTTCTTCTACGCAGAGGTGACTGCGGCACGTCTGCGCACGCTAACGACCCTGTTTGAGGAGCGACGCATCACACCGCGTGTCGGCTCCATTCTTCCGCTCGAAGACGCGCAAACCGCGTACCAGATGCTCGCGGGAGCCCCGCACAAGCCCGGCAAAATCGTCCTGCAGATCCAGCAGTAGCGATCCAGGAGCCTCCGCTTCAAATAACGACATCAGGCCAACGCGCACATTGACGGTGTTCCCGGAGAATTGTCGGCCATCCGGAAGTTTTCGGCTGTCGGCACGCAGCCGTTCTGTGCCGAAATTTGTGCGTTTTTGTGCGGCCAGCCTGTGCTTCCAGGGCTTCCAGAGCATTTAAGAATCGGCAACTTATTTGTCTTCAATGGAGCCTTGAATCGTGCCCTGATACAAAAGCAAAGAACAGTTCTTTAGCGAACCTCAGGGACAGTTCACGAGAAGGATCAGGGGCCGCTCCGGTTGGGCGGCCTTTTCCCTTTGCGCCGGTCTGTTGAGCCGACCTACTGAGCTGGCTTATTGAGCTGGCTTATTGAGCTGGCTTATTGAACCGTCAGGTTTATCTGCACGGTGTGCGTGATGTTCGACATGACTCCGGTGACGGTGATGGTGTAGGTCCCGGAGGGGGTCTGGTTTTGTGTTCCTCCTGAACCTGAACCTCCTCCACCATCCGAACCTCCTCCTCCGGAGCCGGAGCCCGAGCCGGAGCTGGCCGCCACGCCGCACCCGGCGATGATCAGCAATACGGTTGCGAGGAAAATCATCCGTCTAGCAGGCGGTCGGGCGTGTCGCCCTGGGCGGCGACGAAAGCCGGCACACCACAGCGGGAATGCGAGGGCCAGCAAGGGGGCGGCTGTCTTCCAGTCCCGAACATGGAAATTGGGGTCGCGGCGATTCGGATCTCGCCAGTTCGGATCGCGGCGCAAGGCGGAGGAGGTGGAAGGTGACGCGACTCCGGTGGCGAGGGTTGCGGTGACGCTGGAGGTGTTGAGGCCGGTGACGGCCATGGTGGTGGGGTTGAGAGAGCAGGTCGAATTTTGTGGAGCGCCGGTGCAGGTCAGGGCCACAGTGCCCGCGGTTCCGCCGAGCCCTTCGAGCTGAAGGGCGAAGGTTGCGGTTTCCCCGCTGGTGACGATGGCTGAGGACGATCCGCCGATGGCCATGCTGAAGTCGTCGCCTTGCCCGGAGAGCGCGACGGTGAGGGGGGCGGTCAGGTTGGAGGCAGAGATGGTGAGGGTTCCGGTAGCGGCTCCCGCGGCGGCCGGAGAAAAGCTGATGCCAAGCTGGCACGTCGCCGCGGCCGGCAGCGTCGAGGGACAGTTGTTGCTGGCGAGGGTGAAGCCGGTGGTCACAACCGGGGTGAGGCTGGTGAGAGCGTATCCGCCGCTGTTGGTGATGGTCACGGTTTGTGGGGTGCTGGTGGTCGCGACTGCGTAGCCGCCAAAGTCGATCGATTTCGGCGTGGCGGAAACGCCTGGCGGGGCGATCCCCGTACCGGCGAAAGGAATTTTCTGGGTGCGAAACTCGTCGGTGACGGTGAGGGTGCCCGACTCTGCGCCGACAATGGTGGGAACGTAAGAGACTGCGATGGCGCAGGTCGCGTGTGCCTGGAGGAGCGTTCCGCAATTATTGACGGCTGTGAAGTCGCCGGTGGCGGTTGCGGCAATGCTGGTGAGCGGCTGGTCGCCACTGTTCGTGAGGGTGACCTGCTGGGGCGCGCTGGTGGTGCCTACCTGCTGCCCCGCGAAGCTAAGCGACGTGGGTGCAAGGCCGTCGGTGGCCGGGGCCTGTCCGGTGCCGGAGAGCGGGGTGGTTTGCGTGCCGATGGCGTCGGTAACGGTGAGCACGCCGCTGCGGGCGCCGGCGGCGGTGGGTGTAAAGACGACGCCGAGGGTGCAGCTGTATTGGCTGGCGAGAGATTTGCCGCAGGTATTGGTGGAGATGGCGAAGTCACTGGTGATCGTTTCTCCAGTCAGGTTCACGGACTCACCACCGGTGTTAGCGACGGTGAGGAAGAGTGGAGCTGACGGAGAGCCGATCGCAGTCGCGGGGAAACTGAGCGCCGACGGCGTTAGTACGATGGTTCCGGCGGCTATCGCGGTTCCGGAAAGCGACACGGTTATCTGGCCCCCGGTGACGTTGCCGAAGATGGTCATCAGGCCGGTTCGTGCGCCGCTCTGGGAGGGATCGAATGTCACGCCGATCTGGCAGGTTGCGGCGGGGGCGACAGGTTGGCCACTGCAGTTGTCGGTCTCGGTGAAGTCTCCGGTGAGGGAGATGCTTGAGATGTTCAAGTCAAGGGTGCCGGTGTTCCCGATAGTGATGGTCTGGGCGGCGCTCACAGACTGCACCTGCTGTGCGGCGAAGGTGAGAGACGTGGGCGAAATGGTGGTCGCGGTGGGAGCAATACCCGCGGTGAGGAGATTGACCTGCCAGATGCCGCGGCCCCAGGTGGCAGCGCGCAGCGTTTGTGTGGCTGCATTGTTGTAAGTCATCAGGCTGATGACTGGCGCATTCGGCAATCCGCTGCCGTAAACATTCCAACAGGCTCCGCTGCTCGAGGCACAGCTGGCGACGTTCTGCGCGACATACACACCGGTGTCGAGAGCGACGTAGACGATGTTCGCGTTGTTGGGATCGACGGTGACGCTGTTGGCGGGGACGAAAGGAAGATTCGCGGTGATGTCGGTCCAGTGCGCGCCGGCATCGGTGGAACGATAGACCAGGGGCAAGTAGCTTGCGGTGCTGGAGAGCCCCTGGATGGTGGCATAAACCGTTTGGCCGGTCGGGTCGTGCGGGTCGGGATAGATGCTTGAGATACCGTATCCTCCGGGGTCGAACTGCATCCCGCCCGCACCGCCGTTCGTCACCGGCGAAGCGTACCGGTCGATCCATTTCGTGTTCGAAGCTTCTGAGGCGCTGTCGATGGCGGCGGTGAAGATGTGGCCGGGGATGAGTCCTCCGCCGTCGTAGGCACCGGCGATGCCAGCGTACAGCTGTTCGGAAGCCGCTGAGGATGCGGAAGCGGTGGGGGATGCGGAAGCGATGGGGGCTGCGGCGAGCGAACGAATCTCGGCGTTTCCGTCGCAGGAGGGTTCCTGATCGTCGTCGAGCATGGTGCTGAGGAGATTCAGCTGGCTCCATCCGGCACCGGTGGCAGGGCCTCGCCACAGGCGGCAGGTGCCGATGATGATGTTGGCGGTGTTTTCGGGGTCGAGGATCCATGGCGCAGGGATGGATTGGTAATCGTTCTCGATCTGGGATTCGCCGATCGCGACGTTGCCGAAGCCAGCCAGGTTGCAGGCGTTGCCTTGCGTACATCGGTTGATGCCCACGCCGAACTCGGAAGTGGCATACCAGTTTTCAGAATTGGAGGGATCGATGGCGGCGCCATCGCCGTCGCCGTTGAGGACCTGGTTCCAGGCGGATGCGGTGGGGCCGGGAGCTACGGTTCCGAGGTGGCCGAGAGCAGCAAGCCATGTCGATGGGGTGGTTGGATCCTCGCTGAAGGCCTCGACCTGGGCCAGGGAACCGAGGCCGGCGTTGAGATTCTGAAAATGGGTGGCGTCATCGGTGGAACAAGCGGGCGCCTGCTGGTTCACGCTGTCGGTGGAGCGCCAGAGTCCGCCATCGTTGCCGAAATAGAGCAGTCCGTGGGCGCCGAAGGTGGAATCGACGGCGTGCTGCGCGGGTGCGACGTGTGCTGCGGCGCAGGTTTGGGTATTGGTGGTGTTGCGCCAGACACAGCTGTTGGCCAGACTGCACTTCCAGATGTCCGCTGTGCCGGCGAAGAGCAGGGTGTCCTGTTGGGAGGGCACGGCCGCGAGCCAGAGATCGTAATCCGCCTGGGCGATGGGTCCGCCGGCCTGGGTTTCGAGGGGGTGGTCGGGAATCCGCGTTGCGAAGTGCACCGTGGAGGACGCACACGACTCCGAGGTGAGTTGGCAGACGTCGCGCCAGAGGCCCTGGTCGATGTTGTTCTCGTCCACCGTCAGCGCGAACATATCGCCCGTCGCAGGCTGAGCCGCAAGCGCGCCGCGGAAGATGGGACAGGCTTGCGAGCCGAGTTGGCTGGGATTGGTGGGGCACATGCTCGTCGTCAGATTGACGCCAGGCTGGTTGGCGAGCCGTGTCCAGGTCATGCCGTCGGAGGACTCGTAGTAGCCGTGAAAGCGAACGGCGGCGTAGAAGCGCTGGCGGATGGGATTCCACACCACGGCGGTTGCCGGATTTCCGCCGGAGCTGGAGAGCCGGTCAGGCCCCTGGACTATCTGCTGCGAGCCATCTTCGATGGTGGCCAATTGCCAGCTGAGGCCGGCGTCCGGCGAATAGTAGAGCCCGAGCATGCTCTGGGCACTCGGCGACGTGTCGACGGTCGCCTCGTATCCCGACTCCGTGACTGCTGCGACGACCAGATTGGGAGTGGTGGTGCTCCAGGCGAACCCGGCGAATGCGCTGCCGTAAAAGCTGTAGATGATGCCGGAATAGGAGAGGCTCGCCGAGGTGGCGTGAATCAGGGTCCAGGTATTGCCTCCGTCGGCAGAGCGGAGGATGCCGGCACCGTACCAGGAGCTGGTTGCGTTGTTGGGATCGCCGGTGCCTGCGAGAATGACGCCGGTTCCACCGGGCTGGACCGTCACGGCCCCGATGCTGAGCGAGGTCATGGGTGCCGAGGACGAGGACCAGACGCTGAGCGTGTCGGTGAGCGGGATGAAGCTCGCGCCGCCCACGCTTCCGGCGGCGTTGGTGGATTTCCAGACGCCACCGCCCCCGGTTCCGACGTAGAGGGTGTTCCCGGAAGAGTCGGAGGGGTCGGCGGCAAGGCTGGTCACTTCTCCGGTGACGAGGTTCCACGCGGAGGTGTTGACCTGGTCCGGACCGACGGGTTGCCACGTTGTGGTGAGGGGCGGGCCTGCCGGGGCGGCGCCTGGTGCTTGTGCCTGGGCCCGGAGCATCTGGGGCGTTGGTACCGGCTGCTGTGCAGAGGCAGCCGATCGGCTGGTGGTCAGTGCAGCGGCACAAAAGAGCCCCATTGCGAGGATTACGGCACTGCGAATCTTTCGATCGCCGGCGGATGAGCTGGCGGTCCAATGTTCTCCTGACGCCAAAGTGACGCCTCTCCGCAACCCACGCGCCGGAGGTAGTCGGCCCAAAAACTCTTACCGTGCGATTGCTATCGCGCTCAAGCACTCGGGGCTCCCCCGCGAAGACAGTCAAACGCGCGGGTTGCGCCGCCGAGATGTGCTCATTATTGCGGGGCACGGCGAAGCGCAGCACATTACTTTTGTCAGTGGCAGGTGCCTCTCGTACCCAACGAAGGTCACGTTGGGAAAGGGAGATTGAAATCGCTATGCGGCTGGTGTTCGGGGGAATCTCAGGTGGCCGAGGCACGGCGGGGCGTTACCGGGTCGATCTCCGGGAATCCGCAGGCTAGAGCTCCTGGTTCAGGCCGGATGAATAGGTTCTCTGTGCTGCGATCAGGTGGCCGATGGAAATTGAGGAGTATTTGCCCTCGGGCGCTGCCGACCGCGTCGACTCATACTGGGTGATGACCTCGGCGGATTCGGCAAGGGAATCGTCCGCAGAAAAGAGGCAAGCGGTCGCGGTACGCCAGACGATCTCAAGGTCGCTGCTGAATGAAGCAGTGCGCATGTATTCGAGGTCGAGATGGGCTTTGGCCGGCTTCACGAACAACTCGTAGAAGGTTTCGAGCTGATCTTCGGGAATCTCGGAGAGGAACTCCTCTTCTTTGCGGAAGGCCAGGGTGGCGGCGCCGGTAATGCCGGGGCGGCAGGCCATGTGCAATGCCTCGTGGTGGGGCAATTTGGGACGTGGTCCGACGAGGCACATATCGCCACGGAGGACGTTCCAGAATTGAGGCAGCTCATCGAGCTTGTAGCGGCGCAACAGTGCACCGACCGGGGTGATGCGCGCATCGCCGCTGACGGTGATGGAGGAGTTGCTACCCTTTTTGGGGCACATGGAACGGAACTTGAAGAGGGTGAATTCCCTGCCGTGGCGGCCCATGCGTTTTTGGCGGAAGAATATGGGTCCTGGGGAACCGAGACGCACCAGAGCGGCGGTAAAGGCCATCACCGGCAGGAAGACGATGAGAGCCAGGGCAGCGACGGTGAAGTCCAATGTCCGGCGTGGGCCGGAAAGGGCCCAGGGACTTGCATCGCCTACGGTGCGTTTTGAGGAAAGGAGAGCGCTGGAAAGGACAGCACTGGAAACGACAGCACTCTGCGCCTCGCTATGCGAAGTGTGTAATCGGGGAGTTCGACCGACAGAGTTTACGTGCGATACACCATCTGTTCGATCGGTTTTGTCCGAAGGAAAAATATTATCGAATGAAAGAGAGCTCATCCCACCCATCACAACGACTTTGGCGTTCTCGACGTGCGCACATCTAAGGAAATTGGATCAACATCACCGGCGGGCTGTTTTATGTATGAATGATTACCCTTGTTACTAATCTGTGAACTTTATAGGTATGTGTTCTGGCTTGCAGTATACCAGGGAAGCAAAGCAATCAAGGATCATTTTTGGGCAACTGTGCACCAATGTCACAATATGGTCATTACGACAATAACCCTCCCGAAATGGTCACCTCAATCCCCCAAAGGTATACGTATCCCGATAGATCAGTCGGCACCGTGCTAGACTGTTACCACAGGGAAATGCCACGCACGAATCAATAAAACGAGACACTTCGCAGCGGGTTTCGGGTTCGCTGTCCGCTTCGTGCGTTACCTTCGTATGACCAAGCAACTCGCCTCGTTCTTCGTGGCCTCGTGCCTTACTGTGGCGCTGCAGGCGTTGGCACAGGACAACCTTCCGGGCAGTTCGCAAAGTCCGTCATCCAACCCCGACTGCTCCGATCCGCTCCTGGCGAGTTCGTCACAATGCTCCGCACAGGGCCAGAATCAGACTCCCCTGTCTCCTCCGAATCCGACGACCCAGCCCGGGCAAAACGGAATGCAGCCGTCTCTGAATTTCAACTACACGGACAACGAGAACCTCGGGCGCCAACCGTCTAACCGGCCGCAGACCCAGCAAACACAGCCTCCTGAGCCGCTGACGGAATTCCAGAAGTTCGTGGCCTCGACGACCGGCCAGGTTCTCCCTATCTATGGAGCGAACCTGTTTCGCCAGGTTCCCTCGACGTTCGCGCCGCTGGATTTGGTGCCCGTGCCTCCCGATTACGTTATCGGCCCGGGCGACGAATTGCTTATCCGGGTCTGGGGCCAGGTGAATTTCCGGGCTGACGACCGGGTGGATCGAGAGGGAGAGATTTACCTGCCGCAGATCGGGCCGGTCCATGTGGCGGGAATCCCGTTCTCCGCGCTCGATGCGCACCTTCGTTCGGCGGTTGGGAGGGTTTACCGCAACTTCGATCTGACCACGGATATCGGGCAGATCCGAGCGATACAGGTGTATCTGGCGGGGGAAGCCCGGCGTCCGGGCATGTACACGGTGAGCTCCCTCAGTACCCTGGTGGACGCGCTGTTCGCGGGCGGCGGCCCCTCGTCCGCGGGATCCTTCCGTCATATCGAGTTGCGCCGAGGCGGTACGATAGTAACCGATTTTGACCTTTACTCTCTGCTCATCCACGGTGATAAGTCGAAAGACGCAATGCTACAGAACGGCGATGTGCTTTTCATCCCGCCGGTGGGCCCGCAGGTGGCGCTGACCGGCAGCGTGAGGAAGCCCGCGATCTATGAGTTGCGCGCTGGCGAGTCGCTTGCGGATCTGCTCGCCGATGGCGGCGGCGCTTCGGTTGTAGCTGCCGAGGCGCGTTTGTCGATCGAGCGCATCGACGAACATCGCGATCGTTCCACGATGGAGGTGGGGTGGGACCAGGCAGGTCTGGCGACCGCCCTCGCCGATGGGGATCTCATCCGCGTGTTCTCCATCGTCGCGCAGTATCAGAAGACCGTAACGCTACGCGGTAATACCGCGAACCAGGGTCGCTTTGCCTGGCACGCCGGGATGCGGGTGAGCGAGCTGATCCCGGATAAAGAATCGCTGATCACCCGCAACTACTGGTGGAAGCGCGCCCAGCTCGGACTGCCTGCCCCTGAATTCGAACCGCTGCAGAGCTTCCCGAATCTTCGACAGCCCTCGACGCCCATGGAGCTGCCGCGGCGGCAATTGATCGAGCCGCACGCCAACAGCGGGTCGGCGGTTCCCGAAGGGCAGGGGTCAACCAATGACACGACGGCAGGCCAGGGGCAACAGAATTACCCCGATCAGAACTACAGCCAGAGCTACAACCAGGCGAATCCGGGCGAGAATTCCGGCGGCGAGGCTGGCTTCCCTGGCGCGATGAATGGGGCTTCGAGGGACCTCACAGCTGCGCAGCGCGCGGGCAGCGCAACCCTGGCGACCGGGCAATTGGGGTACGGGGCCGGGGCACCTTCGACTACGCGGACCGACGTTGGGCCGGTTGCGCCGGAAATCGACTGGGACTATGCGGTCGTCGAACGGCTCGATCCGGCCACGCTGAAAGCGACTCTGCTCCCCTTCGACCTCGGACGGCTGGTGCTGCAGCATGATGCTGCGCAGGATCTGGCGCTCGAGCCCGGCGATGTCGTCTCCATCTTTTCGCAGGGAGACATCCGCGTTCCCATCGCGCAGCAGACCAAATTTATCCATCTTGAGGGCGAGTTCGTGCACGCGGGCGTCTACACGGTACAGGCCGGGGAAACCTTTCGCGATCTGGTGCAGCGGGCCGGTGGACTGACGTCGGCTGCTTATCTTTACGGTTCCGAGTTCACACGCGAGTCGACGCGCGTGATTCAGCAGCGCAGACTGGATGAATACGTTCAGACGCTGGAGATGCAGATGCAGCGAGGCAATCTGGCGCTGGCCTCGGCACCGGGGAGTTCCGCGCAGGATCTGGCCAGCGGCGCGGCGGCGCAGAACAGCGAGCAGCAGCTGGTAGCGCGACTTCGCCAGATGCGCGCCACGGGCCGAATTGTGCTGGAATTCAAGGCGGGCAGCAGCGGGCTTGACGTCCTGCCGGATATCGCGCTCGAAGATGGGGATCGTTTCACTGTTCCTTCGGTGCCGGCCAGTGTGAACGTAGTGGGCGCCGTTTACGACCAGAATTCATTCTTGTATGAGGCGGTGCGGCGGGCGGGCACCTATCTCCATCTGGCGGGGGGACCGAATCGTGACGCCGACAGGAAGCACATTTTTATCATCCGGGCGGATGGATCGGTGATCAGCCGCGAAGCCGAGAGCGGGATCTGGGGCAACGAGTTCGAGAACCTGCCGATGAATCCGGGCGATTCGATCGTGGTCCCGGAGAAGACCTTAAAGCCTTCGGCGCTGCGCGGCATTCTTGACTATTCGCAGATGTTCTCGCAGTTTGCTTTAGGGGCTGCGGCACTCAGCGTGATTCAGTAACCGAACCAGCGGGCATCCAACCTGTAAGATACGGTTATTGCGCGCCGTCCTCAGGGACCCGGCCGAATTCATGGCAACAGAAACACACTATTCCGAGCTGAGAGAGACTACGGGCGATCTGACGCCTGCGCCTCGTCCGGGCAAAAAAGCCGAGATGGAAATCCATCTGTTCGATCTGGTGCTGGTGCTGGCGCAACGGCGGCGCACCATTCTGGTGGTCACGGCGGGGTGCGCGATCGTGGCGCTGGTCGTTTCTTTTCTGCTGCCGAAGTGGTACACGGCGACGGTGCTGGTGCTGCCGCCGCAGCAGAGTTCCTCTTTGGGTTCGGCGCTCGCATCAGAGCTTGGCAATCTGGGATCGGTGGCTGCACTGGCCGGCGGAGGCCTGGGGATCAAGAGCCCCAACGAGATGTATGTGTCGATGATGCGGAGCGAGAGGGTTGAAGACAGCATGATCCGGGACTACGAGCTGCAGGGGGAGTACCACAAGCGGCTCGTATCCGATGCGCGGAGGGCATTCGAGCGTCATGCGTCGGTGGACGGTGCGGGAAAGGACGGCCTGATCCGCGTGTCGGTGGAAGCTCGCAACCCGGCGCGCGCGGCGCAACTGGCGAACGGGTATGTGCAGCACTTCCAGGAATTGTCGCAGACGCTCGCCATCACGGAAGCCTCGCAGCGGCGGCTGTTTTTCGAGAAGCAGCTGATACAGGCGAAGGACAACCTTGCGAATGCGGAAGAGGGTCTGAAGGAAACGGAGCAATCCACAGGGCTGATTGAGCTGGATAGCCAGGCCCGCGCTCTGATCGAGTCAGCGGCCGGCCTGCGCGCCCAGGTGGCGGCAAAAGAGGTACAGATTCAGGCCATGCAGACGTATGCGACGGGAGAGAACGCACAGCTGGTTGAAGCCGAGCAGGAGCTGGAGAGCCTGCGCGGTCAGCTGGCAAAGCTGGGTGGATCCGAGGACACGGCAAACTCGCTGATTGTGCCGAAGGGGAAGGTGCCGGAAGCGGGTCTCGAGTATGTGCGCAAGCTGCGCGATGTGAAGTATTACGAGACGATCTTCGATATTCTGGCGAAACAGTTCGAGGTCGCGAAGCTCGATGAGGCAAAGGAGGGTGCGGTGGTTCAGGTCGTCGATCCAGCGATTCCTCCGGACCGCAAATCGTTCCCGAGGCGTGGTCTGATCATCATCGCCGCGACGGTCGCGGGGCTCTTCCTGGGAATCCTGACTGCGACGTTCCAGGAAGGCTGGGAACGGCTCAGGGAAGATCCGGAAGCCGAAGCCAGGCTGGCGCTGCTCCGTGATGCTTTTCGGAGCAGGCGCGCTTCCTCCGCGAGCTGATGGGTTCGAGCCGGTCGGCTTATTCCGGCAGATCCTTCGAGCCTGTAATCGACAGCTTTGTGGAGACGCCGCCTGTGCTCGTATCCGCGGCGGGTGAGGCGCCCGCCACGAAGACCTGGTAGCCGCCTGCACGAACGGCGCGGTGGCCGCTGTCGTCGACCTCGCTCAGCTGGCGCGCGTCGAGCTTGAAGTGGACGATGGTGCTGGCGTGCGGCGCGAGGTGCACGCGCTGGAAGCCTTCGAGGCTGCGCAGGGGGTAAACGCCGTCCGATGGAGGAATCAAGTAGAGCTGGGCTACTTCATCGCCCGGACGATTGCCGGCGTTGGTGATTTTGACATCAGCGGTCAATGGCTCGCCGGCTTGTAGCGATTCCGACGATAGCTTGAGATCCGAATAGCGAAACGTGGTGTAACTGAGGCCATAGCCGAAGCGGTAGAGGGGGTCGCCCGAGAAGTAGCGGTAGGTGCGGTTTTTCATGCTGTAGTCGGTGAAAGGCGGGAGCTGGTCATCGGAGGCGTAGAAGGTGATAGGCAGCCGGCCCGACGGGTTCGCTTTGCCGGTGAGGACGTCGGCGATGGCCTCGCCGCCGGCTTCGCCTGGGTACCATGCTTCGAGCAGAGCCACGGCATGATCGTTTGCCCAGTTCATGGCGATGGCACTGCCGCTCATCAGGACTACGACGACGGGCTTGCCGGTTCCGCCGAGAGCTTCGAGGAGGTCACGCTGCGTCTTTGGCAAATCTATGTTGGTGCGGTCGCCGCCGGCAAAGCCTTCAATGTGCACCGGCATCTCTTCTCCTTCGAGGTTCGGCGAAATGCCGACGAAGGCGAGGACTACGTCGGAGTCTTTCGCGACCTCGACTGCTTCGTTGCGCAGCGCATCCGCGGGGGCACGCCATTCCAGCGAAAGTCCCGAGCCCAGCAGTGGCGCTTTGAAGACGTACTCCACGCGGATGCTGTGCTCACCGGTATCGGCGATGTCGACTTCAACCGGCGCCATGCGTTGTCCTCGCCGGTTCGGCGACGAATGCTGCGTGCTGTCGTAAATTTGCTTGCCATCGAACCACAACGCGTAGGTTTCCTGGTTTCCGCAGCGATAGCAGCCGCCCTGGCGGATCGACAGCTCGTACTTACCGGGCGCAGGCGCAGTGAAAACTCCGCTCCACCGCACGCTGTAGTTTGTAACGGGCACGTCTGGCGCCGGTTTCGCACCGTTCCAGTCGAAATCAATTTGCGGATCGGTGCGAACCAGCGCCGGCGTTCCGGAGAAATCCGGATTGCCGAAATATTCTCCCTTGAGGCCGTATTCCTTCGAGCCCGCCGCGGGATGCAGCGCGGTTCTCGGCGCCACGACCGGCAGTTCTTCCACGTAGCCCGATCCCTGCGCGTAGACGACGGTGGCCTTTCCACGCAGCGCCTCTTCGATTCCGTCAATAGGCAGGGATGGATGCGACGGAATCGCGTTGTAATTTCCCTCAATCGCGGCCAATGACGCGGCGTTCGGCCCGACGACGGCGACTCGCTTCAGACCCGGTTTCAGCGGCAGTGTGGCGTCGTTCTTCAGCAGCACGATGGCCTCGTGCGCGGTCTTCAGCGCCAGGGCGCGATGTCCCGCTGAGTCGACTTCGGAAAACGGAAGCTGCGCGTACTTCACTTCGGACGGCGGGTCGAACATGCCCAGCCTGAAACGCGCGGTGAACAGCCGCCGGACTGCCGCGTCAACCTCCGCCTCGGAGATTAGATTCTGGTGCACCGCATCCACGAGCGCCTTGTATTCCTGCCCGCAACTGGTGTCGGTGCCGGCCTTGACCGCAACCGCGCTGGCGTGCGCGGCGTCCGGTGAAAAATGATGGCCTGTGGCGGAGAAGAAATCCGTAATGGCCGCGCAGTCCGACGTCACGAATCCGTGAAAACCCCAGTCCTGGTAGAGGTAATGCTGCAGCAGCATAGTGTTGGCGCACGCGGGAACGCCATCGATGGAGTTATAGGCGCACATGATGGAGTCGGCGCGGCCTTCGGTGATGGTGGCGCGAAATGCGGGCAGAAATGTGTCTTCGAGATCGTGCGGGGTGACATCGACATTGAATTCGTGGCGCAGCGATTCGGGACCGCTGTGTACCGCGAAGTGCTTGGGCGTCGCGATGGTTCGGAAATACTTCGGATCATCGCCCTGCAGGCCTTCGACGAAGGCCACGCCCATGCGGCTGGTCAGAAACGGGTCTTCTCCGTAGGTTTCCTGGCCGCGCCCCCAGCGTGGATCGCGGAAGATATTGATGTTCGGCGACCAGATGGTCAGTCCGTAAAAAATGTTGTGCAGGTTGTCGCGCATCGCCTGGTTGTATTTCGCGCGGGCCTCGGTGGAGATGACGGTTGCGACCTGATGTTGCAGATCGGTGTCCCACGTGGCGGCGAGGCCGATCGCCTGGGGAAACAGGGTGGCGTTGCCGGAGCGGGCGATGCCGTGGAGGCCCTCGCTCCAGTAGTCGTATTCGGGGACACCGAGGCGAGGGATGGCCGCAGCGTGGTTTTCCATCTGCGAGACTTTTTCCTCTAGAGTCATCGCGGCAACGAGGGCGTCAACGCGTTTGTCGATGGGCTGCGAGGAGTCGAACCAGATTTGGTTGGGCAATGGAGGGGCGGCGGCTGATTGGGCAAACATCGCCGGGACCAAGCCGGCGTACAGAATAACGATCGAGCTTTTCAAATTTACGAACACCGACACTCCTTTTGTGGGCGGGAGAATCTTCTCATATCGCGATGCGGGTTGGGAGAGCAGCTACCAGTCCCACAGGGTTCCATCGAGTTTGCGTAATACCGGCAGATACGCGCGTTGATACGGATACTTCGCGGCGAGCTTTTCATCCAGATCGACACCGAGGCCGGGCGCGTCGCCGGGGTACATATACCCGTCTTCAAAGCGATAGCTGTGCGGGAACACTTCGTCTGTCTCTCTGCAGTGTGGCATGTGCTCCTGGATGCCGAAGTTGTGAATGGCCAGATCGAAGTGGAGCGCTGCTGCCATGCAGACCGGCGAGAGATCGGTGGGGCCGTGGCATCCGGTGCGCACGTGGTAAAGCTCCGCGAAGTCTGCGATCTTTTTGAGCGCCGTAAATCCGCCGGCGTGCGTGAGCGTGAGCCGCGCATAGTCGATCCATTGGTTGCGAATGAGCTCATGTACATCCCAGATGGAGTTCAGCACCTCGCCGGTCGCAATCGGGGTCGTGGTGTGCTCGCGGATCAGGCGAAAGCCCTCCTGAAATTCCGCCGGGATCGGGTCTTCGATCCAGAAAAGATGGAACGGCTCCAGCTCCTTGCCCAGGCGCGCCGCTTCAATCGGGCTGAGGCGATGATGGCAGTCGTGCAGCAGATGCAGCTCGTCGCCGAACTGTTCGCGCACGCGGGCAAATAATTTCGGAACATGGTTGAGATACTTTTCGGTGGACCAACGGCTTTCCGAAGGCAGGCCTCGCTCCGCCGGCTCGTAGGGCACGCCGCCTTTGGGAACGCCGTAGGTGGCATCGAGACCGGGAATGCCGCTCTGCACGCGGATGGCGTGATAGCCCATCTCGATGTGGCGGCCTACATCGTCGCAGGCCTCTTCGATGTCGGCTCCATGGGCGTGCGCGTAGACCAGCACGCTGTCGCGACTCCGGCCACCGAGAAGGTTATAAACCGGCGTACCGAGCGCCTTACCTTTGATGTCCCACAGCGCCATATCCACTGCGGCGATTGCGGACATGGTGACCGGACCGCGCCGCCAGTACGCGCCGCGATAGAGATACTGCCAGATGTCTTCAGTCTGAAACGGATCGCGATTCAGGATGCACGGGATGAGGTGGTCGCTGAGATAGCTGGCGACCGCCAGCTCGCGCCCGTTCAGCGTCGCGTCACCCAGGCCGTAGATTCCTTCGTCAGTCTCGATCTTCAGCGTGACGAAATTGCGGCCCGGCGAGCAGATGTTGACGGATGCGTTTTTGATTTTCATCGGTGCGCGGTTCCCGTCGCCGTGTTTTCTTCGGGCACGATTTCCATGTAGTCGATGGGCGCGGGTTCGCCGTCGTCCGGGTGACCCTCAATGGTCAATACGTCGCCGGGACGCAGCGGAACGCCATGCAGAGTGTACCGCGTCGAGGTGTCGCCGTTCGGGGCTTGACCTGGGAGGGTGTTGTCCGCGGTCCAGGTGGCAATGCTTTGCTGGTTCAGGAGCAGCCGAAACGTCGATGCGCCCTGGCGGTAGTCGAAGTACTGGACTGCAACTTTATACCAGCCCGCAGGCCGATCCAGATGCGCAGCGGCCGTACATATTGCGCGATCTTTGCACACATAGGCCCTTCCACCGGAAGCCGTCTCCCACGGCGTCACGTCAATGGACATGTAGCCGTCGAGCTGCATCTGCGCGGCCGTGATGCGGTTGGGATCGTGATCGATTCGGCCGCGATCGTCTGGGATGCCGGACATCTTCTCGAACCAGCGGTTGACCGCGTCGCGCCAGGCGATGGCGTGGCCTGCCTGGTATTCGAGCAGGTCGAGTGTTTTGTGGTAACGCTCCGGATCGATCAGGCCGTTCAGCGTCTCCCACTGACGGACCAGGCTCGCTGCGTCGTCCGCACCTTTGTAGTGAAAGTCGTAGATCGTCTGGATGACGGTCTTGCCCGTCTTGAGGTGATACGTATATGGGACGTGATGCATGAAGAGCAGGAGAGAATCGGGGCAGGTTTTGAGCGACGTGTACATCGCGGCGACCTGCGACGGATATTGCCCGATGAATCCGGTGCCGGTCGAGACGGTCCGATCCATTCCCACGCCGTCGTGGTTGGCGCGAATCCACTGGCCCCAACCGTTGTTCTCCTGCGACTGCGGCGCGGGTCCGTAATGCGGGCCGGTGATATTGGTGAGCGTCTGCAGGCCCAGCGGCCCGGTGTAGTGCTCGTAGATGGGCCACGAGGAAAGCAGCATCTGGCTGATGGTACTGACGACTTTTTCGTCGTTGCTGAAGGTCAGGCGCGTCCATTCGTCCGCGATTGTCTCCGCAGTCGTGTTCGGATTCCAGGCGAGGCGGCCGAAACCATATAGATTCGCCATCGCGAGCGGGTGCGCCATCCAGTTTGCGTCGAGGCCCACGCCGGCGACACCGACGTATCCGCCGAGCGGCCGGTGGAAGCTCTTGCCATCGACAATGTCCTTCAACGGTGTCGAACGATTACCCGAACCTGTGCCTGCGCGCAGATCGAAGTCGAGGTAGGTCTTCCACTGCGTTGGCAGGAAAACAAGATGCCGCTGCTGGCCCAGGTATTCCTGTGTGACCTGCAGCTCGACCGCCTCGTTCGTTTTTCGGAGTCCGGCGAACAACGGCGAGACCGGTTCGCGCACCTGAAAGTCGATGGGGCCATTCTTGATCTGCACGACTACGTTGTCGGCGAACTGCCCATCGAGAGGGTGAAAGATGTCATAGGCCGCACGGGCCCGATCCGCTTTGAGGTCGTTCCAGTCGAGATGGTGGTTGTAAACAAACGCCCGATACACCAGCACCCCGCCATGGGGCTTCAACGCGGCAGCGAAAATATTCGCCGCATCCGCGGGCGTGCGTCCGTACTGCGACGGACCGGGCTGCCCCTCTGAATCTGCCTTCACCACCAATCCGCCGAAGTCTGGAATGGCTGCGTAAATTTCGTCGACTTTCGCTTGCCACCACGCCGCGACCTTCGCGTCGCCTGGATCGAATGTGTCGAGTCCGCCGATTTTCTGCGGACTGTCGATGGCTACCGACATGGATAGGCGCACGCCCCACGGGCGGAAAGCATCCGCAATGCGTGCCACATCGCGAATCATCTCCGGCTGCAGCAGGTGGGGATCGGCGTTCACATTATTAATGGTGCATCCATTGATGCCGACGGATGCCAGGAGGCGCGCATACTCGCCGGCTCGGGTCAGATCGGTCCGCACCGACCCGTTGTCGAAGAAAATGGATCGGCCCGCGTAGCCGCGCTCGATCGTCCCGTTGAGGTTGTCCCACTGGTTCACCCAACGGATGGGCGCGGCGGGCGAGTCACTCCCTGCTATCGCCGCGAAGCTTTCGCTACGCGCCATTCCCGACAGCGCGTGAAAAGAGCCATAAAGGATGCCGCGTGCGTCCGCGCCAGTGATGAGCCAATCATGATGACCGTGCGATGCCAGGATGCTGAGAGAAAATCCTTCCGGCCCGAGTGAGGGGGCACGATACTCCGGGAATCTGGAGCGCAGCTCTTCCGTGGTTCCAAGCACCCACGCGTCTTCGTTCGGGATCTTCGCTTCGACACGAAGCGTTCGCCCCAGCATCGAGCGCACACCCCGGCGAATTTCGTCCTCCGCGCTTTCGGCCACCAGCGAGGAATCCAGATTGACGATCGCGGCCGGCATCGCTCGCCAAGCTGCAGGAATTTCGCCAGTCGAGGGCGGTGCGTAGCGCAACCAACCCTGTGAGCCATCTTCCGCGAGAAGAGGCACGACGGCTGATGCGGAAGAGACGAGGATCAGGGCAAGGAAACAGCGGATTCGGCGCGCGTTCATTCCATCCATCATGATGGCCCAGAGTCTCGCACAAGAATCTTAGCGGAATCTGAAACCCGGGAATCTCAAACCTGGAATCTCAACCCCGGAATCTCAAAATCGGAATCTGAAACCGGGGATCGCAGGTGCTACTGATTGACCCCGCTGGCGAGGTAGCCGCCGTCCACCACGAGAATTTGCCCGGTGATGAAGGAGGCGCTTTCCGAAGCCAGAAAGACCGCGGCCCCCGCCAGCTCTTCGAGTCGGCCGTAGCGTTGCATAGGCGTGCGCATCAGCACCTCGCGGCCGCGCGGCGTATCCTCCAGCAATTCCTGATTCAGCGCGGTCGGGAAAAAGCCGGGGGCGATCGCGTTCACGCATACCCCGTGGCGCGCCAGTTCGACGGCCAGGGATTTGGTCAGAGCGCCGACTCCCGCTTTGCTCGCGCCGTACGCCGCGACTTCGTAAAACGCGACAAACGTGGCCAGCGATGCGATGTTGACGATCCTTCCCCAGCCCTGGCGGATCATGCCCGGCGCGGCAATCTGGCATGCGCGAAAGGTCCCCGTCAGGTTGGTCTCGAGAATCATTTGCCAATCCTCTTCGGAGCACTCGAGTGTGGGGATCTGCTTCGTTGTTCCGGCCGCGTTCACCAGAACGTCGACCTTGCCGAACGTGGCTATTGTCTCCACATAGAGGTTTTCGAGGGAGCTGCGATCGAGCACATCAACGCAGAGCTCGAGCGAGCGCCGCCCTCGGGCACGAATCTCCTGGGCGACTTCAGCGACTTCAGCGCTTCTGCGCGAACTGGCCACTACATCGGCTCCGGCTTCGGCGAGCCCGATGGCAATCGCGCGGCCGATTCCGGAGGTTCCTCCGATGACCAGCGCGACACGGCCGCTCAGGTCGAATCTGTCCCGGGCTTTGCCTGATGTCATCGCCTGAGGATCTCACGGTTTGCGGGATTCAGAATTGCCGGGATGTAGAAGTGGAAGAAGCTGTCCGAGTCGGAATCGAGGCAGACGTTTGCGTTGGGCTTGCCTTCGGAGGGGCGCGTGAAGCCTTTGTCGTCGATCTCGATATGCATCGGCTGCGTTGGACACAGCGCGGGATCGATTGCGGCGGCAACGGCCATCGCGTCGAAGAGGGTGGGCGTCGGGCTGCCGGTCGACGCGCTCCACTCCGCATAGAGCGAGAGCAGCGCGTCGGTGGTGGGCGTGCCCTGGCTGAAGAGCGTAGCCCGCAGCGTTTCATCGAGCTTCAGCTGCGTGGAGTCGAGCGGCATTACGTAGAGAGGGACGCCCGCGGCGAAGAGCTTTCGCGACGAGGCAATGTCCATCATGATGTTATATTCCGGGTCGGGCCCGCGGTTGGGCAGATAGCCGAGATCGCCGTAACCGCGACGGATCGAGCCACCCATCAGCAGGACTTTTTTCAGCTTGCGAAAGGTCGCGGCGTCCCTGTCGATCAGCGCGCCGATGTTGCTGAAAGGCGAAACCGCAATCAGTGTGATCTGACCTGGGTTACGCCGAATCGCGTCGAGCGTGAAGCCGATTGCGTCCGGCCAGCCGTTTGCCGGCTCCGGCTCGGCCGCAGCCCATCGTGCCTGCGAAAAGGTCGAAGACGCGCGGGTCTTCGGCCCCGCGGCGACGGGAATATCTCCACGGCCCATCGCCTTGAGAAGCCGCTCTGCCAGCCGGGCGCGCAGGTCCGTATCGCCCCAGGCCGTGGTCACGCCCATCACGTCGAGCTTCGGGCTGGAGACGGCCAGCGCCAGCGCGAAGGCGTCGTCGATGTCGTCGCCGATGTCCGTGTCGAAGATGACTTTTTGCTTGTCGGACCGTTGATTGGAGGGTTCTGATGGGCTCTGTGGGCGGGCGTCTTGCCGGCATCCGGCGCTCAGGAACAGCGCGAGGCCGACGAGCACAAGCCTTCTTCCTGTCTGGACCAGCTTCATCTTGCTCCTGAGGTTTGTTTTCGGCTTCCTCGAGGTTATCCGATCTGCAATCTATTTTCCGATGCAGAAGGTGGAGAATATCCGGTTCAGAATGTCTTCCGCGGTCGTCTCTCCAGTGAGACTGTCGAGTTGGCGAAGGGCGGTGTAGAGATCCAGCAGCAGCATCTCATGGGGAATCTTCTTCCCTCCCGCCTCCCACGCCGCTTGCAATGCCGCCAGCGCGCCGCTCACTGCCTCAAAATGGCGGACGCTGGTGAGGAAGCCGGACTCGCTTTCGCCTGCGGGATTCCGCACCGATTCCGTCAATGCTTCGCGGAGGGCCTGCAGTCCTTCGCCGGTCAGCGCTGAGGTCGTCACAGACGCGACCGGCAGCTCGGGCCGAACGTCGCCAGCATCGCTCAGGTCGGATTTGTTGCGGACCACCAGCGCGCGCCGTCCCGCGAGCGACGTAATCAGCTCCTGCTCGTCGTCGCGCAGGGGAACTGAAGCGTCGAGCACTACCAGCACTACGTCGGCTTCGGCCAGGGTCTCGCGCGATTTGCGGATGCCGATGGCTTCGGCCTCGTCCCTGGCCTCGCGCAGGCCGGCTGTATCGACCAACTCAACGGGAATGCCGCCGAGCGACAGGCGATCGGTCACCAGGTCGCGCGTCGTTCCGGGTGTCGCCGTCACAATCGCCCGATCACGTTCCAGAAGGCGGTTGAAGAGCGAGGATTTTCCCACGTTCGGCCGGCCCACAATCGCCAGGCGCAGGCCCTCGTGCACCATGCGCCCGTGGTCGAACGAACGCGCCAGTTCGTCGAGCAGGCCTGTAATTGTATCGATGCGAGTGACAATTTCCGCTTCGGGGGTTACTTCGACGTCGTCTTCGGCGAAGTCGATTCCGGCTTCGAGCAGTGCGATCAATTCGACCAGGTCCTGTTTCGCCGGATGAATGCGCCGCGAGAGCGCGCCGCCCAACTGCTCCGCCGCGACGCGCGCCTGATACAGGGTTTGCGCTTCGATCAGGTCTCGCACCGCTTCCGCCTGCGTCAGATCCAGGCGGCCGGCAAGAAACGCTCGCTCAGTGAATTCCCCCGGCCGCGCCAGGCGCGCGCCTCCGCGCAGGGCGAGGCGCACCAGCATCTCAAGAATCACCGGCGAGCCGTGTGCGGCAATCTCGACCACATCTTCGCCGGTGTAGGAATGGGGCCGGGCGAAATACGTAACAATGGCCTCATCTAATTTTTGGGCGGTCTCTGGGTCGACCACGTCGGCCAGGCGCGCTCGCGCATGTTCCTGGGCGCCGCTGGTCCGAACCAGCCCATTCGCGATATCGAGCGCGTGGGGTCCTGAGAGCCGGACGATGCCGATGCCGCCGCGACCTGGCGGCGTGGAGATCGCGACGACTGTTTCCTGCGCGATCGATTCCCGCTCCGCGATTTGTGGATGAGGCTGCACGCTGGGTGGTCTTTCTTCGCTGAGCCGCGCCCGCGATGACGACGCCGGAAGATATTCAGTGTTAGCGGCGGCGCCCGGAAAAGCGGTCCTGCCTCGAACCGCCTTCGTCGCGATGTTCGTAGCCCTTCGGATACGCCACTACGAAGCGGTGCAATCCTTCGCCCGACGATGCGGTCTCGAGGTCGGAATAGCCGCGGAAGGCAAGGTGGAGCATTCTGCGCTCACGCGAACTCATGGGCGCAAAGCTATAGGGCTGTCCGCTGCTCCGCACTCGTTCCGCTGCCGTCTCGGCAGCCAGTTTCAGCTCTCGCGCGCGCAGCGCTTTGAAATTCTCGGCATCGAAGGAGATCTTGTCGTGTTCCTCGTTTTCGAGGCGAAGGGTCTTCGCGGCCACGTGCTCGAGGGCTCGCAGCAGCTCGCCTCCGCGCTGCGTCAGCAGCCCGGCATCCGGACCCGCCAGCTCGACATAGATTTCGCGGGCTTCGAGGCCCGCCGGATCGGCAGCTCCGGGTCCCGCAGTGATGCGAAACTTCAATCGCAGTGCGCCCAGATGGGTGAGCGATTTCAGGAGGTCGGCAATCTTCTGTGCGGCGGCGGAGTAATCGTCTATCGGCATCGAATCTATTAGTTACCGTCCCGACGTATTAGATCACGTTGGCGAAGGCCGGGGCCACATATTCCCCGAGTGATTAGTTTAGTAGCGCACTTGATCGTTTTAACGTTTTGCCTGTGCGTTTGGCAACAATTTCGACCCTGAAGCTTTCTCTACTTGCGGCGTTCTCGTTTGGCTGCCCGTTTTGCCGCGATGGCGCGCATCTCGAGCCCCATACTGGTGCGGTTCATCACCATCTGCTGCGCAACGCCCAGCAGGTTACTGCCCGCCCAGTAGAGCGCCACCCCGGAGCCAATGTTCCACATCATCACACCAAAGACAGCCGGCATCATGAAGGCCATCATGCGCTGCTGGCTCTGGTCCATCCCCGGCGACGGGGTAAAGAACTGCGAGAGAAACATCGAGACGATCACGAAGATAGGCAAAACGTGCAGGGCGTCCGGCGCCGATAAATCCCTGAGCCATAACCAATGCGCCTGGCGCAGCTCGATGGCGTACATCAGCATCCGGTAGAACCCGAAGAGGAGCGGATACTGCAGCAACATGGGCAGGCATCCGCCGAACATGTTTACGCCTTCCTTGCGCTGCAGGTCGAACATCTCCTTGTTCATATCCTGGCGGCGCGGGTCGGTCGTCTTGTACTTTGCGTATTTGGCCTTGATGGTTTCGATCTGCGGCTGGATGCGCTGCATCTTGAGCGACGACCTCATCATCATGAAGCGCGTCGGCAGCATGGCCAGATTCAGAATGAGGGTGAGGACCAGAATCGCCCAGCCCCAGTTGGGAATGCCGTGACTGGCAAAGAAGCGCAGCACCAGGAGCATGGGCTTCGCGATCCAGCCCCACCATCCGAAGCTCACCACGTGCTCCAGGTTCAGGCCGTTCGCGGTGTGGACCGACTGGAGGAGGCCAAGCAGCTTGGGACCGGCAAACAGCCGTGTGTGCAGGTCGCCGCTGATCGAGCCCACCGCGGCACCGAGCAGCGGCTCCTGTTCCATGGCATTCGGATCGGGGTGATCGCGGTTGCGCGGCACGGACACTGTGTCGTGCAGCGTGACCACGGTCGTGTCCGAGGGCGTGTGCGGCATAAAGATGGCCGAGAAGTAGAGATCGCTGACGCCCACATCGTCGAAGGAGCCGTGCAGGGTCTCGCCGCCCACGACCTTCTTTGCGGCAATTTGATCAGCCTTGCCGTTATCGGAGTATTCGATCGTCGAGGCAGCATACTGCTGGAGCGTGGTTTGATCGCCCAGACCGGAAGGCCATGCCAGCAGCGCCGTGACCGGCGCACCGTTCTGCGTCACGGAAACATCGGCGTCAATGACATAACCTGAATCGAAATGGAAGCTTTTGTGGACCGTCAGCCCGCCGTAGGAATAATCGAAACTCAGCGTCCCCGGCGCGGTTATCGTTCCTATCGTTGACGGAACATAGAGCACCGAGTTCAACCTGCCGCGGAGGCCCGCATCATATGCGTAGAGTGACAGCGGCAGACCGAATTTCGGCGCCGCGTCCTGATTCACCAGGTCGAGCGGTTTTGTCTGAGCATCATCCTTGTATTTCTTCAGTACCCACGACTTTACCGCCGCGCCACGATTCGTGAAGGTGATGCGATACAGCTCGTTTTCGACGACGGTCTCGGTTTCGCCCGTGGCCAGGACGGCGTTCACCGCGGGGACTGCCGGATTGCCGGCAACCGCCGCTGTCCCCGCGCTCACAGGAGTGGTTGCAGCGGGCGAGGGAACTGCTCCGTTCTGTGCAGTCTGCGTTTTCGATGGGGAGGGCTCCGGCTGCTGGGTTTTCTTCGGTCCGAAAATCTGGAACGCCACAATCGCCAGCACAAAAACGATCATGAAGCCGTAGAGGGAGCGCGAGTCCTGCCCGCCGCCACCGCCCTGCTGATTGGGATTTTGTATCTCTGCCAAGACTTCCGTTTCCTGTAGCGCGCAACTTAGATTTGACGGGCCCGAATACTCGACGCTGGCGTACTGTGCTTCGCTGGTACCGGATCGAATCCGCCGCGGTGCAGCGGATGACAGCGCAGCACCCGGCCCAGAGCCATCGCTGCGCCGCGCATTGTTCCGTGCTCTGCAATCGCGATCGCCGCATACTCCGAACAAGAGGGCTCAAAGCGGCACGCGCCTTGCGCGCCAACAGCCGCATGCAGAACCGGAGACACCACGCGCTTATAGAGCGCCAGCAGGGTACGCATGCTGCTATCTTTCAAACCTGCATACCGCCGTGTCGCGCTCGCGCTCACTTTTTTGCCTCCGCACCACTGGCTACGCTCGAGAAAACCCGCGAGACCTCGCGCTCCAGGCGCGTAAATTCCATCTCCAACACCAGCCGTCGCGGATGCAGGACGACATCGACGCGTTGCGGCAGCTCGCCCAGATGCAGTCGCACCGCTTCTCTCATACGGCGCCGAATACGATTCCGGTCCACCGCGCCGCCCAGCACGCGCCCCGCCGTCAATCCCACGCGGGGCTGGGTGCCGGACGCGTCTTCGCTCGATCGTGCGCAAAAAAAGTAGCTCATGGATGCGGATGAATACCGTCGACTCTCCCGATACACGCGCTGGTAGTCCGCGTGTTTTCGCAAACGGGCGCTGCGCCAGTCGAATCGTACCTCCGGCATATCTCCATTCTGTAGCGCTCTTGGGAGCAGCGGCGAGGCATTCTCAATTCCAGCCGCCTTGCTGAAGGGAAAAGGAACGGGAAGGTCTAATCTCGGTAACCCGCGCTGACGGAAACACGCTTGCGGCCCTTGGCGCGCCTGCGCGACAGCACCGCGGCGCCGCTCTTCGTTTTCATGCGGCTGCGGAAGCCGTGCGTTTTTGACCGGCTGCGGCGATTGGGCTGAAATGTGCGCTTCGGCATGGAACACCTGACTCCTGAGTTTTTTCAGATTGAACCGGCTTGCGTCGCTGCCTCACTTCGCCATGGAATTCGCGCGCGCAACCGCTCTCATCGGCCGCACAACGGCTGAGAACTTGTCTCATCGCGGCAAGGTTCAAGTATATCTCATCGCTCATTCGCTCGCAAAAATCGCAGCGCGCGCGATTTTTCACCACCATCTGTGCAACTTTCGCGCAAAGAAAATTTTCTGGCTGCAAGGAAGTTTTCTATGGCTCGCACTGTGCTACTATCGGCAACGTTCACTTAAGATTTTTTCGACGCCCTGCGGTTGTCGGAAGAATGTGACCGACGCTCCGATGCGTGACAGATCGGAGCCACTCCCGGCCAGTACCGATCTGCTCCTGAACCTGCCCTGTTTCGAAATTTCCAGGGTTTACCTCGGGCGTTTCTGTATTGGTTTCGCGGCGCCGGTCGCTTTCCGCTCCCGGGCGTTTTGCATAGAGGATTGCGCATGTCTTTCGCCGTTACTTCTTCTGTCGCTCTTAATCCCTGGGTACAAATCCTCGCCGCGCTCGAAAAAAAGGTGAACCGCCAGTCTTTCGATACCTGGCTCAAGCCCACGCGCTATAGCTATGTTCGCGAGCGCCTGCTTTTTGTCCGCATTCCCACGCCGGAGTTCCGCCACGTTGGCGATCGCTATGGCGACCTGATTCAGGAGGCGATCGAAAACCTCCATCTGGAATTCGACGACGTCACCTTCATCACGCCCGACGAAGATCCGACGTTGCCGCGCGTCCGCGAGGATGGGGGTTTTGCGCCGTCTTCCTCTACGGAGATTCCTTCTCACCGCAATGGAGGGCTTCGTCCGGCTGCGCCTGCCGGACCGCAGCAGGCTCGTTTCGACTGGTCGACTGCCGCACAGCTCAATATTCGCTACACCTTCGACGGGTTTGTCTGCGGACCCGGCAATCAGTTCGCGCGCGCCGCGGCCATGGCCGTCGCCGAGCAGCCGGCCAAAGCTTACAATCCGCTCTTCCTCTACGGCGGCGTGGGCATGGGCAAGACGCATCTCATGCACGCGATTGGCCACGAGGTGAAGCTCCGCCAGCCGGCCGCTTCCATCTCCTACGTCTCGGCCGAGAAGTTCACCAACGAGATGATCAGCTCGGTGCGCTTCGACAAGATGACCAGCTTCCGCGACCGTTTCCGCACCGTGGATCTGCTGCTCATCGACGATATCCAGTTCCTGTCTCAGAAAGAGCGCACCCAGGAAGAGTTCTTCCACACCTTCAACGCGCTGCACGACAACATGAAGCAGATCGTTATCGCCTCCGACCGACCGCCGCGCGAGCTGGCCGAGATTGAGGACCGCCTGCGCAGCCGCTTCGAGTGGGGTCTCATCGCGGACATTCAGCCGCCCGACCTCGAAACCAAAGTTGCGATCCTGCAGAAGAAGGCGGAAAGCGAGCACGTTGTCCTGCCGATGGACGTTGCTCTGTTCATCGCGTCCAACGTTCGCACCAACGTCCGCGAGCTTGAGGGCGCGCTGGTGCGCCTCGTCGCATGGTGCGGTCTGAATGGCGTGGAGATCGTGCTGCCCACCGCGCAGCAGTGCCTCAAACAGTTCATCGATACGCAGGGGCGCAAGATCACCATCGAATCGATCCAGCGAGCCGTCGCCGAGCAGTTCGGCATGCGCATACCTGAGCTCAAACAGAAGAACAACTCTCGCGCGGTCGTTGTGCCGCGCCAGATTGCCATGTACCTGGCCAAGCAGCTCACGGAAGCTTCGCTGCCGGAGATCGGGCGGCAATTCGGCGGCAAACATCACACCACGGTGATGCACTCCATCGGCAAAATCGACGAACAGCGGCGCAACGACAAGAACCTGAACAGCACTCTGAACAAGCTGCAGGAAACGCTGAACGGGTAGCGGAGCAAGGCGCAAGCCGGCGCATCCGGCTCAGGTGGGATCTCCGCTCTTCCTGTTTCGCGAGCCGTGGAGAACCGCCATGATCCGGAGCCGCTCTTCCCGGATTCGATAGACCAAAATGTACGGCGTTCCGGGCACCGGGAATCCTCTCGTCCCCGCCCGAAGTCCGACGCGGCCCATCATGGGAAAGGCCTTCAGACGATTGACCGCGAGGCGGATCGTTTCGATCTGCCGACTCGCGGCTGCAGGGTTGTCAAGGGCGATGTATTCTCTAGCTTCCGAAAGATGTCGCAGCGCGGGCCGGGTCCATACAAGCTTCAAAGCTTTCGCCAGCGTGCGAACTCTGCCTCAACTTCCTGTTCCGATGCATACTCGCCGCGCTCGTCAGCCTTGATTCCTTCGTCGATTCGGGCCAGATGCACGTCCTGCAATTCGAGGTACTGATCGATTGCTTCGCCGATCAATTGGGTGCGATCGCGGCGCTGGCGCTTCGCGAGCAAATCGAGACGCTCAATCTGGTTCTGCGGAGCTCGAAAGCTGACGCTCGCGATGGCGCGTGATCGGGACATGTCTGTATTTTATCGTATTTTCCTGTCCTACAAGCAAGGCGTTGACCTCCGCGTTCCGCAATCCCTTTTCGCCAGGACTCGTCGACTCGCGACGCACAGGCGGCTCAAGAGGAATATTGCCCTCATGTGCGTGCCCGCCCAGCCGATAGGTCCTTTGTATGGGAATCTTCGGCACAAAGAGCAATGGCCGGACGGGAGCCGCGGGGCTTTCTCGCAACGGCTCCAGGGCGGGCGAACCGAATCGCGAGTATGACCTGCATATGCTGGAGGCCATGCTCGACCGCTGCGACAACATCGTCATGCTGGCCGACACGTCGCCCGACAACATCATTTTTTACATGAACAGAACTGCGCGCGAGTTCTTTAAGCGTCTGCGCGACGAGATGAACAGCACATTGGGGCGCGGCGCGGACGTGACCAATGCGCACCTGCAGAGCATTCATCAGTTTCACCGCGATCCCGCGCGCATCCGACGCATCCTTGCCGACCTGGCCTCTCGCAGAATCGGTTCTCACGAGGCGCCTATTCACATCGGACAGATCAGTCTCAAAACCAAGACCTTTGCACTCTGGGACGACAAAGATTCCAGCCGCCCAAAGTGCTTCATGGCCTGCTTTCAGGATGTCAGCGCTGAGGAGCGCGCCGACGCCCTGCAGAAGGCAGGCGACGAGCGCCGCGAATTGCTGGAAAGCCGCGTCAGCGAGCTCTCTCGCGACCTCAACGACATCGGTACTGCAACCGAGATGGTTGCCAGAGAAACCTCTCTCGCTTCCACTTCCGTCGATACCATGCTGCAGCAGACAGAAGCCGGAGCCTCAGTACTGGAGCAGACTCACACCAGCATGCGAAGCGTGACGGAACTGGTCAGTCACACCTCCGACAAGATGGCGGCGCTCGGAACCCGCTCGCAGGCCATCGGGAAAATCGTCAGCACCATCAAGGAGATTGCCGATCAGACCAATCTGCTGGCGCTCAATGCGGCCATCGAAGCTGCTCGCGCCGGCGAAAACGGCCGCGGATTTGCCGTGGTCGCGGGTGAGGTACGCAGTCTCGCGGAGCGAACCACGAAATCGACGCAGGAAATCAGCGCGATGATCCGTGAAATCCAGTTGGAAGTGCAGGGAAATATCGAGACCATGGAACAGGGGCGCCAAAAAGTCCACGCCACCGGAGAGCAGCTGGATTCTGCGCGCAACGCAATGACAAGACTCGTCAGCGAGGCCAACACGATCAGAAATACCGTCGTTCAGATCGCGCAGGCGACCCAGGAACAGGCGGCGACCTCGCAGGAGATCTCGTCCAAACTAACCGGCATCGTCGAAACGCATTAGCCAAACACGATTGAGCGGCCTGCACCTCAGAGGCCCCGCAACCCCGCCGACTGGTAAATCTGCGACATCAGCATGGTGTCGCGCAGCCCTTCCTCGCCGTCCGTCTTCGGCTCGCGATTCGACCAGACGCAATCCGCAAAATAATCCGCCTGCCTGGTGAAATCCCTGGGATCCTGCTCTGCTTCCGGCTCATCGATGGTCTGCCCGTCCAGTTGTGCGGTCAGGTGCATGCCGTCGTAATTGAATGCCGGATCCATCTGCATGGTCCCCTTCGAGCCATGGACCTTGAAGTAGTTCGCGCCGTTGGCGCCGTAAGTCGTATTGCAGCTCGCCACAATGCCGGAGGGAAACTCCATCGTCCACGAGTCGTTTTCTTCCACCTCGTCGAACCGGCCATCGTGATCGATGATCGAGGAGTTGGCCTTGATGTCCCCCGGCTCCTCGCCCGTAAGATAGCGGGACGCATTCAGCGAATAGATGCCGACATCCATCAGCGGGCCGCCGCCCGCCAGTTTCTTGTTCAGCCGCCATTCTCCGGCTTTGATATTGAAGCCGAATGCGCTCTCGATCGCCTGCACCTGGCCGAGCGCGCCGGATCGAATCAATTCAATCGCCTTGAGGTGCAGCGGATTGTACTGGCAGCGATACGCGATCATCAGCTTCACATGCGCCTTGCGGCAGGCTTCAATCATCGCCTTACAATCGGCCACGCTGGTCGCCATTGGCTTCTCGCACAGCACATGCTTGCCGGCCTTCGCCGCGCGGATCGTGTACTCGGCATGCATCGAGTTGGGCAGCGCGATATAGACCGCATCAATTTCCTTGTTCTGCCGAATCTCGTCGTAGTTGTCGTAGCTGTAGATGGAAGGGGAAGGCACGTTGTATTGAGCCGCCTGCTTCTCTGCTTTTTCGCGATGGCCGCTGACCAACGCGGTTAGCTTTCCGGTTTTTGACAGCTCGACGGCGGGCATAAAGTGATCCATCGAGATGCGGCCCAGGCCGACGATGCACCACCGCAGCTTTCGGGCGGCTGGCTCGCTGTCGGCGTTCTGCGACTCGACCTTCGGCAACACCCCGGCGAACGCGGCCATCGCACCCAGTCGGGAAAAATCCCGGCGACTCAGCTTCATGGGGAAATCCTCCGCGGCCATTGTAGGACCTCGCGTGACAGTCTCGGCCCACAGCGAAGATCACCAGGCGAGAAACGGCGACTTCTTCACCCACTCTGTGCTCTTGAGCTGCGCCAGCATGAACGTGGCGACGTCGGCGCGGGCAATACGGGTTCCGTCTGCCGGCAATGCTCCGCCATCGACGCGGATTCTTCCGGTCCCAGGCTTGTTCAGAAGGCGCGGAGGCTGCACCACCGTCCAATCCGTCTCGCTCGCCTGGATGCGCATCTGCATGGCCCGCTGCGCCTGAAACGCTTTCTTCAGCACGAGGGCGTTCAGCGCCCTTGCGACCAGCTGCATGCTCTTCGAAAGTCTTTTCGTCGCGCCCGGCCACACGCCCGACGCGCCCAGGACGATCAGCCTGCGCACGCCCTCCTGCTTCATGGCTGCAAGGATGTGCCCGATGGACTCCGGCAGCAGCGTCTCGTCGCCCAGGGTCCCTCCCAGCGCGGACAGCACCGCATCCTGGCCCACGATCGCCACGGAGACTGCCTTGCTGTCCCTCGCATCACCCACCACCACGTGCAGCCGATCGCCGCCTGTGAACGCCGCAAGATTGCGAATGAAGGCCGTTACTTCATGCCCAAGCGCCAGTCCCTGTTTCACCAGCTCGCGGCCGGTTCCACCCGAAGCTCCGAAGACAACAATTCTCATCCGGTCATCCTACCCTGCGCGGTCCTGAGGATGAACGCGGTAGCATGGATGCCTGTCAAATTCACACGAGTCTCGTGTACACTGTGCCTGCATGAAGAACATCACCCTTAGTGCCGACGAGGATTTGATTGAGCAGGCGCGCGCCGTCGCCCGCTCTCGGCGCACCACGCTTAATGCCGCCTTCCGTGAATGGCTCATCCAGTTCACGGCACGCCCTTCTCGCGTGCGCGAGATCGACGCACTGATGCGGCGCCTGAAGTACGTGGACTCCGGGGGCCGTCGCTACACCCGGGACGAACTGAATGAGCGATAGGTTCTTCCTCGACACAAATGTATTTATCTATTCCTTTGACCTGACCTCACTGGCGAAGGCACAGCGCGCTCTGACCCTGATTCGCGAGGCGCACAGCTCTCGCAAAGGCGTGGTCAGCTTCCAGGTAGTCCAGGAATTTTTCAATTTCGCATTGCGTCGAACGGTGCCTCCCATGGCCATCCCCGACGCTGTGCAATATTTGACGACGATTTTGCAGCCCCTGTTAGCCGTTCATTCTTCGCCCGCCCTTTACAGCGAGGCGCTACAGATGTATAGCCACTATCGCCTCTCCTGGTACGATGCGTTGATTGTTACGGCTGCTGTCGAGGCAGACTGCGCCGTTCTGTACAGCGAGGATTTTCAGGATGGACAGCGTTTTGGCAAGACGCGGGTGAAGAACCCCTTCGATTAGTCTGCCTTACTCCTCCCGCAGCAAGATCGCCGGCTCCACGCGCACGGCTCTGCGCGCCGGGACGGCTGCGGCCATCGAGCCGATGAGCACCATCGCGGCGATCGCACCCGCCAGCACGACGGGATCGTAGATTGTCGCCTGATACACGATGCTGGCGAGCACGCGGCTGCCGAGGACTCCGAGCGCCAGTCCAGCGACCGACCCTATGCAGATCAGCAGCACTGTCCGGCCCAACGCGGCACGGAGCACCTGCACCCGCTGCGCGCCCAGCGCCACGCGGATTCCCATCTCGCGCAAGCGTCGCGCGACGGTGTAGCTTGCCATACCGAAGATTCCTGTCGCCGCCAGCATTCCCGCCAGCAGGCCCAGAACTCCCAGAGCTATCGTCGCTACGCGCGTTGGGAACAGCACTAATTCCAGATCATCGGGCCAGTTTGAGATGGTTACGGGCAAGTTCGGATCGATCTTCCCCATCATCGCGCTCAGTGCCGCTGCTGTTTCCGCCGGCGTTCCTCGCGACCGCACTACCAGATTCGTGCCGCTGTCGTTGTTCTGCGCCAGGGGGTAAAACATCGCGGGCTGCGGATCTTCAGTCAGGGACTCGTATTTCCCATCCTCGACCACTCCGACAATCTCGTAGGTAGTGGGTCCCGGTTGGGCAAAATGCTGTCCTATTGCCGAACGGTTCCCGAACATTTCACGAGCGAACGTCCGATTCACCAGGGCTATGCGTGGCGTGGTTGCATCGTCGTGCCAGGTGAAGTCGCGCCCGGCGACCAAGTGCGTCTCCGCCGCCTGCAGGTAGCCGGGCGAGATCGTGTAGTAATGCGCGACGGTCACGCTGTTCGAGTTGCGGAAGTCCGTTGTGCCCTGCCGGTACACCGGCGTGCTGCTCCCGCCTCCGCTCAGGGGCGGCTCATTGTTGGTCCCTACCGCCGTAACTCCCGGAATCTGCGCGGCCTCCTGCAGTATTCGTTTCTGCACAGGAAGCGCCGAGGCATCCGAGTAGCCGGCCATATTCATCTCCGCCCCCACGACTGTTACCCCGTCAGGCTGAAAGCCCAATGGCGCATGGAGCTGCCGATCCATCCCTCGCAATCCCACGAGGGCGCAGGTCACTAGCAATGCGCAGAGTGCGACCTGCAATCCGAGCAGAAGGTCCCGCACGGTCAGCTTGCGGACGACCTGGGTTGAACCGGACTTGATCGCCTGTATCGCATCGGTCTTCCAGATTTGCCTTGAGGTCAGGACCGCGGGCAGGATGCCGCTGGCTGCCGCCAGCAGGATGGCGATTCCGTACACGCGCGCATCCGCAACGACCGTCACATGGATCGGGAATTTCGCGATGGGCTGCCACTGGCTCAACACCCTCAACAGCGCCGCGGCGGCAAAGGTTCCAGCAACTCCGCCTGCCAGCGACAAGAGGACCGCTTCCGCCAGCACCTGGCGCAGCATGCGCCAGCGGCTTGAGCCAATCGCCATCCGGATCGCCATCTCGCGGCCACGATCCGCTGCGCGCGCAGCGAAGATACTCGCCAGATTGACGCACGCGGCCGCCAGCACCAGGAACGCCAGGAGCAGCACGCCGGTCAGGAACTCGCGCGCTGCGTCCCCGAGGATGTCTCCCAGCAATCCAGGCTTGACGAGTCGCACGCCCATTTGTTCATTGGTTGCTGGGTACTGCTTTGCCAACTGGGCTGCGATTGCGTTGAGATTGTCGCTGCCCTGTTGCGCGGTGACTCCCGGCTTCAACTCCCCGATCACGAACAGGCCGTGGTTAAAGCGCTTCTCGAGATAGCTGTAGCCCTCGATCTGCTCCTCGTTCACCATCGGCACAAAGAAATCCGGCCACATGAAGAGCTCGGTGCCATGAAACGCCGCCGGGGCGACGCCAATGATCGTGAATGGGTGCTTGTTCAACTCGACGGTCGAACCGACAATTCGTGGATCGGCACCGAATCGCGACCGCCAAAACGCGTCGCTCAACACGATGTACGGGGCCGAATTCGGCCCATGCTCGTCGCTGGCATGGAAGAACCTCCCCAGTTGGGGCTGGACTCCGAGCATGTCGAAGTAGTTTCCGGAAACCTCGTAGGTCCAGCTCTTCTTCGCCAACCCCTGGGCGCTTAGGCCTGCTTCGTTGAACCGGTAGGCGGCGATATCGGTGAAAGTCGAGTTTCGCGCGCGGAGATCGACGAAGTCCGGATACGACTGGCTGACATATCCGTGTGGCTTCTGCTCGATCATCTTGAGGCTGCCGGAGTTCGCCACGTTCAGCGGGCGGAGAATGGCAGCGTTCATGACGCCGAAGACCACCAGGTTGGCGGCAATCGCCATGGTCAACGACAGCACGGCCAGGAACACAAATCCTGGTGAATGGCGCAGTCTCCGTATCGCAATCCGCAAGTCGCTCAGAATTTCGTGCATCGCTCCTCCAGATCAAGCCGGGGATTTCCTCCCTCACTCCTGCACCTCTGCGTCCATCCGCTCGCAGGAGGCATCTGGGGAAAGCAGGAGCCTTACCGAACCGGCCTGGTTACTCCGCGCTGCGGCGCCTGTCCGCAATTAAGAACCGCCGTCCATTCCTGGACAGTTGCTTTGCGCATTCCTCTGGTGGGTTTTTTGCTATGCCCTGAACCCCATCCCCTATACCCTGTTTTTTAAACGACGATGCTCCGACGCGCGCTCCTGGCTTTTTTACCTGCCATTCTTCTTCTGCCCGCAAACGCCGCGGCGCGCCCTCAGGACACCGGTTTTCTCAATCGCTCCATCGAAGTCAACGGCGTCCTCCATCGCTACGTGGTCTATCTGCCGGAGAATTGGAGCCGCTCGCAGACGTGGCCTTTCATTCTCTTCCTGCACGGCTCCGGCGAACGGGGCTCCGAAGGCATGGACGAGACGCAGATCGGCCTTCCGCAGTCCATTCGCCTTCATCCCGACCGCTGGCCCTTCGTCGTGGTCATGCCTCAGGTGCCTTTCAACCACCATCACTGGACCGATCCCGACATGATGGCGATGGCCATCGCCGCCCTCGACGCTGAGATGAAGGAGTTCCACGGCGACCGCGATCGCGTCTATCTCACAGGCCTTTCGCTCGGCGGCTACGGGACCTGGGAAATTGCGAAGGCTTATCCTCACCGCTTTGCCGCGTTGGTTCCCGTCTGCGGCGGCGTTTTCTGGTCGTATCAGCCTGACCGCTGGCGGGACGTCAACACTCTGCCCGCGGAATACGCTCGCGCCGTCGGCCGCACGCCTACCTGGATCTTCCACGGCTCCGACGATCCCGTGGTAACCCCGCGCCAGTCGCTGCTGATGTTTCAGGCGCTGAAGGCGGCTGGCGGCGACGTGCGCTTCTGGGAGTACGCCGGCATCAAGCACAACGTCTGGGATCGCGCCTATGCGGAGCCGCAGCTCCCGCGCTGGCTGCTCGCGCAGCGGCTGAGCGCTATCCCCAAACTCGTTGCCGCATCGGAGCAGATTCTCGTGCCGGTTCACCCCGTGCCCGTAAAGGTCGATCCCGCGATATACAACGCGTACGTGGGCGAATACGAAGATCAGAACGAAGTCATCTCCACGGTCTTCCGCCAAGGGGACAAGCTTCTTTCTCGCGACCGCATCGGCGAAGTCACCGAGCTGCTGCCCGAAAGCCCGACTACGTTCTTCTACCCGACCGGCGGGACCCGGCGGCTTGTCTTCGAGCGCGATTCGGACGGCCGCGTCACCGGCATCCGCTTTCGCGACGATCGCCATGAGGAATTCTGGGAACGCAGGCGCTGAGCAGGATCTCCGACTCAGCGTTTGTTGTTCTTTGGCTTAGGCATCTGTGTGACCTTACCTTTTGGTAGTTCCTCGGGCGGACGGGACGGAACCATGGCCCGCATTTGGTCCTTGGTCTTGCCCTCGGTCTTCTCAAGCAAATACCAAAGTGCATCGACGAGAATGTCGTTCTTCGTCCGGCGACTGTCCTTCCTGATCCGGCGTGCCTCCCTGATCCTGTTGATCGCTGCGTTCTCTTCAGCAGTCAGACAGATGGAAGTGCGCTGCGCATCGTCCGGGATGTGCTTTGCCCTGGGGCTCATGAAGTTTCACTTTTCTGTTGAGTGCATTATAGAATTGCAGCATTATTACGTTATAGGGCAATAGCGTTGTAACGCGGTTGAGAATGAATCGCCATCCCGCTTAAGTAATCACATATTGGAGGGACCATTATGGCCGCAACCGGACCCTTCTCCGCCGAACTCGAGATTTTTGAGCAGCACCGTAAAGAGTGGTCGCTGGCGCATCCGGGTAAATTCGTCGCGATTCAAGGGAATGCTATAGAGGGGTTTTTCGGCTCATATGCCGAGGCACTGAAAGCCGGCTTAAAGAGGTTCGACGTCGCGCGAGATTTTTTAGTCAAGCAAGTATGGACCACGGAACAGGTCTATTTGGTTTCATAGCGTGGCCACTGTCCAGGTCCCCTGGAACCCATTTGATCAGCACGACCCCGGTCCGTGCATAAAGGTTCAGATAGTGAACTCTCCAGAGGTGATCGAGGCTGGGCGCGCCGTTGGCCTCGAATACCCTAGTCCCGTCACCGTGACAGCGCTGCTGGATACCGGCGCATCGGTGACCCTGATAAGCAGGCGGTTTGCAGATTACTGCAAACTTCGTCAGACCAACGAGGGTAGAGATCTCCGCCATCGGCGCCATCCACCGCTGCGGGGAGCATGCAGGGTCGATCAGTTTCCCCAACACCGGTCTTCGGGGTTTCGATTCAATCCGAATAATTTCTGCGCTTTTCGCAAAAGAGCGCTACTACTCTTGCCTGATAGGAAGGGACATCCTGCGAAATTGGATAATCACCTTCGACGGCGGCGCCAAGCTGGTAACGATCAAAGAGCGAGATTGAACACGGGATCTGGCCCGCGCGCAGCCCCCCGGCCTGGTGATCGTGGCACGCAAAGCTGCTATCGGGTCGATGCCCGGAGGGACGAAGGACCGGCAGGCTGCGGTGGGAAGCCATTTCCCGACAACCGAAATTTGGGTGCGGTCAACGGGAATCCCAGCTTCAAAATCGAGCGAGTGCATTTGGTTATTTCCGCCGCTTTACACCGTGAATAAACCGGAGGGCCAGTCCAAATCACGCTGTACCAAATTTCCCCCCACCCTCTTGACTGAATAGAGCGCCCGGTCGCAACGCATAATCAGCTCATCCCAGCTGTCGGTGGAGTTTTGCTTTACCGCGACTCCAAAGCTCGCCGTCAACGTGGATCGAGCCCCTTCAGGCAGTCGCTCTGTCCCTTCGATGGCATGGCGCAGACGCTCTGCGATTTCGTCCGCCTCAGCCGCCGTGGTTTGCGGCAGCACCACCGCAAATTCATCGCCTCCAATGCGGGCCAGTAAGTCGTTCTTCCGCATCCCCGCGCCCAGGGCCAGCGCAACGGAGATCAATGTTTCATCGCCGTAGCGGTGTCCGTAGGTGTCGTTGATCTCTTTGAAGTCGTCCAGATCGATAATGATCGCCGCGAGCCCAACGTTCGCTTCTCTGCAGGCTACAAGCGCTCTCTCCGATGCCTCTTCGAAGGCACGCCGGTTCAGCAGGCCGGTCAGCGGATCTGTCGATGCCTGCACTTCCAGATCGCGGCGCAACAGAGATGCCGTCATCCAAACGTACGCCACCATCGCCCCGCATTGCAGACATGAGTTCAGGATCACGATCCATGCCAGAAAATCACCGGACTTCAGGTAATCCTGAGGCACGCCATTGTATGCAACTCCCACCACCCGTATCAGATTGCTCAGCGCGAGACCGACCATGATCAGCCCCATCGAGTTTCCCGCCACGTGCAGCTCGTCGATGTCCCTGCGAAACAGGAAGAACGCAATCTGAACCTGCTGGCAAAGCAGAATCGTGCTGTAGGCGATCAGGCGCGCCTTCGTGTCCGGGTGTATGTACCCAGTCTCCACCGTCGCAACCGCTGCAACCAGCACCAGAAAAACCTGTAGATAGATTTGCCGGCTTCTGCGTCCGAACAACGCCGCAAGGGCAAGAAAGAGCAGGAAATAGCCAACCACTACGAACATGTCCCCGCCCACGATAGAGAGAAAGTCCGGAATCCTTCCCCGCAATGCCACCGATCCTGCCCCCAGAAGGGCAAAAAGGTTGTAGAGGAAAAACCAGCGAATCCCTCTCGTCCCCCTGTGCGCCCACGAGTTAGCCAGGACCAGCAGGGTGTACACCGTCAAAAGGACTACATGCTCCACATGCAGTGTGTGAATGTCCATGTGAAGATCGCCCTTTCAACGATGGGGGACATGGTTACCTCATGGATCTGAGGCTGGGGCCGCACAGATAGGACTGGTAAACGACCGATACTGTTGCACAGTCATTACCGTTTCAGGTCCCATACGCCTACGTCGTTCGAGTCATATCGGGGTGTGCCACCGGCGTGCCACGCGCTTTTGCGTGGTTGTCGTGATCGAGGCCCAAACCGTCGAGCCGGAGACTAGACGGGCTTGATCGGCCCTTCCGACGCCATCTTCTCTCCTGCCCTTTCTTGTCCAATCCCGAACACCAGTTCTGCCTTTCGGACACCCTGCCGCCCAGCGCTTCTGCTAACCCCTGATTATCCAGCCCCGCCACCTTTCCATTTACGGCATCCTGCGTGCTCTCTCTTCACTCGGGTCCCCCCCCAATCGCAACCAAGGGAACTGCTATGAATCCATCCGGGTATACATCCAACGAGGTCCGCGCCATGCGCCGATTCGGCTTGTTTGTCCTCGTGTTCACCGTCATCGTCGTTCTCGGCGTGGCGCTCCCGCACTCGCACCGGGGCTCTCGTTTCGTTGCCGCCGCGCAGCAGTCCGGCAACTGGCACAACGGCGAGTGCGACGACAAAGGAAATCACTGGGGCGAAGCTCACGTGTGCCAGATGCGCCGCACCACCTTTGCCCTTCCTTCAGGACACCTCGGGGTTAGCACCACGAATGGCGGCATCGACATCACCGGCGAGGATCGCTCCGACGTGGCCCTCGAAGCGCGGGTGACCGCGTGGGCGGCTTCGGAATCCGAGGCTAACGATCTGCTGAGCCAGGTCGTTATCGACACGGATAACGGCGATATTCGCGATCACGGTCCGCCCACGCATTTCTTCAATCGCACGGGATACAGCATCGACTACCACCTGCATGTGCCGCGTCATCTTGCTGCTGACCTTCACACCATGAATGGCGGCATCGACCTGACGCGACTCGATGGCGATCTGCACTTCCAAACCACCAATGGCGGGGTGAGTCTTGACCGGCTTTCCGGCGATGTTCGCGGTGAAACCGTCAACGGCGGACTCGACATTTCGCTCGCCGGCGCGCGTTGGCAGGGTCAGGGCCTGCACGCCGAGACCACCAATGGTGGCGTCGACCTGCGCGTGCCGGAGAACTACTCTGCGCATCTTGAAACCGGCACTGTCAATGGCGGAATCGAAGTCAACTTCCCCATCACAATCCAAGGGGAGATCAAAAACCGGCTCAACACCGACCTGGGCACCGGTGGTCCGACGATTCACGCTCAGACGGTCAACGGCGGCATCACCATCAGCCACAGCAACTCCACCAGCGCGGAGTAAAAGCCGCGCTGGCGGGATGCGCAGACATCCGACTGGTTTCCTCCCCCAGGCCCTCCCCCTTTCTTCTACTGTTTCAGCGATGTCCCTGTGCATCACCGGTCCCCCGTAGAGCCGCATCCTGACTAGCCCAAACCGTCCTTTCCACTCACGACAACTCCTTTCCACACCCCTTTTGCATGCCCGCTGTTGATGTGGTGGAGAACCTGTGGCACATCCTGGCCGCTCCCTCCAGATTTCCTCGTTCTTATCATTCCCACAACCCGGTTTTCTAAAACCCGCACCCACCCCGGACCCGCTCCCAACAGTGTTTCCCCGTCTCTTTCCACTTTTCCGGCCCGAACGACTACGGCTACTAGTAAGAAGTTAATCTATAAACCCGTAGTAGCCGTCGCGGAAACGAGGGGGCCAGGGACTTCGTGATCGGATCGTTTGAGGGCTTGTCTCCGACTCTGGCCGCTTCTCACAGAAAGTACCGTTTTTCCAGAAGGCGCTTCACACTAGAATGGAAATCGCGATCCTGTCCTCCTTGCGGACCGTCCCACCGCTTGGTGTACATTTGAGTCGATTCGAACCGAGGGGAGCCCAACATGCCGGCTGTCGAAGAGGAAAAGGCCGTTCAGGGAGCGACTATGGAGATCACCGTCAGCCGTCAGGATCTTCTGCGTGAGCTCACTGCCACGCAAAGCGTTGTCGAGCGCAAAACCACAATTCCCATCCTCTCCAATTTCCTCCTCGAAGCGGACGACGACCGCATTGTCATTACTGCCACCGACCTCGATCAAAGCATCCGCACCTCGTGCGCCGCGAAGGTCAAGAAGGCCGGCTCCTGCACGATCCCGGCTCGTAAGCTCTACGACTACATTCGCCTGCTGGGCGACGGCGACATGTCCATCAAGCTGCTCGAAAACCACTGGGTGCAGATTCGCGCCGGCCGCTCCAACACTCGCATGGTGGGCATGGCTCGCGCCAATTTCCCGCAGGTGCCTGCCTTTCCTGAAGGCGGCGTTACCCGCATCCCGGTCGCTTCTCTGCGCAATCTCATCGCGCGCACTATTTTCGCAATCTCGAACGAAGAATCCCGCTACACACTCAACGGGGCTTTGCTCATCCTCAAGGCTGAATCGATCGCTATGGTCGCCACCGATGGCCATCGCCTCGCGCACATCGAGAAGACCGCGGAGTCTTTCCCCGGCATCAGCAACGAAAAGAAAACCCTCGTGCCGCGCAAAGCTCTGCAGGAGCTGCAATCGCTCCTCGCCAACACCGAGGCCGAGTTTGTCGAGTTTGCCGATGACGACAGCACGCTCTTCTTCCGCATAGGCCATCGCGTGCTTACCAGCCGCAAGCTGACCGGGCAGTTCCCCAACTACGAAGCCGTGATGCCGCGCGATAACAACAAATTTGTAATCGTGCGCAGCACAGATCTTTCCGCGTCTATTCAGCGCGTGGCGCAGTTCGCCGACGAACGCTCAGGCGCGATAAAAATGCGCATCGAGCAGAACGAGCTGAAGGTCTCTTCTTCGTCGACTGAAGCGGGCGAGTCCGAAGACACGATCGAAACGCCCTACAGCTTCGATCCCATCATGGTGGGGTTCAACTCCTCCTACCTCATCGATTTCCTGAAGGCCATCGGAAACGAAGGCGAAGTGCGGCTTGAGTTCAAGGACGCGCAGTCCGCGGGTCAGATTCGCCCCGAAGACGGCTCCGACGAGTACAAGTACCGCTACATCATCATGCCGATGCGAATCTGACCTGTGCGAACGCCGCGCCCGCTTTGAGAGAGGCGAACATGCTGGGGACGATGATTGGGCGGGCCATTTTCCGCATTTTCCGGCAAGCTGGTTGAGCAAAATCCGAATGACGAGCCCGCCTCGTTGCTTCTGGAGCGCGTCCGCGCAGAGCGGGCGAGTGGCCCCGCGCGCAACAGGGGGTTCTCGACACACAAACAGCCGCCAATCACGCGTTTGGGAAAAGGGTAGGAGATGACGAAGAAGTCCGCAGCGAAGAAGACGGCGGCGCCGCACGGCCGCACGCCGGCCACCGAAAAGACAATGCGCAACTTGAAAAAGGTTATTCAGGGCAAGGATTTCGTGACCATCGAGGATCTGAACAAGTTTCTTAGCACGGTGACCGGGCCGGGATCTCTCGACGCCCTGGGCGATGCGGCATTGTCTCCAAAAGAAGAGGCGCAGGAGTTGGCCTTCGATGCCATGGAAGCCGGGAACGCGGCCGAGGCGCGGAAACTGGCCAAACGTGCTCTGCGGCTCGATGCGGACTGCGTGGACGCGCTGATGCTGCTGACGAATCTGGATGCGGATTCGCCGCGCGAAGCGATCGAAGGACTGCAAAAAGCCGTAGCCGCCGGCGGGCGCTCGCTGGGCGCGTCGTATATCCGCGAGAATACCGGCCACTTCTGGGGTCTGATCGAGACGCGCCCCTGGATGCGCGCGATGGAACAGCTGGCTGGCGTGCTGCGTAGCCAGGGTATCTATCTGGATGCGATTCGCATTTACGAACGCATGCTGGAGCTGAATCCCAACGACAACCAGGGTGTGCGCGATCCGCTGCTGGGCGCGTACCTGGCGGCAGGAGACGTGGCGGCCGCGGGCGGGCTGCTGAAGAAATACAAGAATGACGGTTCGGCAAATTTTGCCTGGGGGCGCGTGCTGGAGCGTTTTCTGACGGGCGACCCCGAAGGCGCCAGCGCGGCTCTGGCAGAGGCGCGCGCGGCGAACGGCCACGTCGAGCTTCACCTCATGGGGCGCAAGCCGATTCCGAAAAGCATGCCCGAGATGTATTCGATGGGTAGCGAGGAAGAGGCTGTTTTGTGTCTGGACAATCTCCTGGCTGCCTGGGCCGACCACAAGGAAGCGGTGCTGTGGGTGGCACAACAGTGCGCGGCAGTTTCCGCCGATGGAGCGAAAGCGGCCCGCCGGAAGCGGTCGTCAGGAAGCCAGAGGGCGCAATGACCTCGAACGGCATCGTCCAGAAGTTGTGAAGCTACTGCAACATCCTGCGGGATGATGGGCTCTCGCATCAGGACTATATCGAGCAGCTAACCTTCCTGCTTTTCCTGAAGATGGCCGACGAACGGCAGAAGATGTTTTCCCGACAGGGAGACCTTTATCCCGCGTGCTCTGGATTGGCAGAGTCTGCAGCGGCTGCTGCCTGCGCCGGAGCAGCACTCAGGCCGAGCGTGGCACACTGGATGCAATGAAAGCGCTGCTGCTTCGCGAATATAAGCACCTGGAGTTGCTCGATCTGCCCCAACCGGCGCCTGCTCCCGGCGAACTCCTCATCCAGGTCGCCGCTTGCGGCATCTGTGGCAGCGATGTTCATGGCTACGATGGCTCTTCCGGACGCCGCATTCCTCCGATTGTGATGGGCCATGAGGCGGCGGGGCTGGTTGCCGCCGCCGGACGGGACGTCACCGCTTTTCAGCCCGGCGACCGCGTCACATTCGACTCTACTGTCTACTGCGGCGAGTGCCCGTACTGTCTTCGCGGAGAGATCAACCTCTGCGATCGCCGCGAGGTTATCGGCGTCTCCTGCGGAGAGTACCGTCGCGCCGGCGCGTTCGCCGAATACGTAACAGTCCCTGAGCGTATTGTTCACCGCCTTCCCGAAGCGATGTCCTTTGCAGAGGCGGCGATGCTCGAGCCTGTCGCCGTCGCGCTGCATGCCGTCAAAGTCAGCGAAGTTCGCGGCGGAGAGACGGCCCTGGTGATCGGCGCCGGAATGATCGGTCTGCTGACGCTGCAGGCAGCCCGGGCTGCTGGCTGCCGTCGCGTCTTCATCGCGGACGTCGATGCAACGCGACTTCGTCTGGCCGAATCGCTCGGCGCGACTGAAACGCTTCATTTTGCCGGCGCCGATCTTCCTGGGGAAATCATCCGCCGCACCGGCACGGGGGTTGACGTTGCGCTGGAGGCCGTGGGCCGCGACGAAACCGTACAGGCTGCGATTCAATCCGTGCGCAAGGGCGGGACCGTCACGCTCATCGGCAACATCGCGCCTCAGGTGCAAATCCCGCTGCAGGTCGTGGTCAGCCGCCAGCTTCGCCTCCAGGGCACCGCCGCGTCCGCGGGCGAATACCCCGAAGCCATCGATCTCGTCAGTCGCGGCAAAATTCAGGTTGCGCCGCTGATCACCGCCGTCGCTCCTCTCGCTGAAGGCCCGCGCTGGTTCGAGCGCCTCTATGCGCACGAACCCAACCTGATGAAGATCGTGCTTACGCCGCAGGGGGGGCCCGCATGATGAGCGATGATATTTTCGACCTGTCCGGGCAGGTCGCTCTCGTTACCGGCACCAGCCGGGGGCTTGGCCAATACATCGCACGCGCGCTCGCCAAAGCCGGAGCCGACCTGATACTCACCAGCCGTCGTCGGGCATCTCTGGCGGAATTCGAGGCGGAGATGCGCGTCCTCGGTCGCCGCACTCTGGCCCTCGAACTCGATGTGCGCGATCTGGCCAGCATCCAGCGCATGGCTGCCGAAGCCGATGCTGCCTTCGGGCAAATTCATATTCTGGTTAATAATGCCGGCTGCAATGTGCGCAAACCCGCGCTCGACGTCACCTGGGACGACTGGAATCTTGTGCTCGACACGAACCTGCGAGGCAGCTTTTTCGTTGCTCAGGCCATTGCCCGGGGCATGATCGCGCACAGCTACGGGCGCATCATCAATATCGGATCGGTCACCAGCGTTTTCGGGTATGCGGGGCTCGCTCCTTATGGAGCGAGCCGCGGCGGGATTCGCCAGCTCACGATGAGCCTGGCGGATGACTGGGGCCAACACGGCGTGACCGTGAATTGTCTTGCTCCTGGCTGGTTCAAAACCCAGCAGAACCAGGTCCTCTACGAGAATCAGGAATGGGTGGACTATCTCACCGACCGCATTCCGGTTAAACGGCCAGGCCAGCCGCACGATCTCGACGGCGCCGTTGTCTTCCTTGCCTCGGAAGCCAGCCGTTATGTGACAGGGCAGACGCTGCTGGTTGACGGGGGCATCTCGACCGGGTCGATGCGAGCAACCGTCCCGCCGAAGCAGCGTTCTTAGTCGGCCGTGGTCCGGGATTCGTGCTCACTACGCTGCCGGTGAATCGGGCTCGGGGATGGGACGAATTTCCCCGAGAAGAAAGATGTAGCTGGCGATGCCGACCAGCAGATAAGCGGCCGCCACCGTGAAGGCCGCCTTGAAGGAGTGGCGAACTCCGACCAGGTAGCCGGTGATGGCCGGGGCGGCGATTCCGGAAATCTGGTTCGACATGTTCATGATCGCGCCTACGGAACCCACGCTGTCTCCGGGGGCAATCAATGAGGGGATCGACCACCCGACCGGCGCGGCTGCCGACAGTCCGCCGATCGAAAGGCTGATCCACAAGACAGCCTGCGTCACCGTGTGGGCGCCCGCTGCGCCGAAAATCCCGAGGCCCAGCGCGGTTCCAGCTACCAGGACCGTGCGGCGAACCCGGCTCGCGTTCCATCCCCGGTGAATCAGCCTGTCGACCGTCCAGCCGCCTATAAAAAGATCAGTGAAGGTTGCAAATAGCCAGGGGATTCCCGTGTACATGAAGGAATGGGCGAGGTCGATGTGCTGAGATCGGGACAGATAGACCGGCAGCCACGTGAGCAGAAGATAGAAAACGTAGTTGTACGAGCCAAAGCCGACCGCCAGGCCGATGACTTTTTTTCGTCGCAGCAGATAGGCGAGCGCCACTCGCCGATGGGAGCGGTGATCTCCGTCCACGGAGGCTGACTCAATCTGTTTGTGCGGCGGATCGCGGTAGATTCCCCAAAACAAAAAGAAATACAGCAGGCTGATCAGACCCGTAGCCGCAAAGCTCAGCCGCCATCCGATGCGCAGCAGCAACAATCCAATGACTGGCACGCCAATAGCCGAGGCAAACTTGGCCGCGCCATCGAAGAAGCTCGTTGCGAAACTCCGCTCCCGTGGCGGGAACCAGTACCCGACAGCTTTGGCGTTGGCCGGAAACGATGGAGCTTCGCCCACCCCGAGCAGAAAGCGCGCGGCAAAAAAGCCGCCAATCCCCGGAGTGACTGCCGCTCCAAACGACGCCAGGCTCCAGAGAAACGTGCTGACGCAGCCCACACGCCGCACCCCGAAACGATCCAGCAGGAGGCCCGACGGCAGCTGGCACAGCGCGTAGGTCCAGTTGTAGGCGCCCAGCAGCAGGCCAAAGGTAAAGTCCGAAATGCGGAATTCAGCGAAGAGGGCGTCGTGCGAAACCGAGAGGTTGACGCGGTCGAAATAGTTGACCAGCACGCCCACGCCGAGCAGGACGGCGATGATCCATCGCTGCCGGTTCTCGTTCTGCACGCTCCCGGCAAATTGGCTCTGCGCGTTGTCTCCCGGCATCTTCGACCGAATACCATCTTGCCACGTCCGCGCGAGCCGGTCGCGCAATCGGAGGCTATTTCCGCCGGTGCGGTTCGCTGCCCATTCTTCCCACCATCTGCGCAGTGCGAAAAGCGCGGCGCCTCCAGAAGAAATTCTGGAATCTCTGCTTGATCCGCGATCCGTGAAAGTCCAGCAGATTGAGCTGGGCAAGAAACGCAAACAGCTGGTGATCTTCCGCGCCCGGTCTTCCCGTCGCACAGCCGCGAAAGATCGGCTGACTGCGATGCATCAATCGCGTCGCTTCGAAGAGGAAGGCTTTGGGATTGGTGTTCGGTCTTCCGTCGTAATCGAGATACGGCCCGTCCTCCACGCGCACGCCGGGATGGATGAATCCCTCGACAACAATCTCGGCGTTCGCGGGCACCTCGAGGTTTCCACACCGGATCAGTTCGACCGCCTTCTGTTGCAGTGCACCGGCCAGTTCGAATTCATCGATACCCGCGGGGCAGGCCGCGCCTGCCGCGATGACCATAGCTTCCGGCGCGCCGATCGCCACCGCCACGGGCAGCTCGGTTCCCCGGGCTTCCGCGTTGACGACATGCCGGGCAAGGTCGCTCCCCTTCGATGCGCTGATGGTTGCCCGCTTCGCACCCAGGAGCTGCATCCGGTATACGCCGGCATTGCGCTGTCCCGTTTCCGGGTCTTTGCTGATATTCAGGTGCCAGGTTCCGAGATACCGACAGGTGTCGTAGTCGCTCCATTGCGGAACCGGGAACTGGAGCAGGTCGAGCACCGACGCGGGCACAACGTTGTCGAGCACCGGACCAGTTCGCACCATCCTGGGATGAACCGCTGTCTCCATCCGCTCGCGAGCTTCTGCGATCACTTCTTTCCACGGCGTCGCCGCTTCAAATCCAAGCGCCAATCGCAGGCATGTGAGATCCACCAGGCCGTTCGTCAGGACCTGCTGGCCTGGGTAGCTTTTGATCTTCTCAAAGAGCAGAGGCTTGCGCCTGGCCCTCGACCAGCGGCCGATGCCGAGTTTCCAGTCGACCGTCTCCTTCACACGCAGCAAACGACCGGCATCCTCGAGCTTCTGAATGAACGCTCGCAAATCGGGCGACTTGCAGGGCTCTTCGTCTTCTGGCGGCGCAAACCCATTCACGGGTCTGAGGTCAGGTCCGGGCGGCTCTGACTTACTCTGCCAGAGAAGCTCTTTCATCGGGTCCTCGCCAGAGGCTCGCAGCTGGCGGCGTCGCGATGCGGCCCGGCCATGCCAGCGGCTGCGTCGATCTTCGCGGAAAGCCGGTGATTGATAAGACGGGAGGATTCAGGCAAACCGGCAGCTCCTTCAAAGCAGTGAGAAAGCTGAACCCGGCGGTTGCCTGGGTTCGCAGAGAGCCGGGCCTGCATTTCAGGGAAATTCAAAGAGTCGCGGCGGGAATTTCGGCGTGCGAGAACCCTGCGCCACTTCTCAACCGCGCTACCCTACGCCGTTATAACGAAGAAAGCTGCAAATGCCCGTCACCTGATCGGCGTTGCGAGCTACAACTTTTCGGGAAGGATGTACCGTAATGCGACAGCCGTGATCCTCACGTGAGCGCGATGCGAGCCAGGCTCTCCCTCACTCCGCCGCCAGCCGACGCAACCGGCCGCTTACGTTCCAGAACGCGCGCCCATCGTGGTAGGCGCCTTTCCAGATCGAACCTTTGTCCTGGACGATCGGCGTCCCATCCGATGTGGTCAGGTTCCACAAGCCATGGTTCTGCGCGTCGATGGTGTGCCTGCTGATGAACGCCCACTGCTGCAGAAATCTCTCGAAGTAGATAGGGCTTTGCTTTCCATAGCGCTCATGCATCAGCAGCAGCGCGTTCAGCCCTTCTACCTGCACCCACCATTCCTTGTTCGTATCCTCTGCGGGGCCGAAGGTCGTGCCGTCCTCAAAAAAGCCGCCGTTCTTTTCGTCCCATCCGTAAGCGAGCGCGTGATCAACCAGCAGCTTCGCCATCCGCTCTGTCTTCTCGCTCGCCTTGCCGTGCAGTACCTCGTCGGTTTCGAGAGTCAGGTAGGCCGTTTCCACATCGTGTCCGTATGAATCATGCCCGGGGATCGCCTGCCATGCGTTGGTGAAGAACAGATTCATCACGCCCGGCTCCACGCTGATCTTGTCGCGCACGATCGTCAGCATTTCTTCGAGGCGCGCGCGCAACGTTGGATCGGGCCACACCTGGTAAAGCTGCGTGAATGCCTCCAGCAGATGAATATGCGTGTTCATCGACTTGTAATTTTCCGGGCCAATCGGAATCGGCGGCATCACGACTTGTCCGCTGGGCGCCTTGGGGGAGACCGGTTTGCCCTCGCGCGTGAGCAACTCAAAGTAGCCGGCGTTGACGGCATCGTGTCCGTGCTGGTCGGTCCAGAGAAAGGCCTTTTTCGCCAGCTCCAACGCCTTTGGATCCTTCGTCGCCTGATACGCCGCCGCGGCTCCATAAATGCAGAAACCCACACCGTACAGATCTTTGTTATCGGTGAACTGAGGTGTCACGTTTCCGTCGTCATCGAGCCCCCAGTAGAACCCACCATACTGTTTGTCCCACATCGTGTTCTCGAGATAATCCATGCCTAGCTTGACGAACGGCAAATACTCGTCCTTGAGCGTGGGCTCGCGCAGAACCACCTGGGCCGCGACCCACGTCATTCGCCCCTGAAACACGGAAAACTTGCCGTCGCTCGGCGCCCAGTGCCAGTCGCGTGTGAAATGCGAATGAAATCCACCATGCTCGCGATCGATGGAGCGCGGAAACCACATCCCCAGCACGTCCCTGCGCAGCGCCTGATCGACCTCGGCGGCCAGCTTCAGGTAAGCATCGCTCGTTGGCTGTGTGTGCGAGCCCTGCGTGGGCGAAGTACTCTGCTGCGCCGGGCAAGGGGCATAGGCCAGAGTAGAGGCAAGCGAGAGAGACAGCAGGATGGACAGGTGACGAAAGGAGCTCAAAGCATTCTCCGCGAGCGTTGACACGCGGAGAATCCTAGCACACGATCCTGGAACATACGCGAACCAGAGGCCGGTGCGGTGCGACAGCACCAGCCTTATCGCGCGTGGTGCAGGATCGACTCTGCGATCGAATCGAGCGGCATCACCTTGTCCACGCCGTTCATCCTGATCGCCTCTTTGGGCATCCCAAAAACCACGCATGTGGCTTCGTCCTGCGCAATCGTGGTGGCTCCCGCCTGCTTCATCTCGAGCATGCCGCGCGCCCCATCGTCTCCCATGCCGGTGAGGATGACGCCGACGGCATTCGGTCCCGCATAGCGCGCCGCGGAGCGGAAGAGCACATCCACTGACGGCCGATGGCGGCACACCAGCGGACCCTCCTTGACCTCAACGTAGTACCGGGCGCCGCTGCGCTGCAGCAGGAGATGATGATTCCCCGGCGCGATCAGCGCCCGTCCCCGCAAGACCGTGTCCCCACTCTCCGCCTCTTTTACGGTGATCGCGCACAGCCCATCCAGCCGGCTCGCAAAGGCGCGCGTGAACAGCTCCGGCATGTGCTGCACGATGACAATGCCCGATGTGTCCGGTGGCAGCGCCTCGAGGAGGGTCTTCAGGGCTTCGGTTCCTCCCGTCGATGCGCCTATCATCACGACTTTCTCGGTCGTCCTGGCCATCGCGCAGGTCGCCGGCGCCAGCACAGCGTCCGCAGTCAGCTTCGGCTCCACTCTCCGTGTGGGGCGCAGGGATCGTACCCGCGCTCCGGCTGCGGCTTTCACCGCATCGCAAATCGTGGTGCGCGATTCTTCGAGGAATTGGCGCACGCCGAGCCGCGGCTTGGTCACAATCTCCACCGCGCCGTTTTCCAGCGCCTCGAGCGCGCTCTGCGTACCCTCCTCGGCCAGGCTCGAACAAATCACGACCGGAATCGGGTGCTGCATCATGATCTTCTGCAGAAACGTGATGCCGTCCATGCGGGGCATTTCGATGTCCAGCGTGATCACATCCGGCACCTGCTCCGCGATGCGCTCCGCCGCCACATAGGGGTCGCCCGCCGTTCCGATCACCTCAATTTCCGGATCCGAGCCAAGCACGGATGCCAGCGTCTGGCGCACCACAGCCGAGTCATCGACGATGAGCACGCGAATCTTCGATTTCCTCATACCCCAGCCTCTTCCGAATGACTCCTCGCGCGGATTGTCGCCGCTCCCTCATTGGAGCGTTCGCAGACGCACTTCTCCGGTCGCAGTGTAAAAGTCGATGTGGAAGCCGCATGGCCCGCCCAGACGGGATGCCGCCACATCGAACCCCTCGGCCCGGAGAACCGCAAGAGCCTTTTCACGGTTCAGCCTGCCCACGGTTGGGCGCGACTCGTGCTGCTGGGCCTGCAGCACATCGGCGCCACCGAACACCTTGATTTCCACGTCCGCCCGCCGCGCTCCCAGCGAATCGAACTGCGATGCCAGATCGCGGATCGCGAAGTCCACGTAACGCCGCGCCGCTTCGAGCGTCATTCTTCCCCGCGCATCACCCGGATGGCACGGCAGCATCGGATGGCACAGCGCGCCGATTCCGAGCCGCTCGTGCCGGAAGGTCACCCCCACGCAGGATCCCAGCAGGGTCCGCATGACGGTGGGTCCGCGCACGAGGTGCGATTCTCCCGGCTGCACGTAGACCTCCGGCCACTCTTC
>Ga0182018_10000500_pt1 | contig 50943 bp, 48 predicted proteins | sample 812P2MmetaG_FD_120490 | JGI IMG/M metagenome (GOLD analysis project Ga0182018, IMG submission 120490) | Permafrost microbial communities from Stordalen Mire, Sweden - 812P2M metaG | ecosystem: Environmental > Terrestrial > Soil > Wetlands > Permafrost | place: Sweden: Stordalen | collected... | reverse complement strand
TGGCGTACTGTCAGGAACCCCGAAGAAGGCCGGTAACTACTCCATCACCTTCCGAGTCCGAGATACGCAGATCGCGGGGCACCACGTCAACAAGGCCCACGCTGCCCTGACGGTCACCATCACCATCACGTAGTCGGGCACCGGTGATCCGGTCGAATCGGCGGTGGACCAAGGTGTGATTCGATGATCGCGAGAGTGACCCCAAGGTGCCTGGTAGGGGATGCTTTTACCCGACTCCTCGCGATATTGGGACGGACCTAGCAAAGTCATCGACCGGAAGTCGGTGTTGAGTAGATTCGCTGCCTGCACGAGCGTCACCCTCGCACGTCACCCTCCCTGGTCAGGTGGCCGATTGTCATTCCGATGTTGGAAGACGGGGCGCCGATCACAAGAGGGCCCACGGACAACACCTGACTGCGCGTTATGTCGGCGGTCGCTCGGGCCCCGAGTCCCCGCAATTCGGACCTGCCGGCCGAAGGACCGAGTCGTCCTTGATGATCAGCTGGATGCGCTCCCCCGAAGGATGATCACCCAGGCCCTGCTCACTCTTCGCCTTTGAGCTCGCCGGCCATCGCTAGCACGATCCGAGTCCGTTCCGTAGTCCGCCAACGATCCCGTGGCATGTCCCTGAACATCTTGAACACGATTGCAACCACCTCCAGCGCGGCTGGAGGGGATGCGTGGGAAGCGCTCCTGGTTCTTGACGGCCCGTCACCCGCCCTCCCCTCAGCGGTCGCTCTGGCGCCCTCTAACGGGGCGCTGACCGCCATCGCCGCTCCCGCCTGACCCCCACAGCGATCCGGAGCGCATCCGATCACTCTCGTTCGTGCTCCCGAACCGAGCGGCGCCCAGGCGGCCATCGACCCCGCCATGGCCGCCGATTGAAAGTCACTCTCATCGGCTCGGCCAGACCGGTACAAATAGCGCACACACCTGCACCATTGGTCCGAACGTCACCCTCGCCCCCTCCAAGACCCGGTCTGCGAAGATGGTCGGGGCACGCCCGAAGGGCAGAAGCATCGATGATGCACGGGTGTGCACTATTCGTACCGGTCTGGTGAAGCCGACTGCTTGGCATGGCGGAGGCCCCTCTCGGTGGGGGCCCTCCGCCATTAGACGCTGCCCGGTGGGACTCGTGCTCCCCGTTCCCGTGCGGGACCCCGTTCAGCTCCCCTGAGCGCCGGCTCCGCCGGCACCGGCCCCAGCGGGCAGGGACGGCCGCACTTCGAACGGGAAGCGAAGACCGGAGATGGCCGAACCTACTCAGGCGACGGTCGCCGACCATCACCGTGGCTGCGCCTCGCACCGGCCCTCGACGCCGGCTGACCCAGCAGGCAAGGACATTTTGTGGTCCTGGCGACTCGTCACGAGCGAGGGTGACGTTCGTCCGTGGCGGGTGACGTGCAATCCGGGCCAGGGTGACGTCCCCTCGCTGCCAGGGTGACGTTCGGGACCAATCTCTATTCCCGGCGCAGGACCAGAAGGTGACGTTCCAGGTGACGTCCGTCGGGATCATTGGAGAGGTCCAGTGCAAGCGGTTCTGGAAAAGAGTCGAGGAGGCGCCATGCCCGTCCAACGTGAGAACTTCAATCCGAGGCCATTGCTCGGCGTGGAAGAGACGGCGCTGCTCTCGGGAGAGACCCGTTCGACGCGCTACCGAGCGGTCAAGGCCGGAACGCTCCCACTTCCGGTTCTCCGCATCGGGTCCCGTATCCGGATTCCACGGCTCGCCGTTGAGAATCTGATCGCGGGCCAGGATCCGGGGCATGCGGCTCCGCCGACGCCGCTGCCGGGGGTGAGCTTGCAATCGAATCGGGGCTGACGTCGATAGCTCGTGCCCACTACGAGGCCTTGGGCTTCATCACCCGCTGTCGGTCATTGCCACCGCGGCTCCCCGTTGCCCCGATCAGCTCGCCCATGTGGTCGGCCGCCCGCTGGTCCTCTTCGCTGACGCTGTCTGTGTAGTGCCGGGCCATCTGGACCGTCGACCAACCCAGCCGCGCCTGCTTCTGACTCTCGGAGATCACGGAATCGAGTTCGGTGGCCACGAAGTGACGGAGGGAATGCAGGTGGATGTCCGATACCACGCCGGCACTGTCCCGGAGTCGGGCAAACGAGCGACTGAGCGAGTCGGGCCGGGGTGCCTCGAGGCCATCGGCGTCGAGGGAGAAGACGAAGCCTTCTGGTCCCAGGGTCACTCCGCATGCCCGTGCGATCTCGTCCTGGCGGGCCCGAAGGGATCTCAGTTCGTCGAGGGTGCCACGGTCGACGGCAATCGTCCGGATGCTCGCCCTCGTCTTCGGTGCTTTGACCTGGATCCCCGATCGACCGATCACGACGGACTTGTCGATGCAGATCTGCTTGCGGTCGATGTCCACGTCGGACCAGCGGAGTGGGCATGCCTCTCCTCTGCGAAGACCCGTCGCTGTCACCAGTCGAACGAACGCGGCAATCCGGGGATCCCCCGTGCGAGCGAACCTCAGGATCGCTCTGACTCTCATCGACCGTCGGCGCACGGACTTCCTCGGTGCCCTCGGTGAGGCTCCACACCGGGAGTTCGGTGTCGGTGATCGGGTTGGGGAGAGTGTTGCCGCTCCACTTCCGGGCCAGCCGGCACGCCCGATGGAGAATCGCCCGAATGCGGCGGACCCGTTCTTGAGAGAGTCCCGAGTCCTTCAGCTTCCGGAGGTACTGCTCCACGTCGAATGGCGTAAGCGATGCGATCCGACGGCGACCGATCGACTTCTGGATATGCAGCGTCCACACCGTCTCGTAGTCGGAGGCGGTGTTGGGCGAGAGATCGGACCAGCCGTTCGCCCTCCACGCCGTGATGGCGTCGTTGACCGTCGTCGTCGGTCCCCAGTGCGGCGACGGGTCGGGGATCGCGGCCGGCTTCGTCTCCTGCTCGGTCACCAGGCGGGCCAACTCTCGCTCCGCCGCTCGGCGATTGCCCCGGAACCGACGGTGGAGGTGCCGCACCCGGCCTTCGCTGTCCCGGCCCACGTACACCCGGAGCTCCCAGGTGTCGGGATCACCGACCAGTCGCATGCTTCCTGCCATCGAACTCCCCCACAACATGTTGGGTTTTATGTTGGGTTCTTCTGGCTACGAGGGATAGCAATGGCGACATACCAGAGTAGATATGCCATCTTTACTGGGAAAACGACTGGCAGTCCCAACGGGATTCGAACCCGTGTCGCCACCTTGAGAGGGTGGTGTCCTAGGCCTCTAGACGATGGGACCATGAAGGCCGTTCCGTCAGAACGACCCACGGCTGTATCGACCACGCAAAACTGCGTCACAACGCTCCTGGTGGAGAGCACCGCAAGCGCTCGGGGGGGAGGGCTCGAACCTCCAACCTCATGAACCAGAATCATGCGCGCTGCCAGTTGCGCCACCCCCGATTGGGCGAACCGTCAATTTAGCCCACTCGGCCTGGCCCGGATGCGGCCTCTGGCGGGGGGTGTCGACCCGAGTTCCGATCCCCTCCTTCGCACCCCATCAGTCATCGCTACGATCGAAGTCTGATGACCATGGAACGGGTGGTGATCGTGGGAGGGGGGATCATCGGGACCATGCACGCCCGGGAGGCCTGCCGGCGTGGGTGGGAGGTCGTCCACCTCGAGTCTGACGCCGGGCCCCGTCGGGCCTCCGTGCGCAACTTCGGGCTCATCTGGGTAAGTGGGCGGGCCCACGGCCCCGAGTTGGAGCTCGCCCTTCGGGCTCGCCTGCTCTGGCAGGAGATCGCCGAGGACTCCCCCGGTGTCGGGTTTCGGCCCGATGGGTCGTTGACCCTGGCCGGCAATGACAACGAACTGGGCCTGATGGCCGAGGTCGCCGCTCACCCCGACGCCTCCGCCCGCGAGTTCGAGCTCCTCGACGAATCCGGGGTCCGTGACGTCAACCCGGCGATCAAAGGGGACCTCGTCGGCGGCCTGTGGTGCCGACGCGACGCGGTGGTCGAGCCCGGATCCGTCCTCGCCGCCGTCCGTGCCACCCTCGAGGACGGTGGCCGCTACCACTGGCTGCCCGGACACCAGGCGGTCGACGTGCTACCCGACGGAAACGGGCAAGACGGCGCCGGACCGGCGGTGGTCGACCACGCCGGGGGGACCCACCCGGCATCGCTGGTGGTGCTGTGCATCGGGGACCGTCTGTCGGGACTCGGCAAACGCATCGGTACCGCGCTGGCAGCGGCACCGCTGCGCCGGTGCCGGCTCCAGATGATGCAGACCGCTCCCACCTCCGAGCACATCACCACCCCTATCGCCGACGGCGACTCGATGCGGTACTACCCAGCCTTCGATCTTCCCGGTCGGGACGGCCTGTTGCCGGCCCGCGCCGAGACCACCGAGTGGGGCATGCAGCTGCTGATGGTGCAACGGGCGACCGGGGGCCTGACCATCGGGGACACCCACCGCTACGACGAGCCCTTCGACTTCGCCGTCGACGAGGCTCCCTACGAGCACCTGCACGCCCGGGCCGAGGCCCTGTTGGGCTGGGATCTGCCACCGGTGGTCCGGCGGTGGGCCGGGGTGTACACGGCCGTCACCGACGACTCGATCGTCTTCCGCCATCGGGTGGACCCCGGAGTGTGGGTGGTCACCGGCCCGGCCGGGCGCGGCATGACTCTCGCCCCGGCCATCGCCGAGGAGACTTGGAACGAGATGGTGGCATGAGCGTCCCGATCCGCATGGTGGCCCTGGACATGGCCGGCACCACGGTGGCCGACGACGGCGCCGTGGAGGAGGCCTTCTGGCGTGCGCTCAAGGCGGTCGGCCTCAGCTCCGGTCAGCTGATGGACGATCCCGAGAGCTACATCCGGCGCACCATGGGCCAGTCCAAGATCACTGTCTTCTCCGAGCTGCTCGGCGGGGATCGTCACCGCGCCGAACAGGCCAACGCCGCATTCGAGGATGCCTTCGGCAAGGCGGTCGACCGTGGCGAGGTGGTGGCCATCCCCGGGGCGGAGTCGTGCCTGGCCACCCTGCGCCGGGCGGACATGCGCCTGTGCCTCACCACCGGTTTCTCCCCCACCACCCGCGACCGGATCATCGCCTCGCTGGGCTGGGAGGGGATGGCCGACCTCGTGCTCTCCCCCGCCGATGCCGGGCGGGGGCGGCCGTGGCCCGACATGATCCTCACCGCCGTCCTGCGCCTGCGGATCGACGACGTCGCCGAGGTGGCCGTGGTCGGCGATACGTCGAGCGACCTGGTGGCCGGGGCCCGCGCCGGCGCCTCCCTGGTCATCGGCGTGCTCAGCGGGGTCCACTCCCGGGCCGACCTGGCCCAGGCCCCCCACACCCATCTGATCGACTCGGTGGCAGACCTTCCTTCGCTGCTGCTCGACCGCTCACGGTGAGCGAGCGGTGGTGAGACCCCACGAGCTCAATCGGAGCTTCACCTGGCAGCGGCGGCCCGGACCGTACCGCGCTATCAGCGACAAGCAGGCCGTCCAGTACGACGACGCCGGCTTCTTCGTCTTCGAGGACGCCTTCGACGCCGGAGAGGTTGCCCGCCTCACCGAGGAGATCGATCCCGTCGAGGAGCGCCAGGAGGAATGGCTCCGTGACCACGGGGGGACGTTCCTGATCGCCCGGGCCGACGAGATCACCTTCACCACCCACCTGGTGCTCGGGTCCCAGTTCCTGCGGCGGTTCGTCTGCGCACCGGTGCTCGCCGGCCTGTGTGCCGATCTGGTGGGCCCTGATGTGCGTCTCTACTGGGACCAGGCCGTCTACAAGAAGCCGCACACCGAGTCCCCGTTCCCCTGGCATCAGGACAACGGCTATGCCTTCATCGAGCCCCAGCAGTACCTCACCTGCTGGATCGCGCTCACCGACGCCGACGAGGAGAACGGCTGCCCCTGGGTCGTCCCGGGCGTGCACACCATGGGCACCCAGGCCCACGAGTACTCCGACGTCGGCCTGGTCTGCTTCGATCGGCCCGCCGAGGCGCAGTCGGTACCGGTCCGGCAGGGCAGCATCGTGGTCTTCTCATCGCTCACGCCCCATTGCACCGGGGCCAATCGGACCGACCGGACCCGCAAGGCGTACATCGTCCAGTACGCCCCCGACGGGGCCGAGGTCCTCCACGTCGATGGCGACGGCCGGGTGGCGCGGACGCCAGCGGATGACCCTGGACGGCAGTTTTCCGTGTTGGCCGCGGGCCTTCCCGTCACCGCCTGATCCCACCCGACGCCGGCCCTCTGGTGCCGGGTCGGGCTCAGCGCCAGAGGTCGCGTGACTCGACGGGGCCTTCAGGAGTGAGCACGGTGCCCGACAGCGTCGGATCGTCGCTACGCATGCGCCACTGCAGGAGGCGTTGGGCTGCCTGCCACCCGAGCTCGGGAGCGGCTCCCGATCCGACCAGATCGTGCAGTTGACCGGGATCGGCAGTCAGATCGAAGAGGAGCGGGGGGAGCACGGTCGGGTCGGCGGCGAACTGCACGTACTTGACGTCCGGCCCCCGGACGACGTCGAGGGCGCAGTGGGCCATGGGCACCCCCAAGTATCGCTCGGCCATGCCGGTGGACGGATTGGAGAAGTTCCAGCTCCAATGGGCCTCGGTGCGCCAGTGATCGGGACCCGCGCCAGCGCCGGCACCGGGGTCGGCGCCATCGCCGGTGATGAACGGCTGGAGGGCGAAGCCGTCGGCCTGCAGCGGCACCTCGATCCCCAGCCACGTACAGATGGTAGGCAGCACGTCGACGGACTCGGTGAACGAGTGGACCACTCGACCACGGGTTGCCGACGCCGCCGGGTCGGGGTCGCGGATGATGAGTGGGACGTGGAAGGACTCATCCCAGTAGCCGACCTTCTCGAGCAGCCAGTGGTCTCCGCCCATCTCGCCGTGGTCACTGGTGAGCACCACCAGGGTGGAGTCGATCAGGCCGGTTGCGTCGAGGTAGTCGAACAGGTGGGACAGTTGGTCGTCGACCTCCTTCTGCGCGCCGTGGTAGGTGGCGCGGAGCTGGCGGCGCTCGGTCTCGTCCTCGGGGGCGCCGACGTGGGGCAGGTACATGAGGACCTCATTGAGCGGGTGGGCTGCGGCCTCCTCGGCCTTGGTCGGGGCGGCGACGAACGGCGGCATCCCGTCGGCGTCGTAGAGGTCGTGGTAACCGGCGGGGTTGCGGCGCGGCGGATGGGGTCGGATGAACGAGGCATGCACGAAGAAGGGGCGGTCCCCGTTCTGCTCCAACCATGCGGTGACCGCCTGCTCCAAAAATGCGGTCTCCGACTGCTCGGCAGTGAACCGGGCCGGGGCCCACGTCGAGCCATGCCGGTCGGCACCGGGGAAGTTGGCGATGGGCAGGTAGAGATCTTGCGGATTGGCGGGCACGTCGACCCCCTGGGCGGCCAGCCACCTTCCCCACTGGCGGCTGCCCGCCTCCCACGGCTCGTGGACCACCGCCCGAAAGCCGGGCAGGACCTCTTCGTAGGAGCGAAGCCTCGGGTCTCCGGCCGGCAAGGTGCGGGGATCGAGGCTGGTGTCGGTGTAGCCGAAGAGCACCGGGTCGTAGCCGGCGGCGCGGGCCAGCAGGGCGACGTTGGTGAAGCGGGCGTCGAGCGGGGTGCCGTTGAGCACCGAGCGGTTGTGGTGCAGGTAGGTGCCCGTGTACAGGCACGCTCGCGACGGGCCGCACGGCGCCGCGTTGGCCCAATGATTGGCGAACAGGGTGCCGGCAGCGGCCACCTTGTCCAGGGTCGGGGTGGTGAGAACCGGATGGCCGAGGGCGGACAGGCTGTCACCGCGCCACTGGTCGACGGTGATGAACAGAACGTTGCGGCTCATCGGCCGGCTGTCGCGCCGGTCGGCGCCCCGATCACCACGGCAAGGACCCGGTCATCCCAACGACACGTGCAGCGAGCTCAGGTGATCGAACCCGATGATCCGGCCCAGGGCCACACCGAGGGTCTCCTTGGCGTAGTAGGGGACGGTGGAGAATCCTTTGATCGGCGAGGTACGGGTGGGAGTCGGATACGGGGTCAGACCGAGCGACGAGGCGATGGCCAGGCTGCGGTCCTCGTGGAACGGATCGGTCACCACCAGCACGGTACCGTCCCGGTGGTCGACGAGCACCGGGGTGGCCAGCGACAGGTTCTGCCACGAGTCGTTGCCGCCGGCTTGGAAGATCACATCACTGGGGATACCGGCGGCGATCAGGTAGCGGGCCGAAGCCTCCGACTCGGTGTAGAGGTCGCCTGGCTCCTTGGAGCCGGTGACCATGATGTCGGCGGCGTAGTGCTGGTGCCAGAGCAGCTCGGCCTCGTCGAGCCGCGAGGCCAGGTCCGGCGAGGGGACCCCGTTGTACTGGGCCGCCCCCATCACCACGATGGCCCCCGCAGGCCTCGGCTCGTAGCGGCGCCCGGTGAGCCACACCTGGACCGCGGTCACCACCAGGTAGATCAGGATCAGCATGACCAGGAAGGTGACGACCCGGACGATGAACCGGAGCAGGCGGAGCCCGGTCAAGGTGGCGAGGAGACCCACGGGGTTCAGTGCACCTCGGCCCAGGGGCCGGGCTCGCCCAGGCTCACTGCCGGGACCGGTCGTCGGCGCGTTCCAGCGCGGCCTCCAGGCGGGGCAGGGCCCGATCGGGTCCGAGCACCTCGAGGGCTTCGAACAGCGGGGGGCCCACCCGCCGGCCGGTGATGGCCACCCGGATCGGCGCCTGGGCCTTCCCCAACTTGCGGCCCACCCCCTCGCCGACCGCCAGGGTGGCGGCATGAAGGGCGTCGCGGTTCCAGTCGCCCGCGCCGGCCAAGGCCCGGTACGCCTTGAGGGCCCCCGACAGGATGGTGCCGGCCAACTCGTCGTCGGCGACGGCACCGGCCCAGGCGTCCTCGTCGACGGCCGGCTCGTCGAGGAAGAGGAAGTCGACCATGGCCGGGACCTCGCTGAGGACGGAAACCCGCTCTTGGACCAGCGGCGCCACGTGGACGAACACCGCCTCGTCGAAGCTCGCTCCCGGCCACGGGGCACGGTCCCCGGTCAGCCACGGCCTGCAGGCGTCGATGAACTCGTCGGTGGCCATGGCCCGGATGTACTCCCCGTTCATGTGGGTGAGCTTGGCCACGTCGAAGAAGGCCGGGGAGTGGTTCACGTCTTCCAGGCGGAACCATTCGATCATCTGGGTGACCTCGAAGATCTCCTCTCCGCCCGGCGGGCTCCACCCCAGCAGGCCTAGGTAGTTGACGAACGCCTCGGGTAGATAGCCCTGCTCCCGGTACGACTCGACGGCCACCGGGTCCCGGCGTTTGGACAGCTTCTTGCGCTGTTCGTTGACCAGCATGGGGAGATGGGCGAAGACCGGGAGCGGCGGCGTGACTCGCTCGGCCCCACCGACCGAGCCGTCGGTCCGCCACCCGGCGGAGGCCAACGCCTCCCAGGCCAGGATGCCCTTGGGGGTGGTGGGCAGCAGGTCCTCCCCACGGATCACATGGGTGATGGCCATGTCGATGTCGTCGACCACGTTGGCCAGCACGAACAACGGCGCACCATCGGCCTTGACCACGACGAAGTCGTCCATGGCGTCACAGGGGAACTCGACCGCTCCCCGGATGACGTCGTGCACAATGGTGACCCCCTCGGCGGGCGTGCGGAACCGGAGGGCCCGGCCGTCGGCGCGGGGAAGGCCGCGGGTGCGGCAGAACCCGTCGTAGCCGGGGGTCTTGATGCCGGCCGCTTTGTTGCGGGCGTCGATCTGGGCGCGGGTGCAGTCGCAGGCGTAGAGGAATCCGCCCTCCCACAGTGCGTCGACCGCCTGCCGGTACCGCTCGGTCCGCAGCGACTGGCGGTACGGGCCCTCGTCGGGGTCCATCCCCAGCCAGTGCATGGCCGAGGTGATCCCGTCCACCCACTCCTCACGGTTGCGCTCGGTATCGGTGTCCTCGATGCGGAGGATGAAGGTTCCGCCGGACTGGCGCGCCACCAACCAGTTGAACAGCGCGGTGCGGGCGTTGCCGACGTGGAAGTAGCCGGTGGGTGAGGGGGCGGAGCGGACTCTCGGGGCGTCCCCGGGCACTCGTTGGTTACTCGTCTTCGACGATGGTGATGGCTCCGGTGGGGCAGCCGTTGGCCGCCTGGCGGACCTTCTCGCGCAGCTCCTCGCCGGGGTGCTCGTCGAGCACATAGAGGAAACCGTCGTCACGCACCTCGAACACCTCGGGCGCGATGCCCATGCACACGGCGTTGCTGGCGCACTCGTCGTAGTCGACAACAATCTTCACGTGATGCCTCCGTCCAGCTCGGCGAACCAGCCCGAGTGTATCGGCCCACCGCGCGGGTGCCCGGACACCGGGTGGTAGCCGACCGGGTGGCCGGTCGGCTAAGAATCGTCCCGTGACCGCCACTCCCTCCACCCTTCCGCACCCACCGACCCCACGGCGGGCCCGTGCCCGGCTTGTGCTGACCATGGTCGCAGCCCTGGCCCTGGTGTGCGCGGCCTGCTCGTCCGGGGGGACCTCGTCGCCCACCACCTCCTCGACCACAGGGGCGTCGCCCGCCTCCACCGCCTCATCGACCGGCCTACCGCCGATCCGCCACGTCTTCGTGATCGTCCTGGAGAACGAGGGCTACGACAACACCTTTGGGGCCCCCTTCAACGACCCCTACCTGGCCACCAGCCTGCCCTCGGCGGGAGCGCTCCTGACCAACTACTACGGCATCGGGCACTTCTCCAACGACAACTACGTGGCCATGGTCTCCGGCCAGGCCCCCAATCCTGACAACCAAGCCGACTGCCTCCAGTACGTCGACTTCCCGGCAACAGCCACCATCGCCGCCGACGGTCAGATCTCCGACTCCGGCTGCGTCTTCCCCACCTCGGTCACCACCGTGGCCAATCAGCTCACCAAGGCCCACCTGACCTGGAAGGGTTACATGCAGGACATGGGCAACATCCCGTCACGCGAGTCGGCGGTGTGCGGCCATGCCACCATCGGGGCAGGCGACTCGACCGAGGTAGCGGTGCCCGGGGACGGCTACGCGGCCCGGCACGATCCCTTCGTCTACTTCCACTCGATCATCGACGACGCCGCCATGTGTGATGCCGACGTGGTCCCCCTCGGCACCACCGGCGGGAAGCTCCCGGCCGGCACGCCGGCGGGTGTAACCAGCCTGACTACCGACCTCAAGTCCGTGGCCACCACCCCCAATCTGAGCTTCATCATCCCCAACCTATGCAACGACGGCCACGATGCCCCCTGCATCAACCAGCAGGGCTCGGCCTCCCCGCTGACCAACATCGACTCCTTTCTCCAGACCTGGGTCCCGTTGATCACCGGCTCGCCAGCGTTCAAGAAGGACGGCCTGCTCGAGGTCACCTTCGACGAGGCCGACACCGATGAGGGCAGCGCCGATGCTTCCGCCTGCTGCAACGAGATGCCCGGCCCGGCGGCGCCCCTCCCCGGCGGCAGCGGTCCCGGCGGAGGCCGCATCGGCACGGTGCTGCTCTCCCCCTTCATCAAGGGGGGCACGGTGAGCAACGTCCCCTACAACCACTACTCCACCCTGGCCACCATCGAGGACATCTTCGGTCTGCCCAAGCTCGGCCAGGCCCAGACGGTGAGCGCCACCTTCGGCAAGGACGTGTTCACCAAGTCCGGCTGAGAACTGGCCCGACCGGCCCGACCGGGGCCACCTGACCGGATGGAGACGGTGGGGGTGCGGTCGGTCCCGGCGACCTCAGGGGGCCAGATCCCACGCCGGCTTGGAGCGAGACAGGCGGGCGGCGGCCGCCGCCACCGGCACCAACAGCACCACGGCGACCAGCAACGGAAGGGCCACGTGGACGTGGAGGACCAGCAACGTGCCCACCATGGCGCCGGCGAACATGGCGAAGATCGACAACCCGCGCCGTCCGAGCCGCGAGTTCGCCCCGCCGCCCAGGCGGCTCTCGAAGGCGGTGCCGGTGATGGTCAGGGTGAGCACGGTGGTGGTGAGGTCGGGCACCGCCAGCTTCCGCGCCGTTCCGTTCTGGATGCCCGTCCCCGACGCCAACAGGGCGATGAGGGCGAAGCGCCAGGCGGAGACCCCGATGTCGGTCACCGCCCAGGCGATCACCGCGGCCACCGCGGCTAGCACGGCCTCACCGGCGGTGGACACCGCCAGCACGCGGCCCCGCCGGGGCCCGAGGTGGACGACGACCCGCCCCGCGACCGCGGCACCGAGGGCGAAGGCGACCAGGGCCAGCACCGATGCGCCGAGCGAGAAGCCCTTGGCGCCAGCCAGGGCGAAGGCAAGAAAGACCACGTTGCCGGTCATGTTGGCCACGAACACGTGCCCGAGGACCAGGTAGCTGAAGGCATCCACCAGCCCGGTGACCACGGTGAGGGTCAGCAGCAGCGGCGAGAGCGGGCCGTGTTTGTCGCCTTCGGGCGGGCGCAGGGTGTGCCAGGCGTCGGTCACGGTGGTCAGCATGGGGGCCTCCTGATGGTGTCCGGGTCATGTGCCGCTGAACGATGGCTACCAGAGAGCGATGGTGTGGGCAACGGCCCGCCCTCCCACCGGTCAGGTCAGCTCGATGGTGCGGGTGACCTCGACCGTTTCGAGCAGCTGTCGGTCGTGGGAGACCAGCAGCAAGGTCCCGTCGAAGCCGGCCAGCGCCGACTCCAGCTGCTCGATAGCGGGGAGGTCGAGATGGTTGGTGGGCTCGTCGAGCACCACGAAGTTCACCCCCCGGGCCTGGAACATGGCCAGTTCTGCTCGCGTGCGCTCACCCGGTGAGAGCGACCGGGCCGGCCGGGTGACATGGTCGGCGCCCAATCCGAACTTGGCCAGGAGCGACCTGGCCTCGGCCTGGGTGAGCCGGCATCGGTCGACGACGGTGCGGACCAGGTCGTGGTCGCCTCCCATCGCCCCACGGTCCTGGCCCAGTTCGCCGACTACGACGCTCGGGCCCCACCACCGGTCACCGGCGGCCAGCGGCAGCCGACCGAGCAGCGCCCCCAGCAGGGTGGACTTTCCGGTCCCGTTGGCCCCGGTCAACGCCACCCGCTCGCCCCAGTCGATCTCGAGGTCGAGCGGACCCATCGAGAACGAGCCCCGCTCGATCATTGCCCCGTCCAGCCGGACCACGACAGCGCCGGCCCGGGGCGCCTCCTCGATGGTGAACCGGAGGTCCCATCCCTCGAAGGGCTTCTCCACCACCTCGAGAGAGTCGAGGGCACGATCGGTCTGGCGGGCCTTTGACGCCAGCTTTTCGGTGCGGTTGATCCGGAAGTCGCGCTGGGCCTTGTCGTTGTCACGCGGGGCTCGGGCCTCTCGGCGGACCCCGGTGGTGACCCACTGGCGCTGCCGCTCCGCCCTTGACTCCAACTGGGCTCGCCGGCGGTCGTAGACCTCGTAGGCCTCGGCCGCGTGGCGGCGGGTGTTGGCCCGTTCCTCTTGGTAGCCACGCCATCCACCGCCGAACTCGGTGGCCGTACGGCTGTGGGCATCGAGCTCGAGCACGGTGGTCACCGTCCGCTCGAGGAAGTGCCGGTCGTGGGAGACGACGACCATCCCGCCGGGACGGGAGGTCACCCACGACTCGAGCCGGCGCAGGCCTTCGAAGTCGAGGTCGTTGGTTGGCTCGTCCAGCAAGGTGATGTCGAAGTGGGACAGTTCGATGCCGGCCAGGGCCACCTTGGCCCGCTGACCACCGGACAGCGCGGCCACCTCGCGGTCAGCCAGCGCCGGGCCGAGCCCCATGTCGTCGAGGATCGAGTCGATGCGGGCGTCGAGGTCGGCCACTCCCAACCGGTTGAACCGTTCGAGAGCGACCTCGTAGCGGAGCTCGGCCTGACGCGAGCCCTCGGCCAGGCCGACCGCCGCCGCGGTGAGCTCATCTTCGGCCTCCAGGGCTCCGGTCCGGCGGGCCAGAGCCTGTCGCACGGTCACGCCCGCGGTGACCTCGTGCTCCTGGCCCAGGTAGCCAACGGTGGCCGTCGGCGGGTCGAGCACCACCTCGCCCGAGTCGGCCTCCAGCGCTCCGGCCAGGGCCTGCAGCAGGGAGGACTTCCCGGCGCCGTTGGGGCCGATCACCCCGATGTGGCTCTCCGGTCCGACGGTAACCGACACCCCGGCGAGGACGGTGCTCCCGCCCCGATCCAGGATGAGCTGGCGCGCCACCAGGGTGGCCGACACTGTCGAGCGTGACGTAGGAGCGTGATGCGCGGGCACGGGAGCCTCCGGGACCGAGAGTCGAGGGACGGGGTCGAGGGTCGAACACGGGGTTCACTCGCCATCAGCGCACGGAGCAACGATAGCGCTGCCCCGCCGAGCGCTGCTCCCTGCCCCGCCGAACGCTGCTCCCTGCTCCCGCCCCTCTTCGTCGAACGCTTTGCTGAACTCTGTAACACCGTTACAGAGTTCAGCAATTAAGTCGGCCAGGGTCCCCGTCCATTGCTGATCGCCCCGGCCGACCGCCAGGGTCCCCGTCCACTGCTGATCGCCCTGCCGACCGCCAGGACAGCGTCGTCCGGGCCGTCCTAGGGCTTGTCGCTCCCGACCACCCACATGGAGAAGAATTGTGATCCCCCGCCGTAGGCCTGGCCCAGGGCCAGCCGGACCCCGTCGATCTGGTGCTCTCCGGCCTGGCCGCGCACCTGCATGGCCACCTCGAGGAAGCGGAGCATCCCCGAGGCCCCGATCGGGTTGGAGGACAACACGCCACCCGAGGTGTTCCAGGGGATGTCGCCGGTGAAGGCGGTGGCCCCCGCCTCGGTCAGCTTCCACCCGTCGCCCAGGTCGCAGAACCCGAGGTTCTCCAACCACATCGGCTCGTACCAGCTGAACGGCACGTAGACCTCGGCCACGTCGATCTGCGCACGCGGGTTGGTGATCCCGGCCTGGGCGTAGACATCGGCGGAGCAGTCCCGCCCGGCCTGCGGATTGACCTGGTCCCGGCCGGCGAACATGGTGGGCTCCGAGCGCATGGCCATGCCGTGGACCCAGGCCGGCGGGAACGAACCCGACACCGCGTCCTCGGCGGACAGCACCATGGCCGCGGCACCGTCGGAGGACGGGCACGCCTCGAGATAGCGCAGCGGGTCCCACAGCATCATCGAGTCCTCGACCATCTTCATGTCGATGTCGGCCAGGTGCAGATGGGCGTACGGGTTGCGCATGGCGTTCTGGCGGTCCTTGACCGCCACCATCCGGCCGATGTGCTCGGGCGCGCCCGAACGCCGCATGTAGGCGCGGATATGGGGGGCGAAGTACCCGCCGGCCCCGGCCAGCAGCGGGGCGGCGAAGGGTTGGGGCACCGAAAGCGCCCACATGGCATCCGAGTCGGACTGCTTCTCGTAGGCCACGCACAGGACGCGCTTGTGGATCCCCGAGGTGATCAGGTGGGCGGCGACCAGGGCGGTCGACCCCCCCACCGAGCCGGCGGTATGGACCCGGAACATGGGCTTGCCCACCGCGCCGAGGGCCGGGGCCAGGTACAACTCGGGCATCATGTTGCCCTCGAACATGTCCGGGGCCTTGCCGATGACCACGGCGTCGATGTCGCCCCAGCTGAGGTCGGCGTCGGCCAGGGCCATCTTGGCTGCCTCGCGCACCAGGCCTGCGATGGACACGTCCTCCCGCTTGGCCTTGTGGTGGGTCTGGCCCACTCCGATGACTGCGCAACGCTCTGCCATCACTCACCCTCCAGGACGCAGACGAGATTCTGTTGCAGGCACGGGCCCGAGGTGGCGTGGGCCACCGCCCGGTTGGCCTGGCCCGAGGCGATGCGGGTGGCGGCCTCGCCGATGCGGATCAGGCCGGCCGACATGATCGGGTTGGCGGCCAGCGCGCCACCCGACGGGTTGATGGCCACACCGTCGTCCAGTCCGAGGGCCTCCTTCAGGATGATCTCCTGGTGGGCGTAGGGGGCGTGCAGCTCGGCCACGTCCACCGGACCGTCGGCCACCCCGGCCACGTCGGCGGCGGTGACCGTCGACGGCGACCCGGTGAGGTCGCGGGCCCCGAGGGAATGGGTCTCCATGCGGTGGTCGAAGCCGGTGATCCACACCGGGCGCTCCGACCAGGCCCGGGCCTTGTCGCCGGCCGCCAGCACGACGGCGGCGCAACCGTCGGTGATCGGCGGCAGCGCGTGGCGGCGCAGCGGCGAGACCACGTAGTCGTCCTCGAGCAGCGTGGCCGCGGGGATGTCGTTGGCCACCTGGGCCTTGGGGTTCCCGAGGGCGTCCCGCCGCGACCGGGCGGCGATGGCGGCGAACTCGGCCTCACTCCCCTTGCCGGCGTCGATGAGGGCTCGGGCCTGCAGGGCGGCCAGGCTGACCGGATCCGGCCACAGGGGGGCCAGATAGTAGGGATCGAGTTGCAGGGCGAGGATCTCGTTGAGATTGCCGAGGGAGGATCGACCGAAGGCGTAGACCAGGGCGGCGTCGATCTCGCCCTCTTGGAGGAGCACCCAGGCCTCGTACAGGGCCCAGGCCCCGTCCATCTCCACGTGGCTCTCGGCCCGGGGCGGCCACACCCCCACCGCGTCGAGGGCGGTCACGAAGCTGAACGGCCCACCGATCAGGTAGTCGGTGGAGCCCGAGCAGATGAAGTCGACGTCGTCCTTGGTGATCCCGATGGTGCCGAACACCTCGGCGATCACCGGCAGGAGCATCTCGACCTCATTGTGCTCCTCGTCGCGCCGCACGTTCTGCGACTGGGCGAACGAGGCGATCGACACCGGGCGGACCGGTCGCACGGAACGGGCCGAGCGGCCGGCGGCACTCACAGGTACTCCTTGAACGTCTCGTAGTCGGCATCGGGTTCGCCGTTGGGCCGGAAGTACTTGACCGAGGCCAGCGAGGGAGTCAGCTGGTCGGGCTCGACCCACACCGCCTCCACCCGCATGCCCATGCGGATCTGGTCGGTGGGGATCTCTTGGATGAGTCCCATGAACGAGAGGTTGGCCCCGTCCAGGAGGATCTGGGCGCAGATGTAGGGGATCTCGATGGACTGGCCGGCGAAGGGCACGTTGACCACGCAATAGGTGGTGATGGTGCCGACGTTGGCCAGCTCCACGTCCTCGGTGGTGGGCACCCCGTCGGTGGGGCAGGAGCCCCGGGACGGGACATAGACCTTGCCGCACACCGGGCATCGCTGGCCCACGAAGGCGCCGCGCTCCAAGCCGCGGAGGAAGCGGGACTGGGCCACGCCGGGGGTGAAGTCGAAGTCCAGCCGGATGGGGGTGGCCAGGGTGGTCACCGGGCCCAGCTCGTCACCGGCAGAAGCAGCAGCGGTGTCGCTCATCGGTCGGCACCTCCCTCGGACCCTTCGGGCACGAAGGCCTCGATGTCGGCCATCGACCCGACGCGCTCGGCCGCGGGCCGGAACCGGACGGTGACCCGGTCACCACTGGCCAGCCGGTCGGGCCCGCCGCAATCGACCACGTGGAGCATGGCCGTGTCGGCTCCGTCCAGCCGGATCAGCGCCCAGGCGAACGGGCGCTGCAGGGGGTGCTTGGGGAGCGGATGGGACACCCACGCCCACGACTCGACGGCACCACCCGGACCCACCTCCACCAGCTCACCGGTGTCCTCCCCGGTGGTCGGGTCGTACTCGGTGGGAGGCACGATGACCGATCCGCCCGCTCCCTGGACCCCGTACAACCGGCCGTCGCGGAGGCCGGTCAGGAAGGCGCCGATGACCGGCCCCACCGAACGTGAATACGGGTATTCGAGGCGGTGGCTGGCGTGCAGTGCTTCGCTCTCGGGCATCCCGGACCTCCCCCTGGCACTCGATCGACGTCAATTTTTCAAAAGTAGAACACATTTCACTTTTGTGCGCCAACAGCCGGGGACTACCGTGGCACCCCATGGCCGAGACCACCACGGACCGCCCCAACATCTTGTTGATCGTCTCCGACCAAGAGCGGCAGCGGTCGTGGCTCCCCCCCGGCGTGACCCTCCCGTGGCGGGATCGCCTCCGGGCCGAGGGCCTCGAGTTCACCGACTACTTCACCCACTCGTCGCCGTGCTCCCCGAGCCGGGCCAGCCTGCTCACCGGCCGCTACCTCGAGGGTCACGGGGTGGTCGACAACGTGATCATGCCCGAGCACACCGAGCTCCCCACCTCGACCCCCACCCTGGGGTCGCTGCTCGACGACGCCGGCTACCGCTCGTCCTACATCGGCAAGTGGCACCTGTCCCACTCCCCCACCCCGGACATGGAGGCCTACGGGTTCGCCGACTGGGACGGCAACGACCGCCACTTCATGGGGTGGGCCGGCACCGGCGTGCACTTCGACCCGATCATCGCCAGCAATGCTGCGACGTGGCTCGAGGCCAACGCCGGGCCCGCGTCAGCCGCTCCCCCCGGGGCCGGCTCCGGCAGGACCGATCCCTGGTTCCTGACCGTGGCCCTGGTCAACCCGCACGACGTCATGTGGTTCCCGGTGGACCAACCCGGGTACAAGGAGCGTCACCCCGACGACGTGGCCGCCATCCGCTCGGTGCTCGAGTCCGCCGCCTGGAAGGACGACGACCCCCTCCCCGTCTTCACCGACCCCTACCCCGAGGTGGTCGACCAGCTGCCGGCCAACTTCGGCGACGACCTCCACACCAAGCCGGAGGCCCACCGGCAGTGGCGCTGGGACCAGCAGCACGGGCTGTGGGGCTTCATCGACCCGTCGGACAAGGCGGCCTGGCTGCGTCACCTCGACTACTACGTGCACCTCCACCAGCTGGCCGACCGAAGCCTGGGCACGGTACTGGCCGCGCTGGAGGCATCGGGGGCGTGGGACGACACCGTGATCATCTTCACCTCCGACCACGGCGACATGTGCGGCTCCCACGGGCTGCGCTCCAAGGGCCCGTTCGTGTACGACGAGATCATGCGGGTGCCCCTCTACATGAAGGTGCCCGGCGTGACCACCGCCGGCTCGGTCACCTCCGCCCTGGGCAGCCATGTCGACCTGGCCGCCACCATCTGCTCGCTGGCCGGTGTCGAACCGTCGTCGGCGGCGACGACGGTGCAGGGCACCGACCTCACCCCGGTGCTGGCCGACCCGTCGGCATCGGTCCGGGACCACATCCTGTTCGCCCAGGACTCGGCCCAGACCACCGAGCTCAACAAGGTGCGCTACGCGCTGCGCGGCTTCTTCGACGGCCGCACCAAGTACGCCCGGTACTACGGGGTGGGCGGGGGCAAGCCGTCGACCGGGCTGTGGGGAAAGTCCCCCGGCACCAAGCTGTTCGACGTCGACTGTGCCTTCGACGACAACGACCACGAGTGGTACGACCACGACACCGATCCGGACGAGCTGGTCAACCTGGCCAACGACCGGTCCCGCCGCGCTGACTTACGCCAGGTCTACGAGCGGATGCGGGCCTACGAGCAGGAGTCGTTCGTCACCCTCGGATGAGGGTAGGGGTCAGCGGGTAGCGGCGATGCCCTCGAGGTGGGCCACCAGCCCCCGACAGCCGGACTCCACCAGGACGAGGCAGGACTCGAAGTCGTCGTCGTCGCCGTAGTAGGGATCCGGCACGTCGACCGCACCCCCGGCCCGGGGATCGAACGAGCGCAACAGGACCAGCCGATCCTCGTAGCGGTCGTCGCCGGCGTTCTTCCGGGCCAGGCTCATCAAGGTCTGCTGGTGGCCACGGTCGAGGCACACCACCAGGTCGGTGGCGTCGAACCAGGCCGACTCGAATGCCCGGGCCCGGTGCCCGCGGTCGAGGTAGCCGCGTCGCTCCAGCGCCGACAGGGCCCGGTCATCCATGGGCTCGCCGGCATGCCACCCGCCGGTCCCGGCACTGGAGATGGCCAGATGGTCGGCCAGGGTGGTCCCGTCGCCCAGCTCACGGGCCGAGGCCAACTGGTGCAGCACGGCGGCGGCCATCGGCGACCGGCAGATGTTTCCGGTGCACACGAAGCACACCGACTGCCGCTGGGCTGGTCGGGGCCCCGGGTACGGAGTCGGCGGAGAGGCGGGCCGGTCGGCGGATGCGGTCACCGGCTCATTCTGCACTGCGCCGCGCCCACGCCGGTACGCTGCCACCGAACGCGGCGATCCGTGCGCCAGATTCGAGGGGCCGGAGTCCGACACCACGTCCGAGGAGGACCAGATGAGCGAGCAACCGATGCCTCAGCAGATGGGCCACGGGGTGAAGCAGCGGGACATCATCCGGATGTCGCCCGAGGAGGTCGACTCCTTCCTCCACGAGCGCCGCCCCATGACCATGTGCACGCTCAACCACGACGGCTCCATCCACGCCGTGGCCATGTGGTACGGGTTTCTCGACGGATGCATCGCCATCGAGACCAAGGGCAAAGCGCAAAAGGCGGTCAACCTGACCCGCGACTCGCGCCTCACCTGCATGTTCGAGGACGGCGACTACTACGAGGAGCTGCGCGGCGTGGAGCTGGTGGGCAGGGCCGAGATGGTCGACGACCCCGACAAGAAGTGGGAGCTCGGGGTCAATCTCTTCGAGCGCTACTACGGGAGCTACACCACGGACCTGCGGCCCTTTGTGGAGACCATGCTCAACAAGCGGATCGTGGCCAAGCTGGTGGTCGAACGCACGGTGTCGTGGGACCACCGCAAGCTCGGGCTGCCCGCCACCCGCCCGGCCTGAGCCAGACCATCGCCCGCCCATTGGTCACCCGCCCATCGGTCACCCGCCCACTGGTCGCCCGCCCATCCATCGCCCGCCCATTCGTGCCTCGATTTGGAGGTCGGTATGTCCCACCCCATGAGCGGCGAGGAGATCCTCACCTTCCTCACCGCTGAGCCGGCCCGCACCGGCAAACTGGCCACCGTGCGGGCCGACGGCCGTCCCCATGTGGCGCCCATCTGCTTCGTGGTGGATGCCTCGGTCATCGGAGAAGGCGCGCCGGTCGGCGACCTTGTCTTCAGCACCGGCGCCGACAGCCTCAAGGGCAAGGCACTTCGCCGCGATCCCCGGGTGGCGCTGTGCGTCGATGACGAGCGTCCGCCCTTCTCCTTCGTGACCATCGAGGGGGTGGTGACCATCAGCGAGGAGCCCAGCGAGGTCGCCCACTGGGCCGCGGTGCTCGGCGGCCGGTACATGGGAGCGGAGAATGCCGAGGCGTACGGGAAGCGCAATGCGGACCCGGGGGAGCTCTTGGTGCGATTGCGACCATCCCACATCGTGGCCGTCGCCGATCTGGCCGGCTGACCGCTGCCGGCCGGCGGCAGGAAAGGGGTCGGCGCCGATCGGGCCCCCGGGTCACAAGTCCGGTGTAACCAGTCGGCGTTGACCCGCGCCAGTTGGCTTGCGTGGCGCCGCCGTGCCTCGAACTGGTAGCACTGACGTCGACCAAGGGAGACAGACCATGATTCTCGATCGCTTCCGGATGACCAACAAGGTGGCCATCGTCACCGGCGCCGGACGCGGCATCGGTGCGGCCACCGCGGTGGGCCTGGCTCAGGCCGGCGCCGACGTGCTGATCTCGGCGCGCACCGCTGACCAACTGGCCGCAGTGGCCGGATTGATCGAGGATGCCGGCAGCCGCGCCGTGGTCGTCCCCGCCGACCTGAGCGACCTCGAGGCCGTGGCCGCCCTGGTCGACCACGCCCGGACTGAGTTCGGTCGCCTCGACCTGGTGGTCAACAACGTCGGTGGGGCCATGCCCCGCCCGTTCATGGACACCTCGCCGGGACGACTCGAGCAGGCGTTCCACTTCAACGTGTCGACCGCCCACGCCTTGCTGCGCCCGGCGGTGCCGCTCATGCTCGAGGACGGCGGTGGCTCGGTGGTCAACATCTCGTCGGCCATGGGGCGAATGGCGGGTCGGGGGTACCTGGCCTACGGCACGGCGAAAGGGGCCCTCGCCCACTACACCCGGCTGGCCGCCGCCGACCTGTCCCCCCGGATCCGGGTGAACGCCATCGCCGTGGGCTCGGTGGCCACGTCGGCCCTCGACATCGTGATGCAGACCGACGAGCTCCGACTGGCCCTGGAGGCCGGCACCCCCCTCGGCCGGATCGGGGACCCCGAGGAGATCGCCGCCGCCGTCGTCTATCTCGCCTCCGAAGCCGGGGCCTACATCACCGGCAAGATCCTCGAGGTCGACGGGGGCATCCAGTCCCCCAACCTCGACATGGGATTGCCCGACGTCTGAGTCGCACCCGCGGTCCGGCCCCCATCACCCCGCCCTGCCCGCCACCGACCACCGACCACCGACCACCGAGGAGCACGCCATGACCACCCCCCATCGAGTCGTCGCCTGGAGCACCGGCAACGTCGGCGTGCACGTCATCGCCGGCATCGACGCCCGCGACGACCTCGAGTTGGTCGGGCTCTGGGTGTCCAACCCGGACAAGGTGGGGAAGGACGCCGGCACCCTGGCCGGTCTCGACCGCGAGCTCGGGGTCACCGCCACCGACGACGTCGACGCCCTGCTCGCCCTCAAGCCCGACATCGTGGTGCACACCGCCATGGCCGACAACCGCCTGATGGAAGCGCTCGAGGACCTGCAGCGCCTCCTGCGCGCCGGCGTCAACGTGGTGTCGAGCGGTCCGGTGTTCCTCCAGTACCCCTACGGCGTGGTCGACGACTCGATGATCACGCCGGTGGTGGACGCCGCCCTCGAGGGCGGGGTGTCGCTCCTGGTCAACGGAGTCGACCCCGGGTTCGCCAACGACGCCCTGGCCCTGGTGCTGACCGGGGTGAGCGAGCGCATCGATGAGCTACGGGTATCGGAGATCCTCAACTACAACACCTACAACCAGCCCATGGTGCTGTTCGGCATCATGGGGTTCGGGCAGCCCCTCGACGACGTGCCCATGATCCTCCAGCCCGGGGTGCTCACCATGGCCTGGGGAAGCGTGGTCCGCCAGCTGGCCGCCGGGCTCGACGTCGAGCTCGACTCGGTCGACGAATGGTACGAGCGGCGGCCGGCCGTCAAGACCTTCGAGGTCGACGCCGGCACCATCGAGGAGGGAAGCGCCGCCGCCCTCCACTTCGAGGTGCGGGGCATGCATGACGGCCGGGCGGTCATCGTCCTCGAGCATGTCACCCGGCTCGACGACGACCTGGCGCCGGAGTGGCCGCAGCCGGCGGGGCAGGGGTGCTACCGGGTCCAGATCACCGGCGAGCCCAACTACACCCTCGACCTCCAGCTCCTCGGGAGCAACGGCGACCACAACACCGCCGGCCTCAAGGCCACGGCCATGCGCCTGGTCAACGCCATTCCGGCGGTGATCGACGGCGCTCCCGGCCTGCTCACCGCCCTCGACCTGCCCCCGGTGTTCGGCCGCGGCCTGGTTCGCTGAGCCCCGCACCCCCAAACGGGGCCGCCCGGTGGCCGGCTGGGATCAGGCAGCCGAACAGTAGGGTCCGGAGGGTGACGCAACGAGGAGGTAGCGACGCGTGAGCATGCCCGGACACGGCATGGGCATGGGTGGCGGTGGTGGCCAGTTCGGATCGGTGATGCGCTCGATGCGCCGCGACGAAACGGTCACCCAGCAGCACGTGACCAAGGGCACCACCCGGCGGATGATCCAGTTCGCCCGTCCCTACCGGAGGATCCTGACCGCCTTTTTGGTCTTCGTCATCGTCGATGCCGTAGTAGGCGTGATCAATCCGCTGTTGTTCCGGTCGATCATCAACGACGGGATCATCAAGCACAACAAGGACCTGATCATCGTCCTCTCGTTGGTGGCTGCGGGCGTGGCGGTAGCCGACACCGCCCTGTCCATCGCCATCCGCTGGGTGTCGGCCAAGGTCGGGGAGGGCCTCATCTACGACATGCGATCGCAGGTGTTCGCCCACATCCAGCAGATGCCCATCGCCTTCTTCACCCGCACGCAGACCGGGGCCCTCATCAGCCGCCTGAACAACGACGTCATCGGCGCCCAGCAGGCCTTCACCGACACCCTCTCGTCGATCGTCTCCAACCTGATCAGCGTGGCTCTGGTGCTGGTGGTCATGTTCTTCCTGTCGTGGAAGATCACGCTGATCAGCCTCATCATCCTTCCCGTCTTCGTCCTGCCGGCCAAGCGAGTGGGTCGAAAGCTGTCGGTGATCACCCGTGAGTCATACGGCCTCAACGCGCTGATGAACAACACCATGAACGAGCGCTTCAACGTGTCCGGCGCCCTGTTGGTCAAGCTGTTCGGCCGCCCGGACCAGGAGCGGGGCGAGTTCGAGCAGAAGGCGGCGCGGGTCCGTGACATCGGGGTGACCCAGGCCATGTACGCCCGCTTCTTCATCGCCGCCCTCTCCCTCACCGCCGCCCTGGCCACTGCCGTGGTCTATGGCTTGGGTGGGGTGCAGGCAGTGGACGGGGCCCTGACCGTGGGCACGGTGGTGGCACTGGCCGCCTACCTCACCCGCCTCTACGCCCCCCTCACCGCCCTTTCCAATGTCCAGATCGACGTGATGACCGCCCTGGTCTCCTTCGACCGGGTCTTCGAGATCCTCGACCTGCCCCCGATGATCACCGACAAGCCGGACGCCCTCCCGGTGCCGCCGGGGCCGGCCACCGTCGAGTTCGATCACGTCGACTTCCGCTACCCCGATGCCGAGGAGGTGTCGCTGGCCTCACTCGAGTCGGTGGCGGTCCTCGACACCACCGTCTCAAGCCAGGTGCTCTTCGATGTGACCTTCACCGCCCAACCCGGTCAACTGGTGGCCCTGGTGGGGCCGTCCGGGGCGGGCAAGACGACCATCAGCCAGCTCCTCCCCCGGCTCTACGACGTTCGCTCCGGGGCCATCCGCATCAACGGACTCGACGTCCGCGACGCCACCATGGCCTCCCTGACCTCCACCATCGGCGTGGTCACCCAGGACGCCCACATGTTCCACGACACCATTCGGCAGAACCTGCTGTTCGCCAAGCCCGATGCCACCGAGGGCGAGCTGGAGTCGGCCCTGGCCGGCGCCCAGATCGCCACCATGGTCAGCGCCCTGCCCGACGGCATCGACACGGTGGTCGGTGACCGGGGCTACCGGCTGTCCGGCGGCGAGAAGCAGCGTCTGGCCATCGCCCGCATCCTGCTCAAGGCCCCCGAGGTGGTGGTCCTCGACGAGGCCACCGCCCACCTCGACTCCGAGTCCGAGGCGGCCGTGCAACAAGCCCTGGCCACCGCCCTGCTCGGGCGCACCTCGCTGGTCATCGCCCACCGGCTGTCCACCATCCGCGAGGCGGACATGATCCTGGTGCTCGATCACGGGCGCATCGTGCAGCGTGGCCGCCACGACGATCTGTTGGCCGCCGGGGGCCTCTACGCCGAGCTCTACCGCATCCAGTTCGAGCGCCAGGAGCACTCCGAGCTCCGCTGAACCGACCACTCCCCGACCGGCGGGCACCCTATGGTGGCCGCCAGAACCGTGGTTGCCTGCAGCATCATGGGTGCGTGCAGCATCATGGGTGCCTGCAGAATCGACGATCCCCGGAAGGGCGGTGGCCGTGCGCAATCGGATCCCCGGCACCATCGCCGCAGTAGCAGTCCTGGTGGTGCTGTCGGGCGTGGTGGCGCTGCCCGGAGTGGTGGCAACCGCGTGGGCGGGCGAGGCATCGGCGCTCGACGGCCCGCACGCTCCCCCCGGGGTGGTCGCCCCGTCGGCAACCACCATCGACTTCGGGGGCCAGCGCACCGGTACCATCGGTCCCGTCAACGACCTGACGCTGACCAACGACGGGCCCGGCACCGCCCACATCAGCGCCATCGACGTCAGCGGGGTCGATGCGGGCGACTTCGGTGGCGACGCCTCGGCGTGCACGGACGTCGCCCTCCCGCCGGGCGGATCCTGCACCATCTCGGTGGTGTTCAGCCCCGAATCGACCGGGCCGATCTCGGCACAGTTGGCGGAGACCGATGGCACCGGCGTGCACGTGATGACCACCCTGATCGGTAGCGGCACCTCGGGGTTCTGGGTGCTGTCGGCCACCGGCCTCGTCCAACCCTTTGGCGACGCCTCGTTCTACGGACAGATGCAGGGCCTGCCGCTGAATGCGCCCATGGTCTCGATCACCGCCACGCCCAACGGCGACGGATCGTGGTTGCTCGGCCGCGACGGTGGCGTCTTCACCGTCGGCAACGCCACCTTCTACGGGTCGACCGGGTCGTTGCGGTTGAATGCGCCGGTGGTGGGGATGGCCGCCACCCCTGACGGCGGTGGCTACTGGTTGGTGGCCGCCGACGGTGGTGTCTTCGCCTTCGGCGATGCCGGCTTCTACGGGTCGACCGGGTCGTTGCGGTTGAACGCCCCGGTGGTGGGGATGGCCGTCACCCCCGACGGCGGTGGCTACTGGCTGGTGGCCTCCGACGGGGGTGTCTTCGCCTTCGGCGATGCCGGCTTCTACGGGTCGACCGGGTCGTTGCGGTTGAACGCCCCGGTGGTGGGGATGGCCGCCTCCCCTTCTGGTGGCGGCTACCTGATGGTTGCCTCCGACGGTGGTATCTTCGCCTTCGGTGACGCCGAGTACGCCGGATCAGCGGCCGGCGTCCGTCTGGCCGCACCCATCGTGGGGATGGCTCTGACGTCGGACGGCGATGGCTACTGGATGGTGGGTGCCGACGGGGGGGTCATCAACGTCGGTGACGCCCCCTTCTACGGCAGCGCTGTCGGGCAGACCACCAGCCCCATCGTGGGGATCGCCGCCACCGCCGGCCCGGCGTTGCAACTGATCCCCCAGAGCCGGGACGGCGCCGAGTCCGGCCCACAGGACATCGGCGACGGTCGCCCCCTGGCCCCCTTCGGTCACGGCAGTGGTCAACGCCAGGGTTGAGCGCGCCCGACAGCCGGGTACCGGGCGCAGCGCGCCCCCGCCCGCCCGGGTACCGGTCAGGCAGCCTCCCCGACGCAGAGCGATTGCTCGCCCTTGTCGTGGGAGTCGCCCGGGTCGAGGACGCGGTCACACGCCCACTCCGTCGCTCGCACCGACATGGCCCGAAGGGCGCTCTCGGCACGGACCTGTTCGACGGGAACGCGGCGAGGGACGGTCTCGGTGGTCCGATCGTAATCAGTCATGGCGTTCTCCTTTCTCTGTTTATGGTGGGTTCGGTCTGGGTCATTTCGTTCAATCAAACGGAATCTGTAGTTGCCGGGCGGTCAAAACCAGTCATTGAACTGGGATAAATGCACCGGTCTGGGTGCCCGTGGCCGGGGATCGGGATGGCGTGCTCCGTGGTACCGGGACCGGTGAGCGAGCTCCGGGGCAGGACTGGCAGGGTCACCGCCTCGGTGTCACACCGGTCGGGCGGTTGTCGGGTGTTGTCAGGGGACCGCGGGTTCGATCCGGTTGGCTGGCCGATGGAGCGGCGGCCCCCGGCGAGGACCGGGTGCCGAGAAAGCCAGTCACCTCAAAACAAAAGGAGCCGCTTCCTCAGAAGCGACTCCTCGACGAATCCAGACCCTGTAGGTGTCTGTTCAATCCGTCGAGAGTGCCTCCCGAACTGCCTTGGCGCTGGATACCAGGGCATCCTTGCTACACGCCGTCGAGATTCCGGCAATGGACACGGCCATGGACGGCGGCCCGGAGTCGACCGCTACCTGCTCCTCGTCGGGCCGGGGCTTCCGGCTCACTGACGTGTCCGATTTCTCCACGACATCCACTATAGCGGCTCAAGTAGCCGTCGGGTGAGCATCCGATTTATTTCCAATGAGAGCGCCACCACCTGCTGTTCACCTGCATATAAGCAACGAGGACCGGCCCGCAGCGTGACGGTGGACGCGCCTGCCTGCCCATCGGGCACCGAGCTGAGGGCAGAGCCCGGCCCGTTACGGTTGGCGGGTGGCCCGCTTCGTCGTCGACATCACCCCGTTGAAGAAGTACCGCCACTTCCGGCGACTGTGGGGTGGTCAGGTCGTCTCGGGAATGGGCTCGCAGCTGACCCTGGTGGCCGTGTCCTTTCAGGCCTACGGGCTCACCCACTCGACACTGGTGGTGGGCCTGATCGGTGTCGCCCAGTTGGTGCCGCTGCTGGCCGGAGCGCTGTGGGGCGGGACCCTCGCCGATGCCATCGACCGCAGGAAGGTGCTCATCCTCACCCAGGTGGCCATGGCCACGGCCATCGGCGGGCTGGTGATCAACGCCTCGTTCGCCCACCCCGCGGTGTGGCCCCTGTTCGTGTGCACGGCGGCGAGCGCGGGGTTCCAGGGTGTCGACTGGCCGGCGCGCCGTGCCGCCCTCCCCATGTTGGTGGCAGCCCCCGACGTGACCGCGGCCGTCGCCCTGCAGACCACCATCCAGCAGCTGGCCCTGGTGGCCGGACCCGCCCTGGCCGGCGTGCTCATCGCCACCATCGGGCTCAGCGCCGTCTACGGCATCGATGTCGCCACCTTCGCGGTGGCGCTGGTCGCCGCCCTGCTCCTGCCGGCCCTGATTCCGAGCGGCGGCGGCACCCCGGTGGGGCTGCGATCGATGACCGAAGGGTTCCGCCATCTGCGTGGGGAGAAGCTGTTGTCGGCCACCTACTGGATCGATCTCAACGCCATGATCTTCGGGATGCCCCGGGCCGTGTTCCCCGCGCTCGGCGTCGGCCTGTTCGGTGGGGGTGCCGGCGTGGTCGGCCTCCTGTACGCGGCGCCGGGGGCGGGGGCCCTGGTCGGTTCGCTGTTCACCGGTTGGTGCAGCCGGGTCCGCCACCACGGCCGGGCCATCGCTACCTGCGTGGTGATCTGGGGAGCAACCATCACCGCCTTCGGTGTCATTCCCGTGCTGTGGATCGGCTTGTCGCTGCTGGCCCTGGCCGGGGCCGCCGACGTGGTTTCGGCCGTCTTCCGGCAGGCAGTCCAACAACGCACCGTCCCCGAACATCTCCAGGGCCGGCTGTCGGGGACCTTCTTTGCCGTGGTGGCCGGAGGACCCCGCCTGGGTGATGCCGAGACCGGCGTCGCCGCCGCCATCGGTGGTCCGCAGTTCGCGGTGTGGTCGGGAGGATTGGCCTGCGTGGTCGGCGTGGGTGTCCTGTTGTGGCGGGTTCCCCAGCTGTGGCGCGACAGCGGTGGCGGGCGGAGCCTGTCCGCCGAGGCCGAGACGCGGGCCATCGGCGAGGTCACCGCCGAGTTGGGCGAGAGCGAGCCGCTGTAGGCCGACCGTCGGGCGGGTCGCTGGGGCACCGATCATGTGGCGGGCGGGCGGGATGCCACTACCCTTCGCCCGGTGAACCCCGAACGGCCCGGCGGCCCACCCGCGGGTTGGTACCCCGACCCGGCCGGCGAGAAGGCATGGCGCTGGTGGGACGGTTACCAATGGACCGCCTACGCCTCCGATCCCTCCGGACCGGGCGTCGCCGCAGGCGGGGGCGTGGCCACGGCACCGGCGTACCCGGCCTACCCGGCCTACCCGGCCTACCCGGCGTACCCGGGCGGCTACCCCGCCTACCCGGCGTACCCGGGCGGCTACCCGGTCGCGCCCTCGGTCCACGACCGGTTCGTAGCCGAGGAGAAGGCCGCCCCGTGGGCGAAGCGAGCGCTCGCCGGCTACCTCCTGCTCATCGTCGTCGCCGCCCTCGGTGCCTGGGCGGAGCGCTCGATCTTCCGAGAGGCCTTCCACAACCTCCGTGTCCAGATCGATACCGGCGTGGTGCAGTCGCAGACCACTTCGTCGGCCACGCTGAACGGGGTCGGCGTGCTGAACCTGGCGGTGGAGGTTCCCGTCTACCTGCTGTTCCTCATGTGGCAGTACAAGGCGGCCATCACCGCCCGGATGCTCCAGCTCCCGGCCAGGCGATCACCGGGGCTCGGGGTGGGCGGTTGGTTCATACCCATCGTCAACCTCTGGTTCCCCTACCAGGCCATCAGGGACTGCCTCCCGCCCGGGGACGCCGGGCAGCGGGTGGTGGCCCGGATGTGGGCGTTCTTCATCGCCAGCAGCGTGATGAACCTGGCCACCATGGTGCTGGCCTGGGTGGGCAGCCCGGTCGGCTTCGCCACCGCCGCCGTGACGTTGGCCCTGGGAGCCGGGTTCGCGCTGCAAGGTGCTCGAGCCGTGCAGCGCATCGCCGACTCCCACCGGCGGATCCTCTACCCGGGCGATCCCGGACGAGCGGCTCACCAGGCCCCACCGGCCCAGTGACCGGTCCAGTGCTCGGGCTCCGCCGCGCCCACCCGGCTCCTCCCGGCCGGCGTCAGCTCGCCCTCGTCCCCGGTGGAACCATCGCCGAGCGCTGGTCGCGACCACTCGGTCGCTCAGGCGGCGTCGGCCAGCTTGCGCAACTGCAGCGACAGGACGATCTCCAACAGGCCGTAGAGGATCAGCCAGATCCCCATGATCACGGCCAGCACGGTGAGGGTGAGGTTGGGGACGACCAGGGTGACCACACCGGCGGCGAAGGCCAGCACGCCCATCCCGATCCGCCAGCCTCGGGCCGGCAGGTCGGCGTCGCTGTAGGCGGTGAAGAACTCGACCAGTCCGCCAATGACCCAGAACAGGCCGATGAGGAAGGCCAACGTGGTCACCGTGTCATCGGTCCGGTGCAGGAAGAGGATCCCGACGATGACCGACAGCAGCCCGAGGAAGGCCATTAGCCAGCGGGTGCCGGCGGTGTCCTCGTGGTCGGCGATGGCCATCACCATGCGGAAGAGACCGGCCACGAACAGCCAGATGCCCAGGAGGATGGCGAAGGCGTAGATGGTGTCCTTGGGGCGCACTGTGACCAGAACGCCGAGGATCAGCGTCACGATGCCGAAGAAGAAGACCCACCCCCACGATTTCCCGACGATGCGCAGGATGTCGCGTTCTTCCGGCGACACCGCCGCTCCCCCTGGACTCGACATGGCAGCCTCCTGTCCCCGAGTGCCCCTGCGGGTCACTCACCGTCCGGTGGCAAACCTTAGGGCTGGGCCCGTCCCCGGACGCGGATCACCTAGGTGCGGTCCCGCGCCCGTCCTGCCAGCTCATTGCCTCCCTTCGGCGACCGGCTCCACCAGCTCCTCGCTGACCGACCACAGCAGGCCGGCAGCCACCTCGTTGCCGGCGGCCGGCGAGGGCGTCCTCGGTCGGCACTTGACGAAGTACTGGCCGGTCACCTCGGCCACCTCGGGGGAGGAGGCCAGGTACACCGAGGTCCTCGCCCCCTTCTCCGGCGACAGGATGAAGGGCTTGATCACCTTGACCCCGAAGGCCAGCAGCCCCGAGGCGTCGCCGTCCCTGGCGTACCCGGTGGCGACGGTGCCCGGGTGGAGCGAGTTGGCGGTCACCCCGGTGCCGGACAGCCGGCGGGCCAGCTCGGTGGTGAAGAGGATGTTGGCCAGCTTCGACCGGCTGTAGGCCTGCATGCCCCGGTAGCGGCGCCGCGACTGCAGGTCGTCGAAGTCCAGGCCGTGTCGGGCGGAGCGGTGGGCCGTCGAGGCCACGTTGACCACACGGGCGGGTGCCGAGGCGACCAGCCGGTCGGTCAGCAGCCGGGTCAGGAGGAACGGGCCCAGGTGGTTGATGGCGAAGGTGGACTCGTAGCCGTCCTTGGTCTCGGTGCGCTCGGACAGCACCAGACCGGCATTGTTGACCAGGACGTGAATCTGCTCGTAGCGGTCGAGCAGCTGGCCGGCGCCCTCCCGGACCGAGACGAGATCGGCCAGATCGAATACCACCAGGTCCACCTGCTCGGAGCCGGTGGTCCGACGGACGTCGTCCAGCGCCTCCCGCCCGCGGGGCTCGCTGCGGGCGGTGATCACCGTGCGGGCACCGGCAGCGGCCAGGGCGGAGGCGGTGGCCTTGCCCACCCCCGAATTGCCGCCGGTGACCACCACCGTCCTGCCGTCCATCGAGGGCTCGGACGTCGACGATGCCTTCATCGCGGTCCCCCCTTTCCATCGGTCGGCCCGACCTTCGGGCTCCCCGTTGACGCTATGGCCCGTGGTGTTCCCGCGCCCGGCCGTCGGTCGAACCGGTGGTTGTGACCTCGGGGAGGGTCCGATCGTCGGATGACGCCACCGTGGGCGTCTCGGCGGGGTGCGACGGTGAGGGCGCCCGTGCCGCCCGGCGGCCCATCCGGATGAAAAGGGTGGCGGACACCGCCACGAAGGTGACCCACACGATCAGCTGGAGCAGCGTGGGCTGGTCGGCATAGCCCAACAGGCTGTGAAACACGTCTCCGAGCGAGCTGCCCTCGCTAAGGAATCCACTGGTATTCCAGAGCGTGTGCCCGAAGAAGGGGAGCCAACCGAGCTGCTGCATGTTCTCGACGGCATCGGCCAACAGGCCGGCGGCGAACACCATCAACACCACCCCGATGGTCCGGAAGAACAGCCCCAGATTGAGCCGCCGTCCGAGCTTGAAGATTGCATAGGCGACGGCCAGGGCCATCGCCAGTCCGAGGACGGCACCGAGCAGCAGCAGCTTTCCGTGGACAGGCGTGGCCGCCTGGCGCGACGAGGCGAACACGATGGCCAGAGTGAAGACCATCGTCTCAAGTCCCTCACGTCCGACCGCCTGGAAGGCGAGCACCCCGAGTCCGAATCGAGCCTTTCCGTTCAGCGCCTCCTCCGACCGGCGCTGCAGGTCTGAGGACATGGTCCGGCTGTGGGCCTGCATCCAGAAGGTCATGTAGGTCAACACCGTGGCCGCCACCAGATAGGTGATCGTCTCGAACACCGTCTGGACCGTCGACCCGTCGTACTGTTTGATGACCAGGTAGGCAGCGACCCCACCGGCTACGACCAGGACCATGGCCGCGGCCACGCCTGCGAACACGTCACGGAAGTGGCGGCGCTGCCCGATCTTGTCCAGGTAGGCCAGGAGGATGGCCACGATCATCGAGGCTTCGATCCCCTCCCGGAGGAAGATGACGAAGGTCGGAATCATCGGAGGACCGCTGGAAGGTCAGGCATAGTTCAAACATTAGGTAAGCCTAATTAACGACACTTGTCAATAGGCCCGCCTCGGCGCTCAGACGTCGAGGACGGCTACCGAGCCCAGCGTGACCAGCCGATCGTCGGCCCCGGTGTCGTGAATGGCCACCCGGACGACGGTGCGACCCGGGCTTCCGCCCAACACCTGGCACCGGGCCTCTACCGGTCCGACCTTGACCGGCCGCAGGTAGTGAACCACGGTGTCCCCGGCGGCGAGGGACCCGATCCGGCCGGGACCCCGCACGGCATCGACGGCGCGGCAAGCGGCCACGTCGGCCAGCATGGTCACCGCCCCCCCGTGGAGGATGCCCCATGGATTGCGCAGATGGTCGGCCAGCTCGAGGCGGGTCACCGGCCCCGAACCGGGATCGATGCGGAAGAACTCCTCGGGCGGCAGGGCGTCGGGGTCCAGCGCCACCATCGGCGTGTACACGGGGCGGACGAAGTCGAGGTCCAAGTCAACGGGGTCGAGCACCGCGCAGGTCATGGTGGCCGCGGCCACTGCCCGGTCGCCGGCCCCTTCGTCGACGACGTCGAGGACGGTGACCACGGTGTTGCGCCCCCGACGCACCACCGCGCCGTGAAGCCGGAGCGGGCCGCGATGGGAGAGGTGGGAGATGGTGGCCATCATGCTGGTGGTGACGATCCACTTGGGGAGGACCGACAGACCGGAGAGGAAACCTCCTAGCGAGTCGAGGTTGGTGAGCAGGGCGCCGGTGCGCAGGCCGCCGCCGGCTCCCCGCTGGTGGTCGTCGACCGGCGCCCGTCCCCCGATCTCGGGCAGGCCCTCCGGAGCCGAGGGGGACGGGACCTCCCAGCGCTCCAGACGGAAGTAGTCGCTGATGTGGTGGCGACGATCGACTCTCTCTCCGTCCGGGCGCTCACTCACCGCGCACCGCCGGAGACGTGGGGTCGACCACCACCGTGCCCACGTTGATCACCGTGGTGACCCGCTCGTCGGCTCCCGCGTCGAGCAGCTCGATCACCGCGCTCCCACCGATGCCCCGCTCCCCCGCCTCGAGCACCCGCGCCCGCGACACGATGGGACCGACCCGTCCCAGGGCCAGATAGGCCACCTGCAGACCGGTCACCACCGTGGAGGCGGCATCGGTCCCACTGGCGGCGGCCACGGCGGCGACGGCGGCCACCTCGCCGATCAGGGCGATCACCCCGCCCTGGACAGCACCGAACGAGTTGAACAGGTAGGGGTGCACCGGCATCGAGACTCGCCCTCGGGTCGGATCCACCATGGCGATGGACAGCGCGTCCACCACCGGACGGTCCAGCCCGGGGCCGGTGAAGGACCAACGGGTGGGAAGGTCAGGGTTGATCTCGGAGGTGGACCTGGCCGTGGACATGGGAGCGGCAGTGCGGGCCGGAAGGATGGCGAAGGTCATGGTGGCCCAGGCCACTGGCGCGGCCGGGCCGCCAGCCGCGCCCACCTCGGCTCCGTCGGCGTCGACCACCTGGTTTCCCTGGGCGTCGACATTGAAGACCAGGGCCTCGACCACCAGGACGGTCTTCCCCCGGCGCACCACCGATCCCCGGGCCTCGACCCACGGCCCGGTGGCCGGGCGCACCATCTCCAGGGCCAGGTCGGCGGTAGCCAGCCAGTCGGGGGCCAGCGCCCGCAGCGCCGCCGAGCCTCCGACCACATCGACCAGGGTGGCCAGCACCCCGGCCCGGACGCCTCCGTCGGCGGCGGTGATGTGGGGGGTGACTCGGAGGCGCACCCGGGCATCGGTGGACGAGACGACCTCGGCCTCCATGCCCAGATCACTGAGGAAGTGCTGGGCGGGGGGGTAGCCGGCGATGGCCACTCAGCGTTCCTGTTCGGTGGGCCGGATCAGCACCTCATTGACGGCCACGTGCCGGGGCCGGGTGACGGTGAAGAGAATGGACTCGGCGATGTCCTCGGCGTGCATCATCTCGATGCTCCCGAAAGTGCCCCGCATGACCTCGATGATCTCGGGACGGTTGTGGCTGGCCAGCTCGGTCATCACCGCGCCGGGCTCGATGATCGACACCCGCAGGTGGCGACCAGTCACCTCCTGGCGCAGCGACTCGGAGAAGGCGGCCACCCCGAACTTGGTGGCGTTGTAGACCCCGCTCCCCTGCCGGGCCACCCGGCCGGCCACCGAGCTCACGTTGACGATGTCGGCCACCTTGCGGGGCTCGCTGTCGGCGGCGCGGAGCAGATGGGGAACGGCGGTGTGGGTGCAGTAGAGGAGGCCGAGCAGGTTGAGCTCGACCATGCGCCGCCACTCGTCGATCGGGGCATCGACGATCGGGCCGAGCAGCATCACCCCGGCGTTGTTGACCAGCGTGTCCAGGCGGCCGAACTGGTCCACGGTGCGCTCCACCATGGCCCGAGCCGAGGCTTCGTCGGTGACGTCGGTCTCGATGACCATGACGTCATGGTCGGGGCCGATACGCTCGGCGAGAGCCTCCAGACGATCCCGGCGGCGGGCGGCGATGGCCACGGTGGCCCCTTCGGCGGCCAAGGCCATGGCGGTGGCCTCCCCGATCCCGCTCGATGCTCCGGTGACCAGTGCCACGGTTCCTTGCAGGCGTTGTGTCATGACCCTCTTCCGATCGATCTCGTAGTGATGGGATCACGCGGCGGCCGCGGGTCCGATCCCCACCCGATTGGACAACGCTGCTCCGCGCCCAGCCGACCGACCGAGGTCGGGAGGCGGCTGAATCCGTCAGGCTAGTGCTGCGATCCGCTCGTCCCGGGCGGCCGAGGCCCAACGGGGATGAGCGGTCATGGATCGGCTGCCGGTGGCGATCCCGGGCGGCACGAGACCACGGTGCGGCTCGAGGTGGCCGCGCCCGGACACGGGCAGGGGCGGCCACCGCGCCATGGGGCGGCCTCCAGCCGACGCCATGGGGCGGCCTCCAGCCGACGCCATGGCCAGACCCCGGCCAGGACCGGTCCGACCGTCAGGACCGGTCAGGCAGCCGTCCGCTTGGCCGTCGTCCGCTTCGACGACGACCGATTGCGACGACGGCCGCGTTGGCGGGTGGAGGTGTCGAACGGCCGCTGGGTCGAGGCCGGGCTTTCGTGCAGCGCGCACCACTCGGTGCTGTTGTAACGGGAGAGCCGCACCCGGCACTGCGGCTCGACGCAGACCCTCCCGGTCCCGAACACCTCGGGAGGATTGCTCCCCGCCAATCCGTCGGCCAAAAATGATCCGTCGTCTACCGGTCTCCTGTCCACCATGTTGGATCTACCCCTTCATTCATTATTGGAATTCATCCTTCCGAGAGAGGTTTCGGCATGAAAAGAGACAAACTGTAACGTCCGGCCCGACGGTCCCTCTCGACGGTCGATAACCACCGGTACTGGGCACGGGCGATCTGCCTGCGGCGCGCCCTCGCCAGAGTGGGCGGGACCATTGCTAGCGTCGGCGGAATGCCCGTCGACGAGCCATCTGAGCAGGCCGGCGGGCCTGCCGCGGCCGTCACCGTTGCCCCCTGGTGGAAGCAGGCGGTCTTCTATCAGATCTATCCCCGGTCGTTCGCTGACTCCGACGGCGACGGGGTCGGTGACCTGGCCGGCATCCGATCCCATCTGGGCGACCTGGCGTGGCTCGGGATCGATGCACTGTGGATCTCGCCGTTCTACCGCTCGCCGATGGTCGACTTCGGGTACGACGTGAGTGACTACTGCGACGTCGATCCCCTCTTCGGCACCCTCGAGGACTTCGATCGCCTGCTCGACGACGCCCACGCCCTCGGCATCCGGGTGATCATCGACTGGGTCCCCAATCACACCTCGGATCGACACCCGTGGTTCGTCGACGCGGTGTCCGGCCCGGCCAGCGAGCACCGCAACTGGTATGTCTGGCGCGACGGGCGCCCCGACGGCTCCCCGCCCAACAACTGGGTTACGGCGTTCGATCTGTCGGCGCCCACGTGGACCTGGGACGAGACCTCGGGACAGTGGTACCTGCACCTCTTCGAATCAGCGCAACCCGACCTCGACTGGGACGAGCCGGGGGTGGTCACAGCCATGCACGAGGTACTGCGCTTCTGGCTCGACCGAGGGGTCGACGGGTTCCGGGCCGATGTCATCCACTGCATCGGGAAGGACCCGGACCTGCCCGATGATCCACCGCCGGTGGCCGGCATCCCGCACTCAGGGCTCAACGACGTACCCGTCACCCACCATCGCCTGCGGGCGATCCGGGCGCTCGTCGACGGCTACTCCGGCGATCGGTTGGTGGTCGGCGAGGTCTATCTGCTCTCCACCGATACCGTCGCCACCTACTACGGGGAGGGGGACGAGCTGCACCTGGCCTTCAACTTCCCGCCCCTGTACGCCCGCTGGAGTGGGGACCAGTGGACGGCGTGCATCGAAGCGACCACGGCTGCCCTCGACCCCAGGGGAGCGTGGCCCACCTGGGTCCTCTCCAACCATGACAATGTGCGCCACCGTGCCCGCTACGTCCGCCAGGCGGCACGGGCGGGCGCGGACCCAACCGCGGCGGAGCGGCGGAGCGAGGCCATGGCCAGGGCGGCGGCCGTGCTGCTGTTGACCCTGCGGGGCACCCCCTTCCTCTACCAGGGAGAGGAGCTGGGCCTGTTGGATGCCGTCATTCCGCCTGATCGAGTAGTGGACCCCGGGGGCCGCGACGGGTGCCGGGCACCGATCCCGTGGGACGGCACTGCCGACCATGGCTGGCCCACCGTCGACGATTCCGGACCGTGGCTGCCGTTCCCCCCGGGCTCGCCAGATCGAAACCACGCCGACCTGATGAGCGACGAGTCCTCGATACTCCATCTCTACCGGCGACTGATCCACCTCCGTCGCCGTAGTCCGGCGCTGTCGCTGGGCAGCTTCGACCCCATAGCCCTGCCCGACGGCCTGCTCGGCTACCGACGGACGTCGGGTGACGAACGGTGGTCGGTCATCATCAACTTCACCGACCGGATGATCGACGTTGAAGTCGACCAGGAATGGCCGTGGTCGACCACACGCGTGGAGGTCTCGAGCGACGGGACAGGCGAAGGCGCCCCGTTCGCCGGTCGAGTGGGTGCCGATCAGGCGGTCGTCATCCGACACTGATCGCCGTCGTCGAGCACGGCAGGTCGGTCACCGGCGCCTGCAGCAGACCCACGGTCGGCGGTTACAGCCAGGTCTCGCACCAGTAGTCGGATGCGCCCCGATCGCCCAACGACATTGCATGACCGTCCTCGTGGCCGCTTCGTCTGATGCAGCACACCAGCGTGCCCAGCCATGGGCCCCGGTCGATGCAGTGCACGGCGCCGCAACGGTGCCATTGCGGCTGTTCGGGAAGCACCAGATCATCGAGATCGAAGTCTGGGTCTGACCACTCGCTGAGTTTCCGTACGTGGAACGGATCGATCGTCACTGTCTTTTCCTGCCCCTTTTGTTTCGTTTCCCTCTACCGGATGATCGGAATGAGTGCTCGGTAGCTGTAGCGGGAATTGCACCCACCGGCCCACGTGGAGGGTGGGACCGGTCCCCCGGCGGAGGTCCACCCGCTGGGCTCCCCCGCGGGCCAACATGGGGCGAGGCCCACCCAGTGCCCGCAGCGTGGACAGCGGCGAACGACGCCGATGCATCGAGTGAGCCCACCGCCATCCCCATGAGCACGACGGGGAGCCAGGTCACCGCCCGCCATTCCGGTGCCCTCCCGGCCAGGGGGGTAGGCACGGCGCGGTCTCATTGTTCAAAGTATCATCGAACCCGATTGGTATTTCTGGATCAAAATCCCAGTTCAGAAGCGATTTTTCTGCTGAGATGCCCGAAAGAGATGTTCAATTTTCTTACAAAGCGCTATCATGGTCGGATGAACGGTGAACCAACCAGGGGAGTCGAGGACATCGTCCGGCGCAATGTGGCCGCGTTGAGGTCCAAGGCCAACCTGACCCAACAAGGCCTAGCCGACGAGATGCTGCTGCGTGGAGTCGCCTGGACCCGGGAGACGGTCGCACAGGTCGAGACCACCAATCGCCGACTCGGCTTCACCGAGGCGATCGTGGTTGCCGCCTGCCTCGACGTCCCGGTGGCCCGCCTCACCGCCACCGGGTCACCCACCGTTGCCGTAGGTGAGAGCGAATGGTCGGCCGCCTACCTGGGGGCAGCCATTGCCGGGACCACCGACGACATCTTCGCCCCGGAGAGCTACGCCTCTCCCTCGGCCCGGACGGTGGAGATCCCTGACCGGGTCGATGCCCCGAGACGGGCCGACGATCCGGTGGAGGTCCCCGACCGGCGCCGGGGTCCGGGCGAGCGGCGGGCGGGCGACACCGACGACTCCGAGCAGCGGGGACAGCGGACGACCGACGTGCCGGTGCAGACGCAACAGAAAGCCGCCGAACGAATCGAACGCCGGCTCCGGTTGCGGGTCACCGCCGGTGACGTCGATGCCACCGCGCAACAGCTTTGGTCGCGCAGCCTCGACGCCGAGCGAGAGCGCCGGGTGACCGACAGGCACGCGCTCAGCGGCGGCTCATTGAAGACCATCCGAGGTCACGTCTCACGCGATCTGGATCGGGAGATCGCCCACGAGATGGAGCGAAATCCCGAACGAGTCGATCCAGTTGCGGCCCGACCGGCCGAGATGAGTCCCGAGGAGACGACCTGGGAGGCCACCCGGCTCAACATCATTCTGGCCAACAAGGGCTACAGCGACAGCGACGTCACCCGGTGGTGGAACTTCACCAGGCATCGCGAGCTCGAGGACCAGACCGTCGGCGAAGCCTGGAAGGCCGGGGAATACGGGGCAGTCATCCGCCTGGTCGAATCACTGCCCGACAAGAACGACTCGGCCAAGGGCTTCTACATCGACGAGTAGTGCGGACCAGACATCTGAGTCCGCACCGCCGGTGCGGCGTTGGTCAACCAGCCAGGGTGACGATCACACCTCGGTCGCCGTAGGGAATTCGCTTCCCCTTCAGCAGGCCTCCGATCGAACCGAGCAGCTTGGTGATGTGGGTCACGAACCCGTACTTCGCCTTGACCCGCTGGCGGATCCGCTCGAGGTCGGAGCCGGCGACCACCTCGGCGGTGGCCTCGACCGGTGCAGCGCCCTGTTTCACGTTCCCGCGAGCATTGCAGGGCTGCACGGTGACACGGCTGGTGTGGGCCAGTCGTTTGGCCTTGCCCGACCCGGAGCTCGTCCAGAATCCGACGGTCCCGTCGTCGAGGCCCACCACCCACACCGGCGTGCTCACCGCAGTGCCGTCGCGTCGGAAGGTCGTAAGGAGCATGTACTTCTCGTCGGTCAAGGACATCGAGAAAACGCTACCCGATGACGGTTCACCCGGCCCACCGACCCTCGGGCGGTCCGGGTGGTCGATCGGACGGGCCATCTGGGACCGGCCATCGCCCAGACTGGTACAGCCAACGCCCGGATCCCACCTTCCTGTGAGAATGGTCCGATGGACAACGGACGAACCAGCACACGGGCCCGTGGGACGGCCACCACGGCAACCGCCATGGTGGCGGCCATGACCGACGAGGAGAAACGGTGGTGCCTGGACGGCGATGCTCCGTTCTGGGCCGGCCTGACCTACCTCGCCGAGGCCGGCTATCACAAGAGCCCGTTCCGGGCTGCCCAGGTGGAGCGGGTCGGATTCCCCGGATTCGCCTTCTCCGACGGTCCCCGGGGGGTAGTCGTCGACCAGGCCACCTGTTTTCCGGTGAGCATGGCCCGTGGTGCCAGTTGGGACGTCGACCTGGAAGAACGGATCGGCGAGGCCATCGGAAAGGAACTGCGGGCGGTCGGCGCCGACCTCTTCGGCGGGGTCTGCGTGAACGTCCTCCGCCATCCGGCCTGGGGCCGGGCCCAAGAGACCTATGGCGAGGACCCGCACCATGTCGGCGAGATGGGTGCGGCCCTCACCCGCGGCGTGCAGCGCCACGCCATGGCCTGTGTCAAGCACTTCGCCTGCAACTCGATGGAGAACGCCCGATTCGCCGTGGACATCACCGTCGACGAGGCGGTGTTACACGAGGTCTACCTCCCCCACTTCAAGCGCATCGTCGACGAAGGCGTCGCCGTGGTGATGAGCGCCTACAACAGCGTCAACGGCGAGTGGTGTGGGGACAATCGTGACCTGCTCAACGGCGTGCTCCGCGACGAGTGGGGATTCGAGGGCTTCGTGATCAGTGACTGGATCCTCGGCATTCGCCGAGCCGGCCGGTCGCTGCACGCCGGACTCGATGTGGAGATGCCCTACCGGATGATCCGATCCGAGCACCTGGGTGACGATCTCGACAACGGTGAGGCCTCGTTGGCAGAGGTCGACCGTGCGGTCGAGCGGGTGGTGAGCACTCGGATGCGCTTCGCCGATGTCCTCGACCGGCCGGCACCGGGCCGGGAGGAGCTGGCCAACCCCGCCCATCGGGCACTGGCCCGGGAGGCGGCAGCAAAGTCCGTTGTGCTCCTCCGCAACGAGCCGGTCGACGGAACTCCGCTGTTGCCGTTGGCGCTCGCTTCCGATGCTTCGATCGCCCTGCTGGGAAGGCTGGCCGGCGCCGTCAACCTCGGGGACGGCGGGTCGAGCGACGTTTGGGCCCCCCAGGTGGTGACACCGGCCGATGGCATCCGATCGGCGCTTCCCGACGCCACGGTGATCGAGAACGACGGATCCGACCTCCAAGCGGCGGCCACCCTGGCCGCCACCGCGGACGTGGCGGTCATCGTGGTGGGCTACACCCGCCTCGACGAGGGCGAGTTCATCGGCGAGTTCGCCACCGCCCATCTCCGCCATCTGTTCCCCGGCGAGGACGACCCCGCCCTGGTCGAGGCGTTCAACGCCCAGATCGCCGACGAACGGAAGATCGAGCCTCCCCCCCACGCGGCACCGGGTGCGGCCGGCGGGTTCGCCGTCGGAGGTGACCGCTCCTCGTTGCACCTGCACGATGACGACGTCGCGCTCATCCGGGCCGTGTCGGCGGCCAATCCGCGCACCGTCGTGGCCCTGGTGGCGGGCAGCGCCGTGGTGATCTCCGAGTGGGACTCCGCGGTGCCGGCGGTGGTGCAGTCGTGGTACTCGGGCATGGAGGGCGGGCACGGGTTGGCCGATGTGCTGTTGGGTGCGGTCGACGCCACCGGCAGGCTCCCGTTCAGCGTGCCCAGATCGGCATCCGACCTGCCGGCCTTCGAGCCCGACGCCGACCACTTCACCTACGACGCCTGGCACGGCTACTGGCACCTCGAGCGTCAGGGGATCGCCCCGGCCTACCCGTTCGGATTCGGGCTCAGCTATACGACCGTCGTCCTCGAGGGTGCCGGCGCAGAGCTCGAGGGTGGGGAGATCCATGTCCGCGCCGCGCTCCGCAACGACGGGGAGCGCACTGGCAGCGACGTCGTCCAGGTGTACGCCCACCGGCCCGGAAGCTCCCGCCCGGCCCGGCTGGTCGGATTCGCACGGGTCGAGATCGAGGCCGGACTCTCGAGGTCCACCGCGCTGGCCATCCCCATCACCACGCTGGCCGAGCGAGACCTCGCGTCGCACTCGATGGTCGTGCGCCCGGGCACCTACCGGCTGCGGGTGGCGCGCCATGCAGCCGACCTCGGGATCGAGCTCTCCGTGGACGTCGGTGGGTGAGGGAGCCGGATCCACCACTTGCCGGTCATCGACCACGATGAGTCCCCCACCCGATACCCGCATGAGTGCCCTGGTGGTCGTGGTACCGGAAGCAGAACCGGCGGTGGGGCGGTGGCGAGCCCTGCTCGATCCGTCCGCAGGGCGGGGGATGCCGGCCCACATCACCGTGCTCTACCCCTTCGCACCGGCGACCATGGTCAGCGACGCGCTGGTGGCCAGAGCAACCGAGACCGTCGGGAGGTGCGAGGCGTTCGAGTTCTCGCTGGTGTCGACCGGGTGGTTCGATGACCGCGTCGTCTATCTGGCACCCGAGCCGGTGGAGCCGTTCCTGGCCCTGACGGCCGCCATCACCAGCGCGTTCCCAGAGTTCCCGCCCACCGGGGCCTTCGCCGATCCGGTTCCCCATCTCACCCTCGGCCGGGGCCGGGACACCGGTCGCCTGCGGGAGGCCGGGCAGGACGTGCAATCACAGCTACCGGTGCGGTCGACGGTGCGGGAGGTCTCGCTGATGATCCGCGGTCGGGACACCGGACTGTGGGGCACGCGGGCGCGACTTCTTCTGAGGGAGTAGGAAAGGACGCGGAGGTGTTCACCATGGACGAACATCGGCGCCTGGGGCACGCGAGCCGCCAGGTCATCGCCGATCATCTGGCTTCGCCGCCCGCAGAGTCGCGGCGGCGCCGGCCCCGAACCGGTCAGCGCGGCTGGACCAGTGTCGTCCACGTCGGCGACAGAGGGGGCGAGGGCGCTGACCGCGCCACCATCCACTTTGCCAAGACGAAGGTGTTCCCGCCGTGCCAACTGCACCAGGTCAGCTTCGTCGATTGGGCTGGCCGGTCCATGAACCTCCTGGTCCGGACCTGGCAAGACGATGACGGGGAGTGGAGGGTCGCCCCCTGTGGCGGGGGCGGGGGCGGTCATCCCCGGCGCAGCCGCCCCTGGGTCAACTTCGCCGCCCGGTTCGGTCCTGACGCCTTCACCGGTGGTGGGCGGGTGGTGGGCGAGGGTGCCGAGCGGGCACGCGTGGTCCGGCTCACGTTCGCCAACGCCGTCGTGGTCGAGGACACGGTGGAGGGCGGCGTGGTTCTCTACTTCGAGCCGCGCCGGGTGGCCACCCCGGCGGAGGTCGACATTCTCGACGCGGACGGGACATCCCTGGTGCGCTACGAGGAGTTCGGCGGCTTGGCCGACGGGTAGCCTCTGGAAGGCGGTATGCCGACAGGTGATCGGCATGCGGAAGGAAACCGATGCACATCCCGTCCCCGGATCGCGACCTCGGCGAGGCCGAGTGGCGCGCCTTCGTGGAGACCCAAGGATTCGGGCACCTGGTCGCTGCCGGGGCCGGTCGCCTGGTGCCAGTAGTGGTGCCGACCCAGTTCGTCTTGGACGGCGACCGCGTGCTGCTCCACCTGGCCGGCCCCAATCCCGTCTTCGAGGCCTTGGCCGAACAGCCGCGGGTGGTGCTCAGCGTGGCCGGCGACTGGGCCTTCATCCCCTCGGCATGGAAGGCGATCGGTGCCGAGGACCCTGACCTGGGCATTCCGACCACGTACTACGGGGCGGTCCAGCTGGAGGGCGTCGCCACCGTCGGGACGGCGCCCGCCGAGGTGGCTGCCGTCCTGCGGCGCCAACTGGGCGCTCTGCAACCCGGCATGGCGGTGGCCGACCCCGAGGTGGCGCACCCGGCCAAGCTCCGCAGCATCCGGGCCATCACCATCGCCATCGACAACGTCCGGGCGAAGTTCAAGTTCGGGGGCAACGTGGACGACGACCACCGCCACGCGGTGATCGAACGCCTGCGGGAGCGGGGCGGTCCCGGTGACCTGGCCGCGGCCTCCCACGCGGTTCGCCGGGGCGGGCGCGCCAAGCCGGGACCGGGTCCGCCTCAGCCGTAGTTGCGAAGCGATGCCCAGAACGAGGACCACGGACCGCGGGGTCCGGTGCAGATCCCGATCGGCGTCCCGTTCTCGTCGTTGTTGACGTCGTCGGGACTGTGGATGGCGGCGACGTAGCGACATTGGGCGAAGTGGGGGCGCAACTGCTCGACGGCGCCCACCGCGATCACCACCTGGTCGTCGGCCGCCCCCGGGCCCCATAGCCAGTAAGTGTTGTGCCCGGACAGCGGGACGGGAAGACCGAGCGCTGGACCGTAAAGGGCGATGGCGCCGGCTTCGCCGTAGTTCGACGTGAAGACCGAGGCATTCCGGCGCTCGGCCGGTGGCAGGGCGTCGTAGACGGTGGCCACCTGCCGGGTCAGTTGGGGCCACCCGACGGTCTCGCCCAGGTCGTAGTTGATGGTGTGCAGGGCGCGCAGCTGGGCGAAGGTCGAGAGGGGCAGCACCGGGAGGATGAAGGACACGGTGAGCACCAGCCCGACCACCGGGGCACCCAGCCACAGGCGACGGCGGAGTGAGCTGGCGTCACGCTCCTCGATGCGGATTGCACCCAAGGCGAGCACGAGGGGCAGGAATCCTGCGGTGTAGTACGTCCGGCCGGGGATGGTGGCGAACACGTAGACCAGCACGAGAGCCGCGGCCACGGCGATGAACCGGATCTGGCGTCGCCGGACCAGGTCAACGATGCCCACGATCAGCATGGGGGCGGCGAAGAGTCCACCGAGGATGAGCTGTGCGGGCAGGAACCCCACGTAGTCACCCGACGCCGAGTGCTCGGCGGCCAGTGATCGGTCCATGGCCAGCGCCGGCGTCCCGTGGGTCAATTCCCAGATGAGGTTGGGCATCCACAGCAGCACGGCGATGGACACTCCCACCCACGGCCACGGGGTGGCGAGGACCGAGCGGCTCGGGGTGAGGAGGAGTCCCACCACCAGTGCCACCAACAACAAGACGAGGAGGTCCTTGTTCTCGAGGCCGAGGCCGACCACCGCTCCGGCGGCCAACCAGCTCCGCGGTCGATGCAACAGCACGGCTCTCACCACCAGCCACAACGTGAATGTCCAGGCGGCCAGGTCATAGACGGTGGTACCGGCGAGGTGGGCGGCACCGAGGGTGATCGGGGCGCAGGCCATGGCGACGGCCGCCAGGAGCTGGGCGAACCGCCCACCGCCCAGTGCACTCGCGGTCAGCCCCGTCCCCACGACCACCGCGCCCCCGGCCAGGGCGGGGAACACCCGAACGGCACTGGGGCTGGTGCCGAACAGGTCGATCGCCACCCGGACCAGCGCGGGAGCCAGGGGGCCTTGGTCGACGTAGCCGAAGGCGAGGCGGTGGGCGCAGGCGCTGAAGTAGAGCTCGTCGCGGTGGAAGCCATAGCGAGCGCTGACCGCCAGCTCGACCACGATGACGCCGGCCGCCACCCACCACACGGCGCCCGCGAGCTTGGTGGGCAGGTGGGGAGCGTCGCCCAGTCCTCCGTCCTGGCCTTCGACGGCCGAGCTCAGCGGCGGGGCATCACCGGCCATCGGGCGCAGCGTATCGCCCGTTCGCTGGGAAGCCCTGGGCCGAGGGGCGCGTCCCCTACGACAACTACCACCCCTACTGGTCACCGAACGGCCGGGGCCCGGGGCATCACCGCCACCGAGGACGGGGCGGCTACTGGGTGGTCGGATCCAACGGGGCGGTGTCCGCCTTCGGTGACGCCGGCAACTTCGGGGACCTCCCCGGCCTCGGAGTAAGCGTGAACACCATCGTGGGCATCGTGGTCACCCCCGACAGCCAGGGCTACAACCTGATCGGGTCCGACGGTGGGGTGTTCAGCTTCGGGGACGCCGACGGCTCGCTGCCCGGCCTCGGCATCCATGTCAACAACGTGGTGGGGGCGGTCCCCACCTGATCGGTGGGGTGGAGGCGCTCGTTTTCGGCGTCAGTGAGCGGCGGCTAGACGTCGGTCAGTGAGGTCTCGGTGATCCCGAGGGAGCGGAGGGTGCGCCCCAGCCCGAGGAACGCGGCCAGGCAGATGGTGAGATCGAGCAGCTCGGGATCAGTGAACGACTCCCGCATACGATCGAAGAAGGCGTCGTCGATGCTCAAATGGTCCACCGCGAATCGCTCCGCGTACTCCATGGCCAGGCGCTCCTGATGGGTGAAGCTGGCCCCGTCATCGTGGACACCGACGTGACAATAAAACTCCTCGGTGAGCCCTTGTGATTTGACGCTGTCGGCGCGAAAAGCCAGGCACACGCGGCAGTCGTTCAACTGGGCGATGCGCATGCGCGCAGCCTCACGTACGCCAACGGGAAGGATGCTCTTGTTGTAGGCGGCATCCACCAATCGGTTCACCGCAGCACCCATCTCCGGTCGAAGCGACCACACCTGCACCGCGTCGCCACCTTTGCCATCGGGGATATCGAGTCTCGCCATAGGACCATGCTATTTCAGGGGTGGGCTTGACAATTGAGCGAAATTCACCAAAGTGGATCTGGAGTTCGTAGCTCAGCCCTGCCACCACACCCGTACGACAGCGATTGCTACGACCCCGGTTCCGCGGCTACCCACTCGATTGCTGCGCTCTTCTCCGAGAGATCGAATGCCTTGATCTCGCCTGGCACCAGCCATCCGAACACGGCTGTGAGATTGTTCATCCAGTCAATATCTGTGACGAGGGCGAATCGCTTCAAGGCGGTGAGGTGCTCGGTGGCCAGTTTCAGGTCCTCCCATATGGCCCCACCGGTCAGGCCACTGAACGATTCGGCGATGAGAACTACCTGTAGCGGACCAGCTGCCGCGGCACGTTCGATGACGGGGATCAGTACGTCTCGGTAGTCGGCGGCGTCGAGTTTGCCCTTCGTCTCGAAGCCGATCACTCCCTCAGGGAGATCTGACAAGGCCTTGATCATGAAGGCTCCATTGGTTGACCGACTCCAAGTCTGCCCCAGCTCTCTATTCGACAGGCGAAGCTAGATTCCGCATGGAGCTGGCTCGTAGAGCCGGGGTCAATTGTTTTCCAGAACTCTGTAACCGTGTCACAGAGTTCTGGAAAAGGAACATCCCGAACCCTCTCGCCGGCTAGGCAGAGGGCCCAAGGGGCAAAAACGGAATTGACCCGCCGTCATGGGCCTGCGAGTCCTCGCAACCCGTGTCCGCGAAAATGGGGGAAGGACACCTATTTGTGGGCCTAGGGGCCGCTCCATCGACTGGACGTCAAAGTAGATCGGGAATAGGTACTTCACGTAGAAGGCGTGCACGACGAGCTCCGGGTAGACCAGGTCGTCGTACTCCTGGATCTTGACGCGATCGTCCTCGGCACGGTATCGCTTGCAGGCCTCGAGAAGATCGTCGACCTCCGCTCGGGTGTCCTGGAGAAGTCCGAGGTGATCAAATCCAGGTGAACTCATTGGCTTGTCGCTCTCGGCCAGCAGAATGAACTGGTCAGCGTCAGGGAGCAGGATATGACAGCGCTGGCCGACGACTTCGGTGTCCACTGCCTTCCAACCGAACACGGAGCCGTAGAAGGCATCCACCTCCTCCCGGAACGCGTCGGTCAGCGTGCCGCGGGCAAACGTGAGTTCCATGTGATTGAACCGCATTCCGCCAGGGTAGATCCAATTTCAGTCACTTGGCTATCCGCTCAAGCGGCGAGAAGCGGACCAGCTCCCCCGATCGGCTATTAGCCGCGGGTCGCGCCCCGAACCCGGCGACGTGGGGCAGGCACGGCTGTAGCTCTCTTGACCCGGATCGATAGCGGGCCAAGAATCGGATGCATGTCCAGTGCTGAGGTTGACGACTACCTGGCAGACGTCGAAGAACCCAAACGGTCCACTCTGCAGAGCTTGCGCCAGACGATCCTTGAAGTGGTCCCTGACGCCATAGAGGGGATTTCCTATAAAGTCCCTGCCTTCAGGTTGAACGGGATAGTCATCGCCGGATTCGCAGCATTCAAGAATCATCTCAGCTACCTGCCCCATAGTGGTTCCGTGTTTCCAGCACTACAGGACGAAGTGGCCCCCTACAAGACGTCGACCGGAGCGCTTCAGTTCCCAATCGACTCGCCGCTGCCAAAACCTCTCGTAGAACGCCTCGTCAGTGTGCGAATCGCCCAAGCCTTTCCGGACGATAGGACAGGTCAGTCGACCGACCACGGTCGATGACCGCAGCAGAGCCCGCCATAGGGGCAAACTCCTCCCACGGGTCAGGCGTCGGCCCAGTTCCGTGGTCGTGACGGGCGCCGCGCAACGAGCGGACGGCGGTGGCATCCGCCACCGCACGTCGGTGTGTCAACAACGAAACAAACTGTTGCTATTTACGGCTTCGGTCGAGGTATAGAACGGCGTTACCCGGCTGCGGTCAAATACTGCGGATTGCGAGAGGATCGACCTAGTCTGTCCAGATGATCCTTGCCTTAGCGGCCCTGTGTTCCGAGTGAACAGCCACCTTCGAGACCTTCGCGCATTGCTGGATGGGAGTGCGCCCGAGGGACCGACCCGCTACGGTCCTTTCTCGCGGGTGGCATGGCGGATCGGTGCTCGCCTCACTCGCCATGAGCGAGAGCACATGACGGGGATCCTCCATGGAATCCTCGACGAACTGGACTCCCTCGAACAAGGTGCCGGGCGTCCCCTCCTCAACCACGGGTCCGGCCCGCAGGTCGTTAACTGGTACGGCCCGGCGTTGAAGGAGGCTGTGGCGACCACGGGCTTCGATGCCATCGTGACGTCGATACCAAGCCACATCGGAGATCTTCTCTATCCGACGTTCGACCGCTTCATGCTGCCCACCGTGAAGTCGACGGGAACCTGGGAGGCCGAAGAGGCTGAATTCGTTCGTGCTCGCCTACGACCGGGTGGACATGCACTCAATATCGGAGCCAATGTCGGATTCATGACGCTCGTCATGTCCCATGCTGTCGGCCAGGAAGGTCTGGTCATCGCCATCGAGCCAGAACCCTTCAATTTCGGCCTGCTTTGGGAGAACGTTCGCCGGAATCGAGCCACCAACGTGCTGCCCATTCATGCAGCCGCCGGAGAAGAGACGGGCAGCATTCGGCTCAATCTGTCGCCCGATAATTCTGGCGACCACCGCACGGCTCCTCATCCAGTGGGAGTTTCCAGCATCGAGGTTCCCATGATCGCCGTCGATGATTTGCTCGGAGACCTCCAGGTCGACGTGGTGGCAATCGACGCCCAGGGATTCGATCATCGGATCGTGCGCGGGATGGCAAAGCTGGTTGCACGGTGCCGACCTCCGATGCTCGTCGAATTCTGGCCCACAGGCATTCTGGAATTAGAGGAGAGCCCCGCTTCGGTCATCGACGAGTATCGAGATCTCGGATATCGCGTCGAGGTGTTCTCGAAGAATCTGGATGTCACGGAACTCCCCGCTGAGGAGATTGTGTCGATGGTGCTCGAGGAGAAGGACCATGGGACGTTGGCCCTCACCTGACCTCCGAGTTGGTCGCTTGACCGTGGTAAAAGTGCGGTCGGAAGCAGACCAATGGACGCTACTGACCCGGTGATATCGGTCACTTTTCGTTGCGATTGGCCCTGACCTTGGACGGATCTTCGGGGCACTCCCAACCGCAGAAGTCGGCATCTATAGGTGGAGTCTCAGCCTTCCACTGCGAACAGACGCCAAGCCCCGGGTACACCCTTCAGGTCGTGCGCGGCTGTTGTGGTTGGCGATGCCAGCTCATCGCGATCGCACTGCCGACCTTGCCGAGGATTTGGCACGACTGAAGGGCGTCATCGAGTCAAGCGATCGCAAATCCGGTTATGTGAAATGAGTCCTCTCTGATCACCAGGTTCAGACGACAGGGCATATACCGGCTCACCACCCGCAAGACGGACGGGTGACAGTGCGTAGGGCATCGAGCGGGCTCGCGAGCCGGGCTCTGTCCCACATATGCCAAGCAGCGACGGGTGATACGGGTCACCGACCCAGGCGATATGGGTCACTTCAGCATCTCCCCAGGGAGACTGAGAGAATGCATTCCGTAGGGGGTTCACATGGCAGACGAGTCAAGCAACATTGCGGAACGCCATCTGCGTATCTGTCAGACCTTTGGCGACGAAGTCAGCACCGTCGGTGGGCATTGGCATTCCCAATCACCTTGCGGCGAATGGGATGCCAGGGGCGTCTTAGAGCACGTGATTGGGTTTCATGACGTACTTCTGCTCAAGCCGCTAGGCGCCAAGCCGCAGCGGCCGAAGGGCGATCCTGTCGGTCGCTGGTCAGCGACCCTGGAGGCGCTTGGTTCGGTCCTCAGCCAACCTGGCCTATTCGACGGCTCCGTCGATGTTCCACCGCTCGGCAACAATCCACCATCCCAGATCGACACTGCTCGGCTGGTGCCGCTGTTGAGTCTCGATGTACTAGTCCACACCTGGGATCTCGCTCGGGCGGCAGGTCACGAAGTCATCCTTGATCCGGAAATGTGCCGCACATTCTTGGATGGTCTGCCTGATGACGCAGCCTTTTCCAAGACAGGTATGTACGACAGCCCCCGAGATGCACCCGACGGATCGGATGCACAAACAAAACTCCTCGCCCGGCTGGGCCGTGATCCCGACTGGAGTGCCTAATTCCTGTCCCGGCCCGTTCGACGTTGCCCCGTTCGCTGTTGAAGTTCAGCGGTGGTCACAGCTCATTCAGGCTGCTGCCTGATCGTACTCTTCGGGTGTAACAACGGCGGGTGCGACCTG
>Ga0182018_10000498_pt1 | contig 51079 bp, 44 predicted proteins | sample 812P2MmetaG_FD_120490 | JGI IMG/M metagenome (GOLD analysis project Ga0182018, IMG submission 120490) | Permafrost microbial communities from Stordalen Mire, Sweden - 812P2M metaG | ecosystem: Environmental > Terrestrial > Soil > Wetlands > Permafrost | place: Sweden: Stordalen | collected... | reverse complement strand
GTAGGAAGCGTCCCCGAAGGTGAAGATGCCGCCGTCGGAGGCCACTTCCCAGTACCCGTGCCCGTCGGGGGTGGCGGCGATGCCCACCACCGGCTTGTTGAGCGGCGTTCCCCCCATCGACCCGGCGAAAGCAGCGTTCCCAAAGTTGAACACGCCGCCGTCACCGGCACTCACGAGGAAGCCCTGGCTGGACGGCGGCGGGAACTCCATCTGCTCGATCAGCGATCGGAAGCCGGGGTCGCCGCTCCCGCTGGCGTCGGTGATCGCGCCCCCCACCGCCCAGCATCCGGTCCCGCCGCACGTCACCGAGTTGAGGAAGCTGAGTGCGGTCACGTTCGGACTCGGTTGGATCGACCAGGCGGTGCCGTTCCACATCTCGATGAAGTTGTTCGGTTGGAATCCGGAACCACCCCCACCGCCGAATGGGCCGGTCGACCCGACTGCCCAACACTGGGACGCGCTGAGGCACGACACGGAGGCGAGGATGCTCGCCGTTGAGTTGGGGGGTACCGGGCTGGGTACGACTGACCAAGTCGAGCCGTCCCAGTTCTCCATGAGGGTGGCCAGCGCGTCGCCGTTGCTGTCGGTCGTGGACCCCGATACCCAGCAGTCCGTGCTGTTGACGCAAGTGACATCGCTCAAATAGCCACCGCCGGGGTCGGGTGAGGCATAGCTCGGCACGACGGTCCACGTGGCACCGTCCCAGTGCTCGATCAGGCCCTGATCCCCTGCGGCCGCGGGAAAGATGGGGAGGAAGTTCGGATCCTGCTGGCTAGGGCCGGCACTGCCCACTGCCCAGCAGTTCGAGGCGCTGAGGCAGGTGACACCGGTGAGCTGGTCGTAGGTCTGCCCGGACGGCGCCGCGGGGACGATGGTCCATGCCGAGCCGTTCCAGTTCTCCGTCAGGAGGTTCAACTCCTCGCCGTTCTGATCGGAGGTGAAGCCGACAGCCCAGCAATCGGACGCCGAGACACAGCTCACGTTCTCGAGGAGGCCGCCCGCCGCGCCGGCCGGTGTCGGGCTCGGGACCACCGTCCACGCACTGCCGTTCCAGTTCTCGGTCAGGGTGGCGAGGGGGTTGCCCCCCGGGGCGACCTCGGTCCCTACCGCCCAACAGTTGGTGATTGCCGTGCAGGTGTCGTGGAAGAGCGCATAGCCGTCTCCGTCCGGAGCCGCCGGGCTGGGTTGGAGCGACCACGCCGTGCCGTTCCACAGCTCGGTCAGGGCGGTGAAGGTCGAGTTCGAACTGATGTTCTCGATGGTGAGGCCCACCGACCAGCACGCGGTGGCGCTGGCGCAGGTCGCACCGAGCACGATGTCATCGGAACCGGTGGTCGGGGCGGTGACGATATTCCACCCCGCCGGGGCGGCAACGGCGCGCCCGGTCGGAGCGTTGACCACCACGATGCACACCGCTGCGACGCAGAGGGCTACCAGGCCCCCCACCGCCAGCCTCCACGAGATCGGTCGCCAGGGGAGGCGGTGTATTGGTGCAGCGAAGACCATAGGCATTTGCCATGGTGGCACGACGGCTCCCGCAATCGGTGGACCGTTACGTCATCGCCGCTCGACGCAGAGACCCGGTGTCCGAGGTTGTCTGGTGCCGGACCATGGGTTGGTACCAAGCAGTGCACCTTTCGGATCACCCTGCTGGGCTGATCTGTGGACCTCTGACGTCGAAGGGAGCCGCCGGTTCTACGGCGAGCTCTTCGGGTGGGAGGCCGACGATCCGAACCCTGAGTTCGGCGGCTACTTCATCTTCAATCACAATGACGTCGAGATGGCGGGCGCCATGGGGGACATGGGGGAGGACATGCCTGCCAACGACACCTGGAAGGTCTACCTGGCCACCGACGACATCGCCACGACACTGGGGGTGGCCGAGGCCCAGGGAGCCCAGGTCATCGGACCGGCCATGACGGTCGGGGACCTCGGGACACAGGCGGTGCTCATCGATCCGACGGGGGCCCACCTCGGTGCCTGGGAGGCTCGGAGCTTCCCCGGATTCACCGTGCTCGACCAACCTGGAGCCCCGAGCTGGTTCGAGCTGCACACCCGGGATCATGCGACCGCGGTGCGCTTCTATTCGGACGTGTTCCGCTGGGACACCAGGGTGGTCGGAGACGAGGACGAGTTCCGCTACACCACCATGCGCGATCCGGGCGGCGGGGAGGACATGGCCGGGATCATGGATGCCTCGGCCTTCCTCCCCGATGGCGTCCGTGCCCATTGGTCGCTCTACTGGGAAGTCGACGACACCGATGCGGCCGTCTCCAACGTCTCGTCCCTCGGCGGCTCTGTGATCATGGACGCCCAGGACACACCCTACGGTCGGATCGCGTCGGTGGCCGACAGGACGGGTGCCCAGTTCAAGCTGCGCACAGCACCACGCTGAGCACGCCCTGGACGGCAGTCGAGGACCCGGGTCGTGAGGGGGTCGGGACTACGCGGCCAGTGCGTCGGCGACCTCGATGGGGCCGACCGCCACGACGGCGGCCGAGTGGCGACGTCGGACCGTCACCATGGCCACAACCAGCGCCACCACCAGGGAGATGGTCGATCCGGTGAGCGCTGCCGCCACGCCGTGTGCCAGTTGTTGGCTCGCCGGGGCACCGCCTGACCCTCGTGTGGCCGTGACGAAGATGGTGGTCGTAACCGCGATGCCCAGACAGCCACCGACCTGGTGGAAGACGTTGACGAGGCCGGAGGCAGCGCCGGCGTCGCTGTCGGGCACGCCGGCAATGCCCCGCTGGGTGAGGGTGATGAAGGCGATGCCGGCCCCCACCCCCAAGAGCAGCAGTGGGAGCGCGATCCCAGGGAGGTAGTGCGTGCTCGCCGAGAGTCGGCTCAACCATCCCATCCCGACGATGTCGACGACCAGCCCCCCGATCAACAGGCGTGCGGTGCCGAACCGCGGCGCCAGCCAGGGCACCACCCGCGACATGGCGAACATGACCGCCGTCATCGGCAAGAAGGCGAACCCGGCCTCGATGGGGCTGAAGCCCTGCACCCCTTGGAAGTACTGGGTCAGGAAGAAGAACGACGAGAACATGGAGCCCACCAGCAACAGCCGCCCGACCAACGCCCCTGAGCGTTCGGCGTCGGCGAACAGCCGGAGCGGCATCATCGGGTGGCGCGCTCGCATCTCGATCAGGACCAGGCTCCCGAGGAGGGCGATTCCCGCTGCGAACGAGGTGACGGTAACCCAGTCGCTCCATCCGGCGGAGGCCGCCCGCACGAAGCCGAACACCAGAGCGAACATGCCGAGTGACCCGGTGACCGCCCCGGCCACGTCGAAGCTCTTGGTGTCCCGCGGGGTTTCGGGCAGATAGCGGGGAGCCAGGGCGATGGCCGTCACGCCGATGGGCACGTTGATGAACAGCCCCCAGCGCCACGACAGCCAGCTGGTGAGCACCCCTCCGAGCACGATGCCGACGCTGCCGGCCGCGCCACTGATGGCCCCATACAGGCTCACCGCCCGCAAACGCGCTGGACCTTCCGCAAAAGTCACCATGAGGAAGGTGAGCGTCGACGGCACGGCGACGGCGGCAGCCATGCCCTGCACGGCGCGGGCGGCGATCAGCCACTCGGGTGACCGGGCCAGGCCTCCCATGAGAGACGCCAACGTGAACAGCGAAAGGCCGGCAATGAAGACTCGTCTGCGCCCGAGGACGTCCCCGGCCCGGGCGCCGAGCAGGAGGAGCCCCCCGAAGGGGAGCATGTAGGCGGTCTGCACCCAGGAGAGCCCGCTGGCCGTGAAGCCGAGGGCCCTGTGGATGCTGGGCAGGGCGGTGATCACCACCGAGGCGTCGAGAACGGCCATGAGCTGGGCAGCGAGGATGATGGCCAGCACGACGGCGTGTGAACGCACCGGTGCCGGCTGGAGGGTCTGGGGGGTGGTGGTCATTGTGGTCATAGGGCGAAGGGGCCTTTCCTGCGGACGGAGAACCGGGTAAAGTGGAGGCAGTCCTCCGATACTAACGGAGGCATACCTCCGTTTGCAAGTGGAGAAGGAATATTCGGTCATGACCAGCACAGACTCAGTCCCGGAGGTACTGGCGAGGCGCCCCCAGCGCGCTGATGCCCGCCGCAACTACGAAACGCTGATCGCCGTTGCCCGGGACACCTTCGCCACCGAGGGCGTCTCCACCTCGCTGGAGGAGATCGCCCGCAAGGCAGGGGTGGGCATCGGCACCCTCTACCGACATTTCCCCAGCCGCCAGGACCTCCTCGAGAGCGTCTATGCCGACGACGTCGAAGCGGTGTGCCGGTCAGCCGACGAGGTGGCCGGCCTGCCTCCGTGGGATGCGCTGGCCACCTGGCTGCACCGGTTCGTCGACTACCTGGGCACCAAGAGGGCCCTGGCCGAAGCGGTAAATTTCGAATCCGAGCTCTTCCAGGGCGGGCGGGCCTCGGTGCACGCCGCGGGCGAGAAGCTGCTCCGTCGAGCCCAGCAGGCGGGCACGGCGCGCCCGGAGGTGACCTTCGACGATGTGCTGCGCCTCATCGCCGGGATCACCATGATCGAGTTCGTGCAACCCGGGCAACGAGAACGCGTCCTCGGAATGGCCCTCGACGGGCTGCGAAGCCAACCGTCCGGCGGCTGAGTTCCCGATGACCCTCCGTCGGGAAGCCCACAACGAGATCTCCGACCCCGAAGAAGACTGGGCTGTGTCCCCGGACTCGGTCGGCCTGCTCGAAGGCATCTGCACCACCCGGGCGATCCGCCGTTACCTCAGCGACCCGGTTCCCGACCACGTCCTGCGCGATGTGCTGTTCGCAGCCAGCCGAGCCCCGAGCGGATCCAATCGACAGCCGTTCCGGTTCCTCGTCCTCACCGACGGGCCGAAGGCGGCGGCGGCCAAAACGTTGATCGCGGCCGGTGCACGGCGGGCGTGGGACACCAAGCGCTCCACTGACCGCTATGACCAGGGTTCGGGCGCCGACAGCACGTCACCCAAGGCCTCCATGGCCCGGACCATGGAGGCCTACGTCGATCAGCTGGACCGCGTGCCGGTGCTGATCCTGGCCTGTCTGATCCGCCGCCGGGGACCCAATCCGGTCGAGGGTGCCTCGGTCTACCCGGCCTGCCAGAACCTGCTGCTGGCGGCACGGGCGCTCGGCTACGGGGGGGTGATGACGAGCTGGAACCTGCTGGTCGACACCGAACTTCGGGCACTGCTCACCATCCCCGACGAGGTCTTCGTCGCTGCCGCCATCACCTTGGGACGCCCCCAGGGTCATCACGGTCCCGTCCGGCGCCGGGCGCTGGACGAGCTCGTCTTCCTCGATGAATGGGGTGCACCGGCTCCCTTCGCCATCGACCCGCCCGGTACCCGGCACACCGGCTCCGGCCCGCCATCATCGCCCTGATCGACCTCCTCGACTGACCGTCCGCGGCTCATCGACGAGCGTTCCGCCGGAACACGCCCGAACCGGTGACTGAATCGGCGGGACCGACCGATCAGTCGCCGAATTCCGCTGCTGCGCTCAGCCGAGTGGCGAGCTCCTGGAGGGCCTCCGGTATCGCCTCCGAGATGTGGGCGGCGGCCTCGCCATCGTCTCCCACCGCATCGATGGCGCGCACTAGCCGCGACATGGCGTGAGTCAACTCCGAGGCTGCTGCTTTGATCTCGTCTGTCTGCGTAGTCACCATGACCGCCTTTCTCTGTGTTACCAACCAACAGTAGCGAGATGTGCCCTGCGATACAGAGCCGACGGCCGCACCCCGGCCCGGTTTCAGGGACCTTGGTTGAGAGCGCGCTGGAGGTCTGCCAGGGCCTGGGACGCGTTCTGGGGACAGAAGTACTCGGTGGCGAAGATGGCCACCACGTAGGCCTCGAATAACGTCAGATGTCGCTGTTCGAGCGACTGCACCACCTGGGCGGTGGGCTGTCTGTGGCCGAGATCGGTGCAGGCCAGTCTTCCGTCTCCCACCACGCTGGCGTCGCTGGCCCCGGAGAACGCATCGCCGACGCCGCGGACCAATGAGAGGTAGGCCTGGGTGGGTTGGGACGGGAGATCGGGGTCCCCGTAGTAGAGGATCGCTTCGGCCAGGGCGGCAGCCGCTGGCCTCGGGGCGACGCGGGGAAGTTGGCCGGTTGGGAAGGCCAACAGATCGACGTACAACCGGCGTTGGGCGAAGTTGCCGGTCTGGCCGGGCGCCAGTCCGTGGTGGACCATCCAGATCAGGCCACCGACCTGAAAGAACTCTTGGCCGCCGGGGCCCGGGTCGCTCTGCCCACCGCTCGACCCACCGCTCGACGACGAGGAGAGCCAGGCGTGGTCGAGAGGCTTGGTGCACGAACCAGTGACCGACGCACAGTGGGCGATCCCGATGCCGTAGTTGTCGCTCCCCCACAGGTTTGCCGAGTAGAAGAGCCAGTAGTCATCCCCCTGCTGGATCATCGAGGGACCTTCGACCAGACCGCCCTCCCAGGCCTGGGAGGCACCGATGAGCCGGTGCGGGGGCCCGACGACCGAGAGCCCATCCGGTGACAGTTGTTGCGAGTAGATGGTGGTGGGCAGCCCGCAGCAGTCGCCGTCGCTCTTCCAGAGGAGCCAGGGGGTTCCGTTGGCATCGACGAACACGCTGGGGTCGATCGCCCCTCCCGAGGACACCGGGCAGACGAAGGCCGACGACGAGTCGTCGACGAAGGGCCCGGCCGGGCTCGAACTGGTCGCCCGGGAAATGCAGAACGCGGTCCTCGGGCCGGCCGGGGTATGAACGCAGTCGGCTGCTGGTGGATTGACTAGGCAGCCGAGGGGATTGGTGGCCGGCGTCGAGTAGTACATGACATAGGTACCGTCGGGGCGGGCCCACACCGAAGGGGCCCACTGGTAACCGGAGACGGTCCACGTGGGCAGGGTGGGAAGGGCGTCACCCAGGTACTTTCCCTCGAATCCCGAGTCGCGGGTCAGCACGATGGCCGGGATATGGGCCCCCGGGGCGTACTTGGTGGTGGTGGTGTTGGTGGCGTACAGGTAGATGGCATCGGAGGTGCGCAGGGCGAAAGGGTCGGCGAAGTCACCATCGAAGATGGGGCGGTCGTTCTGGAGACCGGACAGCACATCGAGTTGCACTCCGTTGGACTTCGACGGGTCGAGGCTCCTCGGTCCAAGCGAGGGTGGCGCCGGTATCTGACCGGCGCGGGCATTGGGCTGGATCGACAGCTTGAGCGAGCTGCTCGTGGCCGACTGCGACTCCGTCCCCGATGTGCCACAAGACGACAACACCGCGCCGACCACCCCCATGGCCAGACCGACCCCGAGCACCCGCCGCGTCGACCGGCTCATTCGACCAACGGGTCGCGCCATGCGGGACAGCGTAGGAGGACCGTTCCGCCGGGTCGGGGATCACCGAACTCCGTCCGTTCGGGCGAATTGGAGCCCGATAACCCCGCGCTGGACGGCCGTTGGCGGGACGGTCATTGGCGGGACGGGGCGACCGCCTGCAATCAGCTTGCTCGGCTCCATGAGCACCCGGCCACCTCCTCGAGCTTCCTCGGAGTGCTGAGGGATAGGTCGAGGGGTCAAGAATCATCCGGAAACATGTAACACTGTTACAGAACCCCCGGGAGAGGATCACCCCGGAGTTGACTCCACCAGGATCTCCGACCACGTACACGAATTGCAGCCTGGGAGCGACCGGCTCAGGGCCGTAGAACGGTCTCCTTCCAGGCGTGACTCACTCTGAAGGTGGATAGGGCCGGGTCAGCGTGGCAAACCGATCTCAAATGCTTCGAGGTCGTTCGCCTAGGACGTCGGCGTCGAGGTGCAATCGACGCTTCTTGTCTTGCCGGCATCTCCCGATGCCGCCGACACGGTGGCCACGGGGCCGCGCACCTTCAAGTAGAGCCGGGAAGCGGTCGATAACTCCCCCATGAAGATGCGGTCACTCGTTCTTACGGCGACGTTGATCGTATTGCTCGTGGGGCCGCTGGCAGCTCCCGCCCAAGCCGCCACCAGCCAAGGCTGCGCCGGCTCTCTCTCCGCGGAGGGTCCCTCCATTGACACGGTCGCCGTCCCTGGACCCGGAGGGACGAATGCGAATCCATTTCAGCTCTACTGGGCAGAGCCTGTCAGCTGGACAGCACAGACCGATGCGCCGATCACTGACGGCACGTGGCGACTGACCATACAAAATTCCTCTTGGCTCTTCGCATTGGGTGAACTTGTGACCGGCCATATCCATGGACTGACCGGCACCTTCAACGGCGTCCAGGGCGGCACGTCATTCAGCAATTCATTCACTCCCAGCGCTATCGAGCCAGTCACGCTTCCCGGCAAGTATGAGGTCGGCTTCACTGTGACTGGAATTGGCGGAGCCAAATGCACGGGAACCATATCGGTCAGGGTGATGGACCCCCCGGGTCACAACCCATTCTGGTGGCTGGCGCTCCTCTTGATCATCGCTGGGCTGATTCTGCTCGTCGTATTCGGCATCTCGAAGTTGACCAGGCCTGTCGTTGTCCGAACGAACAATCGGGGGCGGAAGATGAAGTACGCCGGAGCGAGGCACGTCCCTTCCAACACGCTCGCCGGTTTCTTCCTCGGTATCGGAGTGAGCTTGATGCTGACGCTCTATGGCGTCGTCGGATGGAGCACGGCCACGCCCGACCTCATCATCATCCTTGGCGTGGTGCTCGGACTCGGCGTTGGACTCCTGCCGGTTCGATCCGTCGGAGAGCCGACGGTGACGAGAGCAAAGCCGGACTACTCCTCGGTCACGAGGCCAGGCTGATCGGCGTCACCAGATCAATACCGGAGTCGGTGGCGTCGTTGATGACGATAAAACAGCTCCCTCCGGGCCCGCACGACCCACCTGAGGCGTCGCTGTAGCCACCTCCGACTTCGACGGTGACTCCGGCGGGACTGAAGGTCACCTTGCCGTTCGAGGCCACCGTGCCGGAGATCTGGGTGGATACATCACAGTGGGTGTCCAGGTCGGAAGCAGGGCTCACAGACGGATCACATTCCTGCGCAGTGATGGTGTCACCGATGGGCAGGGCCCCTGCTTTTATCGTGTCGACGTAGCCTTGCGCGACATCGGCGGTCTTTTTGACGGTGGCCGTGGGTGTAGCGAACACAAGCGGGCTGCTGAGGCCAATGGCCGCATTGTCGAGATCGGTGATCACGACATCGCAGGTCTCCCCAGGCAGACAGGTGCCACCAGCACCGTCGCTATAGTCGCCGCCGACCAGCAATTGGATGTCGGTCGGGCTGAATGTCACCTTGCCGGTCGTCGCCACAGTGCCGGCGATCTGAGTGGTGGAGTCGCAGTGGGTGGAGACGGTAGTCGGCGCGACCACCGATGCATCACACTCTGCGGCCTCAACGGTGTCTCCGATCGGGAAACCAGAGGCCTTGAGTGCGTCGGCGTAGTTGCCCAGTACTCCGGTCGTCTTGTGGATACTCAGGGTCGGAGTACTGAATCGGAGCGTGCTGCTGGCCGTCGAGTCGCCGGTGTTACCCACCATCACGATGTAGCACGCTGGTGAGTTGACCAGACCACAGGTATCGCCGTCAGAATCGATGGAGCCAACGGTCAGTCGGATACTCGTCTTCGCCACGTCTCCTGCCTTGGCCGCCGGCGCAGTTTCCACCGACGCGCTGGCCAGATTGGCACAATGCATAACCGAGTACGCGGTTCCTGCACATTCGCTGATAGTTACTGACGAGTCGCTGTGCTGCCTCCAGCCAGTGCCGGAGACGCTGATCGTGCTGTTTCCAATCAGGCTGGCGTCCTTCGAAAGCGTTACCGTGCCGCCGTTGGAGCTGATGACGGTGAGCAGGAACGTGCCGGACACCGCGCCGATGGTGGCGGTGATCGTGGCCTCGCCGGGAGCAATGGCCCTCACCAGGCCGTCCGAGTCCGCACTGGCCACCGACGTATCCGAGCTGGTCCACTGGGCCAGAGGCGTGACATCGGCGCTCGAGTCGTCGGCGTAGGTACCCATCGCTCGAAGCTGGGCCGTCCCGCCCGCAGCCAGCTGCGGGCCTGAGCCACTGACAGCGATAGAGCTCAGGGTGCTGGTGGGGCCGAACGAATCGGGATACAGGCCGAGGCCGGACCCGCCGTCCCCGCCGTCCACCCCGTCACCGCCGGAGAGTCCGGCTTGACCACCGCTGGCACTGTCTCCACCGGCACCGGCGTTTCCCCCCGAACCTCCACCGCCGGGGTCGCCACCCCCCGATACATTGCCCTGGTATTGACCCGCAAGACCTGAAGTCGCTATCGGTACCTCAGAGAACAATGCCCCGCCATCCCCGCCATTGCCGTTCCCTCCGGCACCTCCCCCGCCACCATCCCCGCCGTTCCCACCATTTCCGCCGTTGCCGGCTGCGCCGTTATTCCCGAAAATGGTCTGTTGTCCAGTTTCACTCAGTGTTGTGGTCAATGCAGTGCAGTAGGTGAGCGGATTGGGACCAAATGAAAAGAGGCACGCACCCGCTCCGCCATAGCCGCTCAGCAAGCTTTGGCCACCATCGCCGGCGTCGCCACCATCGCCGGCGTCGCTGCCGGAACCTCCGTTCGCCTGATCATCGACAAAGAGACTCGGCACCTCCGTCGGGATCGAAACGGCCCCGGACATCGAGCCCGAGTTGTAGATTGCCCCACCCATGGCGGGGCCGCCATTCCCACCTCCACCACCATCGCCGGCATCCCCGCCATCACCACCGTTGCCCGAGTCCCCCCCATCACCGCCGTTGCCAGTAGACCCGGTGTCGCAGTAGTAGTCCGTTCCCCCGTATCCGCCGTTTCCCCCACTCGCGCTCTCGACTCCGGCGTCACCACCGTCGTGCCCCGAGCCACCTGATCCGCCGTCAGCGCCATCGCCGCCCGTCGCTTGATCACCGGCAAACCAGCCCGCTCCTGCCGGTGCGGAATCGTACTGGAGGGTCAACGTGCCAGAGCTGTAGACACCACCGCCTTCGCCGCCACCTCCATCACCGCCGGTCCCGCCCATGCCACCTTGCCCCCCGGTCCCGCCGGCTCCACCCATACCGCCTTGGCCACCGTTCCCATTGACATTCGGACAACCGTCGTCATCCGTGCCTGCGACACCGCCGGTCCCGCCTACTCCGCCCAGCCCACCGGCACCGCCGTCGGATCCATCCCCGCCGGAGCCGCCGGAGCCGCCTGACGCCTGATCGTCCTGAAATGCCACATCGGTCAACGAGAGTGCCCCGGCGTTGTAGATCGCCCCACCCTCGGCATCGCCACCGTCGCCGCCGTTACCGCCGGAACCACCGTCGCCGGCATTGCCCCCGGCTCCAGCATCGCCACCGTTACCGCCATCGGTCCCACCGCATCCGCCGTAGTTCCAACAGCCGTTACCTGCACTGCCGCCGATGCCGCCGTTGCCGCCCGCCCCACCGGCCCCGCCGTCCCCGCCACTACCACCGGCGCCGCCTGCTCACCCGTTGCCCCCTACGGCATCATTGCCGGAGAACGTCCCACCGGAGAGATCGACCGTCGCTCCGGCCGCGATATACATCGCTCCACCTTGAGCGTCACCGCCGTTGGCGGCATCGCCGCCGTCGTCCCCGCCATTGCCCTCCTCCCCGTCCGTACCATCAGCACCCTCTTGTCCGGCGGTCTGCTGTAAATAGCCTGTCGCTGGATCTCCTACCGTCCCACCATTCGTGCCGTCGTTCCCATTGGCGCCGACTGTCCCGTCGTCGCCGTCGTCGGCAGGATCACCATCCAACCCCGGTCCGGCGCTCACCCCCTGGACGAGGCCGTCCGTCACGTCAACATCGACGAGATTGAGCGTGCCCCCCTGAACATCGAAGACCTGGTTTGACTGGCCACCTGACAAGGTCATTCCGGGGGAGGGAGCCGTCGATGCGTCGAGGGTCAGGTCATCCCCGCCCGACACGACGATCGGCGAAGTGAGCACGATCGTGCCGCTGCACAGAACCTGGACAACAGCGGGGCTTGACTCGTCGGCGGTGCTGATCGCGCTCAGCAGGTCGGCGCTGTCGCATGAAGACAGCGATGTCGTCGGGGCCGCGGCGGCGGGGACGACCGCACTTCTCGCCACTACGAGAATTAGGCACGCCACAATCGGGAGTCCCCACCGAATTCCGCGATTCAAATGCCCACCAGCAGACCTCACGATTTCCAGCCTCCTTCGCCGTCCCTGACTCTCCTACGTTTCGTTCAATCTCCTACACTTCATTCACGTAAAAACGCGTCCAAGGGTCATCAGGAACCAAACTGGATCGGAACTTCTGAGTAAACCCCTGCTTCCGTTGAGTCCCGCCTTCCCCGTCAAATGGATCCTCCGCCGGTCGCAATGATTGATCGATGAATTCGAGTCATCAATTCGAGGGGAGCGAGACGAAGCACACCATCTTTCACGCCGCATAATCCGCCTCCCCCATTCATTCCGCCGAGCCCACCAGCCAAATTGATACCAGGCGGGTAGCGGACGGTCAACCGTCACTTGCCACGCCCTCCACGATTGTGTTTGCAATCGCTTTGAGGTGCCACAGCCAGTGGCGACGTCACCCCTGCTGGTAGTGGTACGCAGTCCTGACGTTTCGAAGGAACTCGAATCGAGGTCCGATTCCCTTGGATCCGCTTGTGGGACACGAGCGCCGTTCGATGAGAGGGTCTCGGCCCCTATCTGACGAGTTCTGGAGAACGTCTCGGCACTCTTAACCAAACCTCATCAAGGTTCAACCCGTCCCTGTTTGGGATTGAATCGAAGACCGCAGAGTCACACAGTGGCTCCAACTGGAGCCTGTGGAGCCTGGGAGGAGAATCGAACTCCTGACCTACGCATTACGAGTGCGTTGCTCTACCGACTGAGCTACCCAGGCGCGGTCAGCCAGGCTATCCGACCGGCGTGTGGCGGTTGATCCGTTCCGGTCGTCATCGCCGACCTTGGTGGCGATGACCCACCGAGTGCTCAGTCGGTCATGCCTGACAACTCGACCATCAGCGCGTCCATCAGCAGTAGTTCGTTGGCGTTGTGATCCAGTGCCGCCGAGGCGCGTCCGATGGCCTCCACCTGCCGCAGTGCTCGCAGGCTCCCTCCCGGGCTGCCCGGGGGCGGGTCTGGCCGGTGGGGTTCGGTGGATGCCACCAGGCGGTCGCGGTAGGCGCCGGCCAGGGTGGCCATGCCGAACCGAAGATCATCGGTCCGCCACCGTCGCTCCTCGCGCTTGTGCCCGTCCTCGATCTGCTTGCGGCCCGGGATCGACTTGGTGCCCAACCCCTCGGCCTGGTCGGCCAAGGCGGCCAGCTCCAACGCGTGCTGTTCGCGCAACGGGGCCAACGCCCCGTCGGCTAAGGCCAGCAACTCCGAGGACACCGCGGCGGCGGCGGCTCCGGTGCCGTCCAGGCGGGCGGGAACCGATCTCCATTGGCTCTGGCGGGCGACGAATCCGGCATCGCTGACCAGCAGGCGGGCCCGGTCCAGCCGCCCCCCCGATGCCTGTCCCACCGTTTCAGCCAGGTCCGCGTCGACGCCTCGGGCTACCAGCCAGGCGACCACGGCGCCCTGGGGAACCGGGTCGAACGGGATCTTCACGCACCGACTGACGATGGTGGCCAGGGTGGGGGGAAGGTCGTCTGCCACCAACACGAAGACGGTCGAGGGAGGAGGCTCCTCCACCGTCTTGAGGAGGGCGGGGGCAGCGAGGACGGCCAGGTGGACGTCGGTGACCATCAATACCTGGCGTGACGCCTCGAGTGGCCGGCGTTGGGCCCGGGTCACGATCGAGGCCGCGTCGCCCACGCTCAGGGACGCGCCGGAGCGCTCCACCACCACCAGGTCGGGGTGGGTTCCGGCCAGCGTCCGACGGCAGGTGGTGCAGGCGCCGCACCCGCCACGCGGGCACAACAGAGCGGCGGCGAGGCCGCGGGCCCCGGCCCGCTTGCCCGATCCGGGCGGCCCGTGCAGCAGGTAGGCGTGCACCGGCCGGCGGGCCGCCGCCATCAGCTGGGCCACCGCCCGCGGTTGCCCTACCACCTCGTCGAACAGCGCAGCCACCGGGACCGCGCTCCCCGGCGCGTCACCGACATCGGCAGGAAGCCGGTCGGTCACCATCGCCCACTCACCTGCGCCCTCCACCGATCCCCGACCCGACCGCGTCGGTCACCCCCGACCACACCGCTGCCGCCACCTCGTCCACCGACCCCGTGCCGTCGACCACCATCCACGGCGCGGCCGCCTCGTCGGCCAGGAGGTGGTAGCCGTCGGCAACCCGCTGCTGGAACGAGACGCCCTCGACCTCGAGGCGATCACGGTGGGAGCCGCGGCGTCGGCCGGCCGCCACCTCCACGGGGACATCGATGAGCACGGTCAGATCGGGGGTCACCCCAGCCGAGGCCCACTGGATGAGACGCTCCAGCTCGGGGCGGTCGAGTCCGCGACCGTACCCCTGGTAGGCCATGGTCGACGCCGAAAACCGGTCGGTCACCACCCAGGTGCCCGCCTCGAGGGCGGGCAGCACCACCTCGGTCACGTGCTGGGCCCGGTCGGCGGCCATCAACAACGCCTCGGCGCGCTCGCTCACCGCCGGCTGGTCGGCGTCGAGCAGCAGCCGGCGCAGTGACCCCCCCAGCCGGGTGGCGCCGGGCTCGAAGGTCAGGAGCGCCCCCAGCCGATCGGACAGGAGCTGGGCCTGGGTGGACTTGCCGCAACCGTCGATGCCCTCGAGCGCGATCAGTCGGCCCCGTTGACCCTCGGTCACTCTGTGCTACTGGTCCTCTTCGCCGCAGCCTTGGTGGCCGGAGCCTTCTTCGCTGCGCTCTTCTTGGCTGCGCCCTTCTTGGCTGGAGCCTTCTTGGCCGCGATCTTCTTGGCCGCGATCTTCTTGGCCGCGCTCTTCTTGGCCGGAGCCTTCTTCGCTGCGCTCTTCCGCGGGGACGGACCGGCGGCCCTGCGTTCGGCCAACAGCTCGGAGGCACGCTCGACGGACAGGGACTCGACGTCGTCACCCCTTCGCAACGAGGCATTGGTGGTCCCGTCGGTGACGTAGGGCCCGAATCGCCCATCCTTCACCACCATGGTCAGGCCGGTGTCGGGGTCGGCTCCCATCTCGCGCAGCGGCCCCTTGGCGTTGCGGCCCCCCCGAGCCTTGGGCTGGGCGAACAGCGCCAGGGCCTCGTCCACGGTGACCGAGAGGATCTGGTCCTCGGTGAGCAGGCTCCGCGTGTCGCTGCCCTTCTTGAGATAGGGCCCGAACTTCCCGTTGTGGGCGACGATCTCCTCGTCACCGGCCGAGTCGGTCCCCACCACCCGGGGGATGCGCAACAGGTCCAGCGCCTGTTCGAAGGTGATCGTGGCCGGGGACATCGAGGCGAACAACGACGACGTCCGCGGCTTCTGGCCGCCGTCGACCACCTCACCGAGTTGAACGTAGGGCCCGAAGCGGCCGGCCTTCACCTGCACCGGCAACCCTGTCTCGGGGTCCTCGCCGAGGACACGGTCGGTCGACGGTGCCTCGAGCAGTGACTCGGCTCGTTCGATGGTGAGCTCGTCGGGAGCCAGGTCGTCGGGGATGGAGACCCGATCGTCCCCCCGCTGGAGATAGGGGCCGTAGCGACCCACCCGGGCCACGATGTCCCGCCCGTCGGTCCCGACGCCGATGGGGATGGAGTTGATCTCGCGGGCGTCGATCTCGCCCAGGTAGGTGCTGACCTCGCGCTTCAGGCCCAGACTGCCCCCGTGGCTCCCGGCCGGGCTCCCATCGGAGGCCGCGCCCTTCGAATCGGGCGTGCTCCCGGTGCTGTCGCCGTTCACCGCAGACCCGTCTGGCGTCCCGCCGGCCCCGCCGTTGGATCCCGCGGTGCCGAAATAGAACCGGGTCAACCAGGGGAGGGACTCCTCGTCACCGGCGGCGATGGCGTCGAGATCGTCCTCCATCGACGCGGTGAAGCCGTAGTCGACCAGATCGGAGAAGTAGCGCTCGAGGAGGCCGACCACCGCGAAAGCGGTGAACGAGGGGACCAGCGCGGTTCCCTTCTTCCACACGTAGCCCCGGTCGAGGATGGTGGCGATCACGCTGGCGTAGGTGGAGGGTCGGCCGACCCCGAGCTCCTCCATGGCCTTGACCAACGACGCCTCGGTGAAACGGGCCGGTGGCTGGGTGGCATGCGATCCCGGCTCGAGCTCGTCGACCGACACCGGATCCCCCTCGGCCACCCGGGGCAGATGGACCTCCCGGTCGGCCAACTCGGCCTCGGGATCGTCCTCGCCTTCGACATAGGCCCGCAGATAGCCCGGGAACTGGATCACCTTGCCCGAGGCGGAGAACTCCGCCTCCCGTCCACCGGCCCCGTCGGTCCCTTGCGAGGTCCCCACCAGGCGGACCTGGGCACTGGTGCCGCTGGCGTCGGCCATCTGCGACGCCACCGTGCGCTTCCAGATCAGGTCGTAGAGGCGGAACTCGTCACCCGACAGCGATCGGGACGCCTCGTCGGGAGTGCGGAACGACTCGCCCGCCGGCCGGATGGCCTCATGGGCCTCCTGGGCGTTCTTCACCTTGCGCTCGTAGCGCCTGGGTTGGGCGGTCACGTACTCGGGGCCGTAGAGGGTCGACGCCTGGGCGCGGGCCGCCTCGAGGGCCTGGGTGGACAGCGTCGTCGAGTCGGTGCGCATGTAGGTGATCCAGCCGTCCTCGTAGAGGCGCTGGGCGATCTGCATGGCGCGCTTGGAGCTGAACCGGAGCTTGCGCCCCGCCTCCTGTTGCAGGGTCGAGGTCATGAACGGCGCCGACGGTGAACGGCGGAACGGCTTGTGGGTCACCGAGGAGACGGTGAAGGGCACGCCGGCCAGTCCGGTGGCCAGCGCTCTCGCCTCGGCCTCGGCCAACACCACCACCGATCCCGGTGAGGTGAGCACGCCGGTGTCGTCGAAATCCCGCCCCGAGGCGAGGGCCATGCCGTCGACCGCCACCAGGGAGGCGGTGAACGACCGGGGGCTCACCTCGTCGTCGGGAACCGCCGTGGCCGTGAACGTGCCGTCGATGCCCCACCATCCGGCGGACCGGAACCGCATCCGGGCCCGCTCCCGCTCGACCACCATGCGGGTGGCCACGCTCTGGACCCGACCGGCGGACAGGCGGGGCATGATCTTCTTCCACAGGACGGGCGACACCTCGTAGCCGTAGAGGCGGTCGAGGATCCGCCGGGCCTCTTGGGCATCGACCAGGCGCCGGTCGAGGTCCCGCCACTCGAGGACCGCCCGCTCGATGGCCGGGCGGGTGATCTCGTGGAAGACCATCCGCTTGACCGGCACCCGGGGCGCCAGCACTTCCAACAGGTGCCAGGCGATGGACTCGCCCTCGCGGTCCTCGTCCGAGGCCAGGTAGACCTCACTGGCCTGCTTGACCAGCTGCTTCAATTTGGCCACCTGGGACTTCTTCTCGCTGGACACCACATACAGCGGCTTGAACCCGTTGTCGACGTCCACGCCCAGGCGGGACCAGGCCTCCCCCTTGTAGGCGGCCGGAACCTCGTCGGCCCGTCGGGGCAGGTCCCTGATGTGACCGATCGAGGACTCCACCACGTAGCCCGATCCCAGTAGGCCGGCGATGGTCTTGGCCTTGGCCGGCGACTCCACGATGACCAGGGGTTTCCCACCCGCTCCCGAGCGCGGACTGCCTGCTGCACCGTTGCCGGCGTCGGTGTCCAGAGACGTCTCAGTCAGGTCGGTAGGTGGCATGGCGTTGGCCACAGGGTGAACGGTGGAGTGACGCGTTGTCAACCCCGTGGAGCGGAGTCCGGCTGGTCAGTGCTCCGCTGACCTGGGTTTTCAGTCGTGCGAAGATTCCATGGCCACGGTAGCCGCTTCGTCGAGGGCTGCCGATTCGGCGGCCGGGAGCTCGCTGTCCATGGACTCGGTCTTGCGCTTGGAGAAGGCGATGGAGACCAGTAGCACCACCAGGGCGCCCCCGGCGATGGCCAGACGGGCCCCGGTGTGGGGGTGCAGGGTGATCACCGCCGGCAGGATGAGCAGGGAGACCAGGTTCATCACCTTGATCAGGGGGTTCAGCGCCGGACCGGCGGTGTCCTTGAACGGGTCGCCGATGGTGTCGCCGATGACCGCCGCCTTGTGGGCGTCCGAGCCCTTGCCGCCCTCGTTGCCGTCCTCGATGTACTTCTTGGCGTTGTCCCAGGCACCACCCGAGTTGGACAGGAAGTTGGCCATCAGCTGGCCGGTGAGGATGGCCCCCACCAGAAACGCCCCCAGGGCGAAGTAGCTGATGCCGAACCCGACGATGACCGGGCTGAGCACGGCCAGCAGGGCCGGCGTGGCCAGCTCCCGCTGGGCCGCCGTCGTGCAGATGGCGATGACCTTCCCGTATTCCGGCTTCTCGGTGTAGTCCATGATCCCGGGGTGCTCACGGAATTGCCGTCGCACCTCTTGGACCACGGTGCCGGCCGAGCGACCCACCGCCCGAATGGCCAGGGCGGAGAAGATGAAGGCGATCGATCCGCCGATGAGGACGCCGATGAAGATGGTCGGGTGGGAGATGTTGATCGAGGTCTGGGGCAGGTCGAAGAGCCAGTTGACCGGGGCGCCGATGGGCGCGTGCAGGTTGAGCTGGGAACCGATGGTCTCGATGAAGGAGGCGAACAGGGCCACCGAGGCGATGACCGCCGAGCCGATGGCCACACCCTTGGTGACCGCCTTGGTGGTGTTTCCCACCGCGTCGAGGCTGACCATCACCCGCTCGGCCTCACCAGTGAACTCGCCGGACATCTCGGCCACCCCGGCGGCGTTGTCCGATACCGGCCCGAAGCTGTCCTCGGACACGATCATCCCGGCCGTGGACAGCAGGCCGATGCCGGTGAGCGCCACCAGGTAGAGGGTGAGCTGGATGTTGCCGTTGCCGAGCCCGATGGAGACGGAGATGGCCAGGACGATGGCCATGATCGCCCACACCGAGGACTCGAGGCCCAGGGCCAGGCCGGACAGGGTGAGGGTGGCCGGCCCGGTCCGTGCCGTCTCAGCGACCTCCCTTACCGGGCCCCGCTCGGTGGAGGTGAAGTGCTCGGTGATCTGGCTGGCCACCAACATGAGCACCACACCGGTGAGCACGGCGTAGAACGCCTTCCAGTAATGGAGATAGGCCCCGGCCACGATGGCCGAGCCACCGATGGTGAGGATGGCCGCCGTCCACACCCCCCGGTTGATGGGGGCCATGGCGTTCTTGTCCCTTTTGCTGGCCCGGACCACGAACACCCCGATGATGGTGGCGAGGATGCCGATGGCCGGGATGGCGATGGGGAAGATGACCGTCTTGGCCGCGTCCGCGCCCCGTCCGATGGAGCCGAAGGCGGTGACGCCGAGGATGATGGCGGCGATAATGGTGATCACGTAGGACTCGAACAGGTCGGCGGCCATGCCGGCGCAGTCGCCCACGTTGTCGCCCACGTTGTCGGCGATGGTGGCGGCGTTGCGGGGGTCGTCCTCGGGGATGCCCGCCTCGACCTTGCCCACCAGGTCGGCACCCACGTCGGCCGCCTTGGTGAAGATGCCGCCGCCGACCCGCATGAATAGGGCCAGCAGTGAGGCGCCGAAGCCGAAGCCGATGAGCACCGAGGTGGCGGTGTTCTGGAAGACGAGCACGATCACCGTGGCCCCGAGGAGGCCGAGGCCCACGCACAGCAGGCCGGTGATGGCGCCGGTGCGGTAGGCCACCTTGAGGGCGGGGGCCATCTTTCCCTCCCGGGCGGCAGCTGCCGTGCGGACGTTGCCCCGCACGGCCATGCTCATCCCGATGAAGCCGGTGAGGCCCGAGCAGAGCGCCCCGGCCAAAAAGCAGATCACCCGGAAGATGCCGGCCTGGGCAAAGGTGAGGTCGGTGACCGTGCGGGTGACGTGGGCGGAAAAGCCGTTGGAGATGATGATGAGGTGCTCGGTGTGGGTGACCTTGGTGGCGGTGAAGAAGATGAGCACGGCCAACGGGATGATGATGATCCCGATGGTCTTGAACTGGCGGGCCAGAAAAGCCTCGGCACCCTCCTGGATAGCCTTGGCGATGTCTTTCATCGACGCGGTGCCCTGGTCGGCGGCCAGGACGCCCCGTACGAGCAGGAGAGCCACGACGATGGAGGCCAGTGCACAGACGATTGCGAAATACAGCCAGGTCTTCCCGGTGCTCGTGAGAAGAAACGCCTGGTAACCCCCTTCAGCCAGGAGGTGGGTCATCGGTACGGCTCCCTTCGGTGTACTGCATGGTCTGGATCGGCATATGGCGGCTTCGGCGACCGCGGCCCACCGCAAAGGTCAGGACACTGTCCCCCTGCGAGGCCTCGGCCGTCTGGCCGTACGCCGGGGCGCGCCGTCACGGCACGCCGAACCCGGCAACGGGGGCAGAAGATACCGACAAAGGGGGCAATGAGCAAGGAAGCAGGCCCGACGGCATACCGCGGGGAGGTCCGGAACCGATCGCCGCGACCTGTCAGGTGGGCTCCACCCCGGCCTCGGGTCCGGCGATGAGCTCGTAATCGGGATTGAGGATGGCCTGCCGGCGGGCCCAGTCGCCGACCATTCCCTCGACCACCAGGCGCGCCCCCGGTTGGATCCCGGGTATCCGGCGGCGGCCCTGGAATACCAGGAGCAGCTTGCCCGTGTCGTCCACCAGCACGCACTCGAGGTTGGAGGTCCCCGCCCGCGGCTGGACCCTGACCGACCGCACCCGCCCGGCCACCCGCACCCGTTGGCGCCACTGGGCCTCGCCGATCGGTGTGGTCCCGCGCCCCCGTTCGCCGAAGGCCATCCGGTCGAACGACGCCTTGACCGCGGCCTCTCGGTCGGCGGCCCGGTCGGCGGCCCGAGCGGCGCGCCCCGGGGTCCCCGAGCCCACCGGCTTGCGTCGCCACTCGCGCCGTTTCGAGAACCACCCCCCGGTGAGTTGGTAGGGAACCACGGTGGCATTGACATGGGCGAGCTGACCGACGGCATCGGCGATGTGGTCGGCGGTGGCGTCGTGCAGCACCCGTTGCCAGCCGGAGGCGAAGCCCCGTCGAGGCAGAAGGATGGTCAGCTCGGTCTGCCCGTCGGCCACTGTCTCGGCCGCCAGCTCGAGGGTGGCCCGGGTGAGGCGGCGATCCTCGCACTCCTCGATGTCGAGCGGGAGTTGGGTGAGCCCGAGTCGCCTCCACTCCGCCTCGAGCAGCTCCGACTCCCGGGAGTCGAGCGCGAAGTGGACGGCCCGGAGCTCATCGGGGTGGAGGGTCCGGGCGTACTGGAGGGCCCGGGCGGTGGCCATGTCGAGCCGGTCCACCAGGACGATCACTGTGTGGCGGCTGAGCACCGGCGCCTCGGCGGCCTCGGCTGCTCCTTCCTCGAGCTGCTGTTCCTCGTCGACATACTGCTTGTGCAGCTTGATCAGCCCATAGAACATGAGCGGTCCGATCAACACCACCACCCATGCCCCCTCCTTGAACTTCACCGTGGCGAAGATGAGGACGATGAATGCGGTGAGGATGGCAGAGAACCCGTTGACGGCCACGCTTCTGCGCCAGTGCTCGCCCCGGCGGTCGAGGTGGTGCTTGACCATACCGGCACCGGCCATGGCGAAGCCGGTGAACACGCCGATGGCGTAGAGGGCGACCAGGCTCGACACCTGCGCCCCGGTAGCCAGGATCAGCGCCAGGGCCACCACGGTGAGCACGATGATCCCGTTGGAGAAGGCCAGGCGGTGGCCGCGTCGGGTGAGCTGTTTGGGCAGGTAGGCGTCCTCGGCCACGAAGCTAGCCAGAAAGGGGAAGCCGTTGAAGCTGGTGTTTCCGCCGGTGTAGAGGATGAGCACGGTGGCGAACTGCACCACGTAGAACAGGAACTGGCCGATCGGACCGGTGCCCAGGACGTAGCGGACCTCCTGGGAGACGACCGTCGGAGAGCCGGCCGTGTAGGGCACCGCGTGCGTCCAGTGGGCGATGAGGGTGACCCCGAGCACCAAAAAGGCGAGGACGCTGCTCATGACCACCAGGGTCTGGCGGGCGTTCCTGGCGGTCGGCTCGCGGAAAGCGCCCACTCCGTTGGAGATGGCCTCGAGGCCGGTGAGCGACGACCCGCCGTTGGCGAACGAGCGGAGGATGATGATGAACGACGCCCCGTAGAGGAGGCCCGAGCCGGCATGGCCGATCGACACCGTCCCCGAGTGGTGGACGGAGTGCACCTGAAGCGTGCCCATCGCCTTCTTCACGTAGCCCGCCACCACCACCAGCCCCAGGCTGGCGATGAAGAAGTAGGTGGGGAAGGCGAAGAACTTTCCCGCCTCGCGGATGCCTCGGAGGTTGCCGTAGAGGAGCAGGAGCACCACGGCGATAGTGATGGGGACGGTGAGTCTCAGGTGCAGGAGGGTCGGGAAGGCACTGGTCAGCGCGGCCGTGCCCGCCGACGTCTGGACGGCGACGGTCACCGTGTAGTCGATGAGCAGGGCCACCGCCGCCACCTGGGCCACCTTGGGCCCGAAGTTCTCGCGGGCCACCACGTAGGACCCGCCGGCCTTGGTGTAGAGCTGGATGACCTCGAGATAGGAGAGAGTGACGAAGAAGAGCACGCCGAGGATGGCCATGGTGACGGGCACGACCAGGGCGAACGCCGCCAGCCCCACGTAAGGGACCAACTGGGTGAGCATCTCCTCGGTGCCGTAGGCCGACGACGAGATGCAGTCGGGGGACAGCACACCGAGGGCCGACGGCCGGCCCAGCCGCTCACCCGAGAGCTGCTCGTTGACCAACGGCGGCCCGAGCAGTCTGTTCTTGAGGCGGTAGCGGAGCGTCTCGGGGAGATCCACCTTCAACAAACTGCTCGCCGCCGGCATTCTCCGACCGGGGACCGGCATGGCCGGCGACACGGTTACGCCGATCCCCTCCCCCGGTACCTCGGGCGGATCCATGCCTCCCGTCGCCGATGGATCCACACCCTCAGTAAATCATGGGCGTCGGCTCCGACCGGCTCCAACCGGTTCCGGCCACCTCCGGCCCGGAGCCGGCCGTGGTGGACGGCTGGGTACGTGGACCGGGGGAGAGTTGTGATCGCGTGGCGATGCGTGTTGCATGGTTCGGATGCACATCGTCATCGTGGGTTGTGGTCGGGTGGGTTCTGGCCTGGGTGTCGGACTGGCCGAGCAGGGCCACACGGTGGCCATCCTCGACCGCAATGCCAAGGCCTTCCGCCGGCTCCCCACCGACTGGCCGGGAACCACCATCGTGGGATCGGGCTTCGACCGGGATGACCTCGACCGGGCGGGTGCGGACCGGGCCACCGCGCTGGCCGCGGTGACCAGTGGTGACAATTCGAACATCCTCACCGCCCGTATCGCCCGTGAGACCTATGAGATCCCCCATGTGGTGGCCCGGATCTACGACCCCCGACGGGCCCAGATCTATCTCCGCCTGGGCATCCCCACGGTGGCCACCGTGTCGTGGACCATCGACCAGGTGCGGCGACGGCTCATCCCCGGTGAAGCGGATGCCGAATGGTCGGATCCGACCGGGACGCTCTCGTTGGTCGAGCGCGAGCTGCCGGAACGCTGGGCGGGGAAGCGGTTGGCCGACCTGTCGGTTCCCGGTGAGGTCAGCGTGGTGGCCGTCACCCGGGCGGGGGTGGCCCGGCTCGACCTCGGCGCCCTGGTGGGACAGGATGGCGACGTCATCCATCTGATGGTGTCCGACACCGCCCTCGAGCGACTGAACGCCCGCCTCCGTGGGACATCGGCGGCCTCGTCGACACCGACGTCGCCGGCCGGGAGATCGGACGGCGCCGGCCAGGGGGGTCGGCAATGAAGGTAGCCATCGCCGGGGCGGGAAGCGTGGGGACGGCCATCGCCTCGGACCTCCACGCCGGCGGGCACGAGGTGTTGATCATCGAGCAGGATCCCGACCTGGTGGCCCGTATCCGGGGCGACCTCGACATCACCTGGGTGGTGGCCGACGCCTGCGAAGTCTCCTCGCTCGACGCCGCCGGCCTTTCCACCGTGGACGTGGTGGTGGCGGCCACCGGGGACGACGAGGACAACCTGGTGATCTCCCTGCTGGCCAAGCAGGAATTTGCCGTCCCCCGCGTCGTGGCGCGGGTCAACCACCCGAAGAACCAGTGGCTGTTCACCGAGTCCTGGGGCGTCGACGTGTCGGTGTCCACTCCCCAGTTGCTCACCGCGCTGGTCGAAGAGGCGGTGTCGGTCGGCAGCCTGGTTCGGCTCCTCCGCTTCGAGGGTGGGAACGCCCATCTGGTCGAGGTCACCCTGGCCGAGGATTCGCCGGCCGCCGGGGTCACGCTGGTCGAGCTGGGGGTGCCCCGGGATGCCACCGTGGTGGCCGTGGTGCGCGACGACCATCTGCTGGTGCCCCGCGGCGACACCCGGCTGGCCATCGGCGACGAGGTGCTGGTGCTGGTCACCGCGGACGCCGAGGATGTGGTCCAACGGTTGCTGGTGGGACACTGAACCGATGAGAGCCGCGTTCTTCGATCTGGACAAAACGGTCATTGCCAAGGCGTCCATCGCCGCCTTCGGTCGACCGCTCTACCAGGGAGGGCTGATCAACCGCCGCCTCATGGCCCGGGCTCTGGCCTCCCAGATCATCTACCTCCACCTCGGTGCCAGTGAGGAGAAGTTGGCCCGCATCCGCGAGTCGATGCTCATGCTTACCAAGGGCTGGGACCACGAGCAGATCAAGGAGATCGTGCGCGAAGCACTCGAAGAGACCGTCGAGCCGATCATCTATGCCGAGGCGCTCGACCTGATCGAGGCCCATCGCGCCGCCGGCTACAAGGTGTATCTGGTGTCAGCGTCACCCGAGGTGATCGTGGAGCCGCTGGCCGAGCACCTCGGTGTGGACGGAGCCATTGCCAGCCGCCCGTTCGTCGACGACGACGGCCGCTACACCGGGGAGATGGAGTTCTACGCCTACGGTCCCTTCAAGGTCGAGGCGATGAAGGAACTGGCACTGGCCGAAGACCTTGATCTCGACGAGTCCTCTGCCTACTCGGACTCCTACACCGACCTTCCCATGCTCGAGGCGGTGGGCCACCCGGTGGCCGTGAACGCCGACCGGGTGCTGGCCAAGGTGGCCCGCGAGCGCGGGTGGGAGGTGATGCAGTTCACCAAGCCGGTCCGCCTGCGCGACCGGGTGAGCGTCCCCAGCTGGTCGATGACCGCCACTGCCGCGGGGATCACCGCGGCGGCGTCAGTCGGGGCCCTGGTGGCGTGGCGCCTGGCCAGGCGCCCGCAGGGATAACCGACCGGCGACGCGGGAGTTGCTCAGGAAGGACGGAGCCGCTTTGCGGCGACGACACCCAGGGCAACGATGATGGCGAGGATCACGAGCTTCTTCATGGTGAAGATGGTACCCGCTCCGCAATGCCCCCGTCGCCGTCGCCGTCGTCCAGCGAGGCGTCGGGGCGCTGATGTCCCCCGGCTCGGTGCCGGTGCTCAGACGGTAAGGAGGTCCCGGGCCCCGGTGTCCGAGGAGGGGTGGCGCAATTTGGACATGGCCCTGGCCTCGATCTGGCGGATCCGCTCGCGGGTCAGGTTGAAGTGCTCACCGACCTCTTCGAGCGTGCGGGGCTCGCCCCGGTCGAGACCGAAGCGAAGGCGGAGGATCTCACGCTCGCGCTCGTCGAGGGGCGAGAGCAGCCGCCCGATCTCCTCGGGCAGGAGTGATACCGCGGCCACCTCGAACGGCGATTCGGCGGAACGATCCTCGACCACATCGCCCAGCTCGGCGTCACCGTCCTCACGGAGGGGCTCCGACAGCGAGAGGGGCTCGGCTCGGAATCGGAGCGCCTCCACCAGCTTGTCCTCGGGCATCTCGACCTCGGCACCCAGCTCGGCCAGCGTCGCCGGTCGTCCGTACTTGAGCTCGAGGCGGGCCTGGGCCTTCTGGACCCGGGCCAAGGTGTCGCCGGCGTGCACCGGTAGCCGGATGGTCCGGCCGGTGTTGGCGATCCCCCGGGTGATGGCCTGGCGGATCCACCAGGTGGCATAGGTGGAGAACTTGAAGCCCTTGCGCCAGTCGAACTTCTCGACGGCGTGCATCAGGCCGAGATTGCCCTCCTGGATGAGGTCGAGCAACGGCAGGCCGGAGGCCTGGTACTTCTTGGCGATGGAGACCACCAACCGGAGGTTGGACTGGACGAAGGTCTGCTGGGCCCCCTCGCCCTGCAACGTCGTGCGGCGCAACTCACGCTTCTTCGCCGGGGTCAATCCCTTGGGGGCCGCCGCCAACTGGGCGTCAGCCTCGCGGCCGCCTTCGATGGCCTGGGCCAATCGGACCTCGTCGTCCTTGGTCAGCAGCGGATACTGCCCGATGTCGGTCAGATACAGCCGAACCAGGTCTTCGTCGTCTCGCTCGAGGCGCTCCTTTGCCAACTTCACCGGGTCCTTCGTTTTCCCCATCGAGGTGGGGGACGGCCGACCTGCCGAGCAGCTCCACCGAGGAACGGTGCCGGCTGTTGCAGGTCTGGCGTTTTCGGGCGCAACGACTGCTGCCTTCGAAGTTTACCGGACGCGTCAAGCCCTCCAAGCGACACCCGCCCTGGCGTGGCTCAGTCCTCAGGCACGAAACCGGGGAAGGTGACCAGGCCGGAGCGCACACCGGCCCCCACCACCGCCGATTCGAGGCGCTCGAGGAACCCGTGGACGGCGACCACATCATGGGGCCGGGTCACCAGCCGCTGTACCAGGCGCTCACCGGCGCGCCAGTCCTCCACCTCGTCGTTGAGCACCAGGCGCAGGGCGCGGGCAACCGGGCGATCGGTCACCGGGCTGGCCGCACGGAGATGGCTGTCGTAGCTGATGACCAGCCGGGGGAGGACCACCCGAAAGAGGCCCGCCAGCCGGGGGAGGGCGCCCGGACGGCCGGACGGCTCATCGGACGCCGGGGGCCAGGACGACCCGGGCAGCTCGGTGGCGACGGGGATGCCGGTCAAGAGGGCGAACAGGGCGCTGGTCGGAGCCGACGGAACGGTCAGTGCCGCCGGATCCTCCCCGGAGAGCACGGGCAACCGGTCGGCCCACAGGTCGGCGTGCCAGGCATGGCGGAGGCTCTGGCCATCCAGATGGACCTTGACCGCGGCCACCGGCATGTCCGCGACCCACTCGCCGAGCAGACCGTGGAGGGCGTTCTCGATCCAGCGGTACTCGCCCACCAGGGCGGCGGCGGCACCGAGGGACAGGGGGACGACGGCCTCAGCCGATCCGGCACCGATGGCGGCGGTACCGATGTCGGCACCGGTCGGCGGTTGGGAAGGGTCGAGCACCTCAGACAACCGCTTCGGTCCCTTCGCTCGGTGCCGACGCCACCGGAGTGGTGCCGACCGATCGGTAGTGATTGGTGATGGGCATGCGTCGATCTTTGCCGAACGCCTTGCCCGATATCCGCACCCCCGGGGGCATCTGCCGGCGCTTGTACTCGGCCCGGTCCACCAATCCGACCACCCGTTCGACCGCCTCGGGGTCGAACCCGCCGGCGATCAGGTCGTCGGGCGAGCGGTCTCCCTCGACATAGCCGGCGACCACCGGGTCGAGGACGGAGTACGGCGGCAGGGACTCGTCGTCGCGCTGGTCGGGACGCAGCTCGGCCGACGGCGCCTTGGTCAACACCGGCTCGGGGATGAGGTCGAACCCGGCCGAGGCGTTGCGGTGGCGGCACAGCGCGTAGACCAAGGTCTTCGGGACGTCCTTGATCACCGCGAACCCGCCGGCGGAGTCGCCGTACAGGGTCGAGTAGCCGGTGGCCATCTCGCTCTTGTTGCCGGTGGTGAGGACGATCCAGCCGTTGGCGTTGGAGAGGGCCATGAGCAGCACCCCCCGGATGCGGGACTGCAGGTTCTCGTCGGTCAGGCCGCTCGGCTCACCGCCGGTCAGCGGGGCCAGCGACGACGCCAGTGCACGGTGGGCGGCTTCGATCCCCACCGTGGCCAAGTCGATGCCGAGGTGAGAGGCGAGCGTCACCGCGTCGGCCACCGAGCCGTCGCTCGAGTACCGCGACGGCATGGTCACTCCGTGCACGTGGCCAGGGCCCAGTGCGTCAACGGCGATGGCCGCTACCAGTGACGAGTCGATCCCTCCGGACAGCCCGATCACCGCGTCGGTGAAGCCGTTCTTGGCCACGTAGTCGCGGGTGCCGAGCACCAACGCCTCGTAGACCTCTTCCTCGGCGTCGAGGATGGGGGTCGGTTCAGCCGCCACGCGGGACCCGTCCGGGCTACGGGGCGCGGTGCTCACCACCACTCGGGTGCCGCTGCCGTCGAGGCCGCCCGCCGCCGGCGACGGCGTCGGCGCGTCGAGTTCGACCTCGATGTCGGCCAGCAGGACCTCCTCGGCGAACTGACCCGCCGACGCCTCCACCACCCCCCCGGGGCCGATGACCATGGACGCCCCGTCGAACACCAGCTCGTCCTGGCCCCCCACCTGGTTGACGTAGACGATCGTGCACCCGGTCTCCTCCACCCGGTCGGAGAGCACCGCCAATCGCTCGGCGCGACGACCACGCGAGTAGGGCGACGCGTTGAGGTTGACCAGCAGCCGGGCACCGGCCTCGGCCTGCTCGACCATCGGTCCGGCGGCAAACCACATGTCCTCGCAGATGGTGATCCCGACCGGCACCCCGGCGACCAGGTAGCCCACCGGCGGCCCCGACCCCGGGCTGAACCAACGCTGCTCGTCGAAGACCCCGTAGTTGGGTAGCAGGCGCTTGTGATAGCGACCGAGCACCCGGCCCTCGGCGCACACTGCCGCCGCATTGGCCAACCTCCCGGCCTGATCGGTGTCCACGTACCCGACCACCACGGCACAGGCTCCGGTGGCCGCGGCCACCGCGTCGAAGGTCGCCAGGTTGTCGGCGACGAACGCCGGCCGGCTGAGCAGGTCCTCGGGCGGGTACCCGGTGATGGTCAGCTCGGGGAAGACGGCCAGATCGGCGCCTCCCCGCTCGGCCACGGCCACGGCATCGAGGATGTGCCGGGCATTGCCGGCCAGGTCGCCCACCACGGTGTTGATCTGGCACGCGGCCACGCGGACTCGACCCATCGGGTCAGCCTACCGGTGCCACTGCCTGGTCTTATCTGGCCACGTCGGTGGGGGAACGGGCCCGGAGCGGAGGCGTGGGCCACCCGGGTTGGGGGGCGGGGCAGGGTGGCGGGGGCCCACCCGTGTTCATGCTCCGTTTACAGTTGGGTAACGGGGGGGAAATCGCCCGCTGCGATAGTGGTATGTCCGTGGACTCGTTCACTTCGTACCAGTTCGCCCGTGGGCGAGCCGCCACATCCTTCGGTTCAGCGACAGGTTGGGCAGGGGGCGGATCCAGTAGCAGAACAACCGGAGCAAGAGAGCAACAGAGGAGTGCATGTGCCCTACCAAGCTGAGTACATCTGGATCGACGGCACGGAGCCATCACCGCTCCTGAGGAGCAAGACGAAGATCGTGGCCGACGGCGAGGAGCCGGGCATCTGGGGGTTCGACGGTTCGAGCACCAACCAGGCGCTGGGACACGACTCCGACTGCGTGCTCCGGCCGGTGTTCTCCTGTCCCGACCCCTTGCGGGGCCCCGACGACAAGCTGGTCATGTGCGAGGTCGAGCTCACTGACTTCAGCCCCCACCCGACCAACACCCGGGCCAAGCTCAGGGAGGTGGCCGACAAGTACGCCGACCAGGAGCCGATGTTCGGCATCGAGCAGGAGTACACCTTCTTCAAGGACGGCCGGCCGCTCGGTTGGCCGGCACTCGGCTATCCGGCGCCCCAGGGCCCGTACTACTGCGGCGTGGGCGGCGACAAGATGCCCGGGCGCGAGATCGTCGAGCTCCACACGGCGGCCTGCATCGACGCCGGCATCGGCATCGAGGGCACCAACGCCGAGGTGATGATGGGCCAGTGGGAGTTCCAGGTCGGCGTGCTCTCGCCCCTGGACGTGTCCGACCACCTGTGGGTGGCCCGGTGGCTGCTCTTCCGCATCGCCGAGGACTTCGGGGTGTACGCCACCTTGGAGCCCAAGCCGATCCTGGGTGACTGGAACGGCGCCGGGGCGCACACCAACTTCTCCACCAAGGCCATGCGCTCCGACGGCGGCTGGGACGCCATCATCGCCGGCTGCGAGGCCATCGGGAAGAGGATCGACGAGCACATCGCCGTCTACGGCGTGGGCATCGAGGGCCGCCTGACCGGAGCGCACGAGACGGAGCACTTCACCAAGTTCAGCTACGGAACGTCCGACCGAGGTGCCTCGATCCGCATCCCGTGGGCCGTGGCCAAGGCCAAGAAGGGGTGGCTCGAAGATCGGCGCCCCAACGCCAACATGGATCCTTACCAGGTCACCGCCGTCATCGTCGAAACAGTGTGCAGCGACGCGGCGGGAGGCTGATTGGCGGTCGGCAGCGGGCACCACTTCCCCCCAAGCCGGTGCCCACCAGCGGCCGGCTGCCAACCAGCTGACACGCACAGAGCCGGGTCCACCAGGATCCGGCTCTGTGCGTCCTCCCGGGCATGGCGTCGACCGACCTCCTTGCGAACTGCGACAATGGCGGCATCGACCACGACGACCCCCACCCAGAGACCCCGGCGTCCCCGGAGGTGCACGACCCGATGAGGAGTCAAGAGGAGTACGTCCTCCGGACGGTGGAAGAGCGCGGCATCCGGTTCGTCCAGCTGTGGTTCACCGACGTGCTGGGGACCCCGAAGACCTTTTCCATCACTCCCGCCGAGCTGGAGAACGCCCTCGACGAGGGGATGACCTTCGACGGTTCGGCCATCGACGGCTTCAGCCGGGTCCAAGAGAGCGACGTGCTGGCCCGGCCCGACGCCAACACGTTCCAGTTGCTCCCCTGGCACGGCCACGGTCAGCCCGGCTCCCACAGTGACGAGCCCGAGGTGCAGGTGGCCCGCGTGTTCTGTGACATCGTCAACCTCGACGGCTCTCCCTTCCAGGGCTGCCCCCGACACGTGCTGCGCCGGACCCTCGACCGGGCCCACGATCGCGGCTTCACCTTCTTCGCCGCTCCCGAGATCGAGTACTTCTACTTCGCCTCCGCGGATCCCACGCACCCGCCGGTGGCCCTGGACAGCGGGTCGTACTTCGAGTTGACGGTGGCCGACCGGGCCAGTGACATCCGTCAGCGGACCGTGTTGACCCTCGAGGAGATGGGCATTCCGGTCGAGCATGCCCAACACGAGGACGCTCCCAGCCAGCACGAGATCGACCTGCGGTACACCGACGCGCTGACCATGGCCGATACGGTCATGACCGTGCGGCTGGTGGTCAAGGAGATGGCCCGCCAACAGGGCGTGTTCGCCAGCTTCATGCCCAAGCCCCTCGCCGGCGTCCAGGGGTCGGGGATGCACACCCACATGTCACTGTTCCGCGGGGACTCCAACGCGTTCATCGATGTCAACCGCCCCGGGGGGCTCTCCGAGGTGGCTGAGGGGTTCATCGCCGGTCTGTTGCGACACGCCCCGGAGATCACCGCGGTCACCAACCAGTGGGTCAACTCCTACAAACGACTGGTGTCCGGCTACGAGGCACCCATCCACGTGTCGTGGGCCCACAACAACCGCTCCGCCCTGGTGCGTGTGCCGGTGGTCAAGACGGGGAAGTTCGAGTCCACCCGTGTCGAGTACCGGTCACCGGACAGCGCCTGCAATCCGTACCTGGCCTTCGCCGTCATCCTCGCCGCCGGGCTCCAGGGTATCGAGAAGGGCTACGAGCTCCCGCCCGAGGCCGACGCCAACCTGTTCGCAGTCAGCGCCGAGGAGCTCGCCAACAAAGGGATCCTCCATCTGCCCGGCAGCCTGAACGAGGCCCTCGGCCTGATGGAGTCCTCGGAGCTGTTGGCCGAGACCCTCGGTGAGCACGTGTTCGAATGGTTCATCCGCAACAAGCGGGCCGAGTGGGCCGGGTACAAGGCCCATGTCACCCAGTTCGAGCTCGACCGTTACCTTCCCCTGCTGTAGCAGGGCGGCCGAACGGCCTGAACCCAGAAAGGAAAGGGGGGACACCGCCATCGAACCGCTGTTGTGTTTCCCCGCCATCCCTCCCTCGTCGCTGACCGCGGTGCTCGATCGTGCCGGCTATCCCTGGCGCGGCATCGACACGCCCGAGGCGGCGGACACCGATGAGCCAGAGGACGGCTGGTGCGGTGCGGTGATCTGCAGCGCCGACGACCCCATCGGGGCGTTCCTCCTGTGCCGCCATCTGCGCAAGCGTGACGTCCCCCTGGCCCCGGTGATCGTGGTAATCCCGCCCGAGCAGCTCGGCGAGCTCGAGCTCCGGGAGGATCTGTTCGACGACCTCTGCCTCGAGCCGGTGAACGCCGACGAACTCAGCGCCCGGCTGGCCCACCTGTTCTGGCGTACCGGGAGGGGCCTACGGCCGGACCTGCTCGAGCACGGCCCCCTGGTGCTCAACCTCGAGACCTACCAGGCCGCGGTGGCCGGCAAGGTCCTCGACCTGACCTACATGGAGTACGAGCTGCTGCGGTTCCTGGCCGCCCGGCCGGGCAAGGTCTTCACCCGCGAGACGCTGCTCAGCCGGGTGTGGGGCTACGAGTACTACGGCGGTGCTCGCACCGTGGACGTCCACGTGCGGCGGTTGCGGGCCAAGCTGGGCGAAGAGCACGCCCACCTGATCCTCACCGTGCGGTCGGTCGGCTACCGGTTCGGACAGACCAACTGGATGCCCTGAGCGTCCGCACCGCTCACGAAGGCTCCCGGTAGGCCCACAGCTCCACCTCGACGGCAGCACCCATCGGGAGGCCGGCCACACCGACCACCGATCGGGCGGGCCGATGGTCGCCGAAGAAGCGCACGTAGGCCTCGTTGATCGCACCGTAGCCGTCCATGTCGGTGACGAACACCGTGGTCTTGACCACGTCGGCCGCGGTGGCCCCGCTGTCGCGGAGGAGGCGTTCCCCGTTGGACAGCGCCTGGGTCAACTGGGCGGTGGCGCCGCCCTCCACCAACACCGGCGCACCGGACTCGGGCGACTGGTGGAGGCCGAGCTGCCCCGAGGTGATCAGCCACGGGCCGGCCCGCACGATGGGGATGTAGGGACCGATCGGTGTGCTCATTTCATGCTCCTTGCCATCTCGTGGGCCCGTTGGCTCGGCCACTGGGGTGGAAGTCCGTCGGCCAGCCAGCGGGCCGCGGCCACGGCGGCGAAGACGGCGTCGGAGCCGTTGACCGCCGGCCCGAGTCCGTCGTCCCGCATCACCACCGACACCGGAGGCATGTCCCGGGCCCGGAGGATACCGAACGACCGCATGGTCAGGTCGTGGACGGTTCCCGACCGGTCCACGGCAATCCCCTCGGTGCGGACCCAGCCGACGGCCTGGTGGGCGGCCCCGATGCAGTAGGACCGCAGCACCACCTCGTCGAGGACGGGGCCGGCGTCCACGGTCACCTCGATCGATTGGTCGGCCCGGCACATTGCCGAGGCCCGGCCCCCTCCCGGTGCGGTGACCTCCACCCGGTGGTCCGGCCCCTGCCCGTCCCCGGGGGGGGCGGCGGCCGCAGCCGCGGCCAGCACGGCGGCCTCGGCCCACACGGCGGCGCGCAAGTCGATGGAGATCGGGGGCCCGACCAGGGGGACCTGCTCGAGGACCAGGCCGGGGGCCACGGCGCCCACCGCGGCCCGGACCGAGGCCCAGCGGCGGGCGGGGACCCCGTCGGGCGAAACCCCCACCCGGAGGACGCCGCACCCGTCACCGTCGATGCCCGCAGCCACCGGGGGTCGTTTGGGGCCGTGGCGCACCACGTCCTCTCGGGACCAGAGCACCCGCACCGGGCGCTGGTGCTGGTCGGCCAGTCGCCGGGCAACATCGGCCACCGGTGAGTGCAACTTTCCCCCGAACGCTCCACCGTTGCCGACGGGCGACGCCGGCTCCCCACCTGGCTCGCACCAGGAGGCGTCCGGTTCGACATAGCCGGGCTCGACCCAGGTGGTCCGAAGGGTGAGCGCCCAGGGGCCGGCGGGTAGCGGCACCGGGTGCTCCAGCGCCAGGCTGGTGCTGCGCCCCTGCGCCCTCCCGGCCCTGGCCCGGGCCTCGGCCACCGATTCGGCCACCACGTAACCGCCCGAACCGTCGGGCACCGCCACCAGGGACCCGGCCGGCGACGTGTCGTCGGCGAACCCGGCCCGACCCAACACCACCTCGGCACCGACGTCCTGCGGCACGCCCCCTTCGAGGGTGGCCCGCACCGCCGCCTGTTCCAAGCGACGGGGGCCGCGGGCACCACCAGCACCCGGCGGCGGCCCACCGAGGGCCAGACGGGCGGCCTCCTCGATGGTCTGCCATCCGGTGCAGCGGCACACATTGGCCAGCAGGGACCGGTCGACCTGCTCGGTGGTGACTCCCGGCCCGGCCAGGGCGGCCAGCCTCATCACGATCCCCGGGGTGCAGAAGCCGCACTGGCTGCCGCCGGTGGCCACCAGGGCGTCCGCCCACCGGTCCCGCTCCTCGGCCGGGAGGCCGTCGAGGGTGGTCACCTGGCGACCCTGGAGACGGCGGACGGGGGTGACGCAGGCCACCCGGGGGTCCCCGTCCACCCACACTGTGCAGCACCCGCACTGGCCCTGTGGACTGCACCCGTCCTTTACCGAGCGGATGCCAACCTGGTCGCGCAGGACATCGATCAGTGTGGCCGTGTCATCGGCAACGTCGATGTCGACGCCGTCGACGCGGAACCGGATCAGTGGTTCAGTGGCTCAGCTGAAGGAGGAGCCGCAGCCACAGGTGCGAGAGGCATTCGGGTTGGTCACGTGGAACCCGGCCCCCTGCAGCCCGTCGCTGTAGTCGAGGGTGGAGCCCTTCAACAGGTCGGCACTGGCGGCGTCGACCACCACCGTGACCGTCCCGAACTCGCGGACGACGTCGTCCTCGGCCCGGTCGGCGTCGAAGAACATCTCGTAGCTGAAGCCGGAGCACCCGCCGGGACGAACCGCGACCCGCAAGCCCAGTCCGTCGATGTCCTCTTGGGCCAGAAGCTCGGCGACCTTGGCTGCGGCGACGTCGGTCAGGGTGACCGGATTCGGCTTCTTCCCGATGCTGACGGTCTGCATGGTGGTACTCATCGGCGCTCCTCTTCGATCACGAGTCTCGTTCACCCAACGGCATACGGCGGCACATGGCAGGCAAACCAATCCGGCCACCGTGGTGACCAGCGGCTCGACACCTGACTACAGCGTACCCGCGTGGGCATGGCCGCGGTACACCCGATCGGGTGCCCCGGCGGCCCCGACCAGTAGAATTGGGGACGTGAACAGGCCCGACACCACCGAGTCCGACGGCACCGGCCTGCCCGCGGACGGCCAGGGGCCCACCGAGGACACCGTCCGCGCCGCGCTTCGGGGGGTGGTCGACCCCGAGTTGGGAGCCGACATCGTCGAGCTGGGCATGGTCACCGGCATCCGTATCGGCGACGACGGCGCCGTCGAGGTGGCGGTCGCCCTCACCGTGGCCGGCTGCCCGCTCCGCACCCAGATCCAGAACGACGTGGAGACCCACGTGGGGGCCCTCCCCGGCGTGCGGGCCGTGTCGGTGAGCACCGGAGTGATGGCGCCGGAGCAACGAACGGCGGTGATGGCGCGGGCCCGCCTGCTGGCCAGGGACCCGGCACCGGTTACCGACATCCCGGACACGGCACGGGTGATCGCGGTGGCCTCGGGCAAGGGCGGCGTGGGCAAGAGCTCGGTGACCGTCAACCTGGCGGTGGCCATGGCCCGGCGGGGCCTGACCGTCGGGGTGCTCGACGCCGACATCTGGGGGTTCTCCATCCCCCGCCTGCTCGGGATGGAGGGGGAGGTGGAGGCCAGGGACAAGAAGATGGTGCCGCTCGAGCGGCGCATCGGCGACGGCGTCCTGCGCGTGCTGTCGATGGGGTTCCTGGCCGACGAGGACAGCGCCATCATGTGGCGGGGCCTGGTCCTGTTCCGAGCGGTCCAGCAGTTCCTCGAGGACGTCCACTGGGGGGATCTCGACTACCTCCTGATCGACATGCCTCCGGGGACCGGCGACATCCAGATGGGCCTCGCCCGCATGCTGCCGCGGACCGAGGTGATCGTGGTGACCACGCCCCCGTTGGCCGCCCAGAAGGTGGCGGCCCGGACGGCGGACATGGCCCGCAAGGGGTACCTCCGGGTGGCCGGGGTCATCGAGAACATGAGCGACTTCACCTGTGAGCACGGGACGTCCTACGCCCTGTTCGGATCGGGCGGCGGCGCCCGCCTGGCCGCCGACGTGGGAGTCCCCCTCATCGGCCAGATCCCACTCCACCCGTCCGTGTCCGCCGGCGGTGACGCCGGAACCCCGGTCGCCCTCGACGAGGGCCAGCCGCTGGCCGAGATCTTCGACGGCATCGCCGAGTCGGTGATCACCACCATCGCGCCGGTGCTGTCCATGGACTCGTGCAGCATGCGCCTCCTCGACCGGGTGGAGGCTGCCGTCGACGCCGGGTCGATCACCAGCCCGTAACCCACCCCGCTCGGGACGCTCCCCCGGTGGTCAGGCGGTACCCGCGTGCGGCCCCCACACCGCCCGGGCGGCGTCGGACAGCGCCTCGTCGTCAGCCAGTCCCGAGGTCTGCCGATCGGCCAGGGCCTGCTCGTAGCCCTCGTCGCCGGGGCGCAGCACCAGCACGTGGCCGTCCTCGATCAGGACGATGGGCAGCACAGTGAGCACGTCGGTGACCTGACTGGCCCACGCCATCACCTCGCCGGTCGAGCCGAACCGTTCGAGGCTCCGTAGGTTGGCGATGGTCGGAGGCAACAACTCGATCTCCCCGTCGGAATGGCGGGCCAGGGCGTCGCCGGGGCGGACCCAGATGGTGGCGATGGTCTCCCCGTCGTCGTGGCTGGCGACCTGGTGTTCGGGCGCTGCGGTGATGAAGAACCGGGTGTCGTAGCGCCGCGGGGCCAGCTCGGGGGTGATCCAATGGCTGACGTAGTACATGGTGTCGGTCGCCAGCACCAGATCTTCGGCCCGGCACACGTCCAGCAGTCGGGTCCGCTGCTCGTTCACTGCATCCCGGTAGGCGGCGAAGCGGTCGGCCACCTCGGGGTCGCTGGTGTCGAGGAGCACACCCGCACCCGGGGCGTCATCACGGGGATGGGCCAACAACACGCCCGCCTCCTCGAAGCACTCCCGCAGGGCCGCCACCCAGAAGGCCAGCCCGCCCGACTCGATGCCCAGGAGGGCACTGGCCTCGGCATCGGTCCGACCCCGGCACAGCGACTCCGCCGCCGGTCCGCGGTCCTCGGGATCGACCGACCCACCGGGGAAGACATAGACCCCGGCCACGAATTCCGAAGCCAGGTTGCGGCGGAGCATGCACACCTCGATCGCCGGACGTCCCCGGTCGTCGTGGGCATCACGGATCAGCATCACCGTGGCGGCATCGCGGACGGCTACAGCCATCGACTCAGGCTACCGCCGGGCCCGACGGGGCGATCAGGCCAGGCGCGGAACCGACCGGGCGGTCGGCACACCGGAGTCGACCAGGGCGCTGATGGCCAGCTCCCGAAAGCCCGACGGGTCGGCGATCAACCAGGCGTGGGCGCCCTCGACCACCACCCCGTCGACACCGGCGGCATGCCGGAGCTCGTCGAAGGCCGAGCGGGAGACCAGACGGTCCCGGTCGGACCAGGCCACGCTCACCGGTATCCCGCGTGAGGCGATGGTGCCCACCTCGCGCACCAGGTCGGCCCGGCGGATGAAGTCACCGGTCCGGAACATCCCGAGCGGGTTCTGCACGAGGTTGGGGATGAAGTCCTCGAGCAGGGCGGGCAGCAACCGGATCAGATTCGGCGAGTGCAGGAGGTCGGTCCCGAAGTGGCGCCCCCAGTCCCACACCGGACGCTGCAACGTGGTACGGACCTCGTCGGGGAAGAGTGCCCAGGTCGGGCTCCCGATGGCATTGACCAACAGGAGCGCCGACACCCGCTCGGACTGGTGGAAGGCGAAGGCGGTGACCACACCACCGCCGAAGGAGTGCCCGGCGGCCAGGGCTACCTCGGACTCACCCACCGCATCCACGAAGTGCCCCACCCATCGCGCGTACCCGGAGAAGGTTCGCCGTTCCGGCGGCAGCTCTCGAGTGCCGCCGAACCCGGGGAGGGACGGGGCGAAGACGCGACAGCCGGCGGCGCCCATGGCCTCGATGGCCCGTCGGTAGGCGTTCGGGCGCAGCCCCCACCCGTGGAGGAACAGGGCGGTGGGTCCGGCCCCGGCCACGCCGTAGCGGACCCGATGACCCTCGACCATCACCGAGTGCCAGGCGATCTGCGTCGTGGCTGCGGCCGCACCTGATTCCATGGAGGCGTCCGGATCGGTGCGGTCCGGGGCGTGTTCCGACATGGCCGATCAGTGTAGGCACCAATTCCGCCAAAGAGCCTGATCCTCCTGTGCCTGGATGGCCCCTGGTCGATCCCGCGCCGCGTTCGGGCCCCGGCGACCTCCAGAGACCGGGCCGACCAGTTACGCTCACTTCGGCACATTCGCGAATCGGAGACAAGGGAACGATGGCACCGGACCAGAAGAAGGTCATCTCTGGGGGCAACAAGCCCAAGCCCGCGAACAACCCCGGCGGGGCGTCGGGCCAGAGCGCCAAGGACCGGAGCAAGGCAGCGAGTCGGCCGGTTACCGGGAAGGCCCCGAGCGGCAAGGGGGGCAAGGCCGCAAGCGCGGGCGGCGGGAGCGCCAAGGGCGGGAACACCCCCCGTCCCCGTCCCGGTGCCTCCCCGGCACCGGTCGGGCCGGGCCGACGGCTGTCGGGGGCGATGATGGCCTGGGGTGCGGTCGGTCTGGTCATCGTCATCGTGGCCGTGCTGGTGATCGTGAAGGTGACCAGCAGCAGTCCCAACAACGCCACGGCCTCCTACACGGCAGTCACCGCCGCTCCCGCCTCGGTGGTGAATGACGTCACCAACATCCCCCTGTCCGTCTACAACAAGGTCGGCGTGACCTCGTCGACGGTGGCGGTGACCCCCCCGACCATCATCAGCGGCCAGCCACCGATGAGCCTCAACGGCAAGTCGCCGGCCATGCTCTATTACGGGGCCGAGTACTGCCCCTACTGCGCTGCCGAGCGCTGGGCGATGACCGCGGCGCTCTCCCGCTTCGGCACCTGGTCCAACCTCAAGATCACCGCCTCCTCTCACACCGACGTGGACCCGGAAACCCACACGTTCAGCTACTACGGGGCCACCTTCACCAGCCCGTACCTGACCTTCGCCGGCATCGAGGCGGTGAGCAACGTTCCCACCGCCACCTACTACAAGTCGCTGATGACGCCCACCAAGCAGGAGGCGAACATCATCAACACCTACTACCAGCCCAAGTACATCCCGGGGGTGACGCCCGGCGAGGTGGGATTCCCGTTCGTCAACATCAACAACCGGGCCCTCATCTCGGGTCCCAGCTACGACCCCGGCATCCTGGCCAACCAGTCGTGGAACCAGATCGCCAGCGGGCTGAGCGATGCGAGCAACCCGGCCACCCAGGCCATCGTGGCCACCGCCAACTACATCTCAGCGGTCATCTGTAGCGGCACCAAGAACGCTCCTGCCTCGGTCTGCATGAGCCCGGGAGTCGAGGCCGCGTCCAAGGCCCTCAAGCTGAGCTGACCCCGACCGCCGAGGACCCCAACTGATGCCCACGCTGCGATGGCAGCCCATCGCCACCCTGTTGCTGTGCGTGTTCGGCCTCGGGGTGTCCATCTACCTGACCATCACCCACTTCAGCCCCCATGCCCTGGTCTGCTCTGACAACGGTGCCATCAACTGCCTCAAGGTGACCACCAGCCCCCAGTCCGAGATCATCGGGATCCCGGTGGCCATACTCGGGCTGGCCTACTTCGTCCCCATGATCGCCCTCTGCCTGCCGGCCGCCTGGCGATCGCGCGATCGGCGCATCCACCTGGCCCGGCTGGCGTTGTCGATCATCGGGGTGGGCATGATCCTCTACCTGATCATCGCCGAGCTGTTCATCATCAAGGCCATCTGTCTGTGGTGCTCGTCGGTGCACGTCGTCACCTTCCTCCTCTTCGTGATCATCATGACCTCGGCACCGATCGTGCTGGCGCCGGACTATGGGCAGCCAATGACCGACAGCGATGATGGCGATGACGATGACGATGACCCATGGGACAAGGAGTAGCCGGCTCCGTTGCCAGGAAGCCAGACGACCGAGCCAGCTTCGGACGACCCCATGCCGGCCGGGCCCGTGGTCCCGGGACCGGCCGCTGATCCTGCCCAGCCGGTCCCCGCCGGTGATCCGACCGGCAATCGCACCGCCCGCTTCGCCTGGGGTGCGGTCGCCGTAATTCTGGTCGGTGTCGTCGTCCTGGTCGTTCTGGCCCTGACCGGGCCCCCTCCCCGGCCGGGAGTGGTCCACCGGGTGGCCACGTCGAGCGACGTGATCGCGGCCATGGCCAAGGTGCCCGCCTCGGTCTTCGACTCGGTCGGCGTCACCGCCCCGGACGCCGGGTTGGCAACCCCGCGGGTCGTCACCGGACAACCACCGCTGCAATCGGCGGGCAAACCCGAGGTGCTGTTCATCGGAACCGACTTCTGTCCGTTCTGTGGCGCTGAACGATGGCCGCTCATCGTGGCCCTGTCGCGCTTCGGGCAGTTCACGTCCCTCCACAACATGCAGTCGGCGCAACAGTCGGTGTTCTCTGATCTCCAGACGTTCAGCTTCGTCGGTTCCGCCTACACCAGCCGCTACGTCGCCTTCACCGGCCTCGAGCTCTACTCGGGCGCCGCCGATGCCGACGGAGCCTTCACCCGTATCGCCACGCCCACCCCGATGCAGTCGGCCCTGCTCGCCCGCTACGGCACCGGGCCGGCCAAAGGATCGGGGCCGGCCTCCTATCCGTTCGTGGACATCGGCAACACGATGGTCACCTCGACCGCGGGATTCAGCCCCGCCATAATCGTGGGGCAGTCCCAGTCAGCCATCGTCGGTGCGCTGAGCCAGCCCGACAACCTGATCGGGGAGGCCATCGTGTCCTCGGCCAACTACCTCACGGCCGGCATCTGCCTGGCAACCGGCCAGCAACCGCAGTCGGTGTGCTCATCCAAGGGGGTGCGCACCGCCGCGCAGGCACTCGGGCTCGGACCCTCGAGGGCCTGACGACCCCGGAGACGGCCGCGTCGGTGGTCAGCCGGCCCGGCGGTCCACCATCTGTTTGCGCTCCATCTCATTCAGCCCGCCCCAGATGCCGTGAGGCTCGTGAATGCGGATGGCGTAGTCGAGGCATTCGACCCGCACCGCACAGGATCGACAGATCGACTTCGCCCTGTCCTCGCGTTGAAGTTTCTCGTCCTTGCGTTCGGCGTGGGCAGGCGGAAAGAAAATCTCTGCCTGAGGTCCACGACACGACGCTTTGAGCTGCCATGTGTCAAGCGCCTGCTCCACTGTGCCCAACTCCCCCTTCAAGCCCATTGGGATCCTCCAGCAAGGGAAAGTACTCGCACCTGTTGCCGGAAACAAGGGGTCTGACCAGCATTTCTCATCAACTCCCCCGGCAGGCCCCGCCGGCGGCCGGCCGAGGGGGCGAAAGAACCCGCCGCCGAGGGCCATGGGCGGTGGCACCAGGGGCGGACACTACGCTCCTTACCGTCATGGACGTCAGCGCTTTCTGTAGCCAGAGCCGGGTCCTGATCGTGGCCGGCAAAGGTGGCGTTGGCAAGACGACCATGGTCGCCGCCCTTGCCCGTTTGGTCGCCCACGCTGGGCTTTCGGTGCTGGTAGTCGAGCTCGAGGGCCGCACCGGCCTGTCGGCTGCGTTCGGCAGCGACGACCCCCTCGGCTATGCCGGATCGGTACTGGCGGCGGCCGGTGCCACCGCCGTCGGGGAAGCCGACCCCGACGCCACCACCGCCATCCCGGCTGGGACGATCCGGGCCCGGACCATCACCCCTGACGACGCCCTCATGGAGTACTTGGCCGACCACGGTCTGCGGCGGGTGTCCAAACGACTGATGTCGTCGGGGATCGTCGACCTGGTGTCCGGGGCCATCCCCGGGATCAGGGACGTACTCGTGCTGGGGAAGGTCAAGCAGATCGAGCGGAGCGGCGTCGCCGACGTGGTGCTGGTCGATGCGCCAGCCACCGGTCACACCATGACGTTCCTGTCATCGGCGGGAGGCCTCCTCGACGCCGCCCGCGGCGGGCCGATCCGGACCCAGGCGGCCGAGGTGGTCGACTTGCTGTCCGACCCGGCACGCTGCCAGGTCGCCCTGGTCACCCTGCCCGAGGAGATGCCGGTCAACGAGGCCATCGAGGCCGCCTACCAACTGGAGGACAAGGTCGGCATCGCCCTGGGACCGGTGATCGTCAACGGGTGCTACCCCCCGATCGCAGGCCTGGACACGCCGGCGTCGGCCGCCGCGGAGGCGGCCGGGGCCTCCCTCGATGCCGAGCAGCTATCGGCGCTCGACCGGGCCCGCCGGTTCCGCCTCACCCGCCAGGAGCTCCAAGAGGAGCAGCTTGGCCGACTCGCCCGCGAGCTCCCCCTGGCGCAGCTGCGGGTGCCGTTCCTCTTCACCGCATCGATCACCCCTAGGGAGCTCGAGCTACTCAGTGACGCGCTGGCCGCCGGGGTGGAGGCCCTGCCCGATCCGGCCCGGGTGCACTCATGACCGGCGAGACATCCATCGATCGGGTGGTGCGGGACCGGTCCATCATCATCTGCTGCGGGTCGGGGGGGGTGGGCAAGACGACCACGGCGGCAGCCCTCGCCCTGCAGGCCGCCCGCCTGGGTCGCATCACCTGCGTGGTGACCATCGATCCGGCCCGTCGATTGGCCAACTCCCTGGGCCTCGATGCCCTCACCAACCAGCCCACGCTGATCGAGGGACCATGGCCCGGCGAGCTGCACGCCCTCATGCTCGACGCCAAGGGGACGTTCGACGACCTGATCCAGCGCTATTCGGACAGCGCCGAGCAGGCGGAGGACATCAAGGTCAACCGCATCTACCGCAACCTCACTGGAGCACTGTCGGGCACGCAGGAGTACATGGCCATGGAGAAGCTCTACGAATTGGTCGAGGAGGGCGGCTTCGACCTGGTGGTGGTGGACACGCCCCCCTCGCGCAACGCGCTGGACTTTCTCGATGCCCCCCGACGGCTGACCCACTTTCTGGAGAATCGGATCTTCCAGGCCCTGATGAAGCCGACACGGGCCGGGCTCAAGTTCATGAGCGTGGCCGCGCAAGCGCTGTTGCGGACCATCTCCCGGGTGGCCGGTGCGGACATCGTCCGTGACGCGGTGGCCTTCTTCCAGGCCTTCGAGGGGATGGAGGAGGGGTTCAGGCGCAGGGCGGCCAGGGTTCGAGAGCTGCTGATCCAGGCGGACACTGCGTTCATCCTGGTGGCCTCGCCCCGCCCCGACTCGGTCGATGAGGCCGTCCATTTCGCCGGCAAGCTGGCTGAGTCAGACATGTCGGTGACCGCCCTGGTGGTCAACCGGGTCCAGCCCCGCTTCGCCGACGACACGCTGCTGGCCTCCCTGCCACCCTCGGGCGCCGGTACGGGCACCGCCCTCGACCAGCTGGTCGAGAACCTCCGCGGCTACACCGCGGCCTCGGATCGGGAGGAGCAGGCCTATGCCGATCTGGTGGCCAAGATCGCTCCGGCCCCCGTCTACCGGATCCCCCTGCTCAACGGCGACGTCCACGACGTGAACGGACTGGAGACCATCGCCGACCTCCTGTTCACCGATTCCGCTGCCACGACGACCGGGTCAAATGATCACTCCGGGGAGGTGGCCCGAGAGCGCTAACGTTGGCTTGGTGCGCACCATCCTCGTGGCCAGCGACGCCCCTTCGGTGAGGGCCGAGGTGGCCGCCATAGTGGACCGACCGGACATCACGGTCCGGGAGGCCCGCTCCGGGCCGGCCGTGATGGCCCAGGTGGCCGAGTCACTCCCCGACCTGGTCGTGGTCGATCTCCAGATGGGGAACATGGGCGGCATGGCGGTCTGTCTGGAGCTCCGCCTCGAAGCCTCGTACGGCAGCCTCGATCCCGTGCCGGTGCTGATGCTGTTGGACCGGCGCCCCGATGTGTTCATGGCCCGGCGGTCCGGAGCCGAAGGTTGGGTGGTCAAGCCGCTCGACCCGATCCGGCTTCGGCGGGCGATCACCTCCCTCCTCGATGGGGGGACCTACTACGACGAGTCCTACCAACCCCTCTCTGTCGTGTCCACCCCCGCACCCGCCGGCGCCTGACGGCTCCGACCAAACGTCAGCGACACCACTGTGTCCGTGTTCCGACGCCACGACGACAACACACCCCCATCGGAGCGAGGAGGCCATGCCGGTGGCCGACGCCGTCGCAGCCCTCGGCCCGCTCACCTCGACGCGGTCGACAGCCGGTCCGACGGTGGTGCGGACGCCCAGGAGCAGTTCATCATCGACGCCCTCCACGACCTTCACGACACCGTGGTCCGTGAGGTGATGACGCCCAGGGTGGACGTCGTGGCCTTGTCCATTCCCCTCACCGTCGAGGCGGTGACCCGGGCGGTGCGGGAGTCGGGCCACAGCTGCTTCCCCGTCTGCGGCGACGATCTCGACGACCTCATCGGTGTGCTTTTCGTCAACGACCTGTTCCGGGCGGGGTGGAAGGTGAGCGGGATCGGTGACGAGCACGAAAGAGCTCCTGGCCAGGAAGGCCCACCCGGCATGAGCACCGGTGGGGGCTCGGGGGCCGGCGACGAACGGCAGCCCACGCCGGACCCGATCGACATCTCGCGGCGCCTCCGCCAGCCGTTCCTGGTTCCCGAGTCCCGACTGGTCCTCGACGTACTGGCCGAGATGCGCCGCCAGCGACGGGCCTTCGCGGTGGTCGTGGACGAGCACGGTGGGGTCGAAGGAGTCCTGACGGTGAAGGACCTGCTCGGAGCCCTGGTCGGTGATCTCCCCGACGAATTCGATCCCGACGACGAGCCCGATGTCGTGCGGGTCGACGGAAGCCGGTGGTTGGTGGACGGCCGGATGAGCGTGGACGACGTGCGGGACCGCCTCGACATCAATCTGCCCGAGGGTGAGTACGTGACCCTCGGAGGGTTCCTCTTCGACGGGTTCGGGCACATTCCGGCAGAAGGCGAGTCCCTCGACGTCGACGGGTGGGAGCTTCGGGTGGCCGAGATGGACAAGCGCCGGATAGCCAAGGTGGTGGCCAGGCGACCGGAACCGGCACCTGCTCCGAAGGATCCGTCGACCGGAGGCGGGGGCAACGAGCGCACCGCCGTCGGGTAGCATCAGCCGGGTCCGGACCGGTGCTTGCACCGACTCCGTTCGACGGGCTGTGGCGCAGCTTGGTTAGCGCGCTGCGTTCGGGACGCAGAGGTCCCCGGTTCAAATCCGGGCAGCCCGACCAAAAACATGCAGGTGACCGAGGGTGTCATGCCCCGGTCGATTCGTACTTCGAAGCTTCTGTCGAGATTTTGTCGAGATCGTCAAATCACATGGCGGCGGCGAACCGCTCTCCCACCGAGTCGGCTGCGGCCCTATCTGCCTCGGATGTGGCCTGGGCGTATACGGCCAGGGTCAGCCGGGGATCGGAGTGTCCCAACCGAGTTCCCGCTGTCTTCAGGTCGACGTTGGCTAGTACAAGTTGGGTCGTGGCGGTCCGCCGGAGATCATGGAATCCGATGCCGTCGAGACCGGCCTTGGATGTCGCAGGTTGCCATATCCGTCGTCGATAGTTCGCATAGGACCAGTGGCTACCACCAGGGGCGGGAAACACTAGGCAGTCGGCGTCTGCGCCCGTCAACCCCATGAGGGCGAGGTGTCCGGCCAGGATGTTCACGAGGACCTGCGGCATGGACAGAACTCGAAGACCGGCTTCGGACTTCGGGGGCCCGAGGTTCGGTCGGCCGTGCTCGTCCCTGGTGATCGTTTCGGTCACCGTCAGCGTGCGGGCCAACAGATCGAGGCTCCCGATGCGTAGCCCTGCAACTTCACCCCACCTCAGCCCGAGGAGTGCTCCCACCCAGACCATCGGCATGTCACGAGGGTCCATCGCATTGGCCAGATTCGCCACGTCGTCGGGATCGACCACACGTCGGGTTCGTTTCACAGCCCTGGGCAGGTTCACATCGTGGCAGGGCGATCGACCGATCAGGCCAGCGGAAACGGCGTATGCGAATGCGGCCCGCAGGGTGCCGTAGGTTCGGGCAACCGTCTTCGGAGCCACCCTGTCGACCCATCCGTTGACCAGTTGTTGAACGTCATCCTGGTGGACCGTGCACAACTGACGGTCGCCGATGGCGGGGCTGATGTGGGCACGCAACGCCGACCGGTCCCGCCCCACGGTGCTTCCTCTCTTGCCAGGGTCCGACGCCAACCACTTCTCCCCTAGTTCGTCGACGGTTATTCGTCCACCCGCAGGGTCCACGGAGTAACCCCTGTCTTGGGCCGACTCAACTTCTGTAACGCGAGCCTCCGCCTCCCGCTTGGTGTCGAAGGTATCGGACACCAACCGGTCGTTGACCTTGTACCGAACGTCGTACTTGGTTTCCACATCGACCATTCCAGCCACGAATGCGTTTTTGTCCGAGATGTCTTCCCGGTTGTTGCGGAAGACCTTCCGCCTTCGCTTGGGCTTTGTCGCCTCGGATGTACCGGCCTTGGGCCGGCCACTGACTCTGATCTCGATGTACGCCACTAGTTCCTCCTCGTGTTCCACCGCCATCTTCATCCGACGGTGTGCCAACCCGGCTATCGGAATGGGGCGTCCGACCCGGCAACGACCCCGTGCTGGCTCCCAAGCGGAGTGGTGGTCGTCAAAGACGCTGGCATGACCTGGCCGTAATGCACTACTGCCAGGGACTATGTGGCTACGCCATGGTCGGAGCCGTCTCCGTAGTTCAGGTAGTCGACGATGGCCTCTCTGGAGATCAATACCTTCGTTCCGTCACGGGCTGCACGCAGACGCCCCTTCTTGATCGCACGGTGCAGATGGGACCGGGAACAAGGGATGACCTTGCAGGCTTCAGCAACCGTGTAGCCCAAGCGCTCAACGGACTCAGGGACGGCGGGTTGGGCGTTATCCATGACACTCGACCTCACAGTGGATCTGGATGACGTGTTTCGCCTCGAAGTGAACCGAGCACCCAGCGTCCAGAGGTAGATACACCGGAGTGTTCATGAGTAGGCCCAGGTACGAACCGTCCTCTGCCCGAGCCACAACCTCCACCCACAGGCGCTCCGAGGCATGCCCGTCCGTGAAGATGAGTTGGACGGACTCACCGGTTGGCAAGTTCTCACGGTCGTCGAGGTCGGGCATCCAGAAGGTGTCGTGGGTGGCGTGCCTGAACTCACCGTCGACTAGGACAACGTCTTCAGCAGCCTTCAGCTTGCGAGCCTTGAGAGCCTCGTCACGCAGACGAGCTTCTTCGGGTGGGACCTCGGAGGCATCCTCCCGCAGGAAGATCTCCGTCCAGATGGAGTCCCAGATCGTCGCCCACATGAGATCGAACTCAAGATCCACGTCGGGTTGGGTTTGATGGCTGTCATGCATGCTGCCTTCTCCTTGATTGGTTGACCGGTACTACAAAACTTTTCGCAGGACTCCCTGCTTGCCTCGGGTGGTCATGTCCAACTTGGAAGAAGACGCTGTTGACTATTCCTTATGTGATGTTGTCGTGCTGATCATGCCCTCCTCGAACATGAGGTAGATCTGGTAGGTCTCGTTGAAGCGGCCAGGCAGATGGGCACGGTGCCATCGCTATGGTCGGTTGTGCAGGTGAAGGTGTCGTCATGCCCGCCCCCGATGGGAACCTCGCACCGCTAGCACCAGAGGACCGTTTTTGGGCACTTTTTTCCCCCTCTGACCTGGTGGTATTGAAGCCGATAAGTCGGGTTCTAGTGCCCCGTAGCCCAGTCATCGCTATATCGCCCTCACCTGGACGTTTTCTGCTGCTCGTTTGGCGGCCTGTCGCTCACCGAACTGCTTGCAGTGTGCACTGCAATACTTGGCGTCAGAGCGCTTGGAAGTGATGTTCTCGTGGCATCGAGTCGAAGCGCACTCTCGGACAGGCCTGTCTGCACTACGAGGACGCATTGCGGCATCGACGGCCTCATACAGGTCGACCCACTCGTCTGCGTCATGGGTGTGCGTCCACTGGTCGGCACTACGACACACTGCCGGGTCATGCTCGTCTCGATGCGACTTCGCCCACAGCAAGGTGATCGAACCACCCGTGTCGGTATCGTCCCAGTAGTGGCGTGCAGCCATGTGATCCTTGAGCTTGCGCAGTCGGTCAACGGTCACGACGGCCACGGCGCCTTGCATCGCTTGCACTGGTAGTAGGGGTCGAAGTCGATAGGGTCGCAGTGGTCAGCTTGTTCGGCTAGCTGTAGCGTTTTGTCAACAAGGCCCCATTGATGGTCGTCACCTTCGCATCGCATAGACCAGTGCGAATAGCCATAGGCGAACCATTCGGGTGGATCTTCGGTTGTGATGACTAGCCGCATCACCTTGCGAGCCTTCGTCAACATTCCTTCTGAGACACCTTCCGCCTTTGCCGCCCGCTTGATGTCGGCACTGGGTGCGGTCCCGTCGCGCTTTGTCAGGTAAGCGGTCAGGAAGTCGATAGCTCTTTGAACCTTCAGCGTGACCTTGATGGAACCTGCGGCCCAATGCGGCATCAGGTATGCAGCCACGTCGTCGTATAGGTCGTCTAGTTCGGTCCTCACGAGGCTTCTGCCATCCCGAGACGCTCACGATCCCATGGCGCCACGCGAGAGCGCATTGCTTCGGTGAGCCGCCTACCGTGCTCGTCGGTGGCGACCGGCCGGTTGCACTGGTCGATGAAGTCCTGCGTTGCCTTGTTCATCTCAACCTGCTCTCTCTCGGGTGAAGCTTCTGTAGCGCCACTTCCGTAGGACTCGTTCCCCCGATGACTCGGGATCTAGTCCACATCCAGCGCACTTCCGGCGTCACCCCCAAGCGGGAGATGACGTACTGCTTCTTGCTCTCCTACGCCCGGCACCAACGACGAGACCGGACCAACTGACAACTTACCATATACTATAGACGCAACGTTTGCAAATCGAATATTAGATCTTCAACGACGAGTCGTTCCCCCAACTTGGACTCGGCCGGTGGTCCAACAGAGGACTGTCAAGGTGCACAGTATCCCTCAGCCACACGTGACGATCACCGACTCTCCCTAGCCGAGATAATCCGTCCTCTCTCAGTCCGCTTCAGGGTCAGACGGCCAGCATCCTCAAGCGTCCTCATGGCTCGGAGGATGCTCTCACGGTCGGATCTGGTTGACTCCGAGACACCGACGAGCATGAGCACATCGTCTACGGTGAACGACCGGTCTCCCCGGTGCTTGGCCATGTCGAGAACTGCTTGCTGTATCCTGCCGGGTCCGGTGCTCATGGGCCCCAGTATACCACTCAAGTGTTGTCACTTCCACTTGCCAAGTGTTGTCATTGTGTGCTAGGGTAGTCATGGCAAGTTGCCGAGGACGAGAGTCCGAAATACCCGATAGGCAGGTAGGGAAATGAGTATGAACCCCGACGACGGAGCAGTACCGCAGGAAGCATCCGACTCGCTCAACGCTGGGCCGCCGCTGAGTAACTTCGATGACGATCTCGCCATTGTCCGTCAGGCGGAAGAGGTGGTCCAGGGCGTTGTCTCTCCCCAACGTCCGTCTCATGATGTGGCAAACGAGCAAGCCGCCGAGATGCGCCCCGGAATCACTCCCCACTGCGAAGACGAGGTGACGGTAACGAGCGCCCGTTGCGAGTCGTGTCTTGACTTCGCCACAGTACGGCTCAGCGATGGTTCTACGTGGTGCGAAGCCTGTCACGACGCAGCGCTGCTGTTGCACTACGACGACGACCTCGGCACGGCTATCGAAGACGAGGGGACGGGCATGAGCATCCCCATCATCGACCGTGACGGATGGCAGGTGGCCGCAAGTTGGGCACTCGATCAGCAAGGAGGCCGCTGCTTCGACTGCGACCGGCTCATCGACGTGGAGAACGAACGAATCCAACTGTATGAGAAGCCAGGCGAGTGGATTGACGCTTGGTGCGTCCTGTGCAGTGAGCAGCTTGCCATCGACGCCGAAGCTCAGGGACCGTGCGAAGACGTGGAGTGCATCGGGTTCTGGGAGGACAAGCTATGACCCCCGACGACAACGCAGTCCCGCAAGAAGCGACCGACTCGAACAATCCAGGGCCGCCGACGCACTTCGATGACGATCATCCCATCGTCCGTGAAGCCGTAGCCATCGTCACTGGGTCCGACCCCGACGAGGAAGCTCTCACCTCGGCCGAGAAGGATGAGATTGATGCGGTCATCGATGCCACCGATGTCGGTAACGCCAACCGCTTCGATGCCATACACAGCGCCGACCACCGCTACCTCACCGATCAGGGCAGGTGGCTCGACTTCAACGGCATCCGCTGGGAGCCCGATACCGTAGACCGCAGTCTCATGTTGGCGATTGCGGTCACCGAGCGGATGCTCGCCGACGCCGCCGAGCTATACGAGGAGGACACGAAGGCGGCTCGGTACGAGGCGGACCAGTTGAACACGCACGGATACAAGTCCCGATCCCGTGGTCGCTTGCGAGCGATGGTAGAGATCGCCCAAGCGCTGCCGACCATGCAGGTTCAGTCCGATCAACTCGACGCAGACCCGTATCGTCTCGGTTGCGAGAATGGTCCTGTCGATCTCAAGACCGGCAACCTCGTCACTCCCGAGCGGGACTACTTCATCACGAAGTCCACCGGCATCACCTTCGATCCCTCGGCCACATGCCCTGCATGGGAACGGTTCGTCCTATGGGCGATGGAGGCGACGAGGAGATGGTCGACTTCCTTCAACGGTTGATCGGCTACACCCTGTGCGGCGATGCCGTCGAACGAATCATGGTCGAGATGTACGGACCCACCGGTTCCAACGGCAAGAGCACGCTGCTGCGTGTGATGGAGCGGCTCATGGGTGACTACGGGTTGGAAGGACGGCTCGATGAAGAAGCGCTGGGTCGCCGCCGGCATGCTCGAAGCAGAGCGCTCGTTTCGACGCGTACGAGGTCACAAGGACATGGCCAAGTTGGTCGCCGCCCTTGACCGCCAG
>Ga0182018_10000497_pt1 | contig 51336 bp, 48 predicted proteins | sample 812P2MmetaG_FD_120490 | JGI IMG/M metagenome (GOLD analysis project Ga0182018, IMG submission 120490) | Permafrost microbial communities from Stordalen Mire, Sweden - 812P2M metaG | ecosystem: Environmental > Terrestrial > Soil > Wetlands > Permafrost | place: Sweden: Stordalen | collected... | reverse complement strand
TCTCGGAAGTGCCCTTCTCTTTGGTTACTTGTTGCTTCGCAACATCAAGTTTCCCAGAGCAGAAGGGCTTTTCCGCGTCATTGGGTCGTGTCAGACCTCAGTTACTGAAAGGTCCGGGCTAACGCACTGAGGGCACGACACGTTCTGCGCACCCGGGGTCCGTTCACGATCTGGCTCTGAGATTGGGGAGCGCTAATGCAACAACTCTGCCGTGGTCGCCGAAATGGAAGTTTGAAGCTCGACAGCAAGTGTCGTGTCACCCATTCTTACCGTTGAATCGTGATCGACACGCACGGGGGAACTGATGCGTTCATTGTTCACCCACGTTCCCGACTCTGAGTTCAGGTCCTCGATCATCATGCCGCTGAGCACTGGCCAGACTCGGGCATGACGTTCAGAGACGAGTTCGTCGTCAATTGTTAGATCGGCGCTCAGCGCACTGCCGACGATCATCTCGGAGTCGACTCTGACCGAACTGGCAGTATCTGTACCGCTGTTGCGGATGATCCGCAAGGTCGGCGCGGAGCGCTGTCGGACGCGGCCCTTCTCGATTGAATCGACAAGTTCGTTTACCTCATCCTCCAGCCTGTCCCCAGTCAGTGCGACCGCCTGCATGGTGGCGAGCCCTCTGATCGAGTCTGGCAGCACTGCCGCATCGGGGCATTGTGCGCCATCAAGGAGCACCGGCACCACCACCGTCTCCTGCCTCCGGAGGCCCGCCTCAATCTCCAGCCGGACCCAATCGCGAGGATCATCAATTCGCCGAGTGCCGTCTTTGACTTCTAACCAGTTCGGGCCGATAAGTACGAGCATCACGCTGCACCCCCGAATGGCCGTCTCAATTCGCCGAGGCCATTCTTCCCCCGCTGGTATTGAGGCTGTATCCATGAAGACACTCGTCTCACCAAATTTCCGGACCAGCTCTGTTTTGATTTGCCGGGCAGGCCACTTACTCTGATCGCGCCGATAGCTGATGAAAAATGCCGCCGGTGCTAACGGAGGTAACAGCTCGCCAAGCGCGCGCTCAAGGCTCTTTCGTTGCGCCCGTTCGACAAAGGAGTCCCCTGCCGTCGCGCCGATCGTGCCCAGCAGTAGGGCGAGCAGAGGAGCGACACACGCAACGATCCATCCGTAATTGAAAAGAACTTGAGCGCCGATCAAAAACAGCGTTGCTATGCCCAATACCGCTAGAACGGAGTACAAGAGGGGCAGGCGAATGCTGAGCAAAGCAGGCAGTCCGGCGAGAAGAATCACCAAAAGGAGATTGATCGGGTCGGGCACTGGTTTGAGAGGGAAACCGTGAAGGATCGTCCAGAGAGCGTTCGCCTGAATCTCGACGCCGGACATTGGATCTGACGATGCCGCGGTTACATAGATGTCCTTGCCTATGGGATCAGTGACGCCAACGAGGACGGCCTTTCCCGCGAAGGCTGAGGTGGGCACTTTTCCGTTCAGGACATCAACGAAGGAGTAAGTCGGAAACGTGCCCGGTGGTCCGCGAAAGTCGATCCAGGCATGATTATCGGGGAAGTTGCCTTCGCCCACCGGCTTCCCGGTGAGGAGCTCTGCGTCGCGTACTGCGAGTGTCGGAAGCTTTATCGGCGCATACAGCATCCGTCTGAGGACGTTATCGGGGTCCACGTCGATTCCGGCATCTGCAAGAATTGCCCCCTTGGCATTCGATTGGCCGGCCGGTACCGGCAACGGACCCGTGGTGCTCTCATGAGTCGCAAGCACTACTGGGCCGTCTCGGGCGACAGCCGCCACCAAGGCACGGTCGTCTTGTGGATCAGTTGTGCCTTGGAACTGTACGTCCAGGGCGATTGTGCGCGGCCCTGCGGCCCGGAGTTTGTCCAGCAGACTTGCGTAGAGCCCACGATCGATCGGGTAGCGTTCATCCAGATCCGAAAGGCTCTTCGAGTCCAGAGCAACGATGACGATGGATGTCCCCGGTGTCCGGGGACCTCGGATGACGAACCGCTGATCGACGGTACCGCGTTCAATCCCGTCCAGACCGCCGCTCTCATACACGAGAACTGCAACCAGTGCGGCGATGATCGCTACGAGAGTAAGCACGGTGGTCCGAAGGGATAGATGGCCCGTCATTTAGTCTGCCGATCGGCGCCCGGGAGTCGCATTGCCAGGTGGAGTATGGCCATTCACGAGCCCTGCAGGACAAGTGTTGGCGTTGATGGCGCGTACCCAGAGCCCGCGAGAACGACGTAAACAGAACCCTTGTAGCCCCCCGCAGTCCTTGCCAGTTCCTCTCCCAGCGGTGTTGTAGCCACTCTGATCTCGGTGGTCTCGTTGCCGGCAACGCTGATATCGGACCCGGCAAGCCGGCCATCACTGGCGAGGCTGTCGAGCTTCCAGACAACAAAGGCCCCTCTGCATTGCCGGGAGACCAGGCACCGGACCTTGGCTTCGAATACGCCGTTGCGAACGACGGCGCTCGTGCTCAGGACGGCGAGGCATCCCGCCTGTGGACAAGGAAGGCAACCCGTCACAGCACATGTATACGTGGCTGGACCGGAGTCACCCGCGGATGGCCCGGCATCTTCGCAGAATTGACTGCACCCGGGCGGCGCCTGAATGGCGGTCGTTCGCTCAGATGGTGAAGCGGTCGTCTGAGCCGAAGGTGCTGACGAGTGTGCGCATCCCCCCAGGGTGACAACCGCCAACGTTGCCACCCAGCACATAGCCCTTAGCCGGCGTCCCCTGGCCATGGCATCTGCGGTTGCGGTTCGGCCGCATTCATTTCGTTGCTCAAGAGCGCCACCCGTCGGTTCGCTGGGTCGGCGTGACGCAATCGATCGTAGGAAGCCGTCACCCATGAATCGTGATCGTGCCCCGAAAATAGCTGCCCTGATTCCCCCAACCGGTCAAGGGTATGAGCACACGCCCCGTAACGCCCCTCGCCGATGCGGCAAGCTGGGTACCGATGGCAGTTGTGTCGACCTCGACGTTGGCGGTTTCCTTGGGCAACACACGTATGGGCGATTCCGCCAGAAGGTGTTCGTCCGTTCCTCCCTGGCTGAAGAGCTCAAGAGTACCGTTGCAAGGCTGTGCTACCGCGCAGCGGACTGAGGCTACGAAGGCCCCGCCATGCACGAGAGCGCTCGTTGTCAGCAACTTGATACATCCACTATTGGGGCAGTAGGGCAGAGAGGCTGGCTTGAATTGAGGACCTGGTCCACCCCCGGCGCCGGCCTGGTTGCAGTGCAGACCGCAGCCCGCTGTCGCACCTGCGCTCGGTGCTCCCGCCGAAGCGGCGTTGCCATGGCCGGACGTGCTGCCTGTGGAGATCGCCGCCGTCGAAGTATTTCCGCACGCCGCCAGCAAACAGCTGACTAACGCGACCACGGTCGCGAGCCCGGTCCTCGCAGACAACCTCGTCGTGCATCGTCGACCGGGTGTCGGAGGCGTATGAACCCGCTCGTGGCGATCTCCGCCATCTGACCATCGGATCGAGCCCCGCGCAGGTCCGCGCCCCACTACCGGACATCCCGACGATTGGTCAGATCAGTGATGCCTATCCGATGAGGACTACCCACATCGCTCGGTACTCCGGACCTGATGTCTATTGGTGTGAGGTGACCAACAACTACGCCACCCCTACTCAGCAACGCTGGCACAAGATGATTCCCTCCGCCGGACAACACGGGACAATATACGCCCTGGTCTGCTCTTTGTCTCGAGGAGGTGGTCCGCCGCCCTCAACGCTGCCAGGAGCATCAACGAAACGGGAAGGACGTCCCGCACTGGAAGGTCCTCGCCAGGCGGATCCGCTGGTTGGAGCTAGATGCCGATCTGTACCCGGTAGTCGTGCGACGCCCGACACTGACGTTAGGAAATAGGGCAGAATTGCCGGCATCAACGGAGCCGTAGGGCTAGGACAAACAGCACGAGTGGGGTGGTCCGTACGGTGAGAGGCGGTCGTGTCCAAATTCTTGAGGGAACCTGATCGGTGGGCACGGTGAGCGTGGCGTTGCTCGAACCTTCGGCATGCCCGCCGACCGACCCCCGCTCACGAGATGTCCGCCCCTGGGACGAGCAGTGGGCGTTCCGCCCGGCGAAACGATGCTAGAACCGAGACTGACCTCGACCGCGATCGACGCCCTCGAGTTCCGCTTGCTCGGTCCCTTCGAGGTGCGCCGGGGCGACGAGGTGGTTGCCGTTGGAGGCCGTCGCCAACGAATGGTGCTGGCCATTCTCGCCCTGCGGCCGGGAGCGCTACTTTCTCAGGACCGCCTCATCGAGGAGATCTGGGGCGAATCGGCGCCGTCGTCAGCCGTCCGTACGCTGCACGCGTACATCTCCCGCCTGCGGGCCGTGCTGCGGTCCGGAACGCCTCACCCCGCCGATGCCTTGGTGCGCCGTGGCCCGGGCTACCTCCTCGACGTGCGTCCCGACCAGGTGGACGTAGAACGGTTCGAGAACCTGGTAGCCGAGGCCACGACCGCGCTGTCCGAAGGAAGACCAGAGCGGGCCGCGATCGTCCTGCGAAGGGCGCTTTCCTTGTGGCGAGGGCCTGCGATGGGGGAATTCGCCGACGAGCGCTTCGCCGTCATCGAGTCCCTTCGTCTCAAAGAACGACGCCTCGAGGCACTCGAACTCCGTATCGACTCGGACCTGTCCATGGCGGACTACGGGCAGTTGGTTGCAGAACTCGAAGGGCTCGTCCATGAGAACCCGCTGCGCGAACGGTTCTGGGGCCAGCTCATGACGGCGCTCTACCGCTGCGGCAGGCAGGCCGACGCGTTGGCCGCGTATCACCGATTGCGCCACCACCTGGTGGGCGAGCTGGGCATCGAACCGGCGCCCGAGCTACGCCACCTGGAACAACTGGTCCTCGAACAGTCACCCGACCTCGACTGGCGCCCACCGGCGCCGGCACCGGGACCACCTCCGGCGCGGGCCAAGCCCGTGGATCCGGCGCCGGGGCTGCTTCCCTTCGTCGGCCGCCGGCACCATCTCGACCACCTGTTCGGAGTCATTGGGCTCGCTCAGCCAGGCTCGCCGCCCCAACTGGTCATCGTCCTCGGTCAGCCGGGTTACGGGAAGAGTCGCCTGATGGCCGAGCTCAATTCGGGGGCCGTCGAGCGGGGAGTTCTGGTGGCACGTGGATCCGCCGAGGGTGACAGCGCCATGTCCTACCGTCCGTTCGCCGCCCTGGTGCGCTCCGTCCTCGAGGCGGTCGGTGCCGATACCGACCTCCAGCTACCGAATCGGGCCGAGCTGGCCTGGCTCCTACCGGAGCTGGGCCCGGCGCCGATCGCCTCGAGCGCTGATCTCGATCTGGCCCGGGCCCGCCTGGTCGAAGCCATCTTGGGGTTGTTCGCCTCGGTCGGGCAGGGCGAGGCCCTGCTGATCGCCGTCGATGACGCCCACCGGCTGGGTGAAGCCGGTATTGCCCTCCTGCGGGAGATCCTCGACCGCCCCTGGCCTCGACCGGTGACTGTGGTTCTGGCCGGGCGACCCCCTCCACCTGGTCCGCGTCCTGATGACGACCCGCTGACCAGCATGCTTCGGCGGGATCGCGCCGTGGTGATCGACGTGAAGCGGCTGTCGAGCCCCGATGTGGCGGAACTGGTGGCCCGGATCGACCCTGGCGCCACCGAGGAGGAACGGCAATCTCTCGCCTCGACGCTCATCGAGCAGACCGGCGGCATCCCCCTCCTGGTGCGCGAGGTGCTGGCCCTGGATCCGGTGTCACGGGCCGGCACCGTGGAGAGCGATGTGACCAGCCCGCTCATCCAGGCGGTCATCGGCAGTCACCTGGCCGAGCTTGCTGCGCCTGCTCGCCAGCTCTTGGAAGTGGCGACGGTCGTCGGCATGGAATTCGAGGTGTGGCTCCTGGCTGCCATGACCGGTCGGCGTCACACCGAGGTGGTCGAGCTGCTCGACGAGGGACGCGCTCGGGGGTTCGTCGTGGAGGGCGAACAGTTCGAATGCTTCGCCTTCGACCATCGGCTCATCAAGGACGTCCTCGCCGATGCCCTCTCCTCGAGTCGCCGTACCCGACTCCACGGTGCCGCGGCCGAAGCACTGGCATCACGCACCAGGCCGGTGGAGGCGGCCGAGCACGCCCTGGTCGGCCGAGCGGCTATGGGGGATGACCAGGCGGTCGGCCACGTCCTCGACGGTGCCGCCTACGCTCTGTCCGCTCTGGACTTCGATCTGGCTCGGACCCTGTGCACGCGGGCCGAGGACGCCTGTGGGGAGGCTTCGGTCGGATTGCGGTGCGATCTGCTGGTGGTGCTGGGCCAGGCGACGGCTCTGTGCGGCCAGCCGCAAGCGGCCGAGGAGCTCTGGAACCGAGCTGCCGACCTGGCCCGGGAGTCGGCGGACAGCGAACGGCTGTGCGACGTGGCCTTGGCCGCCGGGGTGCTCGGGCGGATGATAACGGGCTCTGACCTCCGCTTCACCCTCCTGGGCGAGGCAATCGAGGCCACGGTGGGCGACTGGACTCCGAAGCGGCTGCGGGTGGTTGCCGCCTGGACCAGCGAGGCCGCCGCGCCCGCTCGCGGCGTAGTCGACGCGACCTTGCGGGACGAGATGGTCGCCGCAGCCCGCGAACTGGGCGACCCGGAGCTGATGGCCGAAGTCACCTTGGCCGCCTACCTGTCGGTCCCTCAGTTGGCCGGGCGCAGGCCGTGGGCCACAGCACTCCGACAGGCCGCCGAGGACCTGGACGACAACGAGTGGCGGCTCCGTGCCACACAAGCAGCACTCATCGACGCGGTGGTGGCCGGGGACGGGGAGCTGGCCCGCCGCGAACTGGACCAGGCGCGCCGACTTGCTCCCCAGCTGTGGTCCCCGCGCTCGGAGTGGCTGGCTGAGGTGGCCGAGGCCAGCTGGGCGGTCCTTGTCGGGGAGTTCGAGGCTGGCGAGCGCCACGCCACGATCGCCATGGCCATCGGCGAACGCCACGGCCTGGTCGACGCGGTGGTCGCCTACGGCGCCAACCGCTTCTTCACCGCCTACCATCTCGGCCAATTCGCAGGTCTGCGGTCCGTGCTCGCACAGCTTGACCCCGGCCTGCCGTTCTGGTCGCTGGGCCGCGGGGTGGCCGCGCTGTGCGACGGGGATCTCGACGAGGCGGCCCTATTGCTGGACGGCGCCCTGGGCGGACTGCCACCCCGGCCGAACAGCGACACGTGGGTACTGTCGGTCTGCCTGGCAGCAGAGGTTGCCGCGGCCGTCGCCGATCAGGCAACCGTTGACCACCTCGCCGCCATGCTGGCGCCGCACGCGGGACAGTTCGCGGTGATCGGGGCGTTGAGCGGAGAGTTCGGGCCCACCGACCGGGTCCTCGGGAACCTCGCCTCCCGCCGGGGCGACCCGGTACGAGCGGAAGCTCACTTCGCACGCGCCTTGGAGATCTGCGATCGGATGGGAGCGGTCCCCTGGCGCTGGGCCACGGCGGCGGACCAGTTTGTGGCAGCACGGGCCGCCGGCCTGGAGCCAACCCCGTGGAGCGAGACGGTCGAGGCCACCGTGGAGGCGGCTGGGCTCACCTATGCCATGACCCGGATGCGGGCCGGGCGCTGAGCGCTCCCCGCCGTCTGCAAACTCCCAGCCGGGGGCCGTGTCCGGGGCCCGAGGGCGGTCGCTGGATCCGCTCAATCGGGCAGGTCGATGGCCTGCTCGTCAGCCGGTCCGGCTGGCAGCCGATGAAAGAGCGCGACCGGTCGGAAGGATGCGGAACCCCAGAGATCGCGGGGGGTCACGGCGGCGTCCACCGGCCCGGATGGGAGCTGGTGTCCCGCCGGGCGGCTGGTACGCATCAGCTCGATGACTCCGTTCCGCGCCGTTGCCCGTCGGGTGAGGATGTCGTCCACCCATCTGCCCTTCGGTGCGGCGAAGTCCCCGTTTGCCGGGGCGTCATCGAGCGCCGGGTGGAATCGGAGCCCCTCGATCACGCTTGCCCCAGGCGGTCCGAGGCGGGGTTGTCGGCCCTCGACGGCGAGCGCCGCAGTACCGAGGTCAACCGGGGCGTCGAGGGTGGCGAGAGGAGCAGTGAGGACGACCGGCAAGCCGTCGTTTCCGCGGACGCCCGGGTCCCCCACATAACAGCGGTAGGCGAACGAAGAGCAGGTCATGCCCACCGGGGTGGAGCGTTTCCGGCTCAGCAACTTCTTTGACCGGTCATAGACGGAGGTCATGGCGACGGCGCTCCGCAGCAAGGCGATGACCGCGGAGGCGTGGTCCGTGGCCAGCTCGTACTGATAGGCGCGGAGCAGGCAGGGCGCAGCCAGTCGGGCCAGGTCGACGTAGGCGTAGGGCACCGATGCGTTGAGGAAGCCATGAGCGCGGGTGACCACCGGCTCCGGCGACGCTCCGCCGTCGACTCGCCGGTGACGAAAGGCGGTCACCGTGCGGACCCGGGCCAGATCGAGCAGGTCGAACAGCGCCACGGAGTAGACGGCGTGGTCGGGGTCATCGGGCCGCGGCTTGTTGCAGTGGGCCACCTGGCTGCCACCCAGGTAGACGGCGCAGTGGTTGATCGGACGATCATCGGCCAGCTGGAGGAATTGGCTGAGGAGGTGCAGGGAGTCGAATAACAGCAGATCGCCGACCTTGATCGCCGTCTCGAACTCGACCCGGTCAGTGGTCAGAATCGGTGCTTCGTCGGTGGTCGTGCCGCCACCCGGCGTGGCCGGTCTCATCGGTGACCAGGGCGGGTGGCCGGTTCGCTGCCGGAGTGGCTTGCGGATGGTCGCATTGATCCCTCCTCCTTCGGAGCCAGGCCCGTTCCTCGCCTTCCGCCGGCGCAGCTCAGGTCCCACTGTGCCCGTCGGGCCCGACCCTGTGCAAGGCAGTTGCAACATTCCTACAAGGGAGAGGCTGGACAATCGTTGAGTCGGCACGGTCCGAAGAAAGCTTCAGGCGGTGCAAGGCCGTGCCGACACTCAACCCGAGATAGCTCCAGAGGGATGGTTCCGTCAATCGGCTCGCTCGAATTTGCCCACACCGTCAGGGCCCCGACCGCGATCGGGGAATCGCTGAGGGTTCCCGAGGCAGCGTAAGGAGGATCAGTGCCCCATACCACCCACATCTCGATCCGGCTTCCCCTGAGCCCATCGGCGGCCTCAGAAGCAACCGACGTTTGGCGGCGGCGACAACCGAAGTTGTGGCGACGTTCACATCTCGTCCGGGCGGGCCATCATCTGTGGCTCAGGCAGGAGCTCGAAGGAGGGGGGGTGGATCCAACACAACTCCGTCGAGCGTCGGGAGTCCTGTGGCTTCATGCCCGTCCTGTCCGGGTGGAGGTCGAATTGTCGGTCTGGTCCGACTCGATCACGACACTGGCCGTCCGCCCCAAGCGACTCCGATCGGTTGCGTGGAGCCCGCGATACGCGCGCTCGGTTGACCGATCCCTGAGCGCCATCGTGAGCGAGCTCCTCATGCTCGTGGGGAATGAGGTGGATCGAAGCTCTCGTGAAGCTCCCTCCCCGTTGGACGAGCGGCGAGAGCTAGCTGAAGGGCGCCTCCGCACCCTGTCGCCAGCCTGATCGCCACCGTTGGGGCTCCGAATTCCGCTGCACCGTTGTGCGTGAGTATCTCCTATGAAGTGGGCGCTCCGAGAATCGCCGTCGCTCCGTGTGAGACCGACGCCGACGTCGTAGTGCGGGTTGTCGGTGGTAGGCGTAACCTGGAAACCACAGGGTTCAAATCTGTCTTTGCGGGGGAGCGATGCCGGTGATCGGACGACGGGTGGCACCGACGTGGGCGCTGCTCGGTGCGGTCGTCGCTGCCGCCACTGCCAGCCTTTGGCTGGTCGCGCCACCCGCGTCAGCCTCCCAGAGCACCGGGGTGCGCGCTGGCACCCCACAAATAATCATCGATTCCGACTTGTCTCTGTGGTGGGATGACGCCACCGCCATCGGCATGGCCAACGTTCTCGAGCAACGTCAGCAGGTTCGGATACTTGGCATCATGTCTGACATCCGGAACCCTCTTGCGGTCGCCGCCATGGATGCAATCGACACGGCATACGGCCACCCCAACATCCCGTTAGGTGCGGTGGCTCACAGTGCTGCCAATACCGCACCGCACGGCTATACCAATGACCTGGTCAGCAAACTTCCGCATTCGATCCATTCGAGCAGCGATGTACCAGGAGCCGTAGCTCTCTACCGGCGCCTCTTGGCAAGCGAACCCAACCACAGCGTCACCATTGTCGCCCTTGGCGCCTACACCAACTTGGCCGGTTTGCTGCGTTCGAAGTCTGATCAGCACAGCCCGCTCGATGGGCGTGCCCTGATCCGAGCGAAGGTGAAGCGACTGGTGATTGAGGACGGACTCTTCCCTAACGGTGCTCCGGCGGTAACGAACCAGAAGCTAGATCCAGCCTCGGCGAGGGAGGTCGTGGACGGTACTGATTGGCCCACACCGATTGCCTGGGTCGATGGCTTTACCGGAATCCAGACCAAAGTCGGGGGTGCGCTATGCACGACCGTGCCCTCCAACAACCCAATGCGCATTGTGTACGAGTCCCTGTTCGGATGCGGGTCCCCGGGGGATGGTGACTGGGATGGTCCCACCATGCTCTACGCGATCGGGGGGAAGCAAGGCTTCTTTTCTGAACTGGGACAGGGCGGCGCCGCCTATATAAACGCCATGGGAGGGCTGTCGTGGCGTACCGATCCCAGTCGTCCTCACGATCTGTACGTCCATGTCGCTGACCAACAGGCGCTCAACCAAAGAATCGACACTCTCATTGCTGCCAAGTGATTGAGGGAGGACATGGGTGTTGACCACTCACAATTGTCTTCGATGCGCCCGGCGCGGACACGACGATCGAAGACAGGCATGAACGTGCCGGGTGGATCCGTCCCTTCATGCACCCGACTAGGGGGTGGATCAGTCGCCGCGCCGTTCCGCCCGTCGTTCTGATCGACGACGGTGGCGGCGCATCACGCCCAGTCCGACCCAAATCAGAGCACCGAACGCGGCGGTGACAAGGGTGTAGAGCCACAAAGGCCATGAGAAGTGCCAGACCAGGAAGTGCAGCCTGATCCGCTCAGTATTCTGGATGATAAAGACGAGCAACAACCCGCCTCCTGCCAGAGAGGCGATGGCCCCGCTGCTGAGCCGAGCACGACTCCGGCTGGTCGCAACCTCCTGTGGCATGAGCTTCCTCCCCGGTGGACTCCGGGCGCTAACCCGAGTCAACCCGAGCATTTCACATTGGGGCCTCCGAAGTGGCCCTCCCGTCTCGCCGCAGCGCAGGATCTTGAACCCGACAACGGCCTGAGAGTGCTGGCGGCAGGATTGGGAACCTGATCGTCGACACCAAGCAGATCGATAGGTGGACGCTCGATCTCCTTCGGTTACTGACGGCGGATATCGACGGGCGCCGTCCTCAGAGGGTGAGGCTGAGTGCGACGGCAGCCCGCAGACTGAACCGACCGACAGCGAGGTGGAGGAGGTTCGACGTCAGTTGTGCCAGATAATCTGAGCCTTTGACCGCTTATCGATCCAGTCTGGGCCCTTTTTGTTTTCGTAGAGATGCATGCCACGAAAAGTCCCCGAACCCAGGCCGACCCGGATACCGAACGCCTGGTTTTCATGAACGGTGTTGTTGACGAACGATCCCGACCCACCGGCGTCGACATCGATGCCGTTAGCGCCGCTGTATCGGATCGTATTGTCTTCAAAGGTTCCGGTGCTGGCCTGTCGGATTCGAACTCCGGACTCCTTTTGGTTGAAGATCTTGTTGCTCTTGAATATCCCGTTCCCACCGTCATGGAGATCTACGCCAACCTCATTGTCGTGTATTTCGTTCTTCCGCACCGTGGGGGAGCTCCCACCTACCACTTCGACCCCAAGGCGATAATTGCATATCTCGTTCATCTCGAAGATGCCGTGCGATTGTTGGTGGACGACGATGCCGGAGCCCTGTTTGCTGAGCTTGGACCCGAAGTCTCCACGAATCTGATTGCCTTGGATACTTGCATGGCCTTGATTCCTGAGCTCAATACCGGCCAGGTTGCGCACGAACTCATTGGCTTGGATTGTGACGCTCGGACTGCCATTCACCACGATCCCAGTCGAGCTCGAGCTATGGATGGTGTTCCCGCGTATCATCGCCGAGGCATCCGGTCCCACCACCACGCAGGGTCCGCTATCGCTCCGGAGAATGGACTCGTCCACAGCCAACGACCCCCTTTCAACCCAGACGGCCGACAGGTACTTCTTCTTCGATGAGCTCATCTGGATCACCGTCAGATTCTGAAGGCGACCCTCGGAGGCGCGAAACACGACGGTGTGGGATTTCTTGGCTTGGAGCATGATCGCGCCCCGAGGCCCATCACCGTACAGTTCGATCTTCTTGTCAATGACGATTGACTCCTTGTAGATACCAGGTCGCACCACAACGCGATCTCCGGGAGCCGCCTCCGCCAAGGCGAGATTTATCGTTTTGAAAGGACCGGCACCCGGGTCAACGAGCAGCGTCCTTTGTGCCGTGTCAGCTTCGGCAGGAGCCGTGGGGCCGCTGGTGGCGGCCGGAAGTTGGTTGAGGAATGTCCGTAGTCGCCCTTCATAGATGTCATCGTTGAGTTGCCACTTGAACAACTGCTGCCGACTGTCGAGGAGCCACTGGAGCGTGGCCGGCTTGTCGACCTGCTCAAGCTCGATGGAGAGGGTCGGGCGATCCTGCATTGAGGCGAACTGGAGTTCCTTTCTCACATATCGCGAGTTCAAGGAGCTCGCGCTGACGATGGCTATGAAGCACGCGCAGCCGGCCACGGCCTCCGGCAGCTCCTCGTTCCATTCCTCGCCCACCTCAATCTTGTCGTCGAAATACACCTGCCAGCCGAATCCCTCCATTCGCTGAATCTCCCTGCGAACAGCCTCTTCATCCTCGTGGGCGTAGCTGACGAAGAGATAGGGACGGCTCCGGTCAATCTGGCGGCCCTGGGCCCGGCTCACCGAGCGACTGGGAGCGTTCGATTCGGAGTCGGCTCCTGTCCACATTTCGTCAGACACGGCCACCTCCCTTTCCAAATCAACGGTGCCGCCGGTTGAGATCTTGCCACGAATGAGACAGATCGAACCTGGGTGCTTCCAAGCCCCCTCCGGGCCGTGATCTTCAGCGATGGCGAGCCCCTACAACCGGTTCGGTCCGGTTTTGCCTGCGACGTCAGTGGGGCCGTCCACGGGCGGCTGCATCTACCCTGACCCCCTGTTCCGGCAGCCCCAGCCGCAGCGATGTCGCTCGAAGGGCACTATTCGCTACCGTGTCATCAGCGAGCGGTGATTGCGATTCATGATGATCGGAGATCGGTTATGACGGCGAAGTCTGATTTCACGACCGAGGAGTGGCAACTCATTCTCGAAGCCCCGCCCAGCGCCGGCATGATCGTGGTGACCGCTCAGCGAGGGGGCTCGTTTCGCGAGGCAATTGCTATGGCGAAATCCTACGTCGAGGCGCGCCAGCACCACGGCGAGAGCGAACTGTTGGACGAGGTTGTGGCGGCGAAACCCGAACGGGACCATACGCACTACCACTCACCGGAGGAGCTCAAGGAGCATGCGCTGAAGTACTTGCGCGATTCGGTCGCTCTACTTGAGCGTAAGGCCACACCCGCAGAGGTCGACGAGTACCGACGATTCATCATCACGCTGACCCACAACGTTGCCGCCGCTCACCGAGAGCACGGAGTAGAAATAAGCGAATCGGAAGAGGCGGCGATCGACGACATCCGGCATGCATTGGGTACAGGGCCCTAAACGATAGGCATGCGGGCCTCAGTGCTACGTAATACTATCGTGGACGCGTCCTCCACACTCGGACCTGTGAAATGAAGCCATGAACCCACCGATCGCCGATGACGACCAGACCGGAGCGCACCTCAGGCGTCGCGATGAGGGCGAATCGACCGCATCGTCCGTACGCACGATGCGACCTCGGCGTTCCGGTCGGCGTGCCGGTTGGAGGCGCGGTGGCGGGCTCGGGGTGGTGTTAGCGCTGGTGGGGATCGCTCCCGTCCTGGCCGCCTGCGCCAGTTCGTCGAGCTCATCGACCACCACGACGACAGCGCCTGCGTCGACGACGACCACCAAAGCGCCAACCACCACGACCTCCGGGGTGAAGGCCGTTCCGGCTTCCGCTTCGGGAACGGCCCCGATCTATGAGGTCTCAACCGGTACCGTTTCGGGACTCGGCACCGTCCTGGTGGCCGGAAACGGCTTTACCCTCTACATGTTCGTCCCCGACAAAGAGTCCGGGGTATCCACGTGCTACAACGCCTGCGCCACAGCGTGGCCTCCGCTGATTTTGGCCAGCGTCGATGCCCCCGTCTACGGCCACGGAGTGAACCCCAATCTACTTGGCACGACCAAACGTACCGATGGCACTGTTCAGGTGACGTACAAGGGCTGGCCTCTGTACCTCTGGGTGGGCGACTCCGAGCCCGGGCAAGCCACAGGCCAGGCGATCAACAAGAACGGTGGACTCTGGTATGTGCTGAACCCGGCCGGCAAGGTCGTCACCAAGAAGGTGAACTAGTAAGCAGGTTCAGGGGCGAGCGGGTGAGGGAGGTGGCCAATCAGGTGCACTCTCTTGTCGAGCGACGAGACTCCGAGTCGACGCTAGAGAACGACAACGTGGGGCGCACGTTTTACGACCTCGGCCCTCCCTGGGGAACAGGATCGAGAATCAGAGGGAATCGTGAGAGTTCGGAAGCGTGGCGGAGATCCAGGAGAGCCCAAGACACATCTCGTCCGATGAGCCGTCGCCCCAGGTGACATAGTGGGACGGGGCCTTGCGGAGAATCGGCAGTTCCTGAGCCAAGGTCGGATCGTAGGTGCAGGTGACCTGGAGGGGCTCGCCGGCGGTGACCCGGACAGGCTTCGCCAGGTTGTATGCCTTTTGGTAGTGGAAGTTGTAGTTGGGCACGTCGAGGACCGTTTGGGCTTGCGCTGTTCCAGGATTCAAGACGAGCTTGAAGCTCTGACCCAGAAGGTGCATGTGGGCCTGAGCTCGAACGATGTATCCACTGGCGGTTACCGGGAAGGTGCACGATGTCGAGTCTCCCGCTGGCGGGTCGGAAGGATTGCGCCCGCAGGCCAACTCGATGTCATTGACGAATCCGATGGCACTCGGCCCGAACTCCTGACCCTGATGGGCCAGCGATGCCGCACGGTTGCAAAGCGGCCCGGTGACACCAGCCGGACACGGGATGTCCGGCGCTGCGAACGAGAGATCCAGCTTCAGAGGCAAGAGCGGCGTCGAAGTCGGTACTGTTCGCATCACGAGTCTGTTCGTGACTGGCTTGTCCCCCACCAACAGGTTGTAGTGAACCTGCATGATCACCATGGTCCCGGCCGGAAGCTCGATCCCAGTCCCTTTGGGGAGGTCGTCGACTCCATGACCGGGAGCCCAGACGCTCAGAAAGGGCGTGCTCCCGATCTCGTTGATGGGTTCATTGGGCAGGCCTGCCTCACCGAAGCACGTCCACCCCTTTCCCCCGACATTGGCCTGTTTCGCTTCGGAGGTCAGTGAGGGAGGTACCAGAAAGAGCCCGGCGTGGTGATCCTCCGGACTGCCCGGGAAGAAACGGCTCGAAATCACGTACGAGTTCTTCTTGAGGTCAGGATTCAGCAGGGTGCAGTGATAGTCATCTGTCGTCCCCGGCGGAGCCTTTGGCCGATAGGTCGCTGACGAAAGCGAGATGGTCGTGATGTGAGACGACGTGGTCCCTGTGGGAGCGGATGCCGCTGAGGCGTCCGTCGTGCACCCGGCCATGGCCAGTGCGAATCCAACGACGACAAGGGTCGTCACCAGCACACCTGCCGACCGCATTCTGGAACCGCCGCTACTTCTCTGTTGCTTCCGTTCCCCCACGGGAATCACTCCCTCGCACGGCTGACTCACCCGCCGCCGACGTTACACGACTCGAAGCTCGACGACCTTTGTCATAAGGGCCAGTGACGTAGTCGTATTCACGGACCGGCTGGAGCCCTTGACAGCACGATGTCATCGTGGGCGCTGGAAGCGCCTACCACGCATAGGCCTCCGGGGCGGACCCCGGCCCGGGGAAGATCTCGTCGATCCGCTTCAGCACCTCACCATCAAGATCGATGTCGAGCGAGCGAAGGCTCCCTTCGAACTGTTCCATGGTGCGAGGTCCAACGATCGGGGCGGTCACGATCGGATTGGACAACAGCCAAGCAAGTGCAACGTCTGCTGGCCGCTCGCCTAGTTCGACGCACAGTTTGTCCCATGCCTCGATGGTGTCCCGTAACCATTCATTCGCCGCCTTCATCCCACCGTCGGACCTCCGACCCTCGGTTGCCTCAGCGATCGAGCCGGCGAGCAACCCGCCTCCGAGAGGGCTCCACGGCAGGATCCCAACGCCGTAGGCCTCACAGGCGGGGATGACCTCGAGCTCGATGGCACGGGTCTTGAGGTTGTAGAGGCTTTGCTCCGAGACCAGACCGAAGGTGTCTCGCCGTCGAGCGGCCTCGTTGGCGGCCACGATGTTCCAGGCGGCGAAGTTGGAGCTGCCGATATACGTCACCTTCCCTTGGGCGACCAAGAGGTCCATCGCCTGCCAAATCTCCTCCCACGGTGTGCTCCGATCGACGTGATGCATCTGGTAGAGGTCGATGTGGTCGGTCTGCAGACGTCGAAGACTGGCATCGCACGCGTCCCGAATGTGACGAGCCGAGAGCTTGGAATCATTGGGCCACTCACCGGCCACGTTGCCATACACCTTGGTGGCGAGGACCACCTTTTCCCGTCGTCCTCCGCCCTGCGAAAACCACCGACCCAGGATGCGCTCGGTTTCGCCTCCTCCGTAGCCGTTGGCCGTATCGAAGAAGTTGAGTCCGACGTCCAATGCCCGATCCATGATGACGAAGCTGTCGGCCTCGTTCGTCTGCGAACCGAAGTTCATCGTGCCAAGGCACAGGGGACTGACCTGCAACCCGGATCGTCCAAGATAGCGATAGTCCATGACTTGCACTTTAGGCCTGCAAAAACCAAGCTGCAGATCGTGAAGGAATAGGCTGCGAACGTGGTTCCGGCGAAAGCGTCCTCTACTACACCCAGACAGTCCCGCGCCGCTCATAAGTTTCGGGGTTGGCGGCTGGACGTCGCTGAGTTCTTTGCCCATCTCGAACTGGACAACACCAAGAGCTTCTGGATTGCGCACAAGGAATTCTACGAGGTCAGCGTCGTCAGCCCGATGCAAGATCTTTTGGCTGAGCTGGCTCCGGAGTTCGGCGATGGCCGTATCTTTCGCCCATACCGGGACACCCGATTCAGTCTCGACAAGTCTCCGTACAAGACCACGATCGCCGCCCACAACGATGCGGGCTACATTTCCTTGTCCGCCGATGCGCTGGGGGTCGGCTCCGGTCTCTATATGCCGTCACCTGATGAGCTGGCGCGATTTCGGGCGGCGGTTGCGGATGAGCAGAGCGGTGCAAAGCTTGTGAGCATCGTTGAGGGCCTTCGCGAGAAGCGCATCGAGGTGACCGCCCACGAGATCCTGAAGTCGGCACCACGGGGCTACCCGAAAGATCACCCTCGAATCGAGCTTCTCCGGCACAAGGGCTTGACTGCTTGGAGGGAATGGCCGGTAGGGACGTGGCTGGCCACCGCCGCTTCAAAGCGCAGGATCGTCGAGGTGCTCCGGGCCACCGATCCCCTCAGGAGCTGGGTTGAATCCAACGTCGGCACTAACGAGCCACGCTGAGCAGTAGGCGCGCCTCGTGTGTACCGGATCCAGGCTCTCCTGCCCAGAGTGGGCAAGCAGGTGCCAACGATCTCCGCTAGACCAGGACGATGCCTGCAAGCCAGTGGTCAGACAGACGGGAAGGTGCGATGGACATTCGATCTGGTCGTCGCAACCACTGTCCGAAGTTCGCTCAGAACCCCGCTTGGATCATCTCGGTTGCGGTTCTGGTCGCCGCCGGGTTGGTGACCGCAGGTTGTTCGAGTTCGACGTCGCCTGCGACGCAGTCAGCGACGGTGCTCATCCACGGGGATACGGTGCCGACCGTAGCCACGCTGGGACCGACCAGCTTTACCGGACCGGGACCGTACGCATCGGGCGAAGCCACGCTCTCGCTTCATGCGGGCGGTCCTTTGGTGGAGGTCTGGTACCCGGCGACACCTGCCTCCGTCAAGGGACACGCTGAAGCGACCTACAACGTCGAGAGCTGGCTGCCACCCGCACTGCAGAAGTTGATTCCGGCCGATTTCACGGGGGCTGTCTATAAGACCGGTGCCTACCGAGGTGTACCGGTGGCAGCAGGCCGCTTTCCCCTGGTGATGTTCACCCATGGCTACTCCGGGTTCCGGGATCAGTCGACCTTTCTCACGTCTCGACTCGCAACCTGGGGATTCGTCGTGGCTGCCCCCGATCTGCCCGACAACGACCTCACCGCGGTGCTGAGCGGTGCATCTAGCCAGGGCATCGGTGCTGACATCGCCGAACAGCAGCAGACAATCACGCTCATGGCCAACGAGAACGGAGATTCGGCCGGCATGTTTGATGGCCACATCGACACGGGCCGAGTGGCGGCAATCGGTCACTCGTTGGGAGGAGCCGTGTCCGAGGGTCTCGCTGCCGCCGATCCACGAGTCACGACGTTTATCGGCATGGCCGGCGCAACAGTGGGCTCCTTCGGACAGTCGACTTCGGGACCGGCCAGCGAGGTCCCGAACAAGCCAGGGATGGTGATGGTGGGCACCGCCGATCAAGTCGCCAGCCCGGCGGGCATCGCCAAGGCGTTCGCCTCGATGACCACACCAAAGCGGCTGGTGACGCTGCGCAACTTCGGCCATCTGGTCTTCGCCGACATTTGCGAGATCGGAGCTGGCCAAGGGGGGCTCCTCGCCATCGCCAACGAGGTCCACATCACCATTCCCCCCAGCCTGAAGAAGTTGGCCAGCGATGGGTGCGCGGCTCCGGATACGCCGGTGACTCACGGGTGGCCGGTGGTCCGGCAGGCCGTCACCGCCCAGCTTCGCCATGTGTTCGGGTTTGACGCTTCCCTCGCGGGCCTGACCGGACTGAAATCAGCCTTCCCGCGCACGGTGGTCCAAAACGTCTATGCCGGCTCGAGCTCGGGCACATAGAGGGAGGTACCTGGTTCGCTGTCCGTGGGGATCCCGATCGGGGGTTTGCCCTACCTCGGATCACCCGCTAGCCGCATTCCATCTGCGGATCGGATGTCCTAGCCTGGGACCGGTGATCCGAGTGCGTCATGAACTCCCGCCAGCCCGGAATCGACCGTCCGGTCCGCTCTCCGACCATTGGACGCAGGGGATTCCGATGGGTACGGATCGACAAGCCCGCTATCCACGTCCACGCCTGGGCGCCGAACCTGGAGGTTTCACTCACGTGGTGAACACGGCCGACACAAGCGAGCACTCCCGATGAGCATCAGCATGACCACGGAGAGGGCAGACCACCGTGATTCGGAAGGCCAGTGGGCGGTCGAGACCCACGGGCTCACCAAGCGGTTCGGCGAGAACGTCGCAGTCAACAGCGTTGAGCTCTTGGTACCTCGAGGCTGCGCCTTCGGCTACCTGGGGCCCAATGGCGCAGGGAAGACAACCCTCATCCGGGTACTGCTCGGACTGACCCATGCCGACGCCGGCACGATGAAACTGCTCGGCCACTCTGTCCCCCGGCATCGTGCCGCCGCCCTGGCCCGGGTCGGGGCGATCGTCGACGAGCCTCGGTTCCACGGGCATCTGACCGGCAGGCAGAACCTCCAGATCCTGGCCGCGGCCCGCGAGCCGGAAGCCAAGCAGCGGATCGGGCCTTCCCTCGAGCGCGTCGGGATGCTGCACCGGGCGGACGACAAGGTATCGAAGTACTCAATGGGCATGCGGCAACGTCTCGGGGTGGCGGCATGCCTGATCGGTGACCCGCAGCTCCTGATCCTGGACGAACCGATGAACGGGCTGGACCCGGCCGGGATGCAGGACATGCGCGACATGATCCTCTCCCTGGTGGCCGAGGGCCGTACGGTCGTGCTCTCCTCCCACCTGCTGGACGAGGTCGAGAGGACCTGCGACGCGGTGGCCATCGTGGACCGGGGGAATGTCATCCGCCAGGGAGCGATCACCGACCTGCTGGCCGGGTCGTCCTTCGTCGCGGAAGTCGAGTGCTCCGAGCCGTCCCGGGCTGGCGAATTGATCAAGGGCACGGCCATCGGTGGGCGCGTCGAGATCGGGCCCCTGGGCCTGGGAATCACCCTGCCGGCGGGAACGGACCGCGACGTCATCGCCGAAGTCAACCGCGTACTGGTAGGAGGCGGAATTTCCGTCTACCGGCTCCAGGAAGTGCAGACCTCACTCGAGTCGTGGTTCCTGCAAGTCACCAGCCGATTGGGAGCGTCCGAATGACCGATACGTCTGTTGTGATCCCCTCCGTGCCCACCCCGATCCCCCTCGGCCACTCTCCCGACCGCCGGGGCTCGTGGGTCCCGAACGGTGGGATGATCGCCACCCGGTTTATGGAGTTGCGGAAGCGACGGGGCCTCATGGTGGCCCTGATCTTCGTCACCATCGGCATCCCCACCGTCTTCCTCGCCATCCGCCTCCTGGCCCACGCCATTGCACCGAAGTCCTACGGGCCGGCCGGGGGGTCGGACATCTTCAATGCCCTGGTGGCCGGCGTGCTCTATGTCTTCGGCTTCATCGTGGCCGCCACCTTGGGCTGCACGGCCGGATCGGTCGACCTCACCGAGGGGATGTTCCGCCATCTGGTGGTGACCGGCCGTTCCCGATTGGCGCTCTACTTTGCCCGGATCCCGGCCGGCCTGGGCATCGTGGTACCGCTGGTGGCTATCGGGTTCACCATCGTCTGTGCGGTGTGCGTGTTCGCCGCACCTACCCAGATCAGCTACGGGGGCGTCAACGTGCCCGCCGGACTCTCCGAGGCCGGCCTTTCGCACTGGGCCGCGGACAACGCCAACGAGGTGGTCTGCGACTTCCCGTTCCGCATAGGACCCAACAGCAACGGTAACCTCGGCAACGTTGTCCAGGCCGTCCCGTGTGGTGGGCCCGGAGGTGGCCCCGGTGTCGTCCAGAAGGGCCCGGGCGGATCCAGTGTGACCACGGCGCCGACACCGGCGATGATCAGGGCCGCGGCGGTACAGATCGCCAGGCAGGACTATCCGGGTTACACCAAGGTCTTCCTCTCTCCCTCGGTCGGGCTCATGGTCCGTACCGGCCTGTGGATCGAGCTCGAGGTGGCGGTCGGCTTCATCGTCGGGCTCGGGCTCGGATCACTGCTCGGACAGCGGACCGTCGCGGTGATCCTGATGATCGTGCTGGAGATCGTCCTCACCCCGATCCTGTCGCGGGCCAACATCCCCCACATGATCAATCTCCAGCGGTCGGTCGTCGGTTTGGCGGTGGCCCATCTGGAACCATCAAGTCTCGGATTCGTCTTCGGAGGGGGCGGAGGACCGGGCGGCAACCAGGGCACCTCCCAACTGGTGCCGGAGTCGAGGACGGCGGCCGTCTTCGTGATCATCGCCTGGATGGTCGGCTGGACGGCCCTCGGTGCCTGGCGAATGGCGAAGCGGGACGCTTGAGAGGGCCCTGGAGCGACGATCGGGTTTGACAATCCGGTCTACGCCACCAGTGTCCCCTGTCGGGGGTATCTGGTCACGCACTTGGGTGGCGTACTGACGACGGCTAGCCCGTGCCGTTGACTCGCTGTTGCCCCTCCAACACTGACCACATCAAGGCTTCCCTAGATGTAGGTGTCATCTCAACGTTCCCCTGACCGTCATCAACGATGGTGCGATGACGACGAGCGCCGGTACCAACGACGCCAATCAGGGAAAAGATCGCACCGACCACTCCCACGATCATCAGAATCACGCCGACGGCGCGAATATTGAAGCGGCGCTGATACGGGCTCGCAGTGACAGCAAAATCAAGGATCGCCCCAGCAGCAAAGGCCACCACACTCTCGACTAGTCCACCAGCCATCTCCGTCGGCCTCCCATCCGAGGGTCAGTCCCTCGACTATGAATCGGTGCCCGCCCAGAACCGAACCGAAACGGGGGGCACTTGGAGCAGTCCGTGCTGTGTACTCCGGATGTTCCGATTCCTGAGTCTGCACTCAGTTTGCGCGGAGATTCACGGACATGGGCTCTTCCGATTCAGTGGGGTGGCGCTACCACCTCGATGAAACTCAGGGAGTTTCCGTCGGGATCGATGATGACGGACTTGCGGCCCGAATCTCCAACAATCTCGACAGATCCACTGCTGATGCCTCGCCCATTGATCTCGGCGAGAGTCCGATCCAAGTCGGCGACACAAAGTGTTACGAGCGTACGTCCCGCGCGCTCCCGGTCCTCGATGATGTAAAGCCACGCTCCGTCTGCGAATCGCCACATGACCTCGTCGCTCGTCACGACTACGTCCGCCGAGCGTCCGAGTAGCTGGGCATACCAAGAGGCTGCGGCCTCGATGTCCGCGATAGGCACGCCGGCAAACAGGACGTCGACTTCAGTCACCTTCTGATTTTACCGGTTGATGTTGGAGACCCCCAGGCCATTCAGGCGAGGTCGACAGACCGGAACTGCTAGGCAGGCACTTCCTCTGGCAGGCATCTGATGGGCGAGCCCGGACGGTCAGAGACGGACCGGGGGCGGTCGTGACCGGCCTTAGATCTGAGACGTACGACCGATCACGCTCCCGACGAAGGTTCCCACCGGTCGTCCGTCCACCCGTACCTGGCAGGTCTGGCTTCTGAACCCTCCGAAGACGCCCTTCCGCTTTCTCTCGATCACCACCTCATGACGTTCGTCGTGGCCAACCGGCACCTCGTATCGCCGCGTCGTGCGGAACGTGAACATTCGCCAGTCACCGGCCGCCTTCTCTCCGTCGACAGATATGCGCACCTGGCCAAACCATTGATTGAAATGCATGTGCAAATCGTGCTTCTCGGCTGCCCCTACGGGAACCGTGAAATCCATTCTCCCCACCACCCCCGATAGCTGGTCAAGCTCCAATCTGCATTTTCGGCGGAAAGCCGGAGCCGTCACCTGGTGTTCGAGCGACCGTTACGTCTGTGCCGCCAGGAACCGCTCAGCTGCCTGGCGCCCGCTGGCAAACAGCTTTTGTTGGGTAGACCTATCAATGGAGAAGTCGGTAGCGTTCAAACCGAACGTGTCGACGAAAATCGTACGCTTGAGCGCCGCTGGGTCATTGAGGTGCATCTGGTCGTTCCAACTCTGCATGGTGCCGAGCATCCCCATGGCTAATGACAGATCGCCCTTCACGACGTGCTCTACCTGGTTCGGAACCTGCTGCGCGGACAACTTGATTCCAATGGTTGGCCAGCGAGGGGGCTTTCCGTCTGTGCGGTCGAAGGTGTCTACCGGGAAGTTGGAGAGCATGCCACCATCCACGAGCACCGATGATGCCGCCTTGGGGATCTCCAGGGTCACCGGTCGGTAGAAGAAGGGAATGGACATCGATGCCCGGACGGCATCAGCGACCATTTGAAGGCGGGCCTCGATTCCGTCGGCGGTGTAGTCCCAGGGCAGGCGGAGCAGACGACCACGGCTCACGTCGGAAGTCATGACTACCAATTTGTACTGTTCATCAGGCGGGATGCTGCTGCCGGCATCCGGGGAATAGAGGTCGGCGAATCTGCTTACGCCGAGCCCGGCCAGTTGCTCCCGAATCCAGCCATGGAAGTAGTCGCCGGCGTAGAGGCCGTGCGCGAGCCAGAGTGACATTCCCTTGCCCAACACCGAAAGGTGATCGAGTCGGGTCTCGTCACGAAAGCGCGTGTAGTCGAGGGACGCCATGAGTTCCTGGAGTTGAGCGGCTCCCATTCCGCCCGCCACCAATGAACCGACGATCGCACCAGCCGACGCCCCCGCCACCCGGGCGAACGACATCCCGTGCTCCTCGAGCACCGAGATGGCACCGACAAGACCGATGCCTTTGACACCCCCGCCTTCGAGGACAAGATCAACGGTTTCGACCATCGCGCACCCCCCCTACTCCACGTCGGTCGAGGTTCCCTCAGCCCGGCGAAAAGACCGTAGCCCAACCGGGCAGGATTCGTCCTTCTGATCGTCTGGGTGCGGCGTCACGCACTGCTCGATCCTTCCGATTGTGGGGCAAGGGCCGGCAACGGCCGGACGCAGATCCGCGGCCATCTGATTTTTTGCTCAAGACCGTCCGAAAAGCTGCCGATAGATGAATGGTGAGAAGACTGAGACGATCGCGTCAAGAACCAGAGCCGCCACCGCCAATCTCGAAGATACCGGTTCCCGAAATGGGCCGGGATGGCTCACCCTCCCTCGTGTACCAACCGGCGGTCGACCTCACAACCGGGCGACTACTGGGCTTCGAGGCCCTATTGCGGTGGCACAGCTCCGATGGTGAAGAGATCCCCCCGGAAACCCTGATCCCGTGGGCAGAAGACCACGGACATATGAATGAGCTGAACGCATGGGTCCTGGCCGAGGCGTGCGCACAAGCCAACGAGTGGCCATCGGAGGTCCAGCTAGCGGTGAACTGCTCAATCTTCCAGCTCCAACGGGGAAATGCTGCGATGGCGGCGGCCTCTGCTCTGGAGCAATCCGGTCTCAACCCAGACCGGCTCACCGTCGAGATCATCGAGTCGTCAGTGGTTGACGACGACGCAGCAGCGGATCTGCGGGTCATGAATCGACTCGGCATCCAACTTACGGTCGACGACGTCGGGACGGATTGGTCGATCCTCAAAGATCTCGGCAACTGCGTGGTCAACACGATGAAGATCGACGGGTCACTCGTCGAAGGGCTCACCGTTCCCGGAGGAAAGAGTCGAAGCACGGTGCAGAAGATCGTGGAGCACTGCCGTCTCATCGGCGTCTGCACAGTGGCCGAAGAAGTTGAGTCTGTCGAACAGGTGAAGATACTGCGCGAGCTGGGCGTGGACACTGCGCAGGGTTACTTCTTCTCACCACCACTGTCCGGGTCGGACGCAGCTGACCTGGCGGCCACGATCCCGCATCCGAATCTCCGCTCCGTGCGCAAGCCGGCAGTTCAGTGATCCTGGGGCTGGAGATCAACCTCGCTACCCTCTACGAGGTGAGACTCGGCACAACCGGACGAAACCGCTGATCCGATACGGCTCCAGCGCTCGTTTGTCTTCGAGCGCACTTTTGGGCCTCCCTGTACTTTCGGTGTTGCTCGAGAATGTGCTCGTGCGCAGCACCCCTGGTCGGTACGTCGGGGTGATGATGCCGGCACAAGATATACGGGGTCCCCTCTAACGCGTGGTGGCCAATTCTCCAACATCCTTTCGTATGTCAGTTGACTTTTCGAGCACCCGTATACACACCGACGCCGACCGCGCTGATGAGGGTTGCCTCACCAAGGTCCGAACCAAAGCCAGACCATAAGTTGAAGTACAGGTCCGGCCCGCCGTGCAGTGTGCCGGTGTGAAGCGCCACCCGGTGTCGTGCGGCAGCGAAGAACGCGATTACAAGCGCAATCCCCACAACGAGGAGAACGAGGAGTAGGCCGAATGCCCACTTTCTGGTGGGGATCGGGGCGTCTCGGGGTCGTTACCGGTCCCGCTACCGCTGCCAGCAGGAGGCGGCGAGGTTGACGAAGAAGGGACCGAGGTTGCAGGAGGGGGATCAGGCGTCATCTCTCTAGCCTGCGAGGGTGCAAACTGGAGAATGAATTTCGAAAGGAAGGCGGCCGGACGCACACCGCCAGCCCCTGAAGGGAGCAGTCACTCATGCCGCGACTCAGACAGGTATCGAAGGATGAGGCCACTGCGCCCATCGTGACCACCATGTACGGCTGGCTCTTCGAAGGGCGTGACCCAGTCGCCAGTCCGGGCACCTGGACGGGGGCGCCAGGGGACTGGTGGACCGTATTCGCGCTGGTCCCCGACGTGCTCGAGCACGCCGTTCAGGGATTCGGTCTCTATCAGAGCCCCCAGCGCCATCTTGACCCGGTGCTGCGTGAACTGGGACAGATCCGTGCCGGGTGGGCGGCCGGCAGCCAGTTCGTCTTCTCCCAGCACTGCAAGTCGCTCCGGGATCTCGGGGTCGATGAAGACAAGATCGAATCCATTCCCTTCTGGTCGACCGCAGCGTGCTACAGCGACATCGAGCGTCACGTGCTCGCCTATACCGACTGCCTCGTGTTGGAGCACGGTCGGGTCTCGGATGCCCTCTCTGCAGCCCTGCGTCAGCGGCTGAGCGACGAGGAGATCCTCGAGCTGACCTACATCACGACGATGTACTTTCAGCACGCAGTGATGTCGCGGGCCTTGCGCACGGAGTTCGACGACCGTGACGATCCTGTGGTCGAGGTGCCCGGTCCGCCGGGTGCCTCGGCCCTTCACCCCGGAGACCGGTGAGGCGCCAACTGGCCGAACTGGGTTAAGTCGACGTTCACCCGAACTAGCCGTGGGTCGGGAATGAACCACATGATCGATACGGATGCGTACAGAGCGTACGAGATCCATGGGCTGACAAGGGCAAGAGCGATACCGGCGGCATAGAGAGCCAACGACGCCTTTCCCTTGACGTCCGATCCCATGGCCCGTGCCACCGCAGAGTTTCGGCCGTCGGCCCGCACAATCGTTGTGACAAGGACCGAGAAGGCAATGGCGGCGGCGAAGGCCACGATTCCGTACGTTGCCGCTGGGCGATCGAAGGCTGAGCGCAGTGATGGTGATGATGACCGCCATCACACCGTCACTGAACGCCTCTAGCCGACCGGTATCGGTCCGTTCCGGTTCGAGTGGTGAGGGGTGGATCACCCGGCGGATCACTCACGGGACCCGGCCAGTCGGCCCGGACTCACCTCTCCACCGATTCCTGTTCCGGCCAGCCAGATGCAGCCGAACCCTGGCTGGCACGTATTCCATCGATCGGTAACTCCACTTCGCCACAGGGAACCCAACGGTACGTGAAAGCCTTGCATACTGAAGAGTCGACCGGAAGGAGGACTGATGACCGAGGAGCTCCACGGCTGGGGTCCGTCACTGCACGAGATCGGACGTCGTAAAGCCGAGACACGGGCGATGGGGGGCGAGGCCCGTCTTGCCCGGCAGCACCAGCGAGGCAGGCTCAACGCACGGGAGCGCCTCGACCGTCTGTTCGACACCGGTACCTTTTTCGAGATCGGCAACCTGGTCGGCACCACCGGCGAGCCCCCTGCTCCCGGTGATGCCCTGGTGGCCGGGTCAGGTCGGATCGACGGCCGGCCGGCACTCGCCGGCGCCGAGGACGTGACCGTGCTCGGCGGCTCGATCGGAAGTGGCGCCTCCGATAAGCGCTACCGCCTCTGCCAGCTCGCCCGCCAGGAGCGGGTCCCGCTGGTGATGATGCTGGAAGGTGCTGGCCACCGGGTAACCGACACCGCCACCGGCCGCCGGCCGGGCGACCTGATGGGTCTGGCCGAGCTGTCCGGCGTCGTGCCCCTGGTATGCCTGGTACTCGGTGCCTCTGCCGGTCATGGTGCCCTTACCGCCCCACTGTGCGACTTCGTGGCCATGACGGAATCGGCGTCGATCTTTGCGGCCGGGCCGCCACTGGTCCGGGCGGCAACCGGGGAGGACGTCGCCAAGGAAGCCCTCGGTGGACCGACGGTGGCCATCGACTCCGGCGGAGTCGTGCACAACCTGGTGGCCGGCGACGGGGAAGCCATCGATCTCGCCCGTCGCTACCTCGCCCACTTCCCGCTCAACGCCTGGGAGTCTCCACCTCGGCGAGACGGGCCCGACGCCGGTGGCCGGACCGTCGACCTCTTCGAGCTGATCCCGCCCGACCCTCGCCGGCCATATTCCATTCGTCCCGTGCTCTCGGAGCTGGTCGACAGCGGCGAGTTCCTCGACGTGCAACCCCGATTCGGGCGCTCGATCGTGACCGTCCTTGCTCATCTCGGAGGCCGCAGCGTGGCCATCGTGGCCAACGATCCGAGCGTGATAGCCGGCACGATCGACAGCGACGCCGCCGACAAAGCCACTCACTTCCTCGATGTCGCCGGCGCCTTCGGTCTGCCGTGTCTCTTCCTGGCCGACAATCCCGGTGTGCTGGCCGGCACGACCGCCGAGGGCCAAGGCATCCTTCGACACGCAGCGCGTCTCTTTGCCGTGCAGCACCGTCTGAACGTTCCGAAACTGCATGTCACCCTGCGCAAGGCCTTCGGATTCGGTTCCTCGGTCATGGCCATGAATCCGTTCGACGGCCAGACCATCACGCTCGCCTTCCCGTCGATCACCCTTGGCGCTCTTCCGGCGGACTCGGAGGGCAGCGCCATCGACGACCCTGAGGAACGGGCGCGCCTGGCCGCCGAGCAGGCGCGGGCGTCGGTGATGGCCGGCGCCCGGCTCTCCTACGACGACGTCATCGACCCGCGCGAGCTCCGCAATGCCCTTCTCGCCGGCCTCAGTCTGGCCGAGGGACGGGATACCGCTTCTCGACAACCCCAGCCGATGGGGATCTTGCCCTGACTCCACCAGCACTCGGTCGATCCCGGGGCGGTGGGCTCAGATCTTCCCCGGCTGGATCCTGAGCATGTCCGTCGAGCCGGCGCCGTCCACCGCGATCACCTGGCCGGAGATGATCCGGGCCGCCGGGCTGCAGAGGAAAAGGGTGAGGAAGCCGACGTCCGAGCCATGGCCCTGGATGCCCAGCGGGTTGGTGGGCCGGTCAGCGGCACCGGGTACGGCCTCGGCGAAGCGTCGGACGCCTTCGGTGTTGCTCATGGTGCCAGGGGCGATGGCGTTGACCCGTATTCCGTAGGGCCCCCATTCGACGGCGCACGTCCGGGTGAGCGAGTCCACGCCACACTTGGCTGCGGCAACGTGGGCCTGGTACACCACTCCACGCTGCTCGAACGGTGCGGTGATGTTCACGATGACGCCACCGTGAGCCCGGAGGCGGGCATCGAATGCCGCACGGGTCACGTTGTACGTCCCCAACAGATCGATGTCGACGATGGCCTTGAAGCCGTTGGGCGAGATGCTCGACATCGGAGCGGGGAAGTTGCCGGCTGCGTTGTTGACCACGATGTCGAGCCCACCTCGATCGGCGACGACCTTCTCCACGACAGCCCGCACCGCGTCGGCATCCCGGACATCGCAGACACCGAACGACACGTCGATGCCTTCCGCTCGCAGCTCGTGCGCAGCCAGTTCGAGGTTCTTCTGCTTGCGACTGGCCATGGTGATGCGAGCGCCATGGGCACCGAGCACTCGACAGATCTCCTTGCCGATGCCGGTCGCACCGCCTGTCACCAGGGCGACCTGGCCCCTCAACAGGTTGGGGGCGAAGCTGCTGGCTCCGCCGGTGTCAGTCGAATCCTGCACGATCTCCCTCGCTCGACTGGTTGGAATGCTGCCACGGTCCCGATGCCGGCTCCTCGACGTCAGCTGTTGTCCTCACTCCACCCGAGCTCGTCGGCCAGCAGCAGGAGCACCCGGTTGGGCAATCGTTCGCCTCGCTCGAGGAGCTTGAGGCACCCCTGCACGTAGACCTTCCGGGCACTGTCAATGTCACGGGCTCGGGCAGGTGTCGCCGCCGGAGGGCGAATGCCGATGATCTCGGCGAGATCCGTTGATGGGTCCCCGTGATCGCTCTCTTCGAGCAGTGACTCGATGATCCGGTGCATGTACCGCCGGGGAGGCGATCCTTGCTCCCACCGGGCGACCGTCTGCTGCGTGACACCGAGTTGATCGGCCAGTTGCGCCTGGGTCATCTGGTTGTTCAGGCGGTGGGCGCGAATCCGCGCCCCCAGCACGTCGTCATGGCCGTCCAAAGTGTACTCATTTGTATCCACTAATTGTCAACCGTACTCCCGGCGTGTGGACCTCACAAGGTCCTGGCAGGCGGAGGCCCGGATCAATTGTTGAACTACAAGGATGTAATTCACAAGCAGCGGGTATGTGTTCGGCACAGGAGGAGGCTCCTTCGTGGACCGTAGGGGCATCTGCGGCGGACGGCACTACCGGCGGCACCGGGCACCGGCCGACCAGGGCCTTCGGTCATCATGACCCCCCGTCTGGGGTTCCGGCTTTCTCACCAGCCGTGCCGTCACGACGGCACCCACCACCGAAATGGCCGCTACGGCGAGGAAGGCGACACCGCAGCCGTGCTCTGGTGCCAGGTAGGCCGGGTGCAGATAGCCCACCCAGGACTGGTCAAAGTGCTTCGGCCGGAGACCAGTCTATTCGGCGGCCTGAAGTGCTTCGCGCAGTTGGGCATTTTGCTTGGGCGTCAACCGATGGAGTGGGCCGGTATCAATCAGGTAGCGGAGCCGACTGAGGTACACGGAGTGAAAGAGCGCGTACAGAGCGGCGATGTCGAATGCCCCTCCGGCCTGTTCCGCGGTGGCGGAGACGCCGGATGCCTCACCATCCTCAGAATCGGGCAGGGAATCCAGGCCGACCGGATCGTTCACCGTGAGCACAAAGGCGAGCCCGGTGCCGAATAGGATCAGCCCCGGGAGCACCGCCAGATAGGTGCCCGCCGACGTCCCGTCCTCAAGGAACGGTGGGCTCAAGTGGTGGTGCCGGCACCGCTATCGACGATGCCTCGGCGCCTCCGTCGATCTCGAACACCTTGCCGGTGACCCACGAGGAGGCATCCGACACCAGATAGAGAACGGCGCAGGCGATGTCCTCCGGTTCGCCAGGACGGCCCATCGGGGTCCCCTCGACGAACTGTCGCCTGAGGTTGTCGTCGGTGAGAACGACGTCTAGCGACCGAGTGGCGACGCCCCCAACGTCGATGGCATTGACCCGCACTCGCGGAGCCAACTCAGGGGCGATATTGCGTGTCATGCGGTCGAGGGCGGCCTTGGCCGCCCCGTAGGCGACGAACATGGTCTGGGTCATGCTCGCCGAGCGCGAGGAGATGTTGACGACAGCGCCGTGCCCCACCGTGTCGACGATTTGGCGGGCGGCCAGCTTGGTGAGTGTCAGGGGGGCCGTCACATTGAAGGCGAACGTGCGGGCCATGAACCCTTCGCTGGTGTCCATCGCCGCCCGGGGCATGGCACCACCTGCGTTGTTGACCAGGATGTCGACCCTGTCGAACTCCTCAACGGTGGCGGCAACAAGACGGTCACAGGCACCGGCATCGGTGACGTCTGTGGGCACCACCAAGGCCCGTCGACCGAGGCGTCGGATACGATCAGCCACTTCCTCGAGATCGGACTCGGTGCGCGCCGCCACGGCCACATCGGCTCCCGCTTGAGCCAAGCCGATTGCGATCCCCCTGCCAATTCCGAGTCCGGCGCCGGTGACGATTGCCACCCGCCCCTCAATCCCGAACCGGTCAAGGATCACTCGGCACCGTGCCGGATCAATCGAATGCTCATGCGGCAACGTCCTTTGCTCACTCCAACGCCAACAGCCAGAGGGATCTCACGGTGCGTGGGCTCCGACCCTGGCGAACCATTCACCCGTCCCTCAGAAGTGCCGAGTCAAGGTAACCCAGATCGTGGCCGATACTCAACGGTAACGAGTTGCGCTGTCCCGAGTCGAATCCGCGAGGGGGTCGTCCGATCAACCGATTGCCGGGGTGTCCCAACAACACATCGTTCGTGCGCATTGGGCTGGCCATGGCGATTGCGTGCATCGGACTCGCTGGGTGCGGTGCGCCCACTGCGGCGACCCCGACTACCACCTCGACATTCGACTCGGAGTCGGCAGGAGCCATTATCGACCAGGCCAGGTCCGCTATGGCGTCAGCAGGCTCTGTCAGCGCCAACGGAAGCGGATCCGTGAATGTCCCCAATGTCGGCAAGGTCACGGTCACCGAAACGGACTATGCGGGGTCGACCTCTGGCCGTCAGATCCTCTCATCGGCTTCAGCCCATGTGCGGTCGACAGATCTTCCTTCGGCTGACACCTTGGACGTCGATGGTGCCATCTATACCAATGCCAACATGGCCGTTTGGGCGAGCTCGTTCGGATTGTCCGAATCCCAGGCCGCAGCGCTGGCGAACAAGTGGGTGCAGATCCCGCCCAGCAGTGCCCTCTATGCACAGGCCGCCGCCGACCTCACGTTGTCGACGTTGGTACCAGACCTCTTCGATGCAACGAGCTACCACAAGAGCGGCGGTCGGACCGTCGACCGAGTGCCAGCCATCAAGGTCACGTATATGAATCGGGGTGGTGACGGAGGACCCACCACGAGCTATGTGGCGGTTGGGGGAAGCCATTTGCCTGTCGCGGTGAACACCGGCGGACTCGATCTTCATTTGACGTCGTGGGGGAAGTCGGTGCCGGTTGCTGCACCCCAAGGATCGGTCCCCCTGTCCAGTCTTCTTCCGCCCGAAGGTTCGAGCGGCGCCATCACCACCTAATCCGGCCGTTCGAGGGCTCCGAGCCGCCGAAACGTATTGACGTAATCAATGACCAGGGCCTCGTGTCCCCGCCACTCCCGCACGGTATGGGTGCCATAGGCGCCGACCCTGGCAACGGTGGTGGGTGTCATCTTTCCGAACGCCGCTTCAGGATCATCGGTGTCAAGTTCATAGAAGTGCATGAAGCGGGGCGAACCAGGAGCCCGGTTCTCATACGGCGTGATCATGGTGAAGTGGTCGGGCGAAGCGGCTGCGATGTCGCGAATGTGGACAAAGTCGGCCCAGTCGCGAAGGGCCTGGCCCTCCTCGGGGGTGCGCGGACTGATCAGCACCAGCTCGAGGCCGAGGGTCGGGCGGTCCGAAACAGTCCCTTGGCCCGGTCGCCGGTAGTGGTCGAAGCACAGTCCGGTGATGCCCGCGGGCATCGCTGCCTCGCCGGTCGGTGCTTCGAATTCCCGATCAGCCTCGTAGATGCCGAGGACTGCGAACTCGGGCATTGTCCGAGGAAGGTCAGTGCGGAATGGCACGCAGTTTGCCCACCAGCTCGCCCGGCGAACGCCGGGCAGTGCGAGGACCTGGGGTGCCCGCTCCTCGGCGTAGCGCCCGGCAGGTCTGTCGGTCATCTCCAGATAGATCACCGGCGTGAGTCTGTCCTCCATCGTCGATCCCCCGTCACCTCACCAACCCACTGGTACGCCGCTGACGATGGTATCGAAAAGAACAGTGCGGCCCAGCCAACAACTCCGCTCCAATCGTGAGCGTCGGTCGCGCTTTCGCGGCGTCCCGATCCGGCCTAGGTTCAGTGCGGATCGAGGGTGGTCAAGACCGCAAAGGAGGGAAGTGGACGAGCGGACGTTTGGACACCGGTTCGAGGGAAAGGTTGCCATCGTCACCGGGGCCTCGACAGATCCGGGGATCGGCACGGCGTCGGCACGGCGCCTGGCCATCGAGGGAGCCTCGGTGGTGATCAACGCTCGCTCCGACGAGCGGCTCCGTGCAACCGAACGGGCGCTACAGAACGAGGGCCTTGATGTCATAGCCTGCGCCGGGACTGCCGCCGACGCGTCCGTATCGAGCCTGCTTGTCGACACGGCGATCGAGAGGTTCGGCCGCGTCGATCTGCTCGTCAACGCCGTCGGGGGTGCCCCGTTCGTAGGCTCGGCCCTGACCATGACGCAGCGGGACCTGGCGGAGACCGTTGCCCTCAACACCTGGCCGGCTCTCTCACTCATCCAAGCGGCAATGGCCCGGGGCCTGGCCGATGAGGGTGGTGCGGTGGTGAACATCTCCAGCGGCTCTCCGAAGAAGACCACACCCTCGATGGCAGCCTATGCAGCAGCAAAGTCCGCCCTCAATGCACTCACTCGTACCCTGGCACACGATCTCGGACGGCGTGGAGTGCGGGTCAACGCAGTGAGTCCCGGCCTGACCAGAACCGAGGCCACCAAGGATATCTGGGGAGACGACGGTGGCGCCGCCGCCGGCCGCAATCTGCTCCTCGGAACACTCACCGAGGCCGACGACATTGCCGCCGCGGTGGCATTCCTCCTGTCCGAGGAGGCACGATCGATAACCGGGGTCCTCTTGGACGTGGACGCCGGAAATCATGTGGACAGCGGCTCGTGGTCGCCGTTCAGCCCGGAGGCGATCGGTCATCCCGGCAGCGCTCCCCACTCGACGGGGAGGCGAGCGACATGACCGCGACCATCCCCACCATTCACACCGTGGCCCTGGTGCAATGGGCGCGCTCACCCGGCCGATCGCTCGTGCCCAGTCCCCCGCGACTGCTGAACGGACCGTGACCTCCAGCACGCCTTTTGCACTGGGTTCCATCTCACTCAGGCTCTACCCGCACAACGAACTGGGCGCCGGTGGCATCCTGCGTGAGCTCTGCGACCAGGCCCAACTTGGTCTTTCCGGTGGATTCGACGGGATCATGACCAGCGAACACCACGGTGGCTTCCCCGGCTATCTGCCCAACCCGCTCCAAATAGCCTCGTTCATCCTCGAGGAGACCGCCTCCGGGTGGGTGGCGCCCTGTCCTCTGCTCCTGCCCCTACGCCCGGTCGCCCAATTGGCCGAGGAGGTGGCGTGGCTCGGTGCACGACATCCGGGAAGAGTGGGCCTCGGCGTGGCCGCTGGTGCGCTCCCACTCGATTTCGCGGCGATGGAGGTTGCGTTGGCCGACGCCGTTCCGTTGTTCAAAACAAGGCTTCCGCGAATCGTCGAGATGCTCCAAGGGCGCGATCTGCGCGAGCTCGAGGGTGATCCAGCCCTCCATGAGTGCGCAACGTCACCCATTGCGGTCCTCAGTGCCGCCGCTTCGACCGCCGCGGCCACCCGCGCTGCTCTCTGTGGTGCTGGGATCTTGACCGAAGGCATGTCGTCGGCCCCACAGCTGAGAGAGATCTGTGATGCGTACATCGCCGCCGGCGGCACCCAACCGAGGGTGACCATCCGTCGCGTTTGGCTCGGACAGCCCCGAAGCGAGCTGATCGGGCGGCAACGCGCCGTCTATGACAGTTACGCAGGGGACGCTCATCACTTCGCCGACGATCAAACGATCACTGCTCGCCAGCCCGATGAACTGGCCGAGCGTCTCTGCGACACCTGGCGCGCTACTGGTGCCGACGCCATCAATCTACGCGTCCACCTACCCGGACTCTCTCCTCATGAGGTACGTCAGCAGATCACGATCCTGGGCGAGCAGGTCCTCCCGCTGCTCCGGACCCGCTGGACACCAGGCGACACCGCCGAACGGGTCACCGGGCCAGGGCACTGAGAGCCGCCGTAGCGCACTGCCCGGCAGGACGAACCGCTGATGTGCTCAGGTGCCGGGCGTCCCCTTGGGTGGAGTGACGACAGCCGGATCCTTCACGCTGCTGTTCACGCACACGAATACCTGCTTGCCCTGTCCGAACACCGGTACGTACTTGGTGCCCTGCACCTGGACGTAGGCGCTGCAGTTGGGGACGGTATAGGTGGTGTGGCTGACCTTCCAGTTGACCGGTGACGAGAGCCCACCGGCAGTGAAGTTGGTGATCGTATTCGTGGCCTTGATGACATTGGCCTGGGTGAGATCGTTGCCCGCTGCCTTGATGCCCGCGGCCAACAGGGCGGCCGATTGCCATCCGTCGAATGAAACACCGTTCAAGACGTAGCCGGGTTCGTACTTCTTCATAGCCGCCATATATGCCTGCATCCCCGGGTACAAGTTGCCGAACTTCGCGGTGTTGGCTGCTTCGAAGGGCACCACCCCGGTGATGTCGAGATACACGCCCTGCAATATGTTGCTGTACTGGTCGAGAAGCGACTGGTCGTAACCGTTCAGCCAAAGCTGCTTGATGTTGAGTCCGTACTGCTTGATGTCCCGGGTCAGGGTGATGTTGTCGGAGCCCTGCATGCAGCTGAACAGCAAGCTCGAGCCGGCTTGCCGGATGCGCTGTACGTCGGAGGAGTAGGTCCCGGCCAGTTGGGCTTCGACATCGGCGTACACCTTGTATCCGGCTTTCTGCATGGCTGTCGCATAGGAACTGCAGGCATCGTACGAAGACGAAATGGATGGCCCGTAGCTGATGAAGGCCACCGATTTTGATTTCAACCGCTTGATGATCCAGGACAAGGTTGAATATGCCGACGAGTAGATCTGGGTCGAGCCACCGACGGCGAACAGATTGGGCGCTGTCTGCCAATTGGCCGACACGTTGTAGCCATAGGTGGGTGTCTTGGTGGCTACGAAATAGTTCGGGGAGAACCAGGCGGAAGCAACTCCGATGGCGAAGACGTGGTCCTGGTCGATCAGCGTGTGAGCATCCTGGTTGAACTGGGAGGGCACTCCGCCGTCGTCGAGGTTATTGGTAAGAACGATCTTGCGGCCGTTGATGCCCCCCTTGGCGTCCACGGTCTTGAAGTAGGCGGTCATGCCTGGGGCGAGGCCTCCGAAATAGCCGGCCAGCGCTCCGGATTTCGATGAGATGGCTCCAACGTTGATTTGCTTGGCCGTCACCCCGGGCGTCGCATCGGCAGCACCGGCACGTGCCGGCGCCAGCGTTCCGGCGGCGATCGATGCGATCCCCAGCGTCAACAACCCTGGTAACACCCAAAAACGCCGACGTCTCTCCATTGCCACCCTCCCCATAACCGATGCCCATGACATGACCTGACCGATCCGAACAGGATCAACGCCGCCGATTTGGCTTCGTACCAGCCGCCAACGGCGTTCCGCTGGCAGCCGGCATGTTAACGGCGATTCATATCCCGCGCAGAACCAGGCGATCCTGAACGACACCCGCCAAGCTGGCTGGCAGCGGTGCTCAGCTGTCGGGGCTACCGTCCCGCGTTGTCGACGTAGGCGTCGTAACAGGATTGGCAGATGGAAAAGGCCTTCTCCATTCCTGCGCTCATTTCGATCGGACTTCCGCAGTCCGCACACGCCGTCTCGCCACCGCTGGTCAACTCGGTCCCCGTCGGATCCGGCTGCGCTGTCATGCCTATGGTATCGACCCGGAGCCCGCCCGGCTTGAGCGCCGGCAAGGCCGCCTCCGGTGTCATCATCCCCTGACTTCGCCGAGAGCGCCTTGTGCGCCGGGGTGAGCGTGGGCAACTCGGTGCAACCCCTTGCCGCTAGCATGTCACGGCCATATTGTCGGTTGGGATAGAGGGGGAAGAATGATCGCAAGCGTCGACCCGTACATCGTGCTGGGCAGTGCCATCGTGGGATTCCTCGTGGGCCTCACCGGTGCCGGGGGCGGCGCACTGATGACCCCCATGTTGATCCTGCTGTTCAACGTCAAACCGGCGACGGCCATCTCCAGCGATCTGGTGGCCGCCGTGTTCATGCGCCCAGTCGGGGCGGCCGTGCACATGACGAAGGGGACGGTCAATTTCCGGCTGGTGGGCTGGCTGGTGGCCGGATCGGTGCCCTTCGCCTTCCTCGGGGCCTATCTGCTCCATCTCATGGGGCACACCACGGCGTCGCAGTCCACCATCGAGAAGGCGCTGGGTGCTGCGCTGCTGGTCGGCGCGGCGGCCATGGTGCTCCGCTTCTTCCTCGACCGTCGCGCCGGTCACAAACGGAAAGCGGCGGTCCACGATCTCGTGATCCGGCCGATACCGACCGTAGCCATCGGCATGATCGTCGGCCTCATCGTCGGCATGACGTCGGTCGGTTCGGGGTCCTTGATGATCGTGATGCTCCTCTTCTTGTACCCGATGCTGGGAGCCAATCAGTTGGTCGGGACCGACCTGGCCCAGGCCGTGCCTCTCACCGCGGCAGCTGCGCTCGGATCCCTGGCGTTCGGGTCCGTCGAGTTTTCGGTGACCACCTCGATCATCATCGGGAGCATCCCGGGAGTCCTCGTCGGCTCGTTCCTATCGTCCCGTGCCCCGGACAAGTACATCCGTCCCGCGATCACCTTCGTGATCTTCGCCTCCGGCCTGAAATACGTCGGTCTCGGCACCACGACGCTCGGATGGGTGCTCTGCGCAACCCTGCTCGCCGGAGCCGTTCTCTGGCTGGCCTACCTGCGCCCGTGGCAGAACGGGGTTGGCCCGGGTCCGGATGACATACCGCCCGCCCCCTCGGAGGCGGTCAGGGCAAGGATCGAATGAGGGCGAGGCCCACCAGCCGTGACTACCATCCAACACGTTCGGGGAGTGCGACGGCCCGATTGACTCGGTGAGGACGGCCGCCGCCAGCAACAACACTTCCGGCCTTGAATTCAGCCTATTCACTCACCGGTGCGCACCCGTCACACGTCCCGAGGACCTCAAGGGTGTGCACGACATCGACGAAGCCGTGGTCCGCCGCCACTCGGGTTGCCCACCGTTCCACTTCCGGGCCCTCCACCTCGACCGTGCGCCCGCACACCCGACAGATCAGATGGTGATGGTGATGGTCGGTGTCGCATCGCCGGTAGCGGGTCTCACCGTCCTCGCCGCGTAGGGCATCGATCTCCCCGGCGTCGGCCAACGCCCGGAGCTGGTTGTAGACAGTGGTGAGCCCGACGTTCTCCCCCTTGGCTCGCAACTCGGTAAACAGGTCCTGCGCCGAGCGGAACGCATCGGAGCCCTCGAGCATGGCGGCAAGGGCGCGCTTCTGCCTCGTCGAACGCTCCTGGGCAGGCCGGGCTGAGCGGTCAGTGGAGGATGACGACATCAGCGTCGGCTCGCCACGTTGATCACTGCGCTCGAATTGGGGCGGGTGCCATCGCCGTAGGTGGGCCCCGGTGCTGGGCATGGAGGCGGCGTCGGCCGGCTCACCTCATGACCCCCGCCCCACATCCGTACCGTCGGCTAGCCCGGCCAAGGCATCAGGCTGCTCGGTTGCTTCCACGCCGCCATCGTAGTGACTCACCAAATCCACTTACTTGCATCCGTTCCCATTACGGATTATCTTAGCTGCAGTCACTGCGAATAAGACAACCTGCCGGGGCGGGCCGCCATATCCGCTCCCGCAGTCAGAAGGGGTCGACGGGACAACGATGGGAGCCAAAGGGATGAGCGCCTCGAAGCTGGTGGGAATCGGGGCGGTGATGACCATCGGACTCGTCGCCTGCGCCTGCGGGTCATCTTCGGCCACGGCTACTCCAAAGGCGGGAACGATCGCGGTGGTGGCCGCCGAGAATCAATACGGCAACGTTGCCTCCCAGATCGGTGGGAGGTATGTGACCGTCTCTTCGGTCGAGTCCAACCCGAACACCGACCCGCACAGCTATGAGGTCAGCCCGGGTGTGGCCGGCGAGGTCGCCTCCGCCCAGCTGGTGATCGAGAACGGGGCAGGATACGACGACTTCATGACCAAGATCGAGTCGGCGTCACCCAGCCCCGGCCGGAGGACCATCAATGTCCAGCAACTGCGGGGACTTCCCGACGACACTCCGAATCCCCACCTCTGGTACGACCCGAAGACGATGCCGGCAGTGGCTGAAGCACTGGCCACCGACATGTCGGCAATCGACCCCGCTCATGCATCGACGTTTCGAGCCAATGCCAAAGCGTTCATCACCTCACTGAACCCATGGCTCGATGCCATCGCCTCGTTCAAGGCACGATACCGGGGGGCGACAGCGGCGACCACCGAGCCGGTGGCCGACTACCTGCTCACGGCCATGGGCATCGACAACCTCACCCCGTTCCAGTTCCAGGCCGACATCATGAACGGCACCGAGCCCTCCCCACAGGACATCACCCTCGAGAACGGGTTCTTCACCAAGCACCAGGTAAAGGTGTTCTGTTACAACCAGCAGGTGGTCGACGCGCTGACCACGTCGATCCGCACCACCGCCCAACGTACCGGGGTGCCGGTCGTCGGTGTCTACGAGACCATGCCCACCCCTGGCTATGACTACCAGCGATGGATGCTTGCCGAAGTGAACGCAATCGAGAACGCCGTTGCCCACGGCATCTCCACGGAGCACCTGTGACCGCCGATACGCTCCGGCCAGTGAGTGGTCCCCCGGACAGCAGCGCTTTCGTGCTGAGCGTCGAGGGCATCAGTGTGGTGCTCGGACGACGCACGGTCCTCGATCGGGTCAGCTTCACCATCGCACCGGGCAGCTTCACCGGTTTGATCGGCACCAACGGCGCCGGCAAGACCACGCTGCTCCGGGCCATTTTGGGGCTGCTACCAGTCAGTGCCGGACGAGTGCGGTTCGCCGGTGACAAGCGGTCGCGGCGCAACTCGGCGATCGGTTACGTGCCCCAGAAGATCGCCCTCGAGCCGGACATGCCGTTGCGGGCCAGAGACCTGGTCAGTCTCGGTTACGACGGCCATCGCTTCGGAGTCGGCCTCCGGAGCAAGGAGCGCACGGAGTCCGTCGACCAGATGCTCGATGCCGTCAATGCCACCGGCTTCGCCGACAGCAGGATCGGGAACCTGTCCGGCGGCGAGCAGCAGCGGGTGATGATTGCCCACGCCCTGGTCAGCCGGCCACAGCTGCTCCTGCTCGACGAGCCCCTGGCCAACCTCGACATCAGCAGCGGCCGCGAGGTGGTCGATCTCCTGGCTCGGATCGCGTCCGAGCAGCACATCTCGGTGCTGCTTTCCGCGCACGACATGAACCCGCTGCTGCCGGTGATGGACCGCATCATCTACCTGGCCGGTGGGCGCGCCGCCAGCGGCACCACGGACGAGGTGGTCAGTGCCGAGACGCTCAGTGGGCTCTACGGTGCTCCAGTGGATGTCATCCGCACCCACGGGCGGGTGCTGGTGGTGGCCGGACGTGGCAGTGGAGAGATTCTGGCCGGCAGCCCGGACCCGTTGGCCGGACTGGGGTGACGTCGATCACGGCCGACCTGGGCCCCATCATCGAGTCGGGGTTCTTTACCAGTTCCCCCGTCCACGTCGGGCTGATCGTGGGCGGCATCGTGGCGGTGGTCTCCGCCGCGGTCGGAACGTTCACCATCATCCGGGGTCAGTCCTTCGCCGGCCACGCCCTCTCCGACATCGGAACGGCCGGCGGCTCAGCGGCATTGTTGGCCGGGGTTCCCACCCTCTATGGGTTCGTGGCCATGAACCTCGCCGCCGCCGGAACGATGGAGCTGATCGGCATTCGACGCCCACGGGGGCGGGACCTGGCCACTGGGATCGTGCTCGGTGCCTCGCTCGGCTTGGCCGCTCTGTTCCTCTACTTGGACACCACCTACTCGAACACCACCGGGGCCACCGTCAACGTTCTCTTCGGGTCGATCTTCACCATCTCGGGATCGACGGTGCCGGTGATCGCCGTCCTCGGTGTTGCCGCGTTGACCGCCATGGTCGTTCTCTACCGCCCTCTTCTGTTGAGCTCGGTCAGCTATGAGCTGGCCGCGGCGCGCGGCGTTCCGGTCCGGTTGGTCGGAATCGGTTACCTCGCCGCCCTGGCCATTGCCGTCTCTCTCTCTGCGGTGACCATCGGTGCCATCCTGTCCACCGCGCTGCTGATTGGTCCTGCAGCGACCGCCCTGCGGCTGACCAAGCGAGCCGGAACGGCCATCGCGGTGGCCGCGATCATCGGGGTCGTCGCCACCTGGCTGGGCATCCTGCTCGCCTACGACACCGCGGCGTGGTCCGGTCAAGGGCAGGGCTGGCCGGTGAGCTTCTGCATCGTGGCCGTAGTCTTCGCCTTCTACCTTGCGGTGTCCCTCTCGACCCGCCATCGGCCCTCGGCCATCACCACCCCGTCTGCCGTCATCGCCGACATGACCCACTGATGTTCGCCAACTTCATGATCAATGCCTGGGAAGCGGCCACCATCGTGGCCGTCGTGGCCGGCATCGTCGGGTTCTTCACCGTCTTGCGGGGGTCCGCCTTCGCTGCTCACGCACTGCCCAATGGAGCCTTCGCCGGAGCTGCCGGGGCCAGCCTCATCGGCGTGAGTGCGCTGGTCGGGCTCGGGGTGTTCTCACTCGCCGGTGCGCTCACCATCGCGGGGTTGGGTCGCCGGGCCCGCAACGACGTGGCCACCGCCCTGACCATCGTGCTGATGCTGGGACTCGGGGACCTGTTCCTGTCCCGGACCACCGAGTACGCCCCGGAGATCTACTCACTACTGTTCGGCGAGGTGCTCGGCGTCTCGGGCAACGAGATCGGCCCCACCGTGGCAATCGGTGCGGTGTGCGCACTCGCCGTCTTCGTGCTCTACCGTCCGCTGCTGCTCTCGTCGATAGCACCCGAGGTGGCCGAAGCCCGGGGCATCCGAGCTCGGCGCATGGATCTGTTCTTCCTGCTGGTCATCGCCCTCACCACCACCATGGCAGTCCCGGTGGTCGGGGCACTGCTCATCTTCAGCCTCCTCATCGGCCCTCCGGCTGCCGCACGGGCCTTCACCAGCAAGCCGCTTACCGCCATGGCGCTCTCCGTTGCCATCGCACTGATCACCGTCTGGGCGGCAATTGCCATCTCGTTCCTCTCCAACCTTCCCGTCGGATTCTTCGTCGGTACGTTCGGCGCACTTGACTACGTCGGCGGTCGGGGGTGGACGGCCTGGCGCCAAAAGCGGCGAAGTGGCACCACGGAGGCCCCGGGTGCAACAGAGGCCAGGTCCGCCATTGCGGTCGGCTGAACTGTCTTTGCAAGGTTGTAGAGTCGAGCCGTGGCCGCCCTGTCGGGACGGAGCAGTGCAGTGTCCTCACCTTCCAGCCTCGATGAGCGTCCGTCCGTGGTGGTGGTCGGCGCGGGTCCGACCGGGCTACTCGTGGCGGCGGATCTGGTCAGGCGCAGTGTCGGATGCCTGTTGATTGACGGGCATGATGCGCCGCTCGGTTGGGACCGCGCCACGATCGTGCATGCTCGCACGATCGAGATCTTCGAAGCCCTGGGGCTGGCCGACCAGATCCTCGATCAGGCCGTGAGAATTCGAGGGTCGCGATTGCGTTCCGACATGCAAACGCTCGGAACGCTGGACCTTGGATCGGCGGACGGTCGCTACGGCATGGACCTGGTGTCTCTGAGGACTTCACCGAGTCGGTCCTGACCAAATACCTGGAGGACCAGGGCGCCCGGGGTAACCCGTTCCACACGCTTGACCGGAATTGGCACTCGCCCCGGTGGCATCACCGCGACGATCGAGCAGGACGGGGAAGAGCGTGACGTCGAGACGTCGTGGATCGTCGGATGCGATGGGCTCCACAGCACAACACGCCGACTAGTGGGTATCGACTATCCCGGGACGGGCCTCGAAGCACCATGGGCGGTGATCGATGCCGTCATTGGCCTCTCTACTCGACCCAGGGACCCACGGATCGGCCGCATTGACAAGTCGGTTGCCGATCAGCTCGGGATTGATGGGGTGACCATTCTGGCGGTGCGGCCCGATCGGTTCGTTGGCTTCCGCCACCACGGTATGGATACCCGGGCTGTTGAGGACTACCTGGCCGCGTTCACCAGCTGAGGCCCACCTCTCTTCAATACCCCGCGAGCAACGCTTGGAGCCGGGACAGGACGGCAGGGTCGAGGTCGCTGCGGAAGCGGCCTCGCCGATCAGGACGCCGACCCCAGATCACCAGGAGGCGCGCGCCCGGGTCGAGTTCCACGAAGGGCTCGTCGCCCGGAGTATCGGCGAGTTCGAGTCGGGCCTGACCGCTCTCGACCACCAATCGCACGTCGGGGGTCGACCCCGAGCGGAGGCGAACGTGAAAGTCCTCCGCAGGAGTCGGATCGCACATGCGGCCCCGACGGGTCAGAATCTCGCCGAGTACGCCGAGTGCGTGCTCGGTCAGATCGGGTTGTCCCAAGAGCTCGCTGCTGGTTTGGTCGTCGCCGACGATGTCCCATCGATGGATGGCGAACTCGCTTCGCAAGTGCGGTTCAAACGTTGCCACCGCCATCTGACGCCCTGTCCACCGGATGACTGCGTGAGGCTCGCGTGTGAGCACCTGGTCCAGCAGAGAACGCATCTTCACCTCTTCGGCAGCCATGAGCCGACACAGATCCGCGTCGACCATGGATTGAAGGTCTGCCTCGCGGTCCTCGAACGAGCGGGTCTCGGGAACCGGTCGGCCAGCGAGGTACGGCCTCAGATGTCGGGTGATCTCGACAATTATCCCCGCCAGGTGAGCGGTGACCTCATGGGCGGTCCATCCAGCACAGGCGCTGACCACATCCGCATCGACGTGCCGACGAGCATCAAGGAAAGCGTCTGCTTCTCGACTTCGCTCCGTCTGCGTCACCATGGACCCCCACCATTCCTGCGGACGGGCTGCAAACAACCGCGGCCCGTCCAACCCGAGCAGGGTCGACGAGGTCCGAGCGATCGATCATTGGGAGCATCCCTCCCGACATACGTGACCGGGTCCACCTAACAGCGATAGACGCGCTCTGCATTCGTTGCAAAGAGCTTGTCGCGGGATTCACCGTCGATGCCGGCCGTCACCGTGCTGAAGGCGGCATAGAGCTCGTCGAAGGTGCCGTACATGGCGTCGACGGGGAAGTTGCTGGCGAACATGCAGCGGTCGACGCCGAAGGCCTCGATGGCGTACTCGAGCCATGGTGCGAAGGCATCGGCGCTCATCGACCCGAACGGCATGGCCAGACCCGAGAGCTTGCACACGATGTTGTCGCCGAGACCGGCCAGCGCGTCGATGCCGGCCCGCCAGAGGGTGTTCTCCTCGTCGGAATTCGAGCGGGGCCATCCGGTGTGCTCGACGACAACGAGCAGATCATCGCAGCCGGCGAGCTGCGCCGCCGCCACTCGAAGTTGATCGGCATGGGTCATCAGCTCGAACAGCAGGTTCCGTTCCTCCAGAGCGTGGAGCACTCCGGCGTCGGGGAGCGGCCCCTGGTGAGCGCCCATCGGGCGGACCCCACGGAACCGTGAAGCAGTCATTTGCCGGTCGAGAAGCTCGACGGCCTCCGCCACCGTGTCGGTCGGCGGGAGACCGCCGATGATGGCGTCGGGACCGCCACCGGCATGAGCGTTGCCATCGAGCTCGATGGTCTCCTCGATCGAATGACGACCGGTGGCGGCGGCGACGTTGACGAACTTTTCGACATTCCACCGGGTCGCCTCGGCCTGATAGGTCTCGACATCGAAGCGGCGGTACATCCGGGACGCATCGCCGTCGCCCTGGGCCGGGGGGTGCGAAAGGTAGGGGTACCAGTCGGTACGGACCGGGTCCCAGAGGTGCACGTGAGCGTCGACGACGCGGGTGGGCTGGGCGGTCATCAGGCCTCCATGGACGGTGGGTGGCCAGTGGTGCCGACGATCTCCCGGAGCGTGGCGTCGAGCCACCCGGGTACGGCGGGACCTCCGTAGGTGACGCTGCCGGCTGGTCGGGGGTGACTGCGAAGGCCGAGCCAGCCGGCGCCCACCACCAGCTCCGCACCGGCGAGTGCCGTTGCCTCGGGGTGGCTGAGCAGATGGGCGACGAGCGCACCGGCCGGTTGACCGGCTTCCTCCTCCGGAACTTCGATGCTCGCAGCGAAGGCGGTGACGCGCCCCTCCGTCGCACTCACGGCCACTCGCGCGTGCTGGGCCGACGCCTGGGCTCGACTACGACCTTCCGCAGTCACGGCGTCGGTGAGGGTCACCAGCTGAACCGGTCGGGCGGTGCCGGCGGCATAATCGGCCACCGCCCGGGCCCATCCCGCGTCAGTGTGGATGTGCTCGACGATCCCGCGGTGCTCAGCGAGCACCTGCTCCCAACCACCCGTCGACGTGGCCGGCGCCTGACCGCCGGCCGGCGCCACGACGATGGCATCGAGCGGCCCGCTGGCTTCGACGATGGCGCTCAGCGCATCGGCGGCGTCGCGGAAACCGTGCGCGACCTCGACAACACGGTGGCAGGTGATCGACCGGGCCTCGAGGGCGGCGGTCAGGGAGGCTCCCAGCTGTGGGCGGTCGGTGACCACCGCACAGGTTCGCACCTGCGCCGATGTGAGCTCGGCGGGGGCCGGTTCGTCGAAGACCGGCCCGAACCGGGGGTTTCCGCCGCCGGCACTCTCCTGGCTGGCCTCAGCGTTGGCAAACGCCTGGGGGATGACGGCCTCGAGCACCCGGGCCAGGGAGATCGCCCCGTCGGTGCGCACCACCTCGAGAAGTCGGGGCTCGTCGACGATCGCCACCTCTGAGCCGCCGGCGAAGAGCACCCGGCCGGTGCACCATCCGAAATCATTACCGACGAGGTACGCGCCGAGCGGCCCAAGGTCTTCGGGGCCCGCCACCGAGAGAAACGAGATTCCCCCACCACCCGACCGGCCCGCCTTCCGGGCGCGCTCGAGGGCGGATGCCATCATCCGGGTGGCCGCGATGGGCGACATGGCGTTGACAGTGACGCCCGGTGGCGCCTGTCTGCCCAGTTGCCACGTGAGGGCGGCGACGGCCCGCTTGGCGCAGCTGTAGGCGCCGGCATCGGCAGCCCGCCATCCCGACCCGGAGGTGACGCCGAGGAGGCGTCCGTGCCCAGCGGCGGCCATGAGCGGCAGCGCGGCGTCGAGCACGTTGAGGTAACCCCCGAGGTGCACGGCGAGCACCGCCAGCCAGTCCTCCTCGGTGCCCCGCCCGAAGTAGGTCTGTCGAGTGATGCCGGCGACGTTGACGACGGCGTCGAGCCCGCCATGGTCGTCGGCCAGCTCCTGGAACAGACCGCGCACTGCATCGCCGTCGGTCACCGACGCCGACGAGGACCGGGCCGAGCCACCCGCCGCCACGATGCGACCGGCGGTGGTCTCCTCCGGTTCCGGGAGCCGCTCGGAGCCGTCGAGGGTCACCAGGGGGTCGACGGTGACGACGAACCAGCCGCCACGGCCGAGCTCCTCGGCAATCGCGGCTCCGATCCCACCCCCGCCGCCGGTCACGACGGCGACCCGCTGACGCTCGCTCACGACGCCGTCGACCGGACTTCGAGCTCCAGGCCCTCGAGGTTGGCGGCCTCGAGCCACTGCTCGAGCAGGTCGCGGTAGCCGAACCAGTTGCCAAACCCGCGACCATAGTTGGCGTTGCGAGGATTCAGCGCTTCCGGGTGACCTTCATTGTTGATGCGCGATGGCGTGCAGGCAGACATGACGGCGCTGCCGTCGACAAAGGAGTCGACGACCTTCTGCGTCCACCCGCCCTCGGCCTCGGCGCTCACGTCGAACACCTCCACCCCCCGCTGGTCGAGCAGCCCGACGGTGCCCCCGATGAATTGGGCCCCGAGCACGGCCAGCTGCGTGTAGTTGACGGTCACCACCGCCTGCTGCCCCGGAGCCGGCATGACGAATAGGTTCGGAAAGCCACGGCTCATCATCCCGAACAGGCTGGCGGCGCCGTCGGCCCACTTGTCGGCCAAGGTGACACCGCCGCGACCGACGATCTCGTGGCCAGCGCGACGGAACAGCGGGGTGAGCTCGGCTTCGAAGCCGGTGCCGTAGATGATGCAGTCGACCTCGTACTGCTTCCCGTCGACGACCGGGCCCTGCGCGGTGATCCGCTCGAACCCTCCGGGGCAGCCGATCAGCGTGACGTTGGGGTTGTTGAACACCGGCAGGTACTCGTCATGGAAGCACGGGCGCTTGCAGAGGTACCGGTAGTAGGGCTTGAGGATCTCGGCCGTGGTCGGGTCGGCCACCAGCTCCTCGATCCGGCGCCGGTGCGCGTCCATAATCCCGTAGTCGATCTCCTCGCCACTGCGAAGGTAGTCGGCCATGGTCATCCCCTCCCGGCGCGGGGGGTGGTGGACGGCGGCGTAGTGGTGCGTCCACCCGTCGTCCACCTGGTCGACTTCGACGGGACGGCCCATCATGATCGCCTGGAAGTTGTCCATCCGGGCCCGCTGCCAGCCCGGCTCGAGCCCGCGGGCGAAGTCGGGAGGGGTGAGCCGGTTGCCCCGTACGCCGACGGCCGATGGCGTGCGCTGGAACACGTAGAGGTGCTTAGCCGATTCGGCCAGCGCCGGTGCGCACTGGATGCCGGTCGCGCCGGTGCCGATGAGGGCGACCACCTTGTCCTCCAGGCCGGTCAGAGGCTCATGCGGTCCGCCGCCGGTGTACTGGTAGTCCCACCGCGCCGTGTGGAACGAGCGCCCGGCGAATTCCTCCATGCCCAGGACATCGGGCAGCTTCATGAGGTTGAGGATCCCGACGGCCAGCACGTACCAGCGGCAGTTGAGCTCGTCGCCGCGATTGGTGCGGATCCGCCATCGGGCCGCGTCCTCGTTCCACTCGGCACGGGTCACCCCGGTGTGGAACAGGGCGTCGGCCACCAGGTCGAACCGGTCGGCGATGGCCTCGAGGTGGCCCAGGATCTCCTCGCCGAACGCGTAGCGCCGGGTGGGAATGTAGTCGAGCTCCTCGAGCATCGGGAGGTAGCTGTACGACTCGACGTCGCACATCACGCCCGGGTAGCGGTTCCAGTACCAGGTACCTCCGATGCCGCCCGCCTGGTCGACGATGCGGATCCGCTTGATACCGGCCTTGCGGAGGTTGGCCCCGGCCAGGACCCCGGCGATCCCCCCGCCCACAATCACCACATCGACGTCGTCGGCGACCGGGTCGCGCTCGATTGCCGATGCGAACGGGTCGTCACGGTAGCGGGCGAAGTGCTCGTCGGTCCGCAGGTCGCGAATGTCGGCGCGCCCGGGGACCAGCCGCTTGTCCCGCTCGGCGAGGTACTTGGCGCGTGTGGCATCGGGGTCGTACGTCGCGTCGGTCGGATGGAACCCAGGCATGTTGCAACATTAGGTCAGGTCTGGTTGTCGACAACCTACGGACCGCGCTGGGTGGGATCCGAACTCCGAACCCGATGATCCGTCGGGAGGTCGCGGGTGTCTCCGTGCGTCCAGGGGGATCGAACGACGTGGCAAACCCCCAGGTAGTCAGCCAGTTTTTGTGCCAAGCCCGAACTGAGTCGAAACACCTTCAGACGCGGCGCGACCCAGTTGCGCTGGCATGCGTGTTGTTTCCTTCGGTCAGTCGACCGAGATTGACGCCCTCCCAGGCAGGAGCCAATCCGATCGATATCGGCAGCTGTCGGAAGGATGGCAGCCGGGCGGCCGAATACCAGCCGTCGTCCGGCGGCCACACGGTACCAACAGACTGGCGTTCTCCCCCCAGCAAGCCCACTTCCATGCGCTCGAGGAGCTCAACAGGGCTCGCCCAGGGTGTACGGCGTGGCGGTCACCTGAGCCGAGTTCACCGTGGCGATGCTGGGCGATCCCGCGCGGTGGGGTGTGACTTCGTAGAACTTGGCGCCGATGTTGCTCTCGGTGGGGGTCGGAACCGCGGTGCCGAGTTGCGAGGCCAACGAGGCACTCTGATAGCTGATGAACTCGCAGTAACCACTGCCACCGGAGAACGACCCCCGCCACGAGGCGGTCTGGCGGGCATCGGCGGGCAGCGAACCACGGACGGCAGCCTCAGCATGGGCCAGGGTGCTGCCCGCCGGGAACACCTGATGCCACCCGGTAACCTTCCCACCGGTGCTGGTGACCGCAGTGAACTGGGCCGCCGATTGGCCGTCGACGACGATGGCCGAGCCGTATCCACCGTTGCCGGCGCCGGCCCGGGTGGCCTGCCAGGCTGCCAGCGACGACCCGAGCCGCGCCGGCGGGCCCCCGGTCGACGATGGGCCGCTCGAGCATGCCGCCAAACCCAGGCCCGTTGCCGCGATCAGGAGGCCGACGACACGACGCATCCGGTGCGCCCCATCATGTTCGTCGCGGCTGGACACGCCGGCGATCTTACGGCAGCCGCCGACCTCCTCAGGACTCGATCTGCAGCGGGATGGTGGCGGACTGGGTCTGGTGGTGCCGCTTGGTGGAGTCGGTGGCCTTCACCTCGATCGAGGTGGTGCCAGGTGTCGCATTCTTGGCCAGGACGATTCCCGACAGCGCGCCCGTCTTGCTCAACCTGAGCCCCCTGGGCAGCGCCATCACCTTGCCCCATCTGATCGGTGGTACGCCTCCGGTTGACGTCAGCTGGGCGCTGTAGTGCTCCCCGAGCGTCAACGGCGGGAGCGAGGTGGTGGTGATCTGCAGGCCACCGATGGTCAGCGTGAACTCCTGCGTTACTTGGGGACCAACCCCGTTGTTGGCGCCGAAGAAGATCTGGTAACTCCCCAGCTGGCTCGTGGTCCCCGAAAGGGTACCCGTTCCGTCGCCGTTGTCCTTGAAGGTGATCCCGCTCGGCAGGTTGCCGAACTCGGAGACCGTGGGGGTAGGCGTGCCGGTGGTGGTCACCTCGAAGGTGCTGGACGCACTCTGGTCGAATGTCGTGCTGTTGGCCGAGGTGATCGCCGGGGGGGCGTTCACCGTCAAGGTGAAGGTCTGCGACGCCTCCGGATTCACTCCATTCTTCGCCTCGATGGTGATCGGGTAGGAGCCGTTGGTCCCCGATGCCGGGGTGCCGGCGAGGTCCGCCGTCCCGTCACCGTTGTCGGTGAAGGAGATGCCGGCCGGCAGCCGACCGTGCTCGGTGAGCGCGGGCGTCGGGGTGCCGGTCGATGTGACGGTGAAATCCTCGACCGATCCCTCGGTGAACGTAGTGCTGTCCGCCGAGGTGATGGTGGGAGGCCCGGTGACGGTCAGGGTGAAGGACTGGGAGGCGTCCGGGCTCACCCCGTTGGAGGCGGTGATGGTGATCGGGTACGTGCCGTTGCTGCCGGTGGCCGGCGTACCGGCGAGGGTGGCCGTGCCGTCACCGTTGTCGATGAAGGTCACCCCGCTCGGCAGGCTGCCCGACTCGGACAGCGCCGCGGTGGGCGTGCCGGTCGAGGTCACCGTGAAGGTCCCCGACGATCCCTCGGTGAAGGTGGTGGTGTCGCCCGAGGTGATCGTGGGTGCCCCGTCGACGGTCAGGGTGAAGGACTGGGTGGCGTCCGGGCTCTGCCCGTTGGAGGCGGTGATGGTGATCGGGTAGGTGCCGTTGCTGCCGGCCGCCGGCGTACCCGCCAGGGTGGCCGTGCCGTCACCGTTGTCGATGAAGGTCACCCCGCTCGGCAGACCGCCCGACTCGGACAGCGCCGCGGTGGGCGTGCCGGTCGAGGTCACCGTGAAGGTCCCCGACGATCCCTCGGTGAAGGTGGTGCTGTCGCCCGAGGTGATGGCCGGTGGCCCGTCGACGGTGAGGGTGAAGGATTGGCTGGCATCCGGGCTGAAGCCGTTGGAGGCCGTGATGGTGATCGGGTAGGAGCCTTGGGTGCCGGCGTCCGGCGTCCCGGCCAGCGTCGCCGTGCCGTCGCCGTTGTCGGTGAAGGTGACCCCGCTCGGCAGGTTGCCCGTCTCGGACAGGGCGGGATCAGGCAGACCGGACGTGGTCACCGTGAAGGTCCCGGCACTGCCTTCAGCGAAGGTGGTGCTGGCGCCCGAGGTGATGGCCGGTGGCCCGTCGACGGTCAGGGTGAAGGACTGGGTGGCGTTCGGGCTCACCCCGTTGGCGGCGGTGATGGTGATCGGGTAGGTGGCGCTTGTCCCCGCTGCCGGGGTGCCGGCCAGGGTGGCCGTCCCGTCGCCGTTGTCCAGGAAGGTGACTCCGCTCGGCAGGCTGCCCGACTCGGACAGCGCCGCGGTGGGCGTGCCGGTCGAGGTCACCGTGAAGGTCCCCG